>Ga0315276_10000731_pt1 | contig 28493 bp, 29 predicted proteins | sample YL17G05_0_MG_FD_204542 | JGI IMG/M metagenome (GOLD analysis project Ga0315276, IMG submission 204542) | Sediment microbial communities from Yellowstone Lake, YNP, Wyoming, USA - YL17G05_0 | ecosystem: Environmental > Aquatic > Freshwater > Lake > Sediment | place: USA: Wyoming | collected... | reverse complement strand
CCCGGCCCTTCGGGTTGGGTCTGCTTTGGGGCGCATGCGTCGTTGCAAATGCTCGCCGTGCCGCCCGGCACGGCTGCGCTTTGCGCCTAGCCTGCGCCCCAAAGCAGGCCCAACGCGGGCACGAGCCAAAGCCCGACAGGCTCCTGGGTCCAGCAGATCGCCGCCGCGCCGCGATTTCATAGCGCGCACGAGTTCGGTGTCGACGCCGGGAGTGTCGGCACTCACGAAGGTCAATCTCGCCATGGGCTCGGCATCCGTGGTTGAACATCAGGCAGCCACATGAAGCAGCCCGCGCATTTTGACCTCAGGGCGCGAATCAGCCTGCGGCCTTGCCCCGTACAGTTCGCATCGGACCAGAATCTCGCGCACACCGATGACCGCACCCCCACGCTACACGCGAACCGCAATCGCCCTGCACTGGCTGCTTGCGCTGGCAATCGCCGCCACGTTCAGCCTCGGGGTGTACATGCACGAGCTGCCGGCTTCGCCCTACCGTTCGCAACTCTACGACTGGCACAAGTGGGCCGGCGCCTGCATCCTGGCGCTTTCGATGCTGCGTTTGCTGTGGCGGCTGACGCACCGCCCTCCCGCCGACGTGGCCATGCCGCGCTGGCAGGCGCGCGCTGCACGCGCCGTGCACTGGCTGATGTATGCGCTGTTCCTGGGTGTGCCACTGTCCGGCTGGGCCCACAGCTCGGCAGCAGGGCAGCCGGTGCTCGTCTTCGGCGTGTTGGCGCTGCCCGACTTCGTGCCCGTGGACAAGGCGCTCGCCGACGCGGCGAAAGGCGTGCACGAGTGGCTAGGCTCGGCGCTGGCGATACTGGTGATCGGCCACGTCGCGGCCGCACTGAAGCACCGCTTCGTCGACGGCGACGGCCTGCTCGCTCGCATGGCGTGGCGCGACACGAGCGGCAGGGCCGGCTGAAGTCGGGCCCCCGAAATCCCTGCATCACAGCGCCAGGCCGTGCTCGGCACACTTGACCGCGAACGCTTGTCTTGCCGTATCGCGCGACCGGCTCTGCCGGAGAATCCGGATGGTTTTTGCACGGCGCCTGTGCTTGAATGTGCTGCAACAGCGACCCCTTCTCCGATACATCCAGCCGACCAGGAGCACGCCAATGCCGACGCTGAACGTGAATCTCTGGATACGCGATGTCACAAGGTCGACACCGTGATCGTCACGCCGCGCGATTCTTTGGGGGCGGGATGGGCGAGCCGGCGATTCGCGTCTTGGCGCGCAGCCGTGAACGCGATCCCATGCCGCCGGCGGCAGGCCGGCGCGCAGCCCGCCGTTGAAGAACGCGACGCTGATGCAGCAATGGTGCCGCTGCGGCCCCGGCGCGACTGATCGAGGCCCCGGCGTGGAACCATCCCTGCTCCCGATGCGGCATCAAGCGCCGGTCGTGACGCTGCAAGAGATCACGGCACATACCGTGCGTGCCGTGACCGACCTGCGCGTCTCGGCGTTGCAGCAATCGTATGTGGCGAGCAACGCGGTGTCGATCGCCCAGGCCTACTTCCACCCGCAGGCGTGGTTTCGCGCAGTCTGCTTTGACGACTTGCCGGTGGGCTTTGTGATGCTCGAAGATCCGACCCTGCTGCCCGACTGGATCGGCCCGGCTCAGGTGGGCCTGTGGCGCTTCATGATCGACGAGCGCCACCAGGGCCAGGGGCATGGACGCGCTGCGCTGCGCCTGGTCATTGAACATGTGCGCACCCGGCCGGGACAGACGCTGTTGCGCACTTCGTGCGTGCCCGGGCCGCACAGCCCGATCGGGTTTTACGAGCGCTGCGGGTTTCGCCGCACGGGTGAGCTCGACGACGGCGAGGAAGTGCTCGAACTCGCGCTGCGCAGTGCGGCCTGAGCGCGGTGACGGGTCGAATTCAACCGAGGTTCATGCATGCACCCCAACGCCGAACTGATCCAGCGTTTCTACGCCGCATTCGCAAGGCGCGACAGCGCCGGAATGAACGCTTGTTATGCGAGCGACATCGAGTTCCACGACCCGGTTTTCCAACGGCTGCGTGGCGACGACGCGAGGCGCATGTGGCGCATGCTGTGCGCGCGCGCCAAAGACCTGAACGTTGTGGCCAGCGGCATCGAGGCCGACGAACTCGCCGGCCGCGCCCATTGGGTTGCGACCTACACCTTTGGCGCGACCGGCAATCGCGTCGAGAACCGCATCGACGCGAGCTTCGTCTTCGAGGACGGCAAGATCGTGCAGCACCACGACCGCTTCGACCTGTACCGCTGGGCGCGCCAGGCGCTCGGGCTGAAGGGTTTGCTGCTGGGCTGGCTGCCGCCGGTGCAGGCGGCGCTGCGCAAGCAGGCGGCGCAGGGCCTGCGCGCATTCAAGGACTGACGCGCGGGCCCAGCCCGTCCGCTCTTAGGGTGGCGCAGCGCAATGCCTGCCGCCTGGCGCGCGGGCTCAGCCCAGCCTCTCGTAGGGTGGCTGGGCCTTCGCCAGCGACTGGCGAAGACCGACCCGCATCACCACGATGGCAATGACGACGACCACGCTGTGGCGGGTTCAATGCTTGTGCACGGACTGAACAAGCCAACGCGCGCTGCGCAGAAGCCGCGCGTCGGAGCCGCGTTTGCCGACCACCTGCACGCCCAGCGGCAGCCCCTGCGGCCCCGACATCAACGGCAGATTCAGCGCCGGCATTCCGCACAGCGACCACAGCGAGCAAAACGCGGGGTCGCCTGTCGTTGCCGCGGGCGGCGCCACGCCGGGAGCTGAAGGCGTGACGATGGCATCGAAATTGTCGAACAGGTCGTCGAATCCCTGATTCAGCTGCGCGCTGCGGGCCAGGCACTTCTGGTATTCCACTGCGCGCACTTCACGCCCGCGCATCAACTGTTCACGAAGCGGCGCGGACAAATACTCACGGCCTCGCTCCCATTCGAACTCGAGGTTGGCCGCCATCTCCGATTCCATGATCGTGCGCAACCAGTCCACCGCGCCGTGCGTGGCCGGCGGCAACTCGTAGCTCTGGCAGTGAACCCCCAGCGTCTCGGTCAACCTGGCGAAAGCCTCCACGGTCGAGGCGTCGGCACGCTCCCACAGCGTGGTCTTGACGAACGCAAAGCGGGGTGCGAGCAGCGGCTCTTCGGCGAGCGTGCGTTGCAGCGGCGGCCGGGCGCGCGGGCGTGTGTCCGGATCGCGTTCGTCATGGCCGATGCACTGTTCGGCGATCAGCGCAATGTCTTCCAGGCTGCGCCCAAAGAAGCCCACCGTGTCGAGCGTGCGCGACAGCTTGAGCACGCCGTGGCGCGGCACCAGGCCATGTGTCGGCTTGAAGCCGTAGACGCCGCAAAACGAAGCCGGGCGGATCACCGAGCCGTTCGTCTGCGTGCCGAGCGCGAGCGGCACCATGTTCGCCGCGACAGCCGCCGCCGATCCCGATGATGAACCGCCCGGCGTGCGCTCAGGGTTGTGCGGGTTGCGCGTCTTGCCCGGTGTGTAGGTGGCACACTCCGTCGTCACCGTCTTGCCCAGGATCACGGCGCCGGCTGCGCGCAGCATCGCCACCACCGTCGCGTCGCGCTCGGGCGTGCGCCCGGCGTGCAGCACGGTGCCGTTCTCGGTCGGCATGTCAGCGGTGGCTATGATGTCTTTGATGCCCACCGGCACGCCGTGCAGCGCGCCGCCGGCGCGGCCCTCGCTGCGCTCGGCATCACGCGCGCGCGCCTGCGCCAGGGCATGCGCTTCGTCCAGGAACTGCCAGGCGTGCACCTGGGGCTCGACGTCGCGGATGCGCGCCAGGCAGGCCTGCACCAGCTGCACCGAGCTGATCTCACCGCTGCGGATGGCCTGGGCTGCGTCACTGGCCGAGGCACTGATCAATCGCGTCAAGTCCACGTGCAATCTGCCTTTCAATGGATTGTTCGGCGCTTGGGACCGTTCAATAGCGCTGCACCCGCGTCACACCGAAGGGTTTCACCCAGTTGCGAGGGCGGTGCGGACGACCGACAGTTCCAGGCTGTGCGAGCGTGCGCAATGCCGCGCATTGTTCATTGTTTCGACCCGCGTGTTGCAAACCCAGCAAGGAGAACCCCGTGACCAAAGCCAAGACCTCACAACGCCGCAAGTTCCTGCATCAAGCCGCGGCGGGAGCCGTTGCCACCGGCGCACTTGCCGCGCCGATGATCGGACGCGCACAAACCATCACCAGCCTGCGCTTCCAGAGCACCTGGCCGGCCAAGGATATCTTCCACGAGTACGCGCTCGACTTCGCGAAGAAGGTCAATGACATGACCGGTGGCGAATTGAAGATCGAAGTCCTTCCCGCGGGCTCGGTGGTGCCGGCTTTCGGCCTGCTCGACGCGGTGTCCAAGGGCACGCTCGACGGCGGGCACGGCGTGCTGGGCTACCACTACGGCAAGCAGAACGCGCTGGCGCTGTGGAATTCGGGCCCTGCGTTCGGCATGGACGCCAACATGTTGCTGTCCTGGCACAAGTACGGCGGCGGCAAGGAACTTCTGGCCAAGCTCTACGCGTCGATTGGCATCACGACAGTGCAATCCTTCCTCTACGGCCCGATGGCGACGCAGCCGCTGGGCTGGTTCAAGAAGCCGGTGACGAAGCCCGAAGACTTCAAGGGCCTGAAGTACCGCACCAATGGCCTGGCGATCGACCTGTTCACGGCCATGGGCGCGGCGGTCAACGCGCTGCCCGGCGGCGAAATCGTGCCGGCCATGGACCGCGGCCTGCTCGATGCGGCCGAGTTCAACAACGCCACCTCCGACCGGCTGCTTGGCTTCCCTGACGTCTCCAAGGTGTGCATGCTGCAGAGCTACCACCAGAGCGCCGAGACCTTCGAGATCATGTTCAACAAGCCCAAGTACGACGCCCTGCCGGAGAAGATGAAGGCCATCATCGCCAACGCGGTCGAGGCCGCCTCGGCCGACATGTCCTGGAAGGCGATCGATCGCTATTCCAAGGACTACATCGAGCTGCAGACCAAGGACAACGTCAAGTTCTACAAGACGCCGGATTCGGTGCTGCAGGTGCAACTCAAGCTGTGGAGCGAGATCCTGGAGAAGAAGTCGGGCGAGAACGCGCTCTTCAAGGAGATCGTCGAATCGCAAAAGGTCTTCGCCGAGCGCACCGTGAAGTGGGACCAGGACACCTACGTCAGCCGGCGCATGGCCGTGAGCCACTTCTTCGGAGCCAAGGCGCCCACGAAGAGCTGAGCGTCTGTTGCTTCCTTCTTCGGCCATCCGGACGCCCTTCGGGTGGCTGATCTACTTTGAGCGGGCCCAGCCATGCAGCAGTTGCTCCTGACGATCGACAAGATCAGCACGTTCGTGGGCAAGGCGTTCTCCTGGCTCATCGTCGCGCTGACGTTCATGATTTCCTGGGAGGTGTTCTCTCGCTACATGCTCGACCACCCGCACGCCTGGGCCTTCGACGTCATGATCATCCTGTACGGCACGCTGTTCATGATGTCCGGGGCGTACACGCTGTCCAAGGCCGGGCACGTGCGCGGCGACGTGCTCTACGGTTTCTTCGAGCCGCGCACGCAAGCCACCATCGACCTCATCCTGTACATCCTGTTCTTCATCCCAGGGGTGTTCGCGCTCACCTATGCCGGCTACTACTTCGCCATCGAATCCTGGGCCATGAACGAGCACTCCAGCATCACGGCCGAAGGCCCGCCGATCTATCCCTTCAAGACGATGCTACCGCTGGCGGGAGCATTCCTGCTGCTGCAGGGCATCGTCGAGATCATCCGCTGCGTCATCTGCATCCGGCAAGGCACATGGCCCTCACGCGAGGAAGACGTGGAAGAGGTCGATGTCGACAAGCTCAAGGAAATGGTGCATGTGAAGGACGATGACATCGCCCAGCTCGACAAGTTCGTCGTGGCGCAAGGGGGCACGAAATGAAGGTCAGGAAGGAACTGTGGTTCGGCTTCGCGTTGATGGCGATCATCGTCGTCACGGTGGCGGTCTTCATGCCCTGGAGCAATTTCTTCGATGGCCACCTGTCGCGCGAGGATCTGGGCTACCTGGGCCTGCTGATGCTGGCGCTGATCGTGGTGGCCATCATGCTCGGCTTCCCCACGGCCTTCACGCTGATGGGCATGGGCGTCTTCTTCGGCTGGCTCGCCTACCGAACGGTGAACCCGGAGCTTGCCGTGCGCCAGGTGCTCGACCTGATGGTGCAGCGCGCCTACTCGGTGATGTCCAACGACGTGCTGATCGCGATCCCGCTGTTCGTCTTCATGGGCTACCTGGTCGAGCGCGCCAACCTGATCGAGAAGCTGTTCAAGAGCTTGCATCTGTCGCTGGCGCGGGTGCCCGGCGCGCTGGCCGTGGCCACCATCGTCACCTGTGCGATTTTCGCCACCGCCACCGGCATCGTCGGCGCGGTGGTCACGCTGATGGGCCTGCTGGCGCTGCCGGCCATGCTGCGTGCCGGCTACAACATCAAGCTGGCTGCCGGCGCCATCACCGCGGGCGGCTGCCTGGGCATCCTGATTCCGCCGTCCGTGCTGCTGATCGTCTATGGCGCCACCGCGGGCGTCTCGGTGGTCAAGCTCTACGCCGGCGCCTTCTTCCCCGGGATCATGCTCGCCGCCCTTTACGTCGGCTACGTGATCATCGTGGCCAAGTGGAAGCCGCATCTGGCGCCACCGCTGTCGCAAGCCGATCGGCAGGTTCCGCTGCCGCCGCTGTCGCAGACGCTGAGCGCGCGCAGCGGCAATGCGCTGGCCGGCTTGTTCGGCGCTCTTGGCGTGCCCTCGCTGCCCAGGCGCCAGGTGGCAACGCAACTGCTCGTGTCCCTGCTGCCGGCGATTTCCATCGTCGCCTTGCTGGCGCTGATGTACGCCGGCGCGACGGCGCCGACCGCCGCGGTCGACACCGCCGGCCTGGTTCAGGCGGGCGGCGCCATCTCTGCCGACGAAGGCAAGCCGGCGGAAACCTCGGGGCTGCAGGAGCCACCGAAGGAAGAAGGCGGGCTGCAGGAGCCACCGAAGGAAGGTACCGACCTGAAGGAACCGCCGGCCGAGTTGGGGCAGGCCGCTTCCGCAGCGCTCTCGCCAGCCCCTGCAGCCACTGGCGCCGGCGCGGCGCAGGCGCCCGCCGCAACTGCCCCCGCGGAACGCGTCGCGGCGCCGACCTGGTACTGGATCGTGTTCGGCCTGGGCATCGCCGGCCTGGTGCTGGTCAACTGGATGATGAACTGGCAGCGGCTGGAGATCTTCAAGATGCTGCTGGCGTCGTTCTTCCCGCTGGCGGTGATGATCATCGCCGTGCTCGGCTCGATCGTCTTCGGCCTGGCCACTCCGACCGAGGCGGCCGCGGTGGGGGCGTTTGGCGGACTGGTGCTCGCCGGTGCCTATCGGTACATCGCGGCCCGGCAGGTCAAGGGCGTGAATGCCGTGGCGCGAACGCTCTCGGAGCTCGGCGTCATCATCAAGGAGTCGTCGTTCCTGACCGCCAAGACCAGCGCCATGGTGTGCTGGCTGTTCGTCGGTTCATCGATCTTTTCTGCGGCCTTCGCGCTGCTGGGGGGCCAGGAGCTCATCGAGCGCTGGGTGCTGTCGCTCGGCCTGAACACCGTTCAGTTCATGCTGCTGAGCCAGTTCATCATCTTCATCCTGGGCTGGCCTCTGGAGTGGACCGAGATCATCGTCATCTTCATGCCGATCTTCATCCCGCTGCTCGCCAAGTTCAACGTCGACCCACTGTTCTTCGGCCTGCTGGTGGCGCTGAATCTGCAGACGGCCTTCCTGTCACCCCCGGTGGCGATGGCGGCCTTCTACCTCAAGGGCGTGTCGCCAAAACACGTGACGCTGAACCAGATCTTCGCCGGCATGATGCCGTTCATGGGAATTCAGGTACTGGCACTCGCGCTGTTGTACATCTTCCCTGCGATCGGTTTGTGGCTGCCGCAGTTGCTCTACAAGTAGTCCACCTCCGTGACCCATGGGCGTGCCGTAAAGTGCATGTCCATGGCTGCGAAGAGCAATGCACTGCAGGGCCTGACCGTCTTCGAACGCGGCTGGCTCTCTTCGAACAACGTGCTGATCCATGGCGCAGGCGGCGGCGCCACCCTGGTCGACACCAGCCACTGTTTGCACGCCGAACAAACCGTCGCCCTGGTGCAGCACACCCTGCTCCACGCCGAGCCGCAGGAACGCCTGGTCCGTCTGCTGAACACCCATCTGCATTCCGACCATTGCGGCGGCAACGCTGCCTTGCAGCGCGAATTCGGCGCCGAGCTGCTCATTCCACCTGGCCTGTGGCACGCCGTGCAGCGCTGGGACGAACAGGCGCTGGGCTACACCCCGATCGGCCAGCGCTGCGATCGGTTCGTGGCGCATGGGCGCATCGCGCCGGGCGATTCGCTGCGCTTGGGCAGTCGGCGTTGGGAGGTGCTGGCCGCACCCGGCCACGACCCGCATAGCGTGATCCTGTTCGACGCGCACGAGGGCGTGCTGATCTCCGCCGATGCGCTGTGGGAGAACGGCTACGGCATCGTCTTTCCCGAGCTCGCCGGCGAGCCCGGCTTCGACGATGTGCAGAGCGTGCTCGACTTGATCGCAACGCTGCCGGTGCGTTGCGTGATTCCGGGTCACGGCGCCGCGTTCACCGACTGCGAAGCGGCGCTGCGGCGCGCCCGCTCGCTGCTCGCCAGGCAGCGCGCGGATCCACGCCACCACGCGCGCCACGCGACCAAGGTGTTGATCAAGTACCACCTGATGGAGGAGCGCCGGCAGTCCTGGGCCGAACTCAATGCCTGGGTCAGCGCGCGGCCGGCGTTTGCACGCATCTTTGACGAGCAGGAACGGGCCCGCGGCAGGTCGATGCAGGACTGGTGCGAAACCCTGGTGCACGAATTGGTGGCGCGTGGCGTGTTGGCGGTTCGCGACGGCGTCGTGCTTGACAAGGCCTGAGCCGCAAGGCATGGCGCAGGCCGGGCCACCAGCCCCAAACCATTCGTCGCCATCGCCTGCAGGCTGTGCAGGCAGGATGGCAGAGTGTCGCAAGGCCCTGCCCAGGGCCTTGGGCAAAACGTACAGTGCAGCCATTGTTCACCGCCGGCTCAAGCCCTCGCACCATGTCCGAACCCGCCGCCACGACCTTGTCCCGCTGGAATCGATTGTCGGCAACGCTGGTGCGCGCCTTTCACGCCTACGCAAACTGGCTCGTCGCGATCACCTGGAAGCGCTTCTTCGTACTCGCGATCCTGTTGCTGATCGTCACCAGTATCTTGAGCGAATTGCCGCCGTTCAACTGGACGATCAGTCAGACGGTGACGGAAGCGCCGGGCAAGGTCATCGTCAAGCGTTCGCCCGAGTCGAAGGGCGGCGCCGGGACTTCGATCCGCATCGAGGGCGACAAATCGGGTACCGGCCCCGACTCCGGCGTGGACATCAGCATCGGCCGCGATGGCGTGCGCATCAGCAAGGGGCGCGCGAAGAATGCCGAGGCAGCGGCGTCGGCCGCTGCCGAGCGCGCCGATGCGGCAGCTTCGGCGGCGTCGGCGGCGCTGGCGGCGATCGAAATCAAATTGCCACCCGGGCCGATATCGGAAGCGGTCACGCGCGCGATCGAAGAAGCGCAGCGGGAGATCAATGACGCGGTCGAAGAGGCCCGCCAGGAAGCGCGTGACGCCGCCGAAGCGGCGCGCGTCGACGCCGAGGAAGTGGTCGTGAAGCGGCCTCGCATCCACAAGGTGAGGCTGGGCGACTTCCTTCCCAACCTGGCGTTGCTGTGGGTCGTGGCGTCGATCATGATCAAGATCACCTACAAAGGCCGGATCCAGGCCGAAGTGAAGGCGGCGCAGGCGACCGAGACGGCCGAGTCCGAATCACTCAAACGCCAGGTCGCCGAAGCGCGCATGGCGGCGTTGCAGGCCCAGGTCGAGCCGCACTTTCTGTTCAACACGCTGGCATCGATCGACCACCTGATCGAGACCGATCCGCCGCGCGCCTCGGTGATGCAGAAGAACCTGATCACCTACCTGAGGGCAACGCTGCACAAGATGCGCGAGAGCACGACGACGCTCGGCCGCGAGGCTGACCTGATCACCGCCTACCTGGAAATCCTCAAGGTGCGAATGGAAGAGCGCCTGAGCGTGAAGATCGAAGTACCGGCGGGCCTGCGCTCGGCGGCGTTCCCGCCGATGATGCTGCAATCGCTGGTCGAAAACGCCATCAAGCATGGGCTGGAACCGAGCCTCGAAGCAGCCACGCTGACTGTTCACGCCGAGGTCAGCGATGGTGCGCTGCGGGTCTCGGTGGCCGACACCGGTGTCGGCTTCGACCCGAACAATGGCACGACCCGGGGCACGGGTCTGGGCCTGTCGAATATTCGCGAGCGCCTCGAACTTCTGTACGGAGCTGCCGCACGCCTTGAAGTCGCCGCGAATACCCCGCAAGGGACGGTCGTGACGCTGACCATTCCGTACCAGGCGATGCCAGCGCAGACGCGGCAACCGACTACGATGTCGACATGAGCACGGCCATGCGCTGCGTGATCGCCGACGACGAACGCCTGATGCGCGAGCAGTTGCGCGCCCGGCTCGCCGAGGTCTGGCCGGAGCTGGAGATCGTTGCCGAAGCGAAGAACGGCATGGAGGCGGTGCAGCTCACCGAGACGCACCATCCCGATCTGGTGTTCCTCGACATTCGCATGCCCGGCATGACCGGCATCGAAGCGGCACGCAAGATCGCGCAGCTGGCCACCGGCGATGAATGCGCCGATGCATGGCCCGGCTGCGAAATCGTCTTCATCACGGCCTACGATCAATACGCCGTCGAGGCATTCGAGCAGGGCGTCGTCGACTATGTGCTCAAGCCTGCCGAGCGCGAGCGCCTGGCGCTGACGGTGCAACGCATCCGCAAGCGCCTGGGGCAACGCGATCTTGCGCCGGGCACGGACCCAGGCGACGACGGCGCTGCGCCTTCGAGTCATGCGATGCAAGTGCTGTTGCAGGACCTGAGCGCCCGGCTCACCCCGAATTCGGCAGCGCGGCTGCGCTGGATCCAGGCCAGCGTCGGGCAGACGCTCCAGATGATTCCCGTGGAGGAGGTGTTGTTCTTCATCTCCGACGAGAAGTACACACGGGTGCAAACCGCGACGCTGGAGGCATTGATTCGCAAACCGATCAAGGAGCTCGTGGAGGAGCTCGACGCGAACCTGTTCTGGCAGATCCACCGCTCAACGCTGGTGAACACGCGTGCGATCGCGGGCATCGTCCGCGATGCGCGCGGCCGGCAATTGGTGAGCGTCAAGGGTCGCAATGAAAAACTGGAAGTGAGCCGCGGTTTCAGCGGCCTGTTCAAGGGCATGTAGCACGCTCGCCGCGCACCGGGTTCAACTCGGCAGCGCTGCGCGCCGGCCAAAACTGCCGAGGCGCCGCATGATCTTCGGCGCTGGACGGCAGCAGGCCCTCGACGCCGGCGACGAGGACCAGCTCACTCTCGGCGACGCCGCGCAGATGCGACGCACAGGGCTGCGAAGCATGGCGAGACAGCGCACACGGCATGTCACATCGACGCAAACCGTTACGCACGGTGCCACGTGAATTTGTGCCAGAGCCTGCGCTTGAGCCGACGAGGCGCCTTGCCGATACCCAAGCTGCCCCCCACACTGATTTGCGGGTAACGACAGGGAGAAAGTTTGTTTCGCACAGCAGGTCATCGCGGCGGCGTCCAGGTTGTTGCCGAATCCGCGACGCCGGGGACTCGCTCATGCGCCTGATCACGGCGATCGTCAACTGGGTCACCGACCGGTGTGACCCGGGCCCACGCGCCACGCTGCCCACACCTCCCAAACGCCTGCGCGAACTGCGCAGTGTGTCGCACACGATTCTTGAGGACGTCCGAGGCAACATCGCGCGGGTGCTCACCGAACGCATCGATGCGGCGAACAATGCGAGCGACTTCTGGCACATGCGCCCGCGTCTGTTCGACGCGGTATCGACCGAGTTCGGCGAAGTGGTCGCGGGGCGGCGCCTGTTGCAACTCGACATCATGCTGCAAGTCAATCATGACCGGCGCAGCCAGTTTGCGCGCGCATCGGCGGCCCCGCTCGCCCCCGGGGGCCAGGAGCGGCGCAGAGGCCGGCCGCTGGCCGCGCCGGCACCGGTCGTGAAGCGCCGCGGGGCTTCGAACGAGTCACCGTTTCGCACGACAACGCAGTCCACGATCTAGTTTCAACGCGTCCGCCGCGCCCGGGAGCCCAGGACAGGCCGCGCTCTTCATGCCTGTCCCGCGCCCAGCGGGCGTGCTGGCGCCCTGTCGAAAAGAGGCTGGCCGGATTGACTTGCGATACTGCGCGGCCATGTCCGCGATCTTCGCCGTCACCTTCCCCTTCTTCGGCATCGTGCTGCTGGGCTACCTTGCCTCAGCGCGCGGTGTCATCCCTGAATCGGTGGTTCCGGGGCTGAACACGTTCGTCTTGTTCTTCGCGCTGCCGTGTCTGCTGTTTCGCTTTGGCGCGAGCCGGCCGTTCGCGCAACTCATCGACCCCAGCCTGATCGGCATTTATGCGGCCTGTGCATTGCTCATGGTGTTGTCCAGCATTGCGATCGGGTTGCAGCGAACGCCCGGCGGGCCTGGCGTCGGGATTAAGGACGCAGCTTTCGGCGCACTTGTCGCAACCTTTCCGAACGCCGGTTTCATGGGCGTGCCGTTGCTGGTGGGAATGCTGGGTGAACGCGCAGCGGGTCCGCTGATCGGCGCGATCCTTGTCGATCTGGTGTTGACCAGTTCCTTGTGCCTGGCAATCGCGCAGACCACTCCGCCGGTGCCAGGTTGGGTCAACGACAACCTGCTCGGCGCGCTGCGGCGGGCGCTGCGCGGTGCGGCTTCCAACCCTTTACCCTGGGCGATTGCGCTCGGCGCGCTGTCGGCCGCCTCGGGGCTGGCCTTGCCGGGGCCACTCGAGCAGATCGTCAAGATGCTCGCCGACGCGGCGACACCGGTCGCGTTGTTCACGATCGGCGCCGTGTTGTGGCGCGCGCGCCAGCACAGCACGACGGCGACGCCGCTGTCGGGCTATCTGCCGCTTGCCCTGCTCAAGTTGCTCGTGCACCCGTTGCTGATCCTGAGCTTCGGCGTCATCGCCTCGGCGCTCGGCCTGTCGGTGTCGCCATTCGGTCTGCTCGTGCTTGTGCTCACCGCAGCCTTGCCCAGTGCGAGCAACGTGGCGATCCTCGCCGAACGTTATGGCGCCGACAACGCTCGAGTGACCCGCATCATCATGGCGAGCACGGTGTTGGCGTTCTTCAGCTTTTCGCTGATCGCCTGGGCATTGGGCGCCGACGTGGCGCGCTGAGCGCAGGCGCCGACGTGGCGCGTTGAGGGCGGGCCCCGGCCAGCGGCGCTGGGGCTGGGAGCCTGTCGGGCCTATTTCTTGCGGAACTTGCGCAGCGCCGCGATCTGCGCCGCCATCGACGCGAATTCGCTCTGCGCCTTGGCCAGGTCGACGTCGCTGCTGGCGTTGCGCATCGCTTCCTCTGCCAGTTTGCGCGCTTCGGTGGCCTTGGCCTCGTCCAGATCGTGGCCGCGAATCGCGGTATCGGCCAGCACCGTCACCGTGCCGGGCTGGACCTCGAGAATACCGCCGGCGACGAAGACGAACTCTTCCTCGCCATTGTCGGCGCGCACGATGCGCACCGCACCCGGTTTGATGCGCGTGATCAGCGGCGTGTGGCGCGGCAGGATGCCGAGCTCGCCGCTCTCGCCAGGCAGCGCGACGAACGTGGCCTCGCCGGAGAAGATGCTGCCTTCGGTCGAGACGACGTCGACGTGAATGGTGTTGGCCATCTCGGCTCCTTACTGGACCTTGGCGGCCTTCTCGCCGGCGGCCTCGGCAGCCTTGGCCTTCTCGCCGGCGGCCTCGGCAGGCTTGGTCTTGCCCATGGCGGCATCAGCGGCGTTCGCCTTCTCGATGGCCTCGTCGATCGTTCCGACCATGTAGAAGGCCTGCTCCGGCAACGCGTCGCATTCGCCGTTGACGATCATCTTGAAGCCACGAATGGTTTCCTTCAGCGGCACGTACTTGCCCGACGTGCCGGTGAAGACTTCGGCGACATGGAACGGCTGGCTCAGGAAGCGCTGGATCTTGCGCGCACGGCTCACGGCGAGCCTGTCTTCCGGGCTCAACTCGTCCATGCCCATGATCGCGATGATGTCGCGCAGCTCCTTGTAGCGCTGCAGCGTACCCTGCACGGCGCGAGTGGTGTTGTAGTGATCCTCGCCGACCACGTTCGGGTCGACCTGGCGCGAGGTCGAATCGAGCGGGTCCACCGCCGGGTAGATGCCGAGCGACGCGATGTCGCGCGACAGCACGACGGTGGCGTCGAGGTGGGCGAAGGTTGTCGCGGGTGACGGATCGGTCAGGTCGTCCGCCGGCACGTAGACGGCCTGGACCGAGGTGATCGAGCCGACCTTGGTCGAGGTGATGCGCTCTTGCAGCCGCCCCATCTCCTCGGCCAGCGTCGGCTGGTAACCCACCGCCGACGGCATCCGGCCCAGCAGCGCCGAGACCTCGGTGCCGGCGAGCGTGAAGCGATAGATGTTGTCGATGAACAAGAGCACGTCCTTGCCTTCGTCGCGGAAGGATTCGGCGATCGTCAGGCCGGTCAGCGCGACGCGCAGGCGGTTGCCAGGCGGCTCGTTCATCTGCCCGTAGACCATCGCCACCTTCGACTTGCCGAGGTCGTCCTTGTTGACGACGCCCGACTCGATCATCTCGTTGTAGAAGTCATTGCCCTCGCGCGTGCGCTCGCCGACGCCGGCAAACACCGACAGGCCCTCATGCCCCGTGGCGATATTGTTGATGAGCTCCATCATGTTCACCGTCTTGCCCACGCCGGCGCCGCCGAACAGTCCCACCTTGCCGCCCTTGGCGAACGGGCAGATCAGGTCGATCACCTTGATGCCGGTTTCGAGCAATTCCTGCGACGGACTCAGTTCCTCGTAGCTCGGCGCCTTGCGGTGGATCGGCATCGCCAGCTCGGCGTTGACCGGGCCGCGTTCGTCGATCGGATTGCCCAGCACGTCCATGATGCGGCCGAGCGTGGCCTGGCCCACCGGCACCGTGATCGGATTGCCGGTGTTGCCGACCAACAGGCCGCGGCGCAAGCCGTCGGACGAACCGAGCGCGATGGTGCGCACGACGCCGTCGCCGAGCTGCTGCTGAACCTCCAGCGTCAGCGACGAGCCCTCCAGCTTGAGCGCGTCGTAGATGTGGGGCAGCTGGTCGCGCGGGAACTCGACGTCGACCACGGCGCCGATGCATTGAACGATCTTGCCTTGTGCCATTTTCTGAAGTCCTTCAAACGGTATTTGATGTGTCGCGCCCGGGCCGCAAGCCCGCGCCCTGGATGCGGCAGTTCGGATGGCTCATGTGTCTGTGGCTTGGCGCAAGTCAGCCTTTACCGAGTCGTCGCGCCTGCGTCAGCCACTGATGGCCGCCGCACCGCCGACGATTTCAGAGAGTTCGGTCGTGATCCCTGCCTGGCGCGTCTTGTTGTAGATGAGCTGGAGCTCGGCGATCAGGTCGGTGGCATTGTCGGTGGCGGCCTTCATGGCCACCCTGCGCGCCGACTGTTCAGAGGCCATGTTTTCGGCCACGGCCTGGTACACCAGAGCCTCGAGGTAGCGCGTGAGCAGCGCGTCGATCACGCTCGGGGGGTCGGGTTCGTAGATGTAGTCCCACGCATATTGCGCCTTCTCGGACGCCGACAGTTGCAGGCGTTCGCCGGTCAGCGGCAGCAGTTGCTCGACCATCGGCTGCTGCGCCATCGAGTTGATGAACTTCGTGTAGCACAGGTGGACAGCGTCGATTTCGCCGTCAGCGAAGGCGTCGAGCATGACCTTCACCGGGCCGAACAGCTTGTCCATGTTCGGCGCATCGCCCAGGTGCACCGCGAAGCTCATGACGCGAGCACCGACGCGAGTCAGGAAGGCGTACCCCTTGTTGCCCAGCGCCACCGTGTGCACCTTGCCACCGGCCTGCTGCACCTCGCCCATGCGGCTCGTGACGGCGCGCAGCAGATTCGTGTTCAGACCGCCGCACAGCCCCTTGTCGGAGGTGACGACGATGAAACCGATGTTCTTCGGCGTCTCGACCTTGCGCATGTAGGCAGAGCGGTAATCGGGGTTCGCCTGCGACAGATTGGCCGCGATGTTGCGGATCTTTTCGGCATACGGCCGAGCCGCGCTCATTCGGGCCTGCACCTTGCGCATCTTCGACGCCGAGATCATTTCCATGGCCTTCGTGATCTTCTTCGTACTCTCGAAGCTCTTGATCTTGACGCGTAATTCCTTGCCGGCCGCCATGACGGGTGCTCCTCAGGCGAATGACTTCTTGAACGCAGCCAATGCTCCGGCGAGCTCGTCCTCGGCGGCCTTGTCCATCGCCCGCTCGTTCTCGAGCTTGCTCAGCAATGCGGCGTGGCTGGACCTCAGGTGCTGGTGCAGGCCGCTCTCGAAGGCGAGCACCTTCTTCAACTCCACATCGTCGACGTAGCCCTTGTTCACGGCGAACAGCGTTGCCGCCATCAGGCTGATCGGCAGCGGCGAGTACTGCAACTGCTTGAGCAGTTCGGTGACACGCGCGCCTCGGTCGAGTTGCTTGCGCGTGGCGGCGTCGAGGTCGGAGGCGAACTGCGCGAACGCCGCCAGCTCGCGGTACTGGGCGAGGTCGGTGCGGATGCCGCCGGACAGGCTCTTGATCAGCTTGGTCTGCGCCGCGCTGCCGACGCGCGACACCGAGATGCCGGCGTTGATGGCGGGGCGGATGCCGGAGTTGAAGAGCGAGGTCTCGAGGAAGATCTGGCCGTCGGTGATCGAGATCACGTTGGTCGGAACGAACGCCGACACGTCGCCGGCCTGGGTCTCGATGATCGGCATCGCGGTCAGCGAACCCGTCTTGCCCTTGACCTCGCCCTTGGTGAATTTCTCGACGTAGTCGGCGTTCACGCGCGCAGCGCGCTCGAGCAGGCGGCTGTGCAGGTAGAACACGTCGCCCGGGTAGGCTTCCCGGCCCGGCGGGCGTCGCAGCAGCAGCGACACCTGCCGATAGGCAACCGCCTGCTTCGACAGGTCGTCATAGATGATCAGCGCGTCCTGCCCGCGGTCGCGGAAGTATTCCCCCATCGTGCAGCCCGTGTAGGGCGACACGTACTGCATGGCCGCCGATTCGGAAGCGGAAGCGGCAACGACGATGGTGTATTCCATCGAGCCGTGGGCTTCGAGCGAGCGCACCACGTTCTTGATCGAACTCGCCTTCTGCCCGATCGCGACGTAGACGCAGGTCATGTTCTGACCCTTCTGGTTGATGATCGTGTCGATCGCCACCGCGGTCTTGCCGGTCTGGCGGTCGCCGATGATCAGCTCGCGCTGGCCGCGGCCGATCGGCACCATCGAGTCGATCGCCTTCAGGCCGGTCTGCACCGGCTGGCTGACCCCCTGGCGCGCGATCACGCCCGGCGCGACCTTCTCGATCACGTCGCTCATCTTGGCGTTGATCGGGCCCTTGCCGTCGATCGGCGCGCCGAGCGCGTTGACGACGCGGCCAAGCAACTCGGGACCGACCGGCACCTCCAGGATGCGGCCGGTGCACTTGACGATGTCGCCTTCGGAGACGTGCTCATACTCGCCAAGAATCACCGCGCCGACGGAGTCGCGCTCGAGATTCAGCGTGAGGCCGAAGGTCTGTTGGCCGCTGGCCGTGGGCGGGAACTCGAGCATCTCGCCGGCCATCGCATCGGACAGTCCGTGGACGCGGCAGATGCCGTCGGCCACCGACACCACGGTGCCCTGATTGCGGATGTCCGCTGACACGCCAAGGCCCTCGATGCGGCTCTTGATCAGCTCTGAGATTTCGGCGGGATTGAGTTGCATTCTTGATCTCCGGTCTGCCAGGCTTGCGCCTGAGGGCAGCTTGAACTGAAGCTTAGGTTCGAATCTTCACGAGGCCACTGCAGGCTTCACGCCGTGAGCGCCGTCTTCATTTGTTCGAGGCGCGATTTCACCGAGGTGTCCAGCACCTCATCGCCGACCACGACACGAATCCCCCCGATCAGCTCGGGCGCGAGCACGACGCTCGGATTGAGCTTGCGCGAAAAGCGCTTCTCCAGCGTCGCCACCACATCCGCGAGTTGCGCCGGTTCGATCGCGAAGGCGCTGTAGATGACGGCCTCGGCAATCCCGGCGCGGGCGTTGACCAGGCTCTGAAACTGCTCGGCAATCGACGCCAAAGCGGCGAGCCGGCCGTTGTCGATGATGGCGCGCAACAAGTTCGTCGCGGCCGCTGAGAGGGGCGACTTGACCGCCGAGGTCATGACCTCGAATACCTGATCGGCGCCGATCTTGGGGTTGTCGGCAAACTGGCGAAGTTGCGCATCGCCGGCGACCTGCGCCAGGGCGTGCATCTGCTGCGTCAAGGCTTCCATGTCGCCTGCTCCCGCGGCCTTGAACAGCGCCTCGGCGTAGGGCCGCGCGATGGTGGCGAGTTCAGCCATGGTTCAAAGCTCAGCCTTCAAGCGTGTCAGCAACTCGGCATGAACTCCGGCGTTGATTTCACGCTTGAGAATCTGCTCGGCGCCCTTGACTGCCAGCGCACCGAGTTCGCCGCGCAAGATTTCGCGGGCCTTGGCCGACTCTTGTCCCGCCTCGGCCTTCGCCGCGGCGATGATCTTCGCGCCCTCTTCGCTGGCGCGGATTTTCGCTTCTTCGACCATCGTCTGCGCCAGGCGCTCGGCGTCGGCCAGGCGCTGCGTCGCCTGCACGCGCGCCGTCGAGAGTTGCTCCTCGGCTCGCCTGTTTGCATTCGACAACTCGGCCTTGGCCTTGTCGGCGGCAGACAGGCCGTCGGCAATTTTCCTGGCGCGCTCGTCCAGCGCAGCCGTGATCGGCGGCCAGATGAACTTCATCGTGAACCAGACCAGGATCAGGAACACGATCATCTGAAAGATCAATGTCGCGGTAATGCTCACGTTGTTGCCTCAATCACGTTGGCGCGAATACCGGCCGAAAGAAAACGGTCCGGCAGCGAAACGCTGGTGGTCAGCGACCTTATTTGGGCAGACTCGCCAACTGGGCGAGGAACGGATTGGCCGTCGTGAACCACAGCGCGATACCCGTGCCGATGATGAACGAGGCATCGATCAGGCCGACGAGCAGGAACATCTTGACCTGCAACTCGCCCATCAACTCGGGCTGGCGCGCCGCCGATTCGAGGTATTTGCTGCCCATGACGCCGATGCCGATACACGCACCCATCGCACCCAGACCGATCATGAGACCTGCCGCGAGGGCGACGAGACCGATGAGTTCCATGTTGACTCCAGTTTGTAGTTGAATGAAAGGAAAACGAAAAGCGCAAACGCGAAAGGCGCTGACTCAATGGGTTTCGTGCGCCTGACCCACGTAGACCAGCGTCAGCATCATGAACACGAAGGCCTGCAACGTGATGATCAGGACGTGGAAGATGGCCCACACCGTTCCGGCGAGGATATGCCCGAGACCCAGCGCAACGCCAGACAGGGACAGCGAGAACGCCCCACCCATCAGGGCGATCAGCAAGAACAGCAGTTCGCCCGCATACATGTTGCCGAACAGCCGCATGCCGTGCGACACCGTCTTGGCGACGAACTCGACGATCTGCATCGCGAAGTTGAAAGGGTAGAGCGCCCAGTGGTTGCCGAACGGCGCGGCGACCAGCTCGTGCGCCCAGCCGCCCAGACCCTTGATCTTGATGTTGTAGACCAGGCACAGGATCAGCACGCCCAGCGACAAGCCCATCGTGATCGACAAGTCTGCGGTCGGCACGACACGCAGGTAGGCGTGTGCCGCGTCATGCCCGGCGGCAGCGTAGGCCCACTGCCAGAGCAGCGGCAGCAGATCGACGGGCAGCAGGTCCATCGCGTTGAGCAGAAAGATCCAGACGAACACGGTGAGCGCCAGCGGTGCCACCAACTTGCGGCTGTTGGCGTTGGGCACGATGCCTTTGGCCTGGCTCTCGACCATTTCGAACAAGATCTCGACCGCAGCCTGGAAGCGCCCCGGCACGCCGGCGGTGGCGCCGCTCGCCGCCTTCCACAGCAGCCAGCACCCCAGCACCCCGAGCAGAATGGAGAAAGCGACCGAATCGAAGTTCAGGACCGAAAAGTCGACCAGCCCCTTGGGCTTGCCGGTCTGGAAGTGGGTCAGGTGGTGAACAATGTAGTCACCGGCGGTGAGTGCTTGGCCTTCGGCTGCCATCGGGTCTCGTCTCGTCTTGTTCGTTCACCGCCCGCGCCACAACAACGCGAGCCAATACACCTGGATGCACAGCACGAGTGCGGCCAGCAAAGCCGGCCAACTCAAAGGCTGAACAACCCTCGGCGCCAACACCAGCATCAGCACCGAGACTCCGATTTTCACCAGGCTCCAGAACATCACGCCGGCGCCACTGGCGACCGGCGAAACGCCAGAAACCCCGCGCGTCATGCCGCGCGCCATCAAGGCGCCCGGAATTACCGCCGTGGCCGTGCCATACAGCGCCGACCAAACCACTTGCATGGTGCCGCTGACCGACCCGGCCAGCAACGCCACCACAGCACCCACCGCGAGCTGCGTGCTGACCACGCGCCAAGGCGATACCGTTGGATTCTTCGCCCGCAGCCGCCCCGCCTCTTCGCGCGTCAGGGGAACCACGTGCCTATCGTCTTCCTCGTCGTCGAACCCGTTGCGCAGCATGCGATCGGCGTTGCGGCCGGTCATTGCACTCGACACAATCTACCTCACTACAGCAAAAAATTATACGGGGTATCGCGCGCGCTTCTTTGCGGCGGCTCAGACCATCGTGATGTCGAGTTGCATCCAGGCCTGCACGGTCTCGTCGGGCTGGACCACCTGAAGGCCCTGCGCCGTCGGCTCCGCCATATGGATCGCGTTGCTCACGTGACTCACCGGTTCGACGCAGAAGTAGTCCTTGTCGCGTGGCGTGTAGACGACCAGGCGTTGCATCGACGCGGTCAGCTGCAGTGCCATCTTCTCGTCACGGATGCGGGCCGGGCCTGCCCACCCTTCGAAGCAGTTGTCGAAGTCCAGGTGCGCGATGTCGCCGTCGATACCCGGCTGCGCGTGCTTGCGTACGGGCAGCTGCGCGGCGTCGCTGTCCCAGCGATCCGAGAGCTCGACGTGCAATCGGCTGCGCGCGCGCTTCGGGAAATAGGGGTGCCAGCCCAGGCCGACGGGCTGCGCGATGTCGGCCGTGTTCGTGAACTGCAGTTGCACTCGCAGGCTGCTCGGTGCGAGCGTGAAATGCTGGCTGACTTCGAAATCAAACGGCCAGTGCGCGTCGGCTTCATGCCGATAGCGCAGGCCGACGTCGACCGCACTCGACGCCGTCACCTGCCAGGCACGCAGCCAGCCTACGCCATGCACTGAATGCGGGCTCGCGTCGAAATTGGGCGCCGTGGTGTAGTCGCGCCCCTTCCAACGAAAGCGCCGGTACGCCAGGCGGTTCGAATACGGCACGAGCGGGTAACACGCGGCGCCCCTGGCTGAGTCCAGGTGCGTCGGGTCGCTGCTGCGCAGCACGGCGGTTTCCCGGTGCCACAAGCCGGCAATGCAGCCTCCCAAGTCCGGCCGCAATGCCAGGCGCAACGCGCCGGCGTGCAACTCGAACACCGCTTCACTTTGTTGCGTCATGGGGTTCCCAAATGGAATCTGGAGCGGTTCAAGTCAGGTCCGCCTTCAGGTAGTGCGCGCCGGGGACCGGATTGAAATAGTAGGGGGCGATCTCGTCAAAGCCGAGCGTGGCGTAGAGCCCCCGTGCCGCTTCCATGTCGTCCAGCGTGTCGAGCAGCATTGCTGAGTATCCGCTGCCGCGCGCTTCGTCCATCAGGCGCTGGGCCAGGATCCGCCCCAGGCCCAGACGGCGAAACGCGGTTCGCACATAGAGCCGCTTCATTTCGCAGGCGTTCGCATGGTCGACGTCGACCACGGCGCGAAACGCGCCACAACCGGCCGGCTCGGCGTCGACGAACGCAAGCAGCAAATGCCCGCCCGGAGCCGCGTACTCGCCCGGCAACCCGGCCAGCTCAGCGTCGAAATTCTGAAAGCACAGATCGACGCCCAGGCTCTGCGCGTACTCGCGAAACAGCTCACGCGTGATCTCGAGCAGGGCCGGTGTCTGCGGCGTGATCAGTTTGATTTGCGGGCTGGGCATCCTGCGTCGCGGGTCATGGACACCCAGTCTATCCGCCCAAGCTCACCAACCAGCCGACGATCGATGCACAGATCGCAGCCAGCATCAGCGCCAGGCCGCGGCGGTTCAGACCGTCGGCCGACGCCGGCACATCGCCCGCCAGAGTCTTGTCGCCGCTGAGCATCGGGCCCACGAGGTCGCGGCCGCGCCGGATCCGGTAGAACGCGATCGCGCCCAGATGCAGCAGCACGAGCCCGATGATGAGCCACTGCCCGAAATTCTTGTGCCAGCCCGAGGCCAGGCTGCTCGTCGCCGAGGAAACGAATTTGACGAAGGGCCCGGAGCTGGCGATCTCGTCATCGGCGATCAAGCCCGTGCCGACTTGAAGCATCAGCAACGCCAGCAACGCAAACACCGAACCCGCGCCGAGCGGACTGTGGCCGACGTCCAGATGCTCTTCGGGTCGGGCTTGCCCGCGCAGGTAGCGCAGCAGCGTCGCGGGGGCGTAGATGAAATTCCTGAAGCGTGACCAGTGGCCGCCGATCAACCCCCACAGGATCCGAAACGCGAGCAACGTGAAGATCAAATAGCCAGAGCGATAGTGCCAGGCCATGGCATTGCCGCCGATCTTGGCCGTGATCACCGAGCCCAGCACCGCCAGCGCCAAGGCCCAATGAAACACGCGTGTGGGAAGGTCCCAGATCCGGACCAAACGCGTGGTATCCGTCATGCCCGCTCCGTGTTGCCTCGTCGGCACCAAGGTTACCCCAACACCCCCGTGGCGATCGCCGCTCGTGGTTTTCCCGCAGTGGCGGAATTGCCGGCATCGGCTTTGCGTACACTCGCCAGCGCCTCTGCGAGCCATGCGCTCGCGCGGCCCCGACCCAACCCGACCTCGACCCAATCCAGGAGTGACTGAATGAGACAAGTGCTGCGTACCACGATGACCCTGGCCGCCGCCGTGCTGGCCGTGGCAACTGCCCTGCCGGCCGCGGCGCAATTCGCCAAGCCCGAAGACGCCATCAAGTACCGCAAGGCGGTCTTCACCGTGATGGGAACGCATTTCGGTCGAGTCGCCGCGATGGCCAATGGCCGCGCTCCCTTCGATGCCAAGGTGGCCGCCGACAGCGCTGAAATCGCGACCGCGATGTCGACGCTTCCGTACGTGGCGTTCCTGCCCGGCACGGACAAGGGCGAGACGCGCGCCAAGCCCGAAATCTGGACCGATTTCGACAAAGTGAAGCTCCTGGCCGAAAAGATGCAAGCAGAGATGGTCAAGCTCAATGCCGCCGCAAAGACCGGCAACATCGACAGCATCAAGGCTGCCGTGGGTGAAACCGGCAAGGCCTGCAAGGCCTGCCACGACGACTATCGCAAGGAGTAGGGCTGAAACGCCAGGCGCGCGTGCCTGGCTCGGCGCGCGCCGATCGAACCGCAGGTTCAGCAGGCAGCGCCTGTGGTGCCCTTGGCCGGGCACCGCAGGCTCTGTCCTTTGGAGGTCCGCAGCAAGCGCCCGCGAGTCATCCGCTAAAATCGCGCCCTGGTCCTCATTGCGGCTTTGCGCGTGCGCCGCGCTGCTCAAGTCTGCGGCGACCATGCGCCGTTGACGGCGATTCGATCGATTCTGCGCCGGGGCCCGAATGACAGTTTTCCAATCCGTTTCGCTTGGTGTGCTGCTGGCGCTGTGTGTTTGCGGCAAGTCGGGTGCGCAGACGGCTGAAGAGCCAAAGGCCGGCGGCACGTTCAATACACCCGGCTACACGCCTGCAGCGGCCGCTCGGCCGCGCGACGGCGCAGGCAATCCGCCCCGCCCCGGCACCACAAGCGCCGATAGAGCAACGTTACCCGCCGTCGGCCAGCCGGGCGTTCAGCGCCCCGGTACGGCAGCGCCCTTAGGTCAGCCCGAGCTTCACTTGCGCCGCGTCGATCCGGCTCCGCCCAGGCCAAGCGAGTTCCAGAAGTTCATCGAGGCGGCGACGGGACGGCTGCTGCCGATCTTTGGCGCGAGCTTCTTCTCCGAGGCCGCCGAAGGCATGGCCGCACCCGACAGCGTGCCGGTCTCGGCCGACTACACGCTGGGTCCTGGCGATGAAGTGATTTTGCGCGCCTGGGGTTCGATCGATGTCGACTACCGCAGCACGGTCGACCGCAATGGCCTGCTCAACCTGCCCAAGGTCGGCAGTTTCAGTGTCGTCGGGGTCAAGGCAACCGACCTGGAGAAACTGTTGCGTGCGCAGATCGAACGCCTTTACACCAACTTCAACCTCAGCGTGGCACTCGGCCAGTTGCGCGGCCTGAAGGTCTATGTCGTCGGCCCCGCACAGCGTCCCGGCGTCTACAACCTGCCGGGGCAGGCGACGCTGTTGTCGGCGATTGCGCTGACGGGTGGGCCTGCGCCATACGGATCGATGCGCAAGGTGACGTTGCGCCGCGACGGCAAAGACATTACGGAACTCGACCTGTACGACTTCCTGGCGCTGGGTGACAAGTCCAAGGACACGCAGCTCGCGGCGGGCGACGTCGTCGTGTTCCAGGCGGTCGGGCCGCGGGTGGCGCTAAGCGGCGCGCTCGATCGGCCTGCGATTTACGAACTCAGAAGCAGCACCGAGTCGGTGCGCAACGTGCTTCGTTATGCCGGCGGCGCGCCGGTGCTCGCTGACCGCAACCGCGCCCAGCTCGAGCGCGTCGACTCGACGCAATCGCAGGCAGGCCGGGTCGTCGAAGAATTCAAACTCGATGCAGACGGTTTGCAAACGACGCTGCGCGACGGCGACCTGTTGACCTTGCTGCCGATCTCGCCGCGCTTCGCCAATGCCGTGACGCTGAAGGGCCCTGTCGCGCAACCCTTGCGCCATGCGCACCGCCCCGGCATGCGCATTCGCGACCTGATCCCCAACCGCGAAGCCCTGATCTCGCCCGATTTTTACCGGCGCAAGAATCTGCTGGTGCAGGTCTACGAACCGAATGAGGATGAACAGATTGAGCGCGAGGCGGTTCTCGGCGCCTCCCGGCGCAAGAGGCAGATCTACGAACCGAATGAGGAAGAACGGCTTGACACCACGCCGCGGATCAACCCCGAATCTGGCGCCAACAGCGCGAGCGATCTCGCACTGCAGAACCGGCTCGCGGCAAAGCGCGCAAAAAAGGCGCCGGCAGCGCTTTTCGACGAACTGAACTGGGACTACGCGGTCATCGAGCGATTGATCGAAAAGGATCTGAGCACGCAGGTGATTCCGTTCAACCTGGGCAAGGCGGTGCTGGAAGGCGATTCAGCGCACAACCTCGAGCTGTTGCCGGGCGACGTCGTCACGGTCTACAGCCAGAAGGATGTGCGTGTTCCCGTCGCACGCCAGACGCGCCTGGTCACGATTGAAGGCGAGGTGGCTTCTCCCGGGGTGTACCAACTGCTGCCCGGCGAGACGTTGAAGGGCATCATCGATCGTGTCGGTGGTTTTACGCCGCAGGCCTACGTCTATGGGCTCGAATTCAGCCGTGAAGAAACGCGCCGGCGCCAGCGCGAAAGTCTTGCCGCGGCGATAGCGCGGCTCGAAGCGTTGTCGGCAACCCAAGCGGCGCGCGACGCCGCGAACCGGCGCGACGACGTTTCGGCTGCGAGCACCGCCGCTGTCAGCAGCGCGGTGTCACAGGCGCAACTGGCGCGTCTCGCGCGCCTCGAACCGAATGGCCGCATCGCGCTCGAGCTCTCGCCGGGGGTCAAGAACCTCGACGGGCTGCCCGATGTGCCGCTGGATCACGCCGACCGCATTAGCGTGCCCACAAGGCCGGCCTTTGTCACCGTTGCCGGCGCCGTGGCGAACAGCAATGCATTTCTGTGGAAAACCGGCCGCACCGCGGGCGATTACATGAAGCTGGCTGGCGTGGAAGAATCCGCCGACCCGTCGAACACGTTCATCCTGCGCGCCGACGGCACGATCAACAGTTCCGCAGACAAGAGCGGCTTCTGGCGCAGCAGTGCGATCGAGGGCGAACTCTTGCAGCCCGGCGATGCAGTGATCGTGCCGAATCAACTCGACTTCGAGACCTGGGGCAGAGCCCTGGTGCGCAATTTGAAGGACTGGACGCAGATCTTCGCGCAATTCGGCTTGGGTATTGCCGCGATCGACTCGCTGAAGAAATAGAGCCTGCGGCATGAAACCTGACGACCTGTCGAACGCCATTGCCGAAGCGCAGCCCGCCGAAGAAGACTTCGGCCCTTCGGTCAGTTTGGTCGATCTGCTGACCTGGGTCGGCGAAGGCAAGTGGCTCGTCGCCCGCGGCACCGCGCTTGCGGCGCTTGCCTCGATCGTCGTCGCCTTGTTGTTGCCGCCCATTTTTACCGCGCGCACCACGCTGCTGCCCCCCGCGTCGCAGCAAAGTGGCGGCGCCTCAGCGGCACTGGCGGCGCTTGGCGCGGTGGGCGGCCTGAGCGGCCTGAGCGGCGGGCTCGGCGCGAAGTCGCCCGACGAACTCTTCGTCGCGCTGCTCAAGAGCGACAGCGTGCTGCGCGCACTCGACGCGCGCTTCGACCTGAAGGCGCGCTACGAGGTAAAGACCTATGAAGAGCTGCGCAAGTCGATGCCTGACAGAGTGCGTGTCGCGTCGGATCGCAAGAGCGGAGTCATCAGCGTCGAGGTCGACGACAAGGATTCGGCGTTCGCCGCCGATCTCGCCAACGCGCACGCCACCGAGATCACCAAGCTGCTGGGTCGCCTTGCGGTCTCGGAAGCGCAGCTGCGGCGCGTGTTTTTCGAACAGCAGTTGAAAGACATCAAAGAGAACCTGATCAAGGCCGAACTCGGGCTGCGCGCCGTGCAGGAAAAATCGGGCGTGATCGTGCTTGACAAACAGGCCGAGGCGCTGATCGGCGGTGCCGCGCAGCTGCGCGCAATGATCGCCGAACGCGACGTGCAGCTGAAAGTGTTGCGCACCGCGGCCACCGGCGAGAACCCGGACGTTCTCAAGCTCAATTCGGAGCTGGCTGCGCTGCGCTTCGAGTTGGCGCGCATGGAATCGGCGCGCGGCCCCTCCAGCGGCAGCGCGGTGGAAATTCCGGTGGGCAAGATTCCCGAGGCGGCGATCGAGTACGTGCGCGCCAGGCGCGAACTCAAACTGCAGGAGACGCTGCTCGAGAGCATGGTGCGCCAGTTCGAGATCGCGAAACTCGATGAGGCGAAGGAGGGCCCGGTGTTGCAGCAGGTCGACAAGGCGCTGCCGCCGGACCGGAAGTCCAAACCAAGTCGCGCGCTGATCGTCATCGCGAGCACGCTGCTGGCGTTGCTCGCCAGCATGGCGTTCGTCGTCTGGCGCCGCTACGCGGCTGCGGCGCGCGAACTGGATCCACGGCACGCATTGGCATGGGCCGCAATGCGCCGCGCCTGGGTTTGGCGGCGCTGAACCGGGCAAGGCTCGGACCTCGGCTCGCGCGTCAACCCGCGCGTCGCATTCCGGCGCGGGGGGCCTGCTGCCAGCCTCGCCAAACCGTGGCTGGCACACCGTCTCAGCCCGCGCGTCGCACTCCGGCGCGCGGCGCCCCGGCAGCGTCCCACCCCGTGCCGAACCAGGGCTCGCCGCGCAGGCATGCAGCGACCATTTCCAGGCTGTCCAGGCCCCAGAACAGGCGGCCTTCGAGCTCGATCGTCGGCACGCCGAACACGCCACGCTGCAACGCCTGCTGGCCGGCGCTGCGCAGTTCATCCTTGACCTGCTGGCTTTGCGCGTCGCGGCAAGGCGCGAGGTCTTGCATCAACGCCTCGAGGCGCGCCGGGTCGTTCGCATCCGCCCCAGCCCCACACCAGACATGGCGCAGAACCGCTTCCACGACGCGCCGATTCGGCGCAGCCCCCGCCTCGGCGCAGGCCAGCGCGAGCCGCAGCAAGGGAAGCGGATTGAACGGGTGTTGCAGCGGCGTATGCAATGCGATGCCGTGGTGTCGGGCCAACCACTCGACGTGGCGAAAAGTCCAGGCGCGCTTCGGTTCGATCTCGGCCGGTCCCTTTTGGCCCCAGTGCTGCAGCAGCCCGGCAAACAGGACCGGCCTGTACTCGACACAGTACGACAGCCCGGCCAGGACCTCGGGAAGCCGCTCGAATCCGAGGTAGGCATAGGGAGAAACCGGATCGAACCAGAATCGAAGCAGCTTCATCGCGCACCTTTCGAAATCGCCATCGCCTGGGCGCGGCGCTGCAGCAGGAGATCCCAGACCCTGCGCTTTGCGTCTGCGTCGAGCGCCGACCATTGCGCGATTTCCTCGATCGTGCGGCTGCACCCCTCGCACCAGCCGGTGCCTGCGTCGATGCGGCAGACGTCGATGCAGGGGCTC
>Ga0315276_10000730_pt1 | contig 28500 bp, 19 predicted proteins | sample YL17G05_0_MG_FD_204542 | JGI IMG/M metagenome (GOLD analysis project Ga0315276, IMG submission 204542) | Sediment microbial communities from Yellowstone Lake, YNP, Wyoming, USA - YL17G05_0 | ecosystem: Environmental > Aquatic > Freshwater > Lake > Sediment | place: USA: Wyoming | collected... | reverse complement strand
GAAGTTACTCAACAAATCAACCGACTGCTTGATAAATTAGAAAAATACCGCATTATTCACAGCGACCTGAAACATTCAAATATCCTGATTTCTGAAAACACCGTTGTTCTGACAGACCTCGATGCAATGAAAGTATATAAATGGAACTGGACCTATAAACTCAGACGAACCAGAAAAACCAAGCGATATAGCTCTCGAGATAAACAGAATGCATACCAATCATATTCGTGAAAAAATCTTCGCTGGGGTCAGACATTTGCGGGAGATGGCACATCTTGTACCGGAAATCTTGCGGGATTCATGGATAAAGTATTTAGACGGTCATATTGACCATTACATCTCGGTGATTTCACGTCTTCCACCACCTGAGTGTTGCGGTCGTATATTGGAGATTGGGTGTGTGCCGGGCCAACTGACGTTTCTGATAAAGAGTCTTGGCTATGATATTGATTGTGTAGATATTAATCCCGCAAGACTATCAGAATTTTGGAAGGCTCTTCCTGTCGAACCCCGTAAAGTTGACGTGGAAACTGAACCTTTGCCGTTTGAGGACAAGTCTTTTTCGGTTATTTTATTCACGGAAATACTCGAACATCTCAGGGTTCAGCCGATTTTTGCACTGCGTGAGACTGCTCGCGTGATTGAAGATAACGGGCAGCTCATTTTATCTGTTCCTAATATTACATTCAGGAAAAGATGGAATTTTCTATTCGGACACGACTATCAGGGAAATGTAGTAAAGGCATTCGAGCAACTTGAGAAGGTTGGCCATATGGGGCATTTCAGGCTGTACTCAGCCAGCGAGATACAACGAATGTTGAAACATGTGGGGTACGCAGACATCCAATTCGCATCGGAAGGACGAATCAAGGGAAGCAAGTTATGGCAAATTCTGTTTTTTTGGAGCAGCTCTCTTAGAGGAATTCTGTACTTTGTGGCAAGCCCAAAAATTGAGGCGTGATATTCAACGATGAAACTATAAGAGCAGGCAAATTGAAAACAAGACATTGATTTGAGAGGTAAAGATGAAAGCGGTAATTCTGGCGGCTGGCCTTGGGACAAGATTAGGTAATTCAACACCAAAACCTCTCACGAGTCTGGTCGAGGAAAAAACCATACTCGATTTTCAGGTCGAGCGGTTGTCGGGTGTGCTTGATATTAATGATATAATCGTGGTCGTGGGTTATAAAAAAGAAGCTATTATGGAAAAATTTCCGCGATTGATGTTTGTTTATAATAATGTATACGCACAAACAAACACGGCCAAAAGCCTCCTGACCGCCTTGAAAAAGATAGATGATGATGTTTTATGGATGAACGGCGACGTCTATTTTGATGCGGGGGTCCTTAAGTTATTACCGGCTTCTGAATTCTCCTGCTGCCTGGTTGACAGAAAAAAATGCGGCGAAGAAGAAATTAAATATAACCTAAACAATAACAACTTTATCCACAACATCTCGAAGAGGGTTCGGAACGCCGACGGAGAATGTCTGGGTATCAATCTGATTCGCAGAAAAGACCTGCATTTGTTTCGGAATGAGTTGGAGAAATTAGATGACAGCGATTACTTTGAAAAAGGTCTGGAAAACCTGACTGTTTCCGGGAAATTAAACCTCAGGCCTGTAGACGTCGGAGCACTTTACTGTAACGAAATTGATTTCGAAGAAGACTTAAAAGCAGTCAGAAACCATCTGCTTGGACAAAATGCCGGTTTCCCTTAAAGATGAAAATAATCAGGCTATTCTTCAAAAATATTAAGATTCTGCTATTAGGATGGGGGATAATATTTCCGCTGTCTTTCATAGTCCCCCAAAAGAAAAACCTGTTGCTGTTTATAGGCAAGAATGAGGGGGGCTTTTTCGACAACGTAAAATTCCTGTATTTATACTTGTGTAGACTCGGACAGAACAGCGTAGAGTACTACTTTCTTACAGAGAAAAAACACATATACGAAATACTGAAGCGGCACAATCTTCCGGCAGTTCTTCATCCTACACCAAAATCTATATACCTTCTTCTTAGAGCAAGGGTTCTTGTGTCATCCAGCACAAAATGGAAAAAGAAGTATAAATATCATCTTTCGCACAGGGCCAAAAAAGTACAGTTGTGGCACGGAATACCCCTAAAGAAAATAGGGATGCTCATCCCTAAAGTTGCAAAATGTCATAATTCGCCGGCAGGAAGGCTCTATAACGCAATAAGAGGCAAAAACCACATCCACGATTTATTCGTTTCTACTTCCGAGTTTTTTACTTCAAACGTTTTTGCAAAAGCTATGAGAGCAAAAAAAATTATAGAAACAGGTTATCCCCGAAATGACGTCTTTTTTAAGGAACAACTTGATGAGTATGATTTAATTGAAGCCGATGTCAAATCAATCTCCAGAATTAACAAGTTAAGAAGAGACGGTTTCAAGGCGGTTCTTTATGCACCTACTTACGGAGACCCTGTGGGTAATGCCATAAAAAGCGGTCCTTTGAATTTAAATGAATTGTCGCAGTTTGCAAAGAAACACAAACTTATATTTGTTTTAAAGTTTCACCCATCTATACACTGCGTGGATGAATTCAAATCGTTTGATAACATTATTATCTACGACAGAACAAAAGACATCCAGCCACTCTTGAAAGTATCAGATATTTTGATAACTGACTATTCTTCCGTATATATGGATTACCTGTTGCTTGACAGGCCTATAATATTTTTCCCTTACAATTACAAAGAATATATGGAGGTACAAGGCGGTCTGCTGTTTGACTACGACTCGATGACTCCCGGCCCGAAATGTTACTCACTAGACCAACTGCAGGAATCGCTGATAAACTGTGTTGTCAACCAGACAGATGAATTCTCGGAGAAAAGAAAAGAAATAAGAAAACTCGCTTTTAAATATCAAGACGGTAAAGCTTCCGAAAGAATATGGGATTTTATTAGAAAGGAATATTTGAAAATCCTGCCAGAATAGTTACTCTGCCCGATTTGGCAGTGATACCAGAGGCATTGCTTAACCATTAAGGAACTAATATAATCTTTAGTTTGCCGACATCTGGTGACCCGGCACATATGCAGGGTTTTAAGGCAGACCAGGATGTTTATTGTCGAAGGGTTTTTGGAAGATAAAAATGCCGGTACCAAAACGGATATTCATAGTAGCTGATTTCAAGGACGAAAAACCACAATCAATCCGTATAGAAAGACGGCATTGGACGAAGGGCTTTGTTCGTCTTGGCCACGATGTGCAGCGTTTTAGTTACAGGAATATAATGCTGCAGTTCAGTCCAATCAAGAGCCAGATTTTCGCCCGGCGGTTTTTTAAGAAACAGGCTGACTTGGCTATTGCCGAGCAGGTGAAACATTATTATCCGGATATTGTAATAATATTAGGCATGAAAAACCTTGACCGGTGGACAGTGGATGCTTTGCGAGTTGTTGCACCCAAAGCAATTTTTATCGGAAGGGATACCGCTGCCTGGCCTGAAAATGATACAGAGAGGATAGCAATTGCAAAAAAAATGGATATTGTTATTGCTACCAACGCCGGTGAATGGCTTCAGTTTTATAAGGATGCCGGTGTTCCTCGTTGTGCATTTATACCCTGTCCCTGTGACCCTGATATTCAGCGACCTTACGAGGTTGTTGAGAAATTTAGAACCGATATTATTTTTGCAGGAAAAAGCCAGCATCCGGAAGGTGATAACGACCCGGATAGACACTCTATTTTGCAGAAGCTTTCCACGATGCCGAACGCCAGACTGTATGCGTGCTTCGGCAACCCATCAATCGAAGGTATTGACTATTTCAAGGCAATAAGCAATGCGAAGATAGCACTCAGTATCAATGCGGTTAATAGTGTTCGGTTATATCATTCTGATAGATTGTTTGAGTGTTTGGCTTGTGGAGCTTTTGTATTGGCAAAGAGAGTGCCGGACTCGGACCTGCTCTTTAAGGATGGGACGCACTTAAAATATTTTAATACACCGGAAGAGTTCTTTAGTTTGGCGGATTGGTACTTGCGTAACGAGCAGGAGAGGAAAAAAATCGCGAAAGCAGGTATGGAGAGAGCGCATAGCGAGTTCAATTGCGTAAAGATAGCCAAACACGTTCTTGACCTCGTCGAAAAAGGCACCTATGAGAGTTGTTGGGCTTATATGATATAAGCGCCGCCATCTGTTATCAGGCCGGGAATCAAATTAAGTTTTGACTGCTGTATAATATATGCGTCAGACCTTCAGCGATATCATATTTTGTTACATCGTTTGGATATAGCGTTTTATGCCTTTGATTTTTCCAGCGGTGATAGAGTTGAAATGGCCGGGCGGTAGTGCGATTCACTATAAGATTTAGCAAAGATTCTTGTCCTTTATAAGCTGTAACCATTTGCTTCAGAACATCTTCGAGGAATTTCACCCCGAGGTCACGCACTATCCACCTGCAAAGAGTTGCAAGCTCTATGCTCGCAGAGGCGGAAACGGTGCATCCGCTTTTAGGGGGCGTTTCGAAATCAACAAAACAGAAGCTATCTCCTGTATATATAATATTGCCGGAGCTGGGGTCATAATGTATAAGATACCGGTCGTCGGTTTGAATGGCAATGTTATGGCGACGGCGCAATTGCTCAAAAAGTTTCGCCAAAACTGCAAGCTTTTCCTGCATCGTGTGGCTCTGTGCCGACAGATACTCGCGCAGGGATGTGCCTTCGATGAAATTGGTTACAAGATACGGTTCGGACACTCCGGGGACTTGTTTGTCGTGAATCTGCGGAACAATAAAGCCGGCTTGTTTCCAGCGGTTTATCATAAATTTTTCCCGCTGATGTCTTGCGAATCCGTCGGGACCGTAATAGCTTTTAACCAGGTATTTGCTGCCACCGTCAATGAGAAGATGAAGGTTGTTGGTTGTTTTTTGAAATATCTCAAAGGCAGCGAGTTTCATAAGTTGGATGGTTCCTTTGCTTGTACCGGTTTGAGAACGTAGATTATATCGGTCGAAAAAACAGTAGGCCATAGTTTGGCTCTGATGGATTTTCGCGGGGATAGTTTTTTTTCTGTTTTCAGGCCGGCCTTTTCAAACATCTGTTCAACTTCCGCAGGAGTCTGAAAATTCTTATGACTGGGACTTATTGGCGGAAATAGCCCGAATAAATACGCGATGCGATAACGATAAAATGTTATATTGGGTATGACCACTAATAAGCGTCCCTGCGGGGAGAGGTTATCTTTGGCTTGGCATAAAAATTCGTGCGGCTTGTCCAGCCAGTGTATCAGCATACTTGCGATAATAACATCGAACCTGACGCCGAAATCGGGAATGCCGTTGTTCAAATCGGCCTGTTTAATGTTATCTGTCGGGAAATCGCACATCGCGATTGCTTCAGCCGAAAGCTCTACGCCGTAAGTCTCATGTTTCCGGCTGCATAGCCGAAAAACATGTCCCGAACCGACCCCGCAGTCTAAAACCCTTGCTTTGTGAGGAAACATTTCATCAACCAGACTGCTTAAAAACCTGTGGAGGCGTCTTTCTGAAACTCTGTTTTCCTCCTGCCGGTGCAGCCAGTATTCGTCCGAATTTTCTACGCCGAACTTTCTAAGTTTCACGTTTCACTTCCTTGTAAAGGAGTATTGCTCAGCAGCATATTATACAGGGCTTTATGCGCCGGTTTGCTCACCGCCGCGATTACAGGCCGAGAGGTTTTTCGAAGACAGGGCGAAATCATGTTTCGCTTTCCACCGATGCACATATTTAAACCTGCGAAATTTCATTACATCCAGGTCAGTCAGAACAGGGCCGTTTTCTGTAATCAAAATATTCGAATGTTTCAGGTCGCCGTGAGTGATTAGATATTTTCCCAGCTTACCGACTATGTCTGTAACCTGCTGGGTTATCATCGACCATTTTTCCTCGGTGATATTATTGTCCTGCAGCAAACGCTTAAGATTAGGTCCTCTGACATACTCGGTTACTAAGTAAGATTTCCATACAAAAGGTTTTTTGCGCTGTTCAATATAAGCCAACGGCTTCGGTGTGGCTATCCCAAGCATTCTAAGTCGATGTGCGTTTAGCCACGCTCGTCTTGCACGGGAACCTTTGATAGTGTGGCGCAGCGAATGAATAAATCCCTTATGATTATATCGTTTGACCATTATGTCCCTGCCATTCCACATCAGACGGGATACACAGGATGTCTGGTCGTTCTTGAAAATCTGCCCCTTATTCATTAGCGTATCTATTTGCTCTATAAAATCAAACGGCTCAACCCCCTCACAAAAGCTTCTGTCAAACATCGCAAGGTATTCGCCCTTTTCGATGTGCAGGAAATCTTTGTTTGTTTTAAGATACCTGTTTGACCTGTTGCCTGTTTCCACCCTGCCGTGCAATCGCCGAAAGGTCTTTTTCAGGACTTTTTCCGCCAGGGTCCTTTGTTCGTTTTTTCCCATTGCGTTTTCGGCAGCGTACTTCTTGTAAAATCTCATACGGTCTGTATTGCCTATGGTTATTGCCGTCGGCATTTGCAACTGCACGAGATTTTTCACTCGCAATTGGTCGGGCAGTTTGCGAAACTTTTTCGTTCGCTCATTATCAAGCAGAAAAAACCTCCAGACGTTTTTCTCCCGGCTTGCTAACACGTTGCCGAGCCGCAGGTCACCGTGAAAGATGCCCCTGGCGTGCATTTGCCCGATTGTTTGGCCGAAACTCTCGATTAAGTTGCGACTATGGTTCGGGCGAGAATCTGCCAGAAATTTCGGTATTGGCTTTGCATTCTCGACCTCTTTCGTAATCAGCAGACTATCGGTGCGGAACGGCCCCAGCCGGTGTTCGAGCAGGGCGATAACGGTAGGGGAGTCAAATCCGTTGTTTTGCAGCATTAGCGAGGCGTTAAACTCACGCTTGGCCCTGCCTGGGCGTATTGTATGCTTAATAGTGTCCCAGATGCCCCTGGACAGATGTTGTTTCAGGTAGACAGGTGTATCAACATTATTAAAAGGAACGACTGATTTATACACGCGGCAAAAGAGCGATGAGGGGGCCACAGTCAATTTGAAGTGCTTCTGCAGATATTCCAGGCCCACCAGCAAAGCCTGTTCAAAAGAAGTATTGCGGAAGTTTTTGTTGATGTATAATTTTTTGTTGTTTTGCCGTATTATATCGAAATGGGTATCCATACTAACGTCCCAGAATCGCTATATTCATTTGTTCCGCCAGTTTTATCGTTTGGGGCTTGTCTATGATTATGGTTTTGTCTGCTTCCACAACGAGGCATTTAGCGCCGTTGTCGGCCAGGCTCTTAATGGTATCAGGCCCGATACAAGGCACATCAAACCGCATATCCTGATTCTGCTTCGCAGCCTTGATGAGCGTCCAGCCGCCCGATTTGCACAGCCCGCCCGCACGTTCAATCATTTTCGCCGTTCCCTCTATCGCTTCAACGGCGATTATCTCTCTTTCTTTTACTGCGATTGCCTGGCCTATATCCAGTTCGACAAGTTTTTTGACCGTCTGCCAGCCGAATTCTATATCGTCTTTAATTGATGCGCTCGGCTCACTTTTCGTCATCACTCCCCTTGTTGCCAGATGCTCTTTGCAATACATCGTTGAGTTCTCCAAAACTATCCCGCCGCTGGCCAGCTCTTCCGCTATAGCGGCCAGAAGCGTCTGATTTTGTTTATTTTTGCCTCTCAGCCGCCAGTACCATATTCGCACCGCCCGCCAGTCAGGCAGGTATCGCAGAATTCGCCACGGCGTAAAGATTCGGCCTTTGTAAACCCGTCCGACCATTATCGTTTTTGTTACGCCGTGTTTTTTTAGTTTGCGTATCCAGTGGCCGGGTCTGGCAAGCGGCACATCGTAAAATATATCGACCTTATCAGCAAGCGAGGCTTCTGCATTTTCCGCCAGCCCGACACATACAACTTTCAGTCCTGCTTTTCTGGCCCCTTCGGCAACCAGAAACGGCAAACGTCCTTCGCCGGCAATCAACCCTATTACATTTTCACTCATTGTGTTCAGCGGGTTTTTCCTGATTTGCCAGACGTTTCTCAATCTGCCTGATGCTTTTTCGCATCTCAGGCAGGTATTGTATAAGGCTGTATGCGCGTCTTGCCTGGCTTGCGTCGATTGCCGGTATCCCTGCGAGCGTCTGTCCGTCCGGCACACTATTTATTACCGCCGAGCGTGCTGCTATTGTTACAAGGTTGCCTACGTCGATGTGCCCTACTATGCCTGCCTGCCCGCCGACTACGCAATGATGACCGAGTGTTGCCGAGCCGGCAACGCCGACCTGTGCCACAAGCAGGCAGTATGGCCCAACCTTTGTACCGTGGCCTATCGCAATCAAATCGCCTAATTTGCTCCCCTTGCCTATGATTGTGTCGTCGAGGGTTCCCCGTTCAATACCGCAGCCGGCGCCAATCTCAACATCATCCTCAATTACTGTTCTGCCGATATGCGGAATCTTATGATGCTCGCCTTTGTGCGTAGCAAAGCCAAAGCCATCCTCGCCGATGGTCGCATTGGCCTGAATAATCACTCTGCTGCCTATTTTACACCTGTCATAAACCACGACGTTTGGATAAAGGATGCAGTCATCGCCGATTTCGGTTTCCGGGCCGATGAACACGCCGGGATAAAGAACGCAACGGCTGCCGATTTTGACACTGTCGCTGATAGTTACAAAATCGTAAATGCTGCAACTATCTCCCAGCAAAGCTGTTGCGGCTATTGAAGCCTTGTTGCTAATACCTGTTTTCTTATGTTTTCGATGGCCGTGCAGCAGCACTACAATCTGGCGGAAGGCATAATACGGGTCGCCTGCTATCAATAGGGCGGCAGGACTTTCAGTTTCCTTGGCCACCACAATGGCAGCGGCTTTTGTGGTTTTAAGCAGATTTGTGTATCTTGGGTTGCTGAGGAAACTTATGTCGCCGGCGGAAGCGCTTTCGAGCGTGGCTGCTGATTTAATTTTGATATTCGGGTCTCCGCAGACCTGTCCGCCGACGTATTCGGCCAATTCTCCGAGAGTTTTTTGCATAAAAAAGCCTTTTTCCTATACGCCAAACGCGATTGAAACAAGCATTATACCAGAGATAGGGTGCTGGTCAATTGGCCGAATGAGAATAAGAGGCTTTTATGATGTGATGTCTATGACGTATAATTTTGGTAAGATGGGCTGAATTTGGCTATTGCAGGGACGGGATTTGGTGCGTGCTAACTGTTATCAGATGTAATCAGTTGTAATCAGTTGTCATCAGTTGTAATCAGAACACACTCTAAGTGATTCAGAAGCACTCCAGAGATACTCCAAAGTGCATCAGAAGACACCAGTGCTTTTGCTTAAATATTGTCATAACAAGGAGTTAAAGAAAATCAAACCACAGATTAACGCAGATTCACGCAGATTTTTTTATTTTTCATTAAATTTTATTTCATACAACTTTGGGGTATAGAGTCTCCCCATAATGGGGCGGAGATGCGCATTTGGGTTGACCCTACTTCGCCCTGCGGGCTACGAAGGGCAGGCAAAAAAGAGATAAGTTGTTATGGGATAAGGAGTAAGGGAGTTGAAAAATTTTTTGCGATATTGGGATTTTTTTAGAAAGGTAGCCTTGGAAATGATTGAAAGCCGAATTGGCCACCGAGAGCACAGAGAGCGCAGAGAATTTTAAGTTCGTTGTAAAAAAATAATATAACCACGAATGAACACGAAGGGACACTAAGAAAAAGACAATAAATTCAACCACAGGGGACACAGAGAGCGCAGAGAATTTTTAGACAGGATAAACAGGTTTTTTTCGGCCAGCAGGCGGTCTTGTCCGAAGTTTTTCTCGTCCCTAAGGGACTGCTAAAACTTCGACCGCATCCACCGGTCATCTTACGATGACCCGCAAATGGCTTTGCGGCTGGCCGAAAATAGTTGCTGGGGACAGGTAGTGGAGATTAGGACTGGAATGGTGGGGTAAAGACCCCACCCTACCTTGCGCAGAGGGACACCCTTCTTCGCTAAAGAGCTACGCAGGGCAGGCAGAGATTTTTTGTTCATTGTGTTTTGTTCTCCGTAAGGAGTCCTTACGGACATTGTTTTTAGCTACGAACTATCAACAAAAAACTCAGAACTAAAAATGGTGTCCCTATATTTACTCAAGGGGACAAAAAAATATATTCAATGGGCAAAAATTGCCTATTCTACGAAACTTGTTCTATGTCTTTATGTTTTTCTTTGTTTAATAAAATTCTTGAAGGACTTTCACAGTATTCAAAAAATGGAACTTGGGATAGCACTAATACAATTCCAGATGAAGCTCTATCCTTATATTCTTGGTTAATAAAATCGCGAGTAATACTTCCATCTGATAATATCTTATTAATAGCCAAACGGAAGATTTCTATCTTTATTTTTTGTGTCTTACCATTAGAAGTTATCCTTTCAATCCCACTCCAATCAACCTTAATTATTTTGTTACTTTTCCCATCCCTTTTTTCTAAAGTTTTTCCTTCCAAAGGTTTTATGTAATTCTCCCAAATATTTTCAAAGAAATCATCCTTCCGAGATTTTGAAATGCCTGAAAAGCTTTCTTCAGGTTCCATAAATAGTATTTCAATCCCTAATTGTTTAGCAACTTCATCTGCTGTATCAAGTAATTGGCCATCCGTAACTAAAATTGCCTTATCACATTTAAAGAGGTCTTTGGCTCCGTGCAATTCCATAATCATTTGACGATTGACTTTTCTTCCAGTATGCCCAAACATTTTTACTTGTATGCCAATTTTTTCATCATTTTTATGTGCAAACACATCTATTCCATAATCGTTATTGTAAGGAGTTAATTCGGTTCTATAACCTTTTCGAGAAAACTTTTCACAGACAAATTTTTCGTATTCTTTTGGTGTCATAAATTAGTTCACTCGATTTGCAAATGGACGATTATGGAATTTTTCTTTAAATATTCCCAGCAACTCACTTTCAATATTCCTTGGCTCATCAGACGGTAACTCTTTCCAGCATATTATATAATCATCAATATCCTTGATTTGCCAAATATATCTTCCTCCCCTATGTCCAACCTTTTTCCCTCGTCCAAAACTTAAATACTGCTTAAGTCTGGAGTTTAAAGTTGCATCAAGATTCGAGCCGCCAGCTTTACCTATATAAATAATTTGAGCTTCTTCTATCCAACTGTTTTCTAATTCCATTATCGTTACGTTTGGATATTCACCATTGAAAAAACCGCCCGTTCCTTTTTCAACGAACTCAACTATTTTATTGTCAGGACGCAAAACCATATAAACCCCTTTTACCTTTGGAATTGATGTAGAATTACTTTTTAATTCTAAGATTGTTATGAAGCCATTGAATCCAGATTTTTTAATTGATTCTAAATTTTCAATATTCATCTTGTCCTCGTTTTGTTTAGGCTGACATTTCCCATATTAAACCGCCTGCGGCGGATTAAACGCTTGGCTACGCAACCAAGCCTTTCAATTCCATAATTATATCAGATATAGTCGCAAGGCGTATATTTACTCCTGAACAGGAATTTTTTCTTCCGGCATCTCTGCCTTTTGGCTGATGTTTAGATTAGAGAATGTCCTAACAGCCGCTGATAGGCGGCTAAATACCCATCAATCATATTGCTCAAGTCCCATTTACTCCGAGCTTCTTTCATTATTCTTTTTGCGTGTCTTTCCCATTCTTTAGGGTTTTCTCTGAAAAATCTGTGGTTGCGAACAGTTGTTTCCAGTCCCCACCACAGTCCGCCGGAATCATAATTTATGAAAAGGACGCCATTGCCGACATCTTCGCGGGCGCCCAAATTCTTAAGGGTTAGAGGCACAATCTTATCGTGATAACCACCCGTATCGCGGTTCGTTGCTGTCGCTCCAAAGAGGTTTCCTACCACGTCTATCTGTCCGAAAGGCTCATACAAAGAAGTGCCGAAGACATCACTTGCTGCTGCATATCCTAATACGCTGAGGTCATCATTAAAGGGACAGTACGCAATTTTGCCTCCGGAAACGCAGGCAATTCTTCCAAGTATCTCTGCGTGAGTCCTGTCGCTTCCTATGGGACTGCCGACAATACCTATCTGGACATCCGGATGCGTTATTACAAATTTTAATGCAATATCTTCGAGAAGCTCTACGCCTTTTTGAACCGGGTCCAATCGAGACGGCCAATACAAAAGTATCGCCTCAGGATTGACCTGCAGACCGGTTTTCTTCTGAAATTTGATTAAATTAAGCTTTTTTGCTTTTATGACGTTATCGCATACACCATATTTTTTTGCAAGACCCGGCTTATCAAACTGCGGGTTTTCAACCTGCTCTTCCGGGTATATTGCAGGTGAGATTCCGTTAGGTATTGCCAATACAGAACCGTATCGAAACTTGGTTTTGGTCTCCTGCCTGACGCTCCACGGGATTACGGGCCTGTCCATAAAATAGTCATTTATCGTTTCTTCAAGAAATCTCCTGCCCACATAATTGACGAGAGTGGCGTTTTTTATAGCCGCTGCCTGACAGTCCACACACTGCTTGCCGCTATCGGTTGAGATGTACAGGTTATCCCAAAGCTCACTTAAATTAACTCCATAAAACATTTCTAACGGTATGTGGCCGGTATGAGTATTGTGAACCGTATGCAGCAAAGGGACATTACTCAATTTGGCATAAGCCGATATAATGCCGCCGGCCATCCAGTCATGTGTGTGAAGAATCCCTTCCCCTTCGTGTTTTGAAATTATTTCCCTTATAAAAGACTGGATTATTCTCTTCTGGAACTCAGCGGCCGTCAGCCGCGGGTCGCCGTCATAAGGACTCATATAATTTTCAAACAAGGCCGAATCAATCATCTTAATATGGTCGTGAGGCACATGAAATATTTCTTCTATATACTCGTCTTCCCTTATTCCGGATTTTTCCATAAACCTTCTTTTTAGATTTGGCGTGATAACATAAGTCGGAACTCCTCTCTCCCAAAGGCCCCCGCATAAAGCAGCGACCACCTCACCCATTCCTCCGCTCTTGCCCGTGACATACTTTGCGAATTCACCCATCCCCTCGGTTGGCAGTTTATCCGTCTCAGGACTTATAATTATGACCGGCGTTCTTTTGGCTTTCTTTAGTATCTGGAAATCATCTACTAACTTTTCTATTCCCCATATCTTGTCCGTTATGATTCTGACCGCTTCTCCTACCGAGCCGTAAGGGCTGAAATATGAGTGCACCGCATGGTCTGAGCCTGTGCTTTCGTGGATAAAATAAAGCTGGTCGGAGGTTGTCAAGTGTCTCCATTTCGTTAATAGTTTCCCACCGGCCTTTTTAACTTTCCTCTCAAGGTTTTCGAGGCGGGCAAATAGTTCCTGCTGCGTTCTATTTCCCAACCAGCCGAAAGTGTTTTTTGTCGTGTCCGCCCAGGAAGAGGTTGCTAAACCATGAATATCCGCAACGGGACAATCAGCATCTTTAAATAGTTCCGCCACCTCGCTGAGATTTGCGATTTTTATGCCGGCGTGCTGCTCTAACTCCTCCGGCAAAGCCTTCCAGAACTCAAATATGCCTTTATCTTCCCATATATGCTCCCCGATATGCTCATAGTCATATCCCAGCAGGACCGCTTCACCGTCAATCTTCGCTATGTTCTGTGCATACTGCTTAGCTGAAACAGGCGTATGGGGAAATCGGTATGCAATGTCGTCGCTTAATTCTCTGTTTCTGGGAATGACAATCAGATTATTTCCTTTTGCCCGAAATATTGCATTGGGGGATATGGCCCTGCCGTTCTTTATGCCGTACATATCATCTCTCTTTTCACACAGCATCGCTTTAAATCCCATATCCGCAACAACGTCTGCAATCTCATTATTGTACATAAGCTCGGTGTTTCGCAGGGAAGTCGGTGCTGTCCCAAAAATCTCGGCCATTATAGTCCGGTGCAGACTGACCTGTTCCCTGAATTCCAGTCTTTGCGGGTCTGCAAATAAACCTGCAAGGGAATGATAATATGTCTCTCCCAGAAACTCGACCTGGTTGCGGGCTTTGCCGGCATCGAGTAATTGCTGCAAACACCAGATTACTTCCGGTTCATACATCTGTGCCTGCTCGAGGAATGTTCCGGACATACTTAACGTAATCTTAAATCCGGGATTATGTGCTACCAGGTCGGTGAACATTTTTGTGGCAGGCAGGTAATTCTTTTTTGAGACCTTTTCAAATATCTCCTTATTTTTATCGTCCCAAAAGAACTTGTCCCTGTCGGGATACAGCCTGAATGGCTGATGCAGTTGAAAGTAAAACGTCGCTACGGGCATTTTTCAATAAACCCTTGGAATTGAAATTATTTGATTAAAAGGGCGTCTCAGCCCTCAGTTCTACGACCTTAACTTTTATTCGACATTTCCCATATTCCGCCTGCGGCGGATAAATCCGCAAGAGGCGGATAAAACGCTTAGCTATGCAGACAAGTCCTTCAATGCCACAATAATATCAAAATCATCCTCAAATTACAATAGTCCCGGATTTCTTATTTTATATTTTAAGGGCTTGCCCTCTATTTTCCCTATTTTCCCTATTTCCCCCTATTTCCCCGGTATGGTGTCCCCAGATTTTTTAGGATTAGACACTGGTTTTATTGCGCACTGGGCCTAAATTCTTCGAAAACTGCCAACAATAGTGGTGAATATCCCTTTATACTTAGGAAACGCTCCAGCTTTACACGAGCAAGAAATAATCCATCCTACATCCATTTCTGTAAGATAAACATTAAAGAATCGGGGCATCTCGGCCATATTTCTTGTCTCGCCCGTATCGAATACGTAATAATATTTTATCCCTTGGAGACTGTCTACTGTTATTCCCTTTGATGGACGGTTGCCCCACGGTAATACTTCAGGAATCGGCTTATCCAGTTGATATAATTCTAATGGGGTCATAGCCCTTGTAAGCTTTAATTTAGTGACCTCTACAGAGAGATAATCCTCATCATTAGCAGGTGAAGCTTCAAAGTATCCCAATTCCATTTGGGCTAATTCCTCCCTTCTTCTTTCTGCTTGTCGTCGCTGCTCCTGTTCCCGCTCATATTGTTCTTTAAACTCCGCGAAGCCAATAAGAAAGGTTTCAGTATCTGCCATAAGCCTTGCGTGGGCTTCCTCGGCAGAAAGTTCATTAGCGGCGAACCCTTCCATCATTTCATCCGGAGGCATCCCCAAAAGCTTTTCAAAAAAAGCTTTATAACCTTCCTTTTTATCTCGCTCATATATCTTCTTAAACTCATTGAGTTTTATCGCTTTAGCCCTCTCACTCTCTAAAAGATTCTCATACGCCTCTTCAGCAGGAACTTTTTTCTCTCTCGCCACTTCTGTTGCTTGTCTATTAAATTCTTCCAAAGTCATGGAAGAATCAGGAAGGGTCCGTCGAAAAACCTCATAAGCTTCTTCCTCGCTAATCCATGGTTCGAGTTCTGACCTGTCCGCGCTTACTTTCCAATCTGAAGGAATAGAAATAGAGAACCTTAATATATTGCTGGTATGGTTAACATACTCTATATTGTCGTTTTTCTTGGTATCCATTTTGACTTCTTCTGAACTGACGAGCAGTTTCACACAACGCTTTCTGTTAAAAAATTCTATACTCTCATTATAAGGCAGTTTTGCAAAAAGACACTCTACGATTATATCGATTTCTTACCCAATGAAAAGTAACATTATCCATGTAGATGTGCTCAAGAGCTGGGGCTAAACTACCTGGGGTTTCCCATATTAATCCGCCTGCGGCGGATAAAACGCTTGGCTACGCAGACAAGTCCTTCAATGCCACAATAATATCAAAATCTTTCTCGAATCCGAAGTGTTTTTTACGGATGATGCCTGAGGCACATAAAATTTGTTGTCAAATCCGGCAGAATCCCAAAATATATTCTGATAATAATAAACCGGGCCCCAACGTTTCGGGGCCCGGTTTTGTATGCTTAAACAATAGTTGAATTTGAGGATTTATTAGAAGCGTCTTCTTCCGCCGCCACCACCGCCGCCGCCGCCGTAACCGCCACCACCACCGCCACCGCCTCTGGGACCTCTGTCGCCGCCGAAACCACCGCCGCCGCGAGGACGCTCAACACGAGGACGAGCTTCGTTGACGTTAACGGCTCTACCTTTAATGTCCTTGCCGTTCATGCCGGCGATAGCCGCTGCGGCCTCTTCCTTCGAAGGCATCTCGACAAAGCCGAACCCTTTCGATTCACCGCTAAACTTGTCCGTTATAACATTGGCGGATTCGACCTGGCCAAATGCTCCAAAAGCCTGACGTAAATCGTCGCCGGTAACGTCAGAGGACAAATTGCCTACATAAATGTTCATTCCAATCTCCTTTCAAAAAAAATAGATTACACCGGACACCCGGTGTTTATTTAGTTCCTTTACCAAGCCTTTCAATCCACAGGATAGCTAACGCTATTTCGGGATAATACCAAAATCTTCCTCGAATTGCAATAGTCCCGAATTTTTTATTTTATATTTTAAGGGCTAACCATATTTCCCCAAAATACCATTTCGCCGGTTTTGTTACGGGTTCTGAATATCGTGGGCAAAGGTCAATATTCTTCGAGGCGGCGATATTCGGCGTTTTTGAGCCATTTTTCAGGCCTCGTCACGAAATTGATAATTAAAATATTCAGGCTCGCTGCCATGCTTCCATTTTATGTTACAGCCAATACTGGGTTTTTGCTTTTCAGGGATTTGTCTTCCTTCGAGGACGGCGTCGAGGGCGGCCCTTAAGTCTTTGCCGGTAACAGGAACATTATTTCCGGGTCTGCTGTCATCCATCTGGCCTCGATAGACCAGCCTGCCGGCCTTGTCGAATAAAAAGAAGTCGGGCGTGCAGGCGGCACGATAGGCTAAAGCGGCCTTCTGAGTTTCGTCATATAAAAAAGGAAAGGTAAGGCCTTTTTCTTTTGCCAGTCTGGCCATCATATCGGGACTGTCTTCAGGATATGCCTCGATGTCATTGGAATTGATGCCTACGACGGCCACGCCTTTTTTCTGATACTGCTTTACAAGTTTTGCAAGCTCATCGATGATGTGCTTTACGAACGGGCAGTGGTTGCACATAAAAATGACTAAAAGAGCGGAGGCATCTTTGAAGTCTGAAAGCGATACGATTTTTCCCTTTGTGTCCGGCAGGGCGAAATCCGGCGCCTTAGTGCCTAAAGGCAGCATTGTGGAAACGGTCGCAACCATAATAAATTCCTTTCAAATTTTCGTTGTTTGCGCTTGACGGTTCAGAATGTTTATTCAAGAAAAACGTTTTTTACAAATTTTCCCGCCCCAAACCAACCTGTTTCTAATTTATACGCAAATATTGTACTGCGACTGTCAATTTTATGCAAGCAATAAATTTTTTAGAACCTGTAACAAAACCAGAAGTTGTTTCAATAAAAACGACTGGATTCCCGCTTTCGCGGGAATGACAGAGAATCAGAACTATCTTTGTTATAAGTTCTTCAGCAGCCGGCTGGTTTTTACGTGAGGGCGGCGATGATTTGCCGCCGGAGCTTTTGCGAGGGCGCTGTTGCGAAGGCCTCGTTGTTATCGGTAAATACTTTCACCTGTGGGCCGATTGGGCCATATAAGGCCGGGTCGGTCGGGCCGAAAACGACAATTGTTTTGACGCCGAGTGCGGCGGCAAGGTGCGTGATACCGCTGTCGTTGCCGATGTAACCAGCCGAACAGCTCAAAAGCCCAATAACATCGACCAAAAGCGGATTTTTCAGACACTTTGCAATCTTATCAATACCCTTAACGGCGGTGTCAGTTAATCTATCCAGCTCGGCTGGGCCGAGAAGGAAAACGACGTTTATACCTTTTGCGGAAAGTTTTTTTGCCACAGCGAGAAAGTTATCTAAATGCCAGCATTTGTGCGTTCCGCCGCTGCCGGGCTGAATGACTACCGGCTTTTCAGTTCCGCTGATATCGAGGCTTTTTAACAACTGCCTGCCCCTGTTTATATCTGTTTTACCTGCCTTTATTAAACGTTTGCCTGATTGGGGCTGGTTGTAAGTTAACGGTATGTGGCACTGGCCGACGAATTGTTTTATGTAGAACTGTGTCAGATGCGATGAGTGTTCTGCAGCGGGTTTCATTTGCAGCGTTATGACATCGGCGCTGTGGGAGCAATAAGCGGTGAAAATCAGATTTTTCTCGAAGCTGCTGTCCGGGGCTCCAAGAAAAGTTATTATCCAGTCATAGTGTTCGAAGGTCTTTATCAGGGGGTCATTGGGTAAAAGTGAAAAACTTTTGTCATCGGAAAACAAGCGGTGCAGTTGTAATGAGTCCATTGAGAAGGCCCTATTGATGCAGGTTCGGGTCGGCAGTATATCGATGTATTCGCTGTGGCCGATTATATCGATGGTGTCGAGAGCGAGAGACTCTTTCATAAATTCGGCGAGCGGCAGCGTCAGGATGCAGTCGCCGATGGCGCCCGGCTGTAATATCACACCGTTTTGGTTTTTTTGCGATGTTTGCATTACGTTACCCTGTCAATCCAGCCGCCGCCGATGACGTTTTTGTCCATATCATAAAAAACGGCAGCCTGTCCCGGTGTTATGGCGCTTACCGGCTCATCAAAATCGACTGTAACTTCACCGCTGGCGTCAGCAGGTGTAACGATGCCGGCTGCTCCCCTGTGATTATACCTGATTTGGATTACCGAATGGAATGGCTCAACAGGTGAAGGCTCGACCAGCCAGTTAATCTTAACAGCAACAAGTCGTTTTTTCATCAGTTCTGCTCGCGTCCCCAATACGACGGTATTAGTTTCTTTATCTAATCTAATGACATATCTTGGCTCACCGGCTGCGATTCCCAATCCCCGCCGCTGGCCGATAGTGTATTGATAAATACCCGTATGGTCGCCGAGTTTCCTGCCTTGTGAATCGACGACATCTCCCGGCCTGCACACCTCCGGCGCCCGTTCCGCAACCAGCCGAGCGTAATTATTGTCCCCTATAAAACATATTTCCTGCGATTCTGGCTTGTCCCTTACGGAAAGATTCATTTTGGCTGCGAGCTGCCGCACCTGCTGTTTTGTGTATGAGCCGAGCGGCAGCAGAATGCGGCTCAGGTTTTGGCGCGGTATGTTAAACAGTGCATACGACTGGTCTTTATTTTTGTCGATGCCGCGTGCGAGGCGCATCTGCCCATTTGCGTTCACCACCTGTGCATAATGTCCGGTAGCCACATAGTCGGCATCGAGCGCTGAAGCATATTCCAGAAGTTTGCCGAACTTGAGCATACTGTTGCATATTATACAGGGATTCGGCGTTCTGGCCTCTTTATACTCAGTGACAAAATAGTCGATGATTTTTTCGAGGTCTTGTTTGAAATCCAGCACGGCAAATTTGATTCCGAGCTGCTGGGCGACGTCTTTTGCGTCCCTGGCATCATCGGGACTGCAGCAGGCCCTGTGACTTTGGGATTTTCTGTCGGGCTGGCCGAAGCACATAAATACGCCGGTGCAGTCGTAACCAGCCTCCTTAAGGAGACCTGCCGCTACGCTGCTGTCCACCCCGCCGCTCATCGCAACAAGAACCTTCTTTTTATCGACCATCTGGTTCGTATCCTGGAAAAAACCTGCCAAAAACTGCATTTTTGGCCTAAATTCCCGTATAATCTACCAAAATTCTTGTTCTTCGGCGAGGAATTTTGTTTGTGGTGGTTCTAAAACCTAAAAAAATGTTAAAAATTTTAATAAAAAAAATGTAACAAATTTGCCCTGTGAACACACTTATACCAGCAGCGGGAAAAAACAATGTCGGAGATGAGATTTAAGGCTGAGCGCAGGAACGAATTAAAGGGTCAAAAAAACCGTTTTTTTAATAAAACAACGTATATTTTTCTTGAATTTATCCGCTATTATGCGGTAGAATATATTATTCGAGGGAGAATCCAATATTAAGGAGTAGAGAAATGGGTAGGCGCGTAAATTCAGTCATCATAATAATTCTAATGCTTGCAGGGTCTTCGGTTAATGCGGGTATCTGGGTCGAGCCTGAGAGTTTTGACATAACCTTGCCGGAGGGATGCACCCAGACAGAGAGCCTGACTATTGGAAACAGCGGGCCGGGAAGTCTGGACTTCATAATCCGAACTCGTTCGGCGGCACCTTCAGGAGGTGGTGGTGCAGGGAAAATTAACACCCTTTCAACATCACAAAACAAAGAAAATCTTTCATTGCCGAAAGACAAAGACTTCACAGTTCCGGAAAAGGTGCCTCATAAGCCTGATGAGCTGATTGTGCGATTTGACCGCAAGACAAATGGTAAGTCTCACAGCGAGGTGGAGAAAACCGGTATTTTGCATTCTCTTGGCGGTGGAACCATAAAACGTCATTTCAAAATAGTGCCGGATTTAAGTGTGGTAAAACTGCCCCCCGGAGTGACTGTGGATAATGCCCTTAAAAAGTTCAATGGAGCGAAAGGCATTTTGTATGCCCAGCCTAATTATGAACTGAAGGCTTTATCAAATTTCCCTAACGACACGATGTTTAATGAGCTTTGGGGTATGCACAATACAGGCCAGACCGGTGGTGTAGTTGATGCCGATATTGATGCCCCTGAGGCATGGGGTATAGCCACCGGCAGCAGCGAAGTAATCGTGGCAGTGATAGACACAGGCGTTGACTATACTCATCCTGACCTGGCGGCAAATATGTGGGTAAACACAGCAGAGAAAAACGGAACTCCGGGAGTTGATGATGACGGCAATGGTTTTGTGGATGATATTTATGGTTACGATTTCTGCAATAACGATGGAAATCCAATGGACGACCATTATCACGGTACCCACTGCGCCGGCACTATAGGCGCCATAGGTAACAATAACCAGGGTGTCGCAGGTGTATGCTGGAATGTCAAAATAATGGCACTGAAATTTTTGAGTTCCGGTGGTAGTGGTTACACAGACGATGCGATTTCCTGCGTAGAGTACAGCGTTCTTATGGGCGCAAATTTGTCGAGCAACTCGTGGGGCGGCGGCAGTTATAGTCAGGCTCTTAAAGATGCGATAAATGCCGCAGGGGCGGCGGGAATGCTGTTTGTGGCGGCGGCCGGCAACAGCAACAGTAATAATGATACAAGTCCAGCACCGAATTATCCGTCAAGCTATGATTGTGAAAGCATCATTGCAGTAATGGCCACGGATAAATATGATAACAAGTCAAGCTTTTCCTCTTACGGACCTACATCTGTCGATATTGGCGCACCGGGAAGTGACATTTTGAGCTGCAAACCCGGCAACCAGTATCAACTTCTCAGCGGAACCTCAATGGCAACGCCGCACGTGGCAGGTGCCTGTGCCTTATTGTGGTCGATGAATTCTGCCTTAAGCAACAGCAAGGTAAAGGACATTCTTTTGCGGACCGTAGATAAAACATTGACCGGGCTGTGCGTGTCGCAGGGCAGACTTAACCTTTACAATGCCATTCTGGAGACTAATGTGTCGTGGATAGCGGTTGAGCCCGAAGAAGGCACGGTTTTACCGGGAGATTCTAATGATATAAGTGTTATTTTTAGCGCATTGGACCTGACAGCCGGCGAATATCAGGCCGAGATTTTAGTGTTGTCCAACGACCCCTGTAGTCCTAATATAGTTCCGGTAACATTGACGGTGAACCCGGATGACCTGCAGGTAACGCCCGCTGAAAACCTTGAGCCGAACGGAACAAGAGGCGGCCCTTTCACCCCCCCCATCCAAAACCTATACTCTGACAAACAACGGAATTTCACCAGTAAACTGGACTGCCTCAAAGACAGTGGATTGGCTTGACGTTACACCCAATAATGGGATTCTCGACCCTAACAACTCAATAGAGGTAAATGTCAGCATTTTACCGACTGCCAACTTACTTGACCCGAATATTTATACCAGCATCGTAATTTTCCAAAACACGATTAGCGGCAGTATCAAACAACGTCTTGTTACCCTTACGGTAAAGCCAACCGACTGTTTTACAGAATCCTTTGACGAAAGCGAAAATGACTTGAGATTTTTGTCACTGACCTTTAGTCCTGACGGCTCAAACGCCTGTTACGAAGCCTGCTGGGAAAAAACACGGGAATTTTACACCGACCCCAATGGCAGCACATTGGTTTCGCTTGGCGATGATGACTTTGCCGAGGTGATTCTCAGCGGCGGCAAGGAGGTTCTGTTCTATGGGCAGCGGTATGACCGGTTTTATATCGGCAGTAACGGTTATATCACATTTGGAGAAGGTGACGCAGAATTATCCGGAACGCTGGAAAACCACTTTAATCTGCCGCGCATATCAGGTCTGTTCACCGATTTATCGCCGGCCTCCAGTCAGAATATCTCATATAAGCAGCTCGATGACAGCATTGTTGTTACGTTCAAAGATGTCCCAAATTATGGTGACAAAACGTCGGAAAATTCCTTCCAAATCGAGATGTTTTTTGTTGACGGAGCTATACGTCTTACCTGGCTGAACACCGAAGCTGGAAGCGGAGTTGCCGGTTTGTCGGAAGGTTACGGCCTTCCGCCAGCCTTTTTTGTGGAAAGTGACCTTAACAAATATTCTCCCTGCTGGCCATCCGGCGATTTCAGCAGGAACTATTCGGTCGATTTTATAGATTTTGCTGTTCTGGCTATGCACTGGCTGGATGAAGGCTGCGGCATCCCGTATTGGTGCGGGAAAAGCGACCTCAATTTCAGCAGCATAGTTGATACGAATGACATGGGCATCTTTGCAGACAACTGGCTTGTAACAACAGACTACTGGTGGTTAGACCCGTTTTCTCATTGGAAGTTTGATGAAGGCAGCGGAACAACAGCACACGATTCAACCGGCTTCAGTGATGGAACTATCTATGGAGCTGCCTGGACAACCGGCCAAATCGGTGCTGCCTTAAGCTTTGATGGAGTGGATGATTATGTTGAGGTCAGCAACATTCCTTTTAATTTCGGAGTTACTACCGATTTCAGCATCTGCACTTGGGTGAAAACTACAGCTCCTTGGGGTATAATTATAGATAAATGGAAAGAGAGCAAATATGAAGAAGTAAGCGGTTTTGGACTTCGTATCGAAGGGGGTAGAGCTACGATATTGGTGAGAGACCCTTCTTATATCACGGTAGGCTGCAGCACTACTACCATAATCTTTGATGGCCAGTGGCATTTTATTACAGTGGTTGCAGACAGGGATGACAATCTTGAAATATATAACAACGGTGTTCGAGAAGATTTTAGGCCACTTACGCCTGTTGGCAATATTAATAATGATATTGCCTTGGCGATTGGCAAAGGTGTTGTGAATAGCTACCCACGCTTCTTCAGCGGTCTTATAGATGATGTTCGCATCTATAAGAGAGCGTTATCTGCTCAGGAGGTTTTTGAACTCTGCCAGGCCGGCCACAGAGGCAGAGCATTTAATCCTTATCCATCTAACGGTGCAACGAGTGTTGACCCGAATGTTGTTCTTACCTGGTTGCCGGGGAAAAACGCTATTTCGCACGATGTCTATTTTGGCACTGATTATAACGACGTTAATGATGGTGTTGGGGATACCTACAAGGGCAGCTATGACGTTAACAGTTATGACCCCAACGGCCTTGCGCTTGGAACCACTTATTACTGGAGAATTGATGAATCGAATGACATTACCACAATCAAAGGTGACGTCTGGAGTTTTACGACGGTTCCCCCGCCGCCCGGTCAGGCAACTAATCCTAATCCGGCTGACCTGGCGACAAATGTCAGCGTAACCGCCGACCTATACTGGACGGCAGGGGCCGGGGCAACTTCGCGTGATGTGTATTTCGGTACGTCAAGCCCGGGAACCTACCGGGGCAGTTTTACAGGGACAACCTTCGACCCGGGAACGATGAGTTATAATACGACTTATTACTGGCGTATTGACGAGAAGAATGCCGGCGGCACGACCACAGGGGCAGTCTGGAGGTTTACAACGGTTCCTCTGCCTCCCAATACGGCGACTAATCCGAATCCAGCCAACTTTGCGACAAACGTCAGCGTAACCGCTGATTTAAGCTGGTCGGCAGGTTCAGGGGCAACTTCGCACGATGTGTATTTCGGTACATCAAGCCCGGGAACTTTCCAAGGCAATTGGACAGGCACGACCTTTGACCCTGGGGTAATGAGTACTAATACGACCTATTATTGGCGTATAGATGAGAAGAATGCCGGCGGCACGACTACCGGTATTGTCTGGAGGTTCACCACCGTTCCAGCCCTGCCTGGTCAGGCAACTAATCCAAGTCCGGCCAACCTGGCGACAAATGTCAGCGTAAACGCTGATTTGAGCTGGACGGCAGGTGCCGGTGCAACATCACGTGATGTGTATTTCGGTACATCAAGCCCGGGAACTTTCCAAGGCAATCGGACAGGCATGACTTTTGACCCTGGAACGATGAGTTATAATACAACTTACTACTGGCGTATCGATGAAAAGAACACCGGCGGCACGACCACAGGTGTGGTCTGGAGTTTTACAACAGTTCCCCCGCCGCTTGGTCAGGCGACTAATCCTAATCCGGCCAACCTGGCGACAAATGTCAGCATAAACGCTGATTTGAGCTGGACGGCAAGTGCCGGTGCAACATCACGTGATGTGTATTTCGGTACATCAAGCCCGGGAACTTTCCAAGGCAATTGGACAGGCACGACTTTTGACCCTGGCACAATGAATACTAATACGACCTATTATTGGCGTATCGATGAAAAGAACGCAGGCGGCACGGCCACAGGTGTGGTCTGGAGGTTTACAACGGTTCCCCCGCCGCCCGGTCAGGCGACTAATCCGAGTCCGGCCAACCTGGCGACAAATGTCAGCGTAATTGCTGATTTGAACTGGACGGCAGGTGCCGGCGCAACTTCACGTGATGTGTATTTCGGTACATCAAGCCCGGGAACTTTCCAAGGCAATCGAACAGGCACAACCTTTGACCCTGGCACGATGAGTTATAATACGATTTACTATTGGCGTATTGATGAAAAGAATGCCGGCGGCACGACCACAGGTGTGGTTTGGATGTTTACTACAGCTCCGGCCCCGCCTGCTCAGGCAACTAACCCAAGTCCGGCCAACCTGGCGACAAATATCAATGTAAATGCTGATTTGAGCTGGACGGCAGGTGCCGGTGCAACTTCACGTGATGTGTATTTCGGTACATCAAGCCCGGGAACCTTCCGGGGCAATCAGACAGGGACAACCTTTGACCCGGGCACGATGTCTATTAATACCACCTATTACTGGCGAATTGATGAGAAAAACGCCGGCGGCACGATTACAGGTGTGGTATGGAGGTTTACTACAGTTCCAGCCCCGCCTGCTCAGGCAACTAACCCAAGTCCGGCCAACCTGGCGACAAATATCAATGTAAATGCTGATTTGAGCTGGACGGCAGGCGCCGGTGCAACATCACGTGATGTGTATTTCGGTACATCAAGCCCGGGAACTTTCCGAGGCAATCAAACAGGGACGACCTTTGACCTTGGCACAATGAATACTAATATGACCTATTACTGGCGTATAGATGAAAAGAACGCCGGCGGCACGACTACAGGTGTGGTCTGGAGTTTTACAACAGTTCTGCCACCGCCTGCATCGGCGACTAACCCGAGCCCGGCTAACATGGCAACAGGTGTAGGCATATATGCCGACCTTAACTGGACGACAGGCGCCGGTACAACTTCGCACGATGTGTACTTTGGTACATCAAGCCCGGGAACCTTCCAGGGCAATCTAACAGGAACAACCTTTGACCCAGGGACAATGTCTATCAATACTACCTATTATTGGCGTATTGATGAATGGAATGCCGGCGGCACGACCACAGGTCCCGTTTGGAGCTTTACTACGCAAACTACTCCGCCGATGCTGCCGTGGAGTGATGGATTTGAAAGCGGCAATTTTACCGCCGGCGGCTGGACCAAACAGAACACCGCCGCTACAGTCGCAACAGGCGCAGCATATAGCGGTACATACGGTGCAAAACTTACCAAGACAACCTGGATTGAAAAGGCCGTCAGCACCGCAGGTTTTACCGACATTCATGTGCAATACGTCCGCAAGACCAGCAATTATGACGCCGGTGAATACCTGTATGTCGAGTGGTCGATTAACGGCACTGATTGGGTTCAACTCGAAGCTGCCCAGCAAACAACCTGGGCCTTGAAGGACTTGACCTGCGGTCCAAACGCAAACAATAATCCGAACTTCCGGATTAGATTCAGAGCAAACGCCAACGCAGGCAACGAATCCGCCGATGTTGACGACGTTCATGTAATTGGCGGTTCTATTTACGTCGGTGCAGGCAATTAACTCGAGCGTATCTAACCGAAAGATACACCTTGGATTAATCCTGAGGATAAATAATTATCCGGTCGTGGATGATTATCACTAAATCGCCTTTGCCATCGCCGGTAACATCGGCAATCCTTAATTCCCGCGGCTCAACGGTAGGGGGGCTGCCGCTTTTACTGTCGCGATAACTTTTCTGCTCAAATACCTTGAAGCGCATCGCCGGCACCGGCTTGCCTTGCGAATCAAGAGTAAGTAGCTCAATGTGGTTTTGATTGTATTCCACCATAACAATATCGATTCGGCCATCGTTGTTAATATCGCCGGACGTGAGATTGCCATACACGCCGTCTTTTATTTTGGTCTCATAGCTGAACTGCTGCTCCAGATTCTGACAGAGGCTACCCTCGCCGGGCGGCGTAACGAGAGCAAACTTTTCGCCGTCGAATATCAAAATGCTTTTGGTTTTGCCGCCGGTCAGCGGCTCAAACAACATTTTCAAATGCGTTGCGTTGTTCCACTTGCCGACATTCAATTCTCTCTCAACGCGATAGGTTTTATCCTCGCCGGCCTTAAGCATCTGAAGCAGTCCCTTTTGACCATCCAGCAGCAGAATATCAGGGCCGGCGCCGGCGGTTTTGTCATTCTCAATATTGTAAAAAGCGGCAACAGCGGATATTTCGTTCTCTGTGCTTTTGGCGTTATACTGGTCTATAATATTCCAGCTCTCGCCTTTTGCGAAAACCAGGCTCCTTGCAAAGTTTTTCTGCGCCACCAGCAGTTCCTCACCCTTTTTTCCATCCACATCTGCGACCGCTATCGAACGCAGGCCGGCATCTTTAATCAGGCTGGCCTGGCTGCCGGGTGAATCGACAATCTCGAATTTTTTCTTTTGTGTCTGGCGGACCAGTATCGGGCTTTCATATTTGACGAAAATCAAAATATCCTTCAGGCCGTCCTGGTCGACATCCAGAATTTTTATTCCCTCCGGGTTCGATGTAAGTTTTTTAAGTTCCAGAAGAGGCGCTGCCTCGCCTGATTTTTCGGCAAGGCCAAACAGACCTTTCTTCGCAGGTTTTGTTTCCTTGCCGCCGGCTGAATTAAGGTTATAGACAGCCCTTAAGGTCCTTACGTCATTAGCATCCCGCGACACATAAAGGCAGTCAACCTCGCCATCGTTATCTATATCGGCTATGTCCATTGCCACAGGCTCACCGACCAGTTTAATCGGCTGCGGGAAAGACAGCCTGTCATTTTGAAATTCGGCCTTGCCGATAACTTTTTCTTTAACACTCAGAGCAGCAATTTCATTTTTGCCTTTACCATCCGTATCTATGGCAGACAAACCTGTGATATCGGAAAAAGCCGGAAATCTTACAGGCTCAATCAGCCCTGTGCCGGGTGTTTGTTTATAGAAAATAAGTTCCGCCGCCCCGGGGTCGCTTATTATAATGTCGGTCAGGCCGTCACCATCGAAATCGCCTGTAACCAAATCCCGCTCCGTACTGCCTTCGCCCGAAACAAGCGGGTAAAAAAGAATCGGCCAATCCGCATCTTTCTCTTTTTCGACAGCAAGTTTATAACACATAAGCCTGCCGCTGGTGTTGTCGACGGTCAGTATTTTGTTGCCCGGCGACCCATCGATGTTTGCCAGGTCAAGCGCAAAAGGTTTTTCGATAAAAAACTGTCTCTCCGGCCCCAATTGCCCGGTCGGCAGACCGAACCGCACGTGAATCGGCTTTTCACTGTCATTTGTTATAATGATGAGGTCATTTATGTTATCGCCATTCAAATCACCAACCTCAACACCCAGTATTTGTGCGGAAGCAGGATACTTTACCGGCTCAGACAGGGAGCCGTCCTTTTTTTGCAGAACGATGTAAACCGCATCCCTGCCGGCCAGGATTAAATCGTTCGCATCGTCATTATTTATGTCGGCGCACGCCAGGCCGTTGGAGGTGAGCATGCCGTCATCGATTTTGATTTTCTTTTTTGCCCGCCAGCTTAACGTCTTTGGCTTCTCTGAGTCGGCCTTGCCGGTTTTTTGAAGCATCACATACAACCCTTTTGGCTCGCCGCCGTAAAAAGCAATGTCGACCATTCCGTCTGAGTTTAAATCTCCGCAGGCTAAACTGTATATTCTTTGTGAAACCGCGATGTTCTGTCTATCAAAACGCGTGGGCG
>Ga0315276_10000725_pt1 | contig 28645 bp, 25 predicted proteins | sample YL17G05_0_MG_FD_204542 | JGI IMG/M metagenome (GOLD analysis project Ga0315276, IMG submission 204542) | Sediment microbial communities from Yellowstone Lake, YNP, Wyoming, USA - YL17G05_0 | ecosystem: Environmental > Aquatic > Freshwater > Lake > Sediment | place: USA: Wyoming | collected... | reverse complement strand
CGGTGGAGACTGCTCGATTGGATGCCTTTGAAGCTGCGTATGGCACTGGCAATCTTACGCCCGGTGTCCATATCGTTGGTCCGTGGAGTGGTAATCTCTCTAACGGCGGTGAGAAAGTAGCCCTGGAAAAACCGGAAGCGGGCGATCTGCCCGGTGATCCTGATTTTTGGGTTATTGTCGATGAGGTGATCTACGCCGATGTGGGTCCCTGGCCGACGTCGCCTGACGGCCTTGGCGATGCCCTGCAGAGGATATCCACTGACGCGGATGACAGCGGCAACGATCCGACAAACTGGGCCGGCGACACGCCTTCGCCCGGAAGCGGCAGTCCATAACAAAGAAGCAAATAATGGATAGCACCATTCGCTTACGTGGCTCTGGGCTTCGCTTCGTGTCCCGCCTGCGCGGGAATGACACTAATAGCAGATCGGTTCCAATTAACTGCAATTGATATAAAACCGTTAGTTGACAAGGTGCGGTATATGCGAACCGTAATACAACGTGTATCTCATGGACAAGTGGAAGTTGACGGGCAAATCACCGGTCGAATCGATCGTGGACTGCTTGTTTATCTGAGTGTCGGTAATGGCGACACTGTCAGCGATGCTCAGTTTATCGCTGAAAAGCTGGTCAATCTGCGGATTTTCCCGGACGAAAACGATAAAATGAATCTCAGTGTTGGTGACGTTGGCGGTTCAATCCTGTTGATCAGCCAATTTACGTTGCATGGTGATTGCCGTAAAGGTCGGCGTCCCGGTTTTGACGGGGCGGCTGAGCCAGTTCTGGCCCGTCAGCTCTACGAACAAACCATCGAGCTTATAAAACAACAAAACGTACCCGTCGCCACGGGTGTGTTCGCCGCCCACATGCACGTCACCAGCACCAACGATGGCCCCGTCACCTTCCTGCTGGACAGCTCCCGACAATAAGGTGGATAACGATGTATGGCAGCCTCTCTTGCGAAGAATCAGCCGATGTCTGCTATTTCGAAGAAGGTTCGTGCCTGGCGGCTTTGGTCCAGGTGACCCTCTGACTCCTCGTCAGAAAACGCGTCAAACCCAGAAGAATAGCAATATTCATCGCCAGAAAATATTTCGGTACTATCAATATCTTGGGGACACTGAGCTTTGGCAACGCTATGCCGATCAGGCCACCGGCATAAAATAATGCCTGCAAGAGCAGTGTACTGCCGTAGAAAGGCTCCCCCGCCAGCAAGACATTCGCCGTGAGCATCGCCGCCAGAAAGAAAGGAACCAGCCAACGCAGAAGCTTGTGACTGATAAAGGCAAAACTAACCCTTCCGCAACGCGGATTCATAATACCCGGCACCATAAACAACGACTGAAAATTACCGGCGCTTATTCGAACCCTCCGACGCAGTTCACCGGCCCAGTTCGACACCGTTTCCCGTGCTCTCGCGTTCTCGACAAACATACATTGATACCCGCGTACCATAATTTTCATGCCCAGCACCTGATCTTCCGTCACGGTATGGCCGGGCAGTTCCTCGTAAAGCTGCCGACGGATCGCGAATATGCCACCGTTGATGGTTGGAACCGCACCCAGGGCACTTTCCATCTGCTTGATCCGGTTCTCGTACCGCCAATAAAGACCTTCCGGTTGACATGCGTCCCGATCACCTGCCGGAGCCGTCAGTTCCAGCTTTCCGATCGCGCAACCAACCTGGGGCTGTTCGAACGGTTTGACCATCTGCCGTATCGCATCGGCCTGATACATCGTATTGGCATCTGAAAAAACCACAATATCACTTAGCGTAACCATCTTTAACAACTGGTTGAGCATCTGCACTTTGCCCGAACGAACCGGATTGTGCACGGTAGTAAAGCGATTGTCATTGATATTGCGTAAGATATCCGTCGTCCCGTCGTCCGACCCGTCCGATCCGATCAGAAACGAAATCATCTCTGCGGGATAGTCGATAGCCTTGCAGTTGGCGATTTTTCCCGGCAGCACCGCCTCTTCGTTATAAGCGCTGATTACCATTGTAACCCTCGGCAGCATATTGTTGGCAATTTGCTCTGCCGAGTGGTATCCGACTTTTCCCTGGCTCCCCCGCACCAGACGTGACAATACCATCAGCAGCAGCGGATACAAGAAGTAAGTGTAAACCGTTGCTCCCAGGCTCGCCCAAAAAAACAATTGCAAGATATCATGGGTCCGGCCGCTCATTTTATAAATTCCCCTCTCTTTTGCGACAATAGACCTCCAGATTTCCCAGATGTCTGCCGCTGATTGTCTCGATACCGCGAATCACCATATTACTAACCAGCTTGACCTGATCGAGAATGGCACTATTGGTGTTAGCTTCGGCAGCGGTCGTTTTCGTTCTGAGAACTTCCAGTCCCACATTTTGACCTATTTGAGTAAAGGTCTGTTCGGTAAAAAAATACAAATGTATCGTTGGCCCAAAGACCCATCGTCGGCCGGCCAGCAGTTGATGTAAGATGACCGCTTTGATTTTCTGCCACGTCGCCGAGGGAAAACGCAGCGCCATTATCCCACCCGGACGCAGCCAGTCGGCGCACCGTTCCAAAACGGCCTGCGGATCCGCTACGTGTTCGATCACATCCCACGCTGTAATCACATCAAAGCTCTCGGCAGGCAAATCGACATCAAGAATATTCTTACCGATAACCTCCAGGCCAAACTTTTCGACCCCGTAATTTGCCGAGACGCAAGCCGGCTCGATACCACACACCTCAAAACCCCGCTTCCGGGCCGCCGCCAGGAAATGCCCGCTACCGCAGCCGACGTCCAGCAATTTACCGCCGGTTTTATTTCCGCTGCGCTGCTGCAAACGTTCAATTTCGTCCAGCGCCCCAACAAAAACAGCCGCTTTGGCCTGACCGTGCCTTTCTATCTCCTCCGGATTATCGCTGCTGCCCAGCAGATAAGCGACGTTATGATCGGCCAGCCTCGGATTCGTATAAACCAATCCGCAATGACGGCAACGCACTATCTGAAAATCCAGCATTTCGTCAAAATATGGCAGCCGTTCCCTGTGATACGGTTCACTTTCATCCCGGCCGCAAAGATTGCACACTACCTGCTCCCACCGTACCGCAGGTATGACCTTCGTGTCTTTATCTTTCTCACAAATCACACTTTCCATACCAACCGCCCATAACGTAAAAAATCAACCGGCTATCAAATGCCGTGCAAAACGCCGAAACGCCTTGATATTACGTTTCGCCTCGTGCCCACTGGTAAACGATTGAATCAGTTTGCGAAAGATGTAATTCCGACGCAGATAAAACTCACGTCGTGCATAATTACAAAATCGCACTACTTCCCGCCCTTCCAGCCCAGGTATATCCACCACGCTGTTATGCAAGCCCTCCGCCGTAAGCCATTCGTTATAGTTTTCACTTCGCAGATAATGATTTTCCGAAGCCCATCGATACATACTCGTACCCGGATAAACAATCATGGGGAAAAACTGCACCGTGTCAGGATCAAGCTTCTTGGCAAACTCCAATGTCGTCTGCATACTCGCATAGGTTTCACCTGGATTGCCCAAAACAAAACAACCATGAACCAGCAACCCGGCCCGCCTGGCATCGGCCATAAACTGACCGGCCTGTTCCGATTGAGTGCCTTTGTCGATCCGGTCCAGAATCGCCTGATCGGCGCTCTCGAAACCAGCTATCAACAGACGACATCCAGCCGCCTTCATCAAACGCATCGTCTCGTAATCCAGGTCAACCCTCGTATCGCACCAAAAGTTCAGCCGATTGTTTTGTGCGATCAGCAATTCGCAGATGTCACGCAGCCGCCTTTTACTGCCCGTAAACAAGTCATCCTCAATACCTATTTCACGAACGCCGGGCAGTTCCTGGGCAATATAGGCGAACTCCGCCGCCACGTTCTCACTGCTGCGCATCCGGTACTTTCCCCGGTGCATAACCTGCGGATACAAACACCATCGACACCGATGCGTACAACCACGAGAAGTAATAATCATCACCATCGGAAACTGTGCCGCGGAAAAAAAGTAATCTTTCAGACGTAAAGATTCCTTATATACCTTGCTCACAAAGGGCAATTTATCAAGGTCCTGTATCAGTTGCCGATCCGGGCTAACTACAAGCTCCTCACCCTGACGCAAAGTAACGCCATCTACTGTTTTCCACGAACGACCTTCTCTCTGAGCTTTAGCCAGCTCCACGGCTGTAATGTCATATTCGCCACGAACCACCGCGCCAATCCGCGGCTGTGCCCTTAGTACTTCTTCCGGCAAAGCGGTGGCATGAGTGCCCACCATGACCACCCGGCAGTGTTCCAACGCGTCCTTGATCGCGCCGGCCGTAGCCATATCTTCATCAATACTCGGCGTGGAACTGTCACAAAAAACCAGCTCCGGCGAAGCGCCCCTGAGATATTTCACCACATCGGAGCGATCCCACCGTCTGGCCACGGCGTCTATCAGTTCGACATCAAAATTTTCTTCCTGCCGCGCTACGCCGGCGGCATAAGCCAACCATAAAGGGTAATAAACCGTGCCGCTTTTGGTTACCGCAGGGGATCGACTGCTGCGTGAGTACGCCAGTCGATGATAAGGTCCGTTGAGATAAACTATTTTCATGGTGATTTTTTCACAAGGACCAGCCCTGTTCTTTCTTTTTTGTTTCTCGTCTCTTGTTCTTGGCTTCTCGTCCTTCGCTTTGCCCCTGTAGCTCTTTCTTTTCTCCCCTCATCTACCAATCTACTCCTCTCACGCCGTAGCAACCTGTCTGGCCAGCCACTGCGGCTGTACCGGAAGCATCGTCGGATACGTCTGTACCGCAAACGCACGACAACCCGCCACCATCATTCCCATCGTAAACCAGAAATTCAAACCACCTCCCGGCAGCATATACGTATTGTTTATCATCCAGATTGCTCCCTGACCGACAAATCCCGCCAGCGTCCCCACCAGAACAGCTTTGACATAAACGTCATTCACCATCCTGGCCTGACACCAGATATATCGAAACAAAACTATCAGAACCAACAGAAAACTCAGCAGCCCGGGCACCCCCAGTCGGCAAAACATGTTCAACCAGAAGGAATTAAAACCGCTGGCCCAGATGGTCTGCGTATTCTTTATTATGAAACTCCAGTCCAAGCCGCTCATCTGCAATGCGACTTTTCTGCCAAATCCACAACCGAATGGCAACCCCTTGAAAAGCTCCCAGGCCATCTCCGGGAACATAAGTCTCCCTTCCGTACCCTCAATTACGCCTTGAAACTGTCCTCCCAACCTTGACTGAATCAACTGAGGAGCCCAAACAAAACCTGCCAGCACAATGAGAGGCAGCATCAAAAAAGCCCAGCGTGTTCGCCAACCCAGGATTATTATGGGAACAATAAGCAGACATATCAAACCCATCCGCGAACCCGTACAAACTATGCATAGAACATTTATGATCAGCACCCCCAGACAAAGCAACCGCACACCCCACGATATGCCTGCGCCTATCACCAGCGCCAACGCCATCCCCACAAAAACTACCAGTTGACTGGCCAAAACGTTCGGGTCGCCATAACTCGACAAAACCCGAATGTTCTCCATTTCCTTTGCCTCAACATACGTCCTCGCAACGCTTGCGCCGCCCGCGGTATATGTTACATTCGGAACCAGAGATCTCGACCCCAGATACCTCTGCGATATCCCATAAAGGCTGACCAAAACCGATATGACCAAAACCATCCGGAAAAACAGCAAAAAATGCCGCTGTTGAAAAAACGTTTCGCTGGCATAAAAGAAAATGCCTATCACGAAAAGATAAAAACATAACTCCATAAATATCACAATATAACTGGCGCGACCGATCAAACCTAACATCAGCCCAACACCGGCAGCTATCGCGTAAAATAGAAAAAATCGATTGAAACGTACTCCACCACTGACCGGTTTCTGACGCTGGACGAGCCATTCAATAATAAAAACCGATGCCAATATGTGAGCTAACGGCAGCGGTAAATCCACAAAAGGCAATATCAGTCCCGCCCTCGGCAATGCAAAAATCAAAATGACTATCACCGGCAGCCAAATGTCCGGACGCTGCTGCGATCGAAACATCAAAATACCCACCAGCAGCACCAGAACCGAAAATGCTAAAATTATCGGATCATGCAGGAAATCCATTTCTGGAGACCTTTATCAATTGCCACAGATAATTGTTAAATACTGATAAGTTGTTTTACCTGATAAAATCTGCACAACAACTCGTAGTCTATATCGGTTAATATTCCACCTGGTTGAACCACCAAATGAAAAGCTGTATCGATTATCGCAATTATAACGATTCCCCGAACGGCCGATTACAGTTATAGGGCCTTGGCAGACACGCGGCTTCAGTGGACTGCCCTTTTGTCGCTATCTATTCCGTACAACCTCGATAGCCGCGGTACAAAATAAACAGTCCCATAGCAAAACCAAACAGCAGCAGCAACGTCGAGACCCAAAGTGGAACGGTTATTGCGGGATTGACCACCGGCAGGTAATAAGTTATATGAAACGGCCAAAAAGCCAGGTAACGCAGCGCAGGGGTATTCAGTTTTTCCTGCGCAGAAAGTTGATCGTCCGGAACAGTAGGCCACGGCCCGATCTTGTCATTTATCATTTCGTCGATACTTTCGCCGATATTCACCAGACGCATCATCAGAAAATGTGCCTGTGGCTCCCACATCGTCCATTGACGTTCGCTCCATGAAACGTTGTAGGCCGCTTCCAACTGGGTCAGCTCCCGAACATGGTGCATAGAAACCGCGGCAACCTGAACAAGTACGCTCAGGCACACCACGACGATGGTAACAAGCCGCCGTGTTAAACTCTGGAATTTTTTCGGCGATGACGGATCGCCGAAAAGCCAAAAAGCCAGCGGAATAAATAAAAACGGAATAACACGATACAGATAACGAGGCCCCCAGCAGCAGTTTCCATGAAAGCAATCGACCGTAGCGTGCAGGATCAGACAACAGGTAAAAGTTACTCCTGCAAACACCGCCCAGGCCCGATGAAGACGCCACAGCGAGATAAGCCCGATGAACCCAAACACGATAATGGGGTTATAAATAAAAAGACTCCTGCCAGGACTTAACAGCAGACCCGACAGCCCCCTCGGCAAAAACGCGAGGGAAAACGAGTTATGCGGCGCCGACCACGGATTGCCGTAAATACTGTAGTTTATATAACAGTGAATCAACAGTGCCGGTAAAGTAAAGGCGATCACAACCACATAAGGCATCAGTCCCCGGCGCAATCTGCCGGAACTATCGGCCGGTCCGCTACCGCAAACACCTTCAACTGGATTCGCCGCCCGGTTGTTCCTGTATATCAAATAAAACGCGAACAGCATATAGCACATTACAGTGGGAGCGGTATCGCACCGTGTGAGAAAGGCAAACGAAACAGCAAAGCCCGAAAGGATCAGATGTTTCAGTTCGCCGCTTTTTTGGTAGCTACGTATCGCGTATGCTATAACGATATAAAAAAGGGCTAAATGTGTGTCTTCCTGTCCCTCTTTTGAAACCTGCCAGAGGCCGGTCGCGAAAATCAGCAGGACCGACCCAAGATAACTATGCCTTCTTGAAAAATCGAATCCACGCAAAAGGGCGAAAAACACCACCGCAATCAAACCGAGTGTCAGCGGAAAAACGGTCAGCGAAATCAATGAACGAATTATCTTGTCGGAATCTATGCCGAGCAGATGATGAAAAAAATAGTACGGTCCCGCGAAAATCAGCGATTGCCCGATACCAAAACCGGAATAATAGTTTCCATCACGGCCGATACGTGTGCCTGGCGGAGGTGTTTCATCCGGTTCCAGCCTCATCCGGAGATCGCCGTAATCCACAATGGATTTTGCCACAATGTATCGATTAGGTGGATCCACGCTGAGCGTGCCATGCGAGGTAAAAAACGTGATCGTAACTACGCCCAGAAAGAGCACCGCGGCTATATTCCGGTCTTTTCCCTGCGTTTTTTCAACCGGTTGGCCGGGGCTTTGGAGTTTTATGGCTGTTTTTTCGGCTTCATTCTTCACAAAGGAATAATCGGCATAATCGATATGGTTGAGGCAACATTTAGCGGTTTTTATCCCGGTGCCCTATGCGGTTAGAGCTGCTGTAGGCAAACCTCGGTTCCGCCTTGATGTCCAGGCGAACATCGGGCAGTTGTTTCACCATAGCCTCACGCAATTGCTCAACGATAACTTTTACCTCCTGGCGGTTCACCTGCTCGCTCAGCGTAATATCGAATATCACGCTTACCTTTGCCTCCTGGCCGACAATCCGCAAATCATGAAAACCCTTGATAGGCTCAGCCCGGCCGTGACCGAACGGATGTTCTTTATCGCTCGGCTTCTTTGCAATCCTGAACCCAATCAGAATAATGATCGACGTGCCCGTATCGGAAAGAGTGTGCACCGCATCGGCAATCACCGCCACGCTGCGGACTGACAACCCCAGAACCAGCTTAACGGCAAACAGAAGCAGATTAATGTATATGCTCGTGTTCGCCTCCAGAGACCCATACTTCGCCCGGACCTCGACGTGATCGGTCTGACGGTAATTCGCTATAAACCGCCGTACTATCCAATGTGTCAGTTTTATCATTGTTTATGTTCTAACCCGGGCCACACCGTCAGGCAACCCATATTTGTTCTCGATCTCATATTTCCAATAAACCATTATTGGGGCCTAATGTTGCCGATTTGCCCCTCTGATCAGCCCCCACTTGCAAAATCCTAAAAATCAGCTATACTCCGGTAATCCGCCGTGTGCGTTGTGTAGCGACAAAGTAGAGTATGGACCAGGCTCGCTGAAGGAGTTACCCACTCTATTTGGTCTTAACAAAAACGGGACATCAATTATGACCCAAACCATCATCCTTGGCATCGAAAGCAGTTGCGACGAAACCGCTGCGGCCCTGGTCTGCGACGGCCAAAACGTTCTGTCCTGTGCCATCGCCTCCCAGATCGAGTTGCACCAAAAGTACGGCGGCGTCGTACCGGAGATTGCCGCCCGCGCCCACATTGAAAACATCATCCCCATCCTCCGCCAGACTATCGAAGGCGCTTCGCTGACCCCTGCCCAAATCGACGCCATCGCCGTCGCCAACTGTCCGGGCCTGTCACCTGCCCTTCTGATCGGCGTTACCGCTGCCAAGACCCTCGCCTGGGCCTGGCAAAAGCCTCTAATCGCCGTCAACCATCTACACGCGCATTTGCAGTCTGTCATGCTCGAACAAGACCAAGACCAAAAATGTTTTCCCGCCGTCGCCCTGGCCGTATCCGGTGGACACACCAGCATCTACAACTGTACCGGCCCGCTCAACATGGAACTGCTCGGCCGCACTATCGACGACGCCGCGGGCGAAGCGTTCGACAAGGTCGCTGCCATCCTCAGACTACCATATCCCGGCGGCCCGTCAATCGAAAAACTCGCAAAAAACGGAGACCCCAAAGCGATCAAATTCCCCAGAACCTGGCTCGAAAAAGGTTCCCTGAACTTTTCCTTCAGCGGAATCAAAACCGCTGTACTCTACCATTGCCGCGGCCAGGACATGAAAGGCGCCAACCGAGTACCCGATATGACCGACCAGGAAAAAGCCGACATAGCCGCCAGCTTCCAGGCCGCCGTGATAGATGTTCTGGTAACCAAAACCATCTGGGCCGTCGAAAAGACCGCCGCCAATACCATTCTGCTCGGCGGTGGCGTCGCCGCCAACTCAGCCCTTCGACGCCACTTCGAGGAAACCGCCGCCAATCTCGGACTCAACCTGATCATAGCTGAAAAAAAATACTGCACCGACAACGCCGCCATGGTAGCCGCACTGGCCTACCATAAGTTAAAGGCCAACGACACCGCTGACCTCTCACTCGAACCCCATGCCTGAGTTTCTGGTGGTATCTGCCATCTGTCCTCCGGTCAGCCCTGCCGATCTCCTCTAATGTCTTGTTATTTTCTCGCCGCTTGATAAAATATCCCGACGCAGCTTGAACAGTTCCCTGAACGCCCGGAAAATAACCTTCAGGCTCGCTCCGCTTTGGGTGCCGCTGGTGCGTGGATAGTGATGGACGCCTCTCTGGGTCATGGTAAATCCGGCCTGTTTGGCTCGGGCCAATATCTCCGCGTCGATCAGCGCTCCTTCGCTGCGCATCTCTATCCGATCGAATATCTCGCGCCGGTACAGCTTGAAGGCGCAATCTATGTCTCTAAGTTTCAGGTCAAAAACAAAGTTCATCAGTTTTTCCCATGCCCAGGCGTTCATCTTACGTATCAGATTGTCCCGACGGTTCAGGCGATAGCAGGTAATGATATCGTATTTGTCGGTCAGCTCCAGCAGAGGGGGCAGTTCTTTGATGTCGAACTGTCCGTCCCCGTCGGTGTAGAAGACCCACTGCTTGCCGGCTGTGCGGAAACCGCTCTGCAAAGCTCCGCCATAGCCCCGGTTGATCGGGTGATGGACCACCTTCACCTGTCGGTTTTCCTGTGCCAGCCGGTCCGCTATCTGGGCCGTCGCGTCGGTGCTGCCGTCGTTGACGATGATAACTTCGTAATCGTCACTTATTTCTTCGAGTACTTCCAGCGCCTGGTGCGTAAGCGATGCTATCGAACCGGCTTCGTTATGACATGGGAAAAAAACCGATAAACTTATTCTGGAATCGCTCACCAGAACCATCCCTCGTCTTGTGCCAATAGCTTTTCGTTATACTCGGATAGTTTTTCGTCATACTCGGATTTATATTCTTTTAACTCCCGCTCATATTTTTGTGCTTCATCGTGCCGGTTCAATTTGCGCGACAGGTTAATCAACTTTTCGTAAGACGAGCGCAAAGCCAGCCAATTTCGCCGCCAGCCAAATTCCTCCTTCTTATCGATCAGCTCCCTGTAAAACTGCTGCTGCCGGGAAAAATACTGCCAAAGCTCTTCGTGCATCCCCGCCTGTTCGCCCCAGCCATAAATATAACTGTGAGTTTTCGGAGTATAATACTCGATAGACATTAAAGCTCTTATCCCTTCGATAATTTTTTCTTTCGGCTCACCGGTCTGGCAATAGCTCGTTCCCAGCGAATAGTTCCGCGAGAACTCGTCCGGGTATTCCAAACCGGCCAGGGCCTTCTGGAACAATTCCTGATTGAGCGGGGAACTTTTTTGCAGAAAGACTGCATTCCGTTCATCGACATAAAACAGCTTCCAGTCTTTCATACTCATGAACAACTTGAACATCGACGGCGATCTCCCCAGCGACACCAGGGCTACGTTGATACCTTCCCGCCCGAGCAGATGCCCGTAAAGATCGGGATCGCCCGCCGACAAACTCAACAGCTTTTGAAGATCATTTTGGTAATATTTCATCACCTTTTCGTACAACTGTGGGTCATGGGCATTCGATCCGATTCTTTCGATTACCCGCCCCATCTCTACCCGCTGAAAAGCGGCGTATAATTCGGGTACTCTACCCGCCAAATCAACTAATCGCTTAGATAGTTTCTTGTCTTTCATTGCCTGCCCGACCAGCTTGTCATAAGACTCGGGATCATCCCCGGGAATCTCCAAGGACCGGGCGATTTGGCGTACCGACTTTTGAAATTCCACATTCACGGAAGGTAGTATTGCTCCTTTGAGCGTTTGCCAATAGGTAAAATGCGAGACGTTATAAGCCGCCTGGGCTCGGCCGTCTATGAACACTTTGCACCTGGGCCGGCCCGTTTGGAGGTCTGGATCCTGGGCAAACGCTACGTATCCTCCGCTAGTCCATTCGTTGAAGACCACGCCTTTGATCTTGTTGGCGTTTAGGAACTTCATGGCCCCGACCGGCTGATCGTATATCCCCACCATTCGTCGAAACACACTGAGTTCTACGCCGTCAGAGGGCGGTCGATAATAAATATCCCGCATCGCCAAGCCGAAAATCAACCACATTAGCAATGCCCCAGTCAAACTCAGCGCCGCTCCCACCATCGCCGGTCGGGACAGCATACCCGCAAGCTGCAACGGCTGGTTTTGTTTGTGCAATCGCAGCAAACGCACCATATCCACAATCTCCTGGGTCATCTGCGCCAAGAACGGTGACAATATCACTCCACCTAAAAATATGAAACGGCGAGATGCCATTGACATGTATATCGTAATTGCCATTATTCCCCACTGGGCCAGGTCAATTCGTGGCCAGGGAAATTTTTCAATCGCCAGGCGTTCTCGTCGTCTGCGAGGCTGAGGCAAACTTGGCCGCATGAAAAACAAGACCAACCAAATAACAAAAACCAACCCCAAAATACTCAAAAATATAACATAAGGCGTGGCATTGCCAAAACCGTCCATATCCCATATTGGCCGCCATTCACTTACATTGCGCCATATCTTGCCTTCCTGACCCGTGGCGATAATAAAAGGATGTGCCAAATTTTCCCAGCCAAACGGACTGAAGATTCCCGGTATGATCGTAACCAACACCGCGCCAGCCAATAATAACTTATAGCCCCGCCAATCGACATCCGCCAATCGTTCCGGCCAAACCAAACCCAAAAACTTCATTACCAGATGTCCGCCCAACATTATCACAAAAATCATAATTGCGTAAATAAATCCACCATGGACGTTGGACCAGATAATCATAACCGGTATCATTCCGGCCAGCGCCCAATATCGCCGTTTTTTCCAGCAGCTTAACAGGAATATCATGATAATCGCGAAAAGAATCGAGCTTACGTTCGGCCGCAGATCGACAAACGATCGGCTCAGCAAGATACCAAACGCCGCCGTAGCCGCAGCCAGCACCGGATGCGCACCGAGCACCCGTGCCGCCCCATAGGCAAACAGCACAGTCAAAATCGACTGCAAAAACTTATAGACTACGATCAGGCTCTCACCTTTCGAAACCGCCGAGTCTTCTTCGCCCCAGGCGTTTTTCATCTTGTAGAACATCACATGGGTCAGCCAGTTTTGGTTGACCCAGCCGACCTCGTCCAGCTTGGGATCGTAGTCTTTGGCACCTAAAAGTCGTTTAAATATGCTGGATAAGTTTCTGCTGACCGGTTCGAAAGCCCGGCTCCGGGCGCCAAACGGTTCCTGTTGGGTGGTATGTATTCCAAACTTGTCCAGCAGTCGCATCTGCCATGTCCGGTTCGGCTGACCAAGAGCCCACTGGCCCAGGGTATAACGGCCGCACGCCATCGCCACCCACGTATCACCCCCTCCTACTATCCGATCGGCACTGTGCAGGCCGGCCCCTATCACCAGCAATACGCATCCGATCCATAGCCAACGGGAAGTCGGCTTATCATTGAGCGTTGACTCTGGTGAGGTCATAATTTACCTTTTTATACATCGTTTACTGTTACGGCAGGAATTTTTTGGTGTCCCTGAGTTTTTCCGGCAGATAGTTTTTCACTACAAAATCCAGTCCGTGCTTGGCAAAGGCCTGTTGCTCCACGCGTACCCCCGCCTTGAGCATTTGGTTAATCGCCTGCTGCCAGGGTTTATGATGCTGAACAAACGGATCGTTCTTTAAGGCGTCCTTGGCCCGTTTGATGTCCACTTCCTTGAGCGGATGGGTCGGCAGTTGATAATCTTTTACGTCCTGCGGCGTAACGCCCAGGAAACTCGCCTGCGGCACACAGAAAAACTCGTTGAGATGCGCCGCGTTACCCGAGCCTACTTTCAAAGTACGATATATATTAAAATAGCCATACGGATCGCCATCGACAAAGGCATAGACGGGTATCTTGAGTTTGTCACTGAGCCGGCGAATAAAGCGGCGACACGCCCGCGTCGGAACCCCTCCCATGCTCACCATAACGCAATTGGTCTTATCCCAGTAACCGTAGTTCTGCAGACGCTGAAACATGCCTCCCGTCTCGATTGCCAGGATGAACTTCGCTTTACTGCAAAAATCCAAACGCTCCACATCGATGGGAATCGAATACGCCCCCGAACCGAACCTGGTACAATCGATGTTCAGTTTCTTGCCGTGACTATCGTGATCCACAACAATCAGTCGGCCGGCAATTTCGCCGCCTTTCTCTTCCGGCACAAACCGCAACTGCTCACGGATCACCCCGAACATCGCCTCGACGTCTTCCATAACGGTATCGGATTCCGGCTGCTCTTTGAAGGCGGCTTCGGCCCAGTTTTTGCTGATGTAGTATGCCTCTCTTTTGGTAGCGATGTCATCGCCTTCGATCAGTTCCTTGCTCAATGACATCATCTTGAGCGTCTGGGCAAACGTCTTGACCGTATTGACCGTCAGGGTGCGTTCCTTGAAATTACCTTTGAGTTCGAAATAACCACTTTTCGGACGATACGTCACATTAGACAGACTGCGCACCGGTACCCGCATCCTGGGCTTACGGCGGTTACTGATTTTGTCGTAAACATCTCGGGCGCTGTTCTCTATCATGCCCGTAACATCAATCCTGCGTTTGGCCATCGGCAGTTTCCTCTAATTGTAACATCTGCTCAATCACATGATTATAAACGATCTACTTTCACTTTGCAAGCCTTCTTGTCCGTCAGATGCCCACCGGCAATAATCAGCATTCAGCCAGAAAATCACACAATATTCGGTTGAAATATTCGGGATTGTCCATACAGACGTTGTGGCCGGCATCGGGTATCACCACATATCGGCAGCTCGGCTCCCGCGAAGCCCAAAACGGAGCTGTTCTTTTGATAACGCCCAGCCCTACCAGACTGTCGCGCTGCCCATGCGTTAATAAAAATGGACATTTAATACGATAATCCGCTTCGTAATGATCGCAACGCGTAATGCCTTTCCAAAACTTTATGAACTCGCTTTTTGTTATATGTTGTCTCAATTCCCGCGCATGCTTTTGTGTTTCCGGCTTAATACCCGCACAAACCCCACCAAACCACCACAAAAGTGCTTTCGGAAATAACCGAAATGTGGAAGTTGATACTGCTTTCATTAACTTAACAAGCAAAGGCTGCTTCCAGGTCAGACAGACTGTGCCCACCAACGCCATCGCCCTGACTCGTTGGGGCCATTTGAAAGCCAACTCCTGTATTATCAATCCTCCCATTGAAAGTCCAACATACATTGCCTTGTCAACACCAATTTCATCGATAATGGCCATCAAATCTTCCGCGCAGAACCTTATCGAAAAATCTCCACTCATCGGTCGTGACCGGCCATGTCCTCTGACGTCCCAGACCAACACCCGGTAATTTTTCGACAACACTTCCACCTGCTGATCGTAAAGACTATGATCCGTCGCTACGGCGTGCGTCAGGACAACCAACGGATGATCTTTCGGTCCCGACAGCCAGTAATGTATCGGAATTCCCTCCCGCTCTATGACGTGCCGGATTGTGCCGTCCCTGGCCATTTATACTGTCAATCCTTTTTAATAAGATGCTTATGTCTTGCTGATTCCTTACCTGCTACTTTTTGGTTTTCTTGAGCCAGTCCTGTAAGTTGTTAGCCAGGACCTCAACGTTGCGCTTGAGCATTATATGCTCTATGAGGGTTGGGTGCACCTTCATCTTCACCATGGTCTTATTAGCCCTTTCCCAAAGTTTATCTTCCTTCGGTCCATCCTTTGCCAGGTATAGTTCGGTGACCAGTTCCTGCAATTTTCCCAGCATAATCGCATCGAGGTTCTTATAGTAGCGTCCTATCAGGTCCTGTTGGTATTTGGAGTATTCGTTTTTAGCCACAAGCCATACCTTCACTGATCTTATAATTTATATTTTCCATAGTATTTGTCTGCCGGATATTTCTGGTTATTACGTTTCATCTTCTCATAAAACGCTTCGCTCAGATCAACGTCCATCGTATGAGCCATCGTCAGCAGATAGCAAAACACATCCGCCATTTCCTCTTTCACCTGGCCCATTGTCTGAGGATCGTCAACCACTTTTCGCGAGTCATCTTCGCTTATCCATTGAAAATGCTCCAGTAGCTCGCCTGTCTCGATTGCCAGTCCCATCGCCAGATTTTTCGGGGCATGAAAGCGAGCCCAGTCGCGGGCCTGCTCAAAATCCGCTACGCAATCTATCATTTCCTTTATTGTCGTTTTCTCGTCGGCCATGTCACAAGCATCCTTTCGGTCCAGGGGCCAACCACAAAAATAAAGCCCCAAAAGGGGCTTATGAGCAGTAGCAATTTATTTCATACGAATTCCTGTTAGAAAACAACCATCCCCAACGACTGCCCCCTTTCTGACGATCAAAACTGTTTGCCACTGAGTTTCTCGTACGCTTCCACGTAACGTGCCCGCGTCCCGGCCACCACGTTCGCCGGCAGTTCCGGTCCCGGCGGCTGTTTGTTGAAGTTGATGCTTTCCAGGTAGTTTCGCACAAACTGTTTGTCGTAGCTTTCCTGGTCGCGGCCCGGCTGGTACTTATCCGCTGGCCAAAAACGTGACGAATCCGGCGTGAGCACCTCATCGACCAGGATTATCTCATCGTCGCAATAGCCCCACTCGAATTTGGTATCCGCCAGGATAATACCTCGCCGGGAGGCGTATTCCGCTGCCCGGATATATATCTCAATGCTTTTATCACGGATATAACCGGCCGTTTCCATCCCGACAATTTTTGCCGTTTGGGCAAAACTGATGTTCTCATCATGCTCGCCCAACTCGGCTTTGGTCGCCGGCGTAAATATCGGTTCGTCAAGTTTGTCGCACTGCCGAAAACCGGCCGGTAGCTTATGTCCGCAAACCGTTTGGCTCTGCTGATATTCTTTCCAGCCCGAACCGGCCAAATACCCACGTACCACACATTCCACCGGCAATACCTGCGCTTTTTTCACCAGCATACTACGTCGGGTAAACTGTTCGCTGCAGGCAGTGAACGGCTCGCCAAAATCTTCGACCGACGTACTGATCAGATGATTTTTTACCGTATCGCCCAGCCAGTCCAGCCAAAACAGCGATATTTGCGTCAGCACCGCTCCCTTATCCGATATGCCGTTGGCCATTATCACGTCAAAGGCGCTGATACGATCCGTCGCTACGATCAGCAGCTTATCGCCAAAGTCATAGATATCGCGTACCTTGCCACGGGTTGGTTCACGGCCCGTTACTTTGGTCTGCAAAATAGTCTTACCGTTACTCGTCGCATACCCTGTTTCCTTTTTATTCGACTTTAGCGACATTTTCTGCTTCCACTACTTGACCAATATCTTTTACTTTTACCTTTGTTCCCACATAAACCATCATATTCCGCGGGCATTTTTTTTGCGCCTTATCACAATCTTCCGGACCGGCGTATTTTTCATAATCAATGACCGCTAAATCCTGCTCCATCCGGAACATATCCGGCGCAATCTTAACGCACAACCCACAGCCCACGCATCCAACTTTACAGTAACTGCGTACATCCTTAGCCTTATCATGCGATGCGCATGCTATCACCAGCATAGGATCCTCCTTCATCGGCAGTAGTTCGATCAACTGTCGTGGACACACTTTTACGCACGCTCCGCAACCCACACACTTTTCGTAGTCAACCACTGTCAGACCATCGACAATATGGATCGCGTCAAACTCACACGCCTCCTGACAATCTCCGCCTCCCAAACAGCCGTACGGGCACCCCATCGCCCCGGCCACCACCTGCATCTCACCACAACTGCCCAGTCCGTCATATCTGGTCGAGTTGATCTTATCCGCCGTTTTTGCCGAGCAGTGCACCACCGCCCGGACGGGCGCCGCCGCGGATGCCTCTATGCCCAATATCGCGGCTATCTTATGGACCAGCGATTCACCGCCAGGCCCACATTTGCCCATCAGTCCGTGATCGGTCACCACCGCCTCGGCATACGCCCCGCACCCCGCCAATCCGCATCCACCGCAGTTGGCGCCCGGCAGAACATTCAAAATCGCCTCTACCATCGGATCCTGTTTCACCTTCAGTTTCGCATCGGCAATCGCCAGGACCACTGCAAAGACGAACCCCACCAACAGCAAGGTCACTCCAGCCATGCCTATAGAGGTTATCTCGATCTGGGCCAACATGCTCATATTAGAAATTACACTTAAAACGTTATAAATCATTCCAGTCTTTTCTCAAATCAACGGCTATCCACTCATTTACTCATCTACTCGTTCACCCTTTAATCATCCCTGAAAATCCCATAAACGCCAGTGTCATAATCGCCGCGGTTATCAGTGTTATACCTGCTCCCCGCAGTGATTGGGGCACATCGGCCCATTCGAGGTTTTCACGAATTCCGCCCATAATGCAGATCGCCAGCATGAAGCCCAGTCCACCTCCGAAACTTGCCACTACCGCTTCGAGAAAACCATAACCCCACAAATCAATAAACAGGCACGTACCCAAAATCACACAGTTGGTGGTTATCAGCGGCAGAAATATCCCAAAACTTTCGTACAACGGCGGGAAAAACTTCCGCACATACATCTCAACCAACTGCACCATACCGGCAATCACCATAATAAAGGCGATATATTTCAGAGATGGCATATTGATAGGCGACAGGATCAGGTTGTTTACTATCCATGTCACAATTCCGCTGATTGTTGTCACAAACGTTACCGCACAACCCATTCCGAACGCCATATCGACGCGTTTCGATACACCCAAATAGGGACATGTTCCCAGAAACTTGGTCAATACCAGGTTATTAACCAACGCAATCGATATGAACACAACTATTAAATGGCTTGCGATTTCCATTATTCTTTACCTCTTACCTTGCAATCATTTTTTCCTGAAAAAGTGGTTGTTAAGTCCCAGCAGGATTCCCAGCGTCAAAAACGCCCCCGCCGGCAGCTTCATCACGTTCCAGTTCACAAAACCGTCGGGCATCACTGCTATGCCCCAGATCGTTCCATCAGCCAAAATCTCCCGCACCGTCGCCAGCACACAAAGTCCGAACGTGTACCCGATTCCCATCCCCAGTGCATCGAAAAAGCTTGTCGCCAACGGTTTTTGGCTGCCGCACGCCTCATTCCGGCCGATAATCACGCAGTTCACGATAATCAACGGTACGTAAGGGCCTAGTTTTTCGCTCATGACCGGCAGATACGCCTGCAGCAGCAGGTCGGCTATCGTAACAAATGCGGCGATCGTCAGCGTAAACATCAATATCCGCAAATGGCTCTGCAGCAGTTTACGCATCAGCGAAACTACTACGTTCGAACACACCAGCACAAACGTCATCGCCGCCCCCATCGTCAGGGCCGGCTGCAACTGGGTCGTCACCGCCAATACCGGGCACATGCCCAGCAACTGACGAAATATCGCGTTCTCCTCCCACAGCCCATGCACAAAATACGCCATCGCTTCACTTTTGTGCTTTGCGCTCAATTTGTTTTTTTCTTCCGATGCCATGGCTTCTTAACTTTCAACTTCTTTATTTCTTTATGACTTCACGCATTGCGATCACCGCGTCATTAACAATCTTGACCACCGCCTCGGATGTGATGGTAGCACCGGTAATCGAAAGTATCTGCAATTGGGCCGGGCGGCCGGCCTTAATAACCGCCAGTTTCTTACCGGCTGCAGGCGCCTGGCTGTCTGTAAACTGTCCCTTAAAACTTTCGTCTTTCATTTTATCGCCAAAACCGGGGGTCTCGTTGGTGTTCAAAACGTCAATCCCACTGACCTTCTCAAATTTCGCGTCAACCCCGACCAGCAGAACAATCTTATCCGCGAACCCACTGCCTGTCGCCTCAAAGGCATAACCGATTAACGCCTGAGAATCATCCTTCATCACGTAATATAATGGTTTCTTGTCAGTTTCCTTTCCTCTTATTTCTTCCGGGATGCTGTTTTCCCCAAACAACACCTTCAGTTTACTATATACCTTTTCCCTGGCTCTTCTTTCTATCGTCTCTTGCAGTGCACCATCGACAATAGCGACCAGCAGTCCGAACACCAGGGCCGTCACCAGCACCAGCCACGATTGTTTTATAAATCTACCCAGCACTTACTACGTGTCCTCCCAACGGCGTTGGCTTTGTCCATCGGTCCAGCAACGGCGTTATCGCGTTCATCAGCAGCACCGCGTACATCACACCTTCCGGATAGCCTCCTTTCAGGCGAATCAGCATAATCAATCCGCCCACGCCGACCCCGAATATAAATCTGCCCAGCTTGGTCAGCGGACAAGTCACCGGATCGGTCGCAATGAAAAACGCGCACATCATCAGCCCGCCGCCAAACAGATGCACCAGCGGATTGGCATATACATCGGGATTCGCCAGCCAAGGTATCACCGCGATCACTGCCGCCGTGGATAGCACCGCCACCGGTATATGCCATGTTATCGTACGCCTGACCAGCAGAAACACCCCGCCGATCAGCCAGCACAATGCCGACGTTTCACCCAGCGATCCTGTTGTCCTGCCGAAAAACATCGCCACCATTTTCGTTTCAACTTCATTTGGCGTGGCTTTTTCCAACTTGTCTTCGTTGGCCGCGTCCTTGATCGGTTGCTTCGCCAACGCCAGCGGCGTCGGCTGCGTCACAGCGTCCACTTCCGTACAAGGCGGCTCGTTTGCCAATGGCGTCCATGTCGTCATCATCATACCGAAACACGCCATCAGAAATGCCCGGCCCATCATTGCCGGATTGAATATATTACTGCCCAGCCCGCCATACAGCATCTTCGCTACCGCCACCGCCACGGCTGTTCCCATCGCCGCCGCCCAGGTGGGTATCGAAGGCGGCAATGACAACCCCAGGATAAGGGCCGTTATGATAACGCTGCCGTCGGTGATGGTTTGCGGTTTTTTGCGTACCGCGTTAAAGAGCCATTCCGTAAGCAGTCCCGACGCCAGGCACGATATCAGCACCATCGCCGCCGAGCCCCGGAAAAGCCACAATGCCACCGCCACCGCCGGCAGACAGCCGATGACGACCTCGAACATTATCCGCCTGCTGGTGGCAGGTTCCGCTAAATGCGGACTCGACGAGACCATCAGCAAAAGCTTCTTTTCCTGTTCTTTTTCTTCTTCCGCTACCATCTGCTAACTTTTAACCTTTTTCGCCATCAGCTTGCCGGACCGCAAATATTGTAACAACGGTATCTTCGCCGGACAAACATAACTACACAAGCCACATTCGATACAGGCCATCAAATCATATTCCAGTGCCATATCGATATCCCTTGATTTGACCGCGTGGGCAATGCGGGTCGGTACCAGCTTCAGCGGACAATAATCCACACACCGACTGCAACGAATGCACACCGTCTCCTCAGCTCCGCCGACTTCACTCTCGGTCATTACGGTGATACCGCTGGTTCCCTTGAGAATCGGCACGTCCAGATGCACCGCCGCCGGCCCCATCATCGGGCCACCCAGCAGTACCTTGGCCGCATCGTCGGTCAATCCCCCGCACTGTTCGATCAGGTCCGCCAGCAGCATCCCCACCGGCACCCGAAAATTGCCCGGCTGGTTGATCCCACTGCCGGTAACCGTAACGATCCGCTCTGTCAGGGGCCTGGCTTCAGCGCACGCCCACATAATCGCCGAGGCCGTACCAACATTCACCACGACCACCTTCACATCCAGCGGTAGTCCCCCTGTCGGCACAGTCAGTCCCAGCACGGCGTTTATCAATTGTCGCTCGCCGCCCTGCGGGTATTTCGTCCGGCAGATCGCCAGTTGCACACCATCTACATCTTTGATCCAGGGCAATACGCTGTCTATCGCATCGGGCTTATTATCTTCAATTGCGATGATGCCTCGCTTCGCACCGCATGCCCGCATTGCCAGTCGCAAACCCGCCACAATCGTACCCGGCGCCTCCAACATCAATTGATGATCACTGGTCAGATAGGGTTCACACTCGCAACCGTTGAGGATTACGGTATCGATCGGCTTTTGGGGGTTACGAACCAGTTTTACCGCCGTGGGAAACGCCGCTCCGCCCATTCCAACGATCCCCGCTGTACGGATCGCCTTTTCAATCGCTTCCGGTTCGTATTTTTCGACGTCAAAACCGCCGGGCACTTCCCGCCACGGCTGCTCATCCGGCTGCTCATCGCCCACCGTAATAACCACGCTGAGCACCTTGGTGCCGTTCGGGTGCGGCTGCGGTTGTACTTGTTTTACCACTCCGTTTACCGGACTATGCACCGGCGCCGAGACAAACGCGTCACTATCACCGATCATCTGTCCGGCTGTCACTTCCTGTTTCGCTTCCACCGTCGGCCGGCACGGCGCCCCCAGATGCTGCGACATCGGCACTACCACCGTTGCCCCCGCCCGAACCACCTGGACCGCTCGCCCACACGTAAAGCCCTTGCGCTCAGGCGGATGAACTCCCCGACGAAAACTGAATTTACCGGTCAACTTATCCTTGTTACTTGCTCTTAATACTGGCATCTCATCTCAAATACATCTGATAAAAAAGTGTAGGCCGAGGCAAAAACTGAGCCTACGAGTCTTCCATAACAGGCGGCAATTATTCAGATAATCAATGTCTTGGCAAACATAAAATGGCAAAATTATTACTACATCGCGATTAAATATTGAAAAGTGCATTTTTGATACTGATAATGCAGTTTTATTTGTCATAAAATCGCTTAGTTACGCTGTAATATTATTCCCAAACCGCAAAAACCCCCAGCTTAACAATCCGACCAACCGGTCGGTACAGTTCTGTCGGCAACAGTCGGTCCACCGGCTACTTTTTCGGGAATTTGTCTTTTGCCTTGCCGTCCTGACAAAAATTGGTTAAAAGTAGCCTGGATTTAAGGACGAATCGATGGCTGTTATAGTTGGAATTGATGAAGCGGGTTATGGGCCAATCCTGGGTCCTCTGGTGGTCTCCGCCGCGATTTTCGAGGTACCGGATGATCTGATAGACCGGTCATTGTGGGAAATTCTCCGCAAAAGCGTCTGCAAACAGCGATCGGCCAGTAATGGCCGAATCGTAATCAACGACAGCAAAAAACTTTATACCACCGGCCGATCACACGGTAAATACGACTGCCTGCAGCGTGGGGTACTTTCGGGCCTGGCAGCGATAGACCGCACTGCTATCCGGACTTTTGGACAGTTACTGCAAGCCCTTGACGGCGTTGACGACATCGGCAAAAACTGCCTTGACAGCCTGAGTGAATATCCCTGGTACGCTTGTGCGTCCGATCAGCCCCTGAAATTCGATGAGGACGACATCGCCACCGCCGCCGCCGCTTTGGTCCGGGATATGCGCAACAACAATATTCGGCTCAAGGCCATCTGGACGCGGCCGCTACTGGCCGGCCGTTTCAACGAAATGGTACAGACCCTTAACAATAAAGCTGTGGTTTCCTTCTCCCTGGTCGCCCAGTTGATTTATCAGGCTTACCAAAAACACAACCGGGCGAACCTGCAAATCGTAATCGACAAGCAAAGCGGTCGCAGCCACTATCGAGACCAGTTGCAAAGAATGTTCCCCGATCTGAACATGAAAATCCTGAAAGAGCACGACGCCGTCAGCAGTTATCATCTTACCGATTCCAGCCGATCTATGAAGATTCATTTCCTGCAAAACGGCGATCAGCGTCAATTACCAATCGCTCTGGCGTCAATGACCAGCAAATATCTGCGTGAATTGCTTATGGAAATGCTCAATACCTATTTCCAGAGGCACTGTCCCGGCATTACCCCCACCGCCGGCTACTACAAAGACGGCTGCCGCTTCCTGGCCGATCTCGAAAAATTCAACCTCGCCCCCAACCTCGCCCCCGAATTCCTCCTTGTTCGGCGGAAATGAACGTAACTCCTTATTTTTGGTTGTGGGGAATTGTTGTAAGTCGTTATTTTTCGTTCGGTGGGAATGAACGTAACTCCTTATTTTTCGTTATGGGGAATTGATGTAAGTCCTTATTTTACGTTGTTGGAATTGATGTAAGTGCTTATTTTTGCGTAACGATTATAACGATTAGGTAAGATGGGTAAGAAAAAAGTGCGAAATTCGGCGAAATTTTGATGAATTCTGATGAAAAGTGATGTGGTTTGTACTATGTTTGCACTATGTTTGTACCTACTTTGCACCATGTTTGTACTATGTTTTGATGAGTTTTGATGTTAAGATGGGTAAGATAGCGGAAGAAGGCAATAGGCAACAGGCAATAGGCACTAGGGGGGAAATCAGAAGTCAGAGGATGGGGGGATGGGGAAAGTAGGGGGGATGGGAAGGATGGTGGAAGAGGGTGAGAAAATGGGGGGAGAGCGGAGGGGTCGGGGAAGGAAAGAGGACGGAGTTTGGCCGGTGGGGGGGTGAGAAGGGTGCGAAGGGTGGGTGGGTTGGTCGGTGGGGAGGTCGGGATTTTGTTGACATTTTGGACTGGCCGTGGTAGAAGGCGTAGTGCGTATATCGTATTGCGTATTGCGTATTGCGGGGGAGGGAGGATGAAGAAGTGGTTAGTTGTGGGTTGCAGGAAGAATTAGCCAGGGATCTCGCAGAAGAAGAAGTGGAAGAAAACAAATAATAGGGACAGAAGTTGGAAGGAAAAGAAATGGCCGCCGAGGGCGGCGAGGCCTGAGAGGAATGGTATTAGATGGTGGATAGCATTGAAGAAAAGCGGAAAGAAGAATTATCAGGCGATGATTAACAACTGATTTTAATAGGAATTGGTGGGAAGTTAAGAACTTGAATTTCGGGTTACAGAAAATAATGATGGATGGTTGAAATAGATAGAACAGGTTGTTATGGATAGAAAAAACGGATGGTGACAAGGGACAGCATAGGTAACAAGTTGCCCGTGCTATAAAGCAGCATGTCTGACCAAGTAACACACTACAAAATTTTTGTTTCGACAACTGATGGGTTGAAGGAGGAATTTTCTGCACTTTGCCAAAAAGTAAGCGCATATAGTGATATAGAAGGAAAACATATAAAATTGCAGTTTGATGTTGTATTTTGGAAAAATGAACCGCCAGGATATGGGGAGAGACCTCAATCCGTATTTAATAAAGAACTACGTGAGTGTGATTATTTAATACTTATATTATGGGATCGTTTTGGAACGCCACCGGATAAAGATGGAAAAAGTAGATATAAGTCAGGATGTGAGGAAGAGTTCTATGAAGCTATAAAATGTTATGGAGATAAGCCAGGCGATATACACGATATAGCGGTTTTATTCAAAGAGATTAATGAAGAAGAAATTGAAAATATTGATCGTAAACAAATCAATGCGGTGAACAAATTTAGGGAAAAATTAGAAGAGAGTAATAAATGTATTTATAAGAAGTTTTCAAGTATGCAAGAATTTGAACGTATTATTTGGGAACTATTGGCAAAATGGAGACAGAAACACGAGGTACTGGACAGGCGCAAAGAACTCTCTGTAACATCTACTGCTGATGGTAGCGAGATAGATATTGATAGGACGTAACAAATGAAAGAATATTACGGGAACAAGAAGATTGTTGAGGAATTGAAGAAGAAGCAGCGACCTTCAAGGGATGACGTTTGTAGTCTGAGGCAAACAATCGAAGATGATCGTGAGCTTACGCTAGCTTTTTATAAAGATAATGAAAACGAGAATTGGTTAGGATTGTTGAAGGCGGCGGGGCAGTTTGAGGATGTGGAGCAGGCTATTGTGGGAGATGGCGGGAAGATACATAGGGTGTGGGCGCAATCAGAATACCTGGCAGGGGTGGCGGGTAAAAAGCCGGAGGAAGTGTTAGATATTATTAAGAAATTTGATACTGATAATACATTTGTGATTAGGGATTGCTTGAAGGCGCTTCAAGCTATGCCGGTGGTGAATGCGATTGAGGGAATGGAATTGGTGAGGAGGTTACTGGCAAAGGAGGAGAGGCTTGACTGGCATTGGGTGGGGGAGGAGGCGGCGAAGTTGATGGTTAGCTTTGCTAAAGGAGGGTATAAAGATGAGGCATTTGAATTGGCGGGGGTGCTTTTGGAGGTTCATCCTAAAGAGGATAAATTTTTCGAAAGGTGGGACAATTTGAAAGGGAGGGTTTTGGATTATCAATATAGTGAATTGATGTCTAAATATTATAAGAGATTGTGGGAGGTTGATGGAATATGGGCGGGTAAGCAACTGGTTGATATGCTTGAGGAGCAGATTGAGATAGAGGAGCAAAGAAGAAGTAAGGAGGGAGAAGAGAAGAAGTTCGATTGTACTGAGAACTCTTATATTATGATGCCAAAGATTGAAGATGTCGAGAAGGAAAGGGCTGACATAGCGAATGTTATTGTGAGTGGAATACGACAGATGGGCGAATATTTGATGGAGTCGGACGCCGTTAAAGGTGAGGAGTTATTGACATATTTGGAGGGAAAGGGAAGGGGGATATTTAAGCGTATTACAATACACTTGCTGCGGTTTGCGCCAAAAGAGGAAAAATGGAATGAACGGATAAGCAAGATCATAGGAAACGTAAAGGAAAATAACAGGTCGAATACAGAAAATGAGTATAAGAATTTGTTGCATGATAAATATGAGGAGCTAAGCGAAGAAGCCAGGAATGCGTATCTTGGTTGGGTGGAGGAACAAGGGAAATTTAAGGAGGATAATTATAAGCAATGGTATCTGGAAAGGCATAACAAGGAAGCAACCAAGGAGGATATTGAAGAGCAGAGAAATTATTTGAAGGCTAGAGAACTTTATTGCATTCGGGATAAAGAAGGCGAGTTATACGAAGAATATTTGAGACAGAGCGGCAGGGGAGAGAAGGAAGTTGAGCCGAGACCAAGGGGGATGGAAGTGTATGCACCAGGAGCACTGAAATATTCGCCGTTAAGTAAGGAAGAGATGGGAGAGAAGAAGGCGGAAGAGGTGATAGAATACATTTTGGCATACGATGACAAAGATGAGGACGAGGAGGAACGTTTTGAGGAATGGCATGAAGTGGACAGGAAAGAGGCGCTGGCAGGTGTATTCAAAGAAGATATAGCGAATAGGGCGGCGGAATACCTAGCAGTTGAAAATGATTTGGCAGGGAATCTGCCAGGAAGATATTTACGTAACTATTTTTATGCGATCCATGAGTCGATCCAGAACAAGAGGGTTGAAAAACCAGACTGGGGGAAGATTATCGAGTTGTGCAACCTTGTTTTTGCCAAGAGGGCGAAGGATAAAAAATATGAATCGGTTATGCTTGCTGTTATAGATGTTATTGGAGATGGTATAAAGGGAGAGCTCTATAAGGATGAGTTTGAAGAAGATAGTCTGAAAATTATATGGGAGGTGTTGGAGAAGTTGGTGGATTATTCTTACGAGGAAGAAGAGGAAGAGGATGATAGGAGTGATCCGCTCCAGACGTGTATAAACCGGGTACGTGGAAAGGCACTTCAAAATATAGTAAGGTTTGGGCTGTTTTGTAAGAATAATCGGGAAGAGTTATTTGGTGCAGAGTACCAAAAGAAGCTAACAGGGAAGTTGGAATATGTCTTAGAGAAGATTGACAAGCTATGGGTTTTGTGTGTGTTCGGAGTGTTTTTCGGTAATATTTGCTGGCTTGATGAGACATGGACAAGGGAGAATATTGATAGGATATTTGACGAAAAAAACGATAAGAGATGGTGGGCGACATGGGGGTCGTACATGGTGTGGGCGAGGCCGTCAAAACAGTCGTTTGAGATAGCCAAAGAGAAATATGTTGAAGCTATTAAACTGATGGGTCAGAAAGATCCATACCAGGACAGGAAGGATATCCGGGAAGGATTGGTCGAGCATGTTATGACGGCTTTCTGGCAGGGATGGACTGATTATGAGAAGGATGGTATTTTGCCGAAGTTGCTGGAAAAGGCTGAGGTGGATCTGAGGGCTATGGCTGTAGATTATTTGGGAGAAGGTTTTGGTTATTTAAAAGAAGCTGAGGAAGGATGGAAAAATGAAGTTGCGGGCAGATTGGGAGATTACTGGAGGGAGCGATTAGAGGCTATAAAGAAGAAGCCAGAAGAGAATATGGAAGAAGCGGCCGGGTTTACGAGTTGGCTGAAAGATGCGCCTTTTGAGCCGGGGTTTACTATTGAAATGCTAGAAGCCACGATGGAAATAACGGGTGGAAGAATTGGTGAAAGAAGAGGTGTTTTGGACTTTTTTGCGGGGATTAGCGAACTGGCAAAGCACGATATGTTAAAATCTATGCAGTTATTGAATAAGGCAGTAGGGCAAGCTAAAGGGAAAATGGATTTTTTGATACATGCTGAGGACCTGAAGGACCTGATGGATACAATTCAGGATTTGCCAGAGAACCCTGAGCGAAAAGCGATATGGAAGGAAGCGGTGAAGCTGGCGGATGCGTATGGCAGAATGGGAGAGGATAAGTTTAAAAGGCATTATGACGCAATCAGTGAGAAGTTGAAAATTGAAAATCAGATTGTTGGGGGTAAAGAATAAACGAGAGAAGAAAGCCGTGTGGGGTAAGAGGACGAACACGGACGGGCAAGGCCATTAATATGTCAGTCGATGCGAGTTTGTGTAAGTTGCGTTCGTCGTTAATTCGGGTGGAATGGCGATGTAGAGTTTGAGATTGCCGCGCTGCGCTTGCAATGACGGAGAAGATGGCGGGCATGGGCGGGGGTATGTGGCTTCACGATGATGGAGAAGACGCGGGCGTGGCCCGCACTACCTGGAGAAGATGGCGGGCATGGGCGGGGGTATGTGGCTTCGCGATGACGGAGAAGACGCGGGCGTGGCCCGCACTACCAGAATAAATTGCGGGCGTGG
>Ga0315276_10000722_pt1 | contig 28686 bp, 19 predicted proteins | sample YL17G05_0_MG_FD_204542 | JGI IMG/M metagenome (GOLD analysis project Ga0315276, IMG submission 204542) | Sediment microbial communities from Yellowstone Lake, YNP, Wyoming, USA - YL17G05_0 | ecosystem: Environmental > Aquatic > Freshwater > Lake > Sediment | place: USA: Wyoming | collected... | reverse complement strand
ACCGATTGCGTTAAATATATGCGCTTTTGAAAAGGGCGGGTCGTCATTGCGAGGCCTGCCTGCCCTCGAATGCCGTAGTCGGGGGCCGTTTAGGCCGTGGCAATCTAAAAAACCAGATTGCTTCGCTGCGCTCGCAATGACAGAAAGTCGCCGTGGCCTACTTCGCCGAAGCGGCTACGAAGGCCAGGCCGGCGACCGCTAAACGGATGGGGTGGCTGGTCTCTTACCTTTGCTTATCGTTTGTTGCTACCGTTCCGGTTTCCCTTATATTTTTGGCTTTCGGAAAGGTAAAGGTGGATTTTTCCTTCAGCAGGGCATAGCCGAAGTTCAGCATCGTATCGTTGCCGTGTTTATCCACCTCCACCGGCTTTATAAAGAAATTGGCTATTATTCCCTTGATATCGCCCCACCAGGTATCACAGTCTGTTTTCCTGTTGACTGAGGCCACCTTTATTCCCATCCGTGGGCAGTTCTCGCTCTTTTTGAATGCAAGCTTGCTGACTCTGACAACCAGCTCATCATATCTATTTTCATACTTATATTGTCCGTTCTCAGGACTAACATTATAAAGACCAATGGTTACAGGGCTTTTTTGGTCTATCGCGCTAAAGTCCATATCTATCTCGGTAACGGTTCCGGCAGAGCCGGTTATCGTTCCTTTAACAATTATCCGGCCGAGGCCTTCTCCTTCAAACTTGATGTAATCAAGCATATCCTTCAGCGGCTCTCCTTCTTTCACATCGGGGATATTTCTCGCTATCATTCCTGAAGGGTCAAATATGTTCCTGTGAAAGCCTTTACCTGAAATCTTAAATTCGCAGGACACATAAAAAGATTTCCGACCAATTTTTTTCTCATACGAAATAATACCTACCTGCTGGTGATTATCGTCGCTGGTTTCTATCTCGATGAGTATGGGGGATATGAGCGGCACAAAATACATAAAAGAGGAAAGAGCATTTTTGGGAAGGCCGTTTTTACTGTAACCCAGCATAATAGTAGGGCCATTGCCATCTCCGGCGACATTATTGACATCCGCCGGCGATTCACTGCCGGGGCTGCTTATAACAGCAGCGAAAAGCAGGACAGAAACAACCATAGCCGCAAAAAAAATTGATATGTGCCGGTTTATCAAAATCATAGATTTATCATATACAAACAAACGGCTTATGACTCCCAAAATCCGGGTAATACCAATCGAGATTAGAAAATGCGATTGGTGTCATTGCGAGCGCAGCAAAGCAATCTGGCTTTTTAGATTGCCACGGCCTAAACGGCAGGCCTCGCAATGACGACCCGCTCTTTCAAAAGCGCATATATTTAAAGCAATCGGTATAACCTGTTCAAACCTTCATTCCCGATACCGTGGTATCGAATACCATTGTATTATCGACAACCCCCTGGATATAAGCGCTGTATTTTCTGCTTTTAAATTCCGTAATATGGCCGAGCAGATACAGTCGCTTTCCCGGCTCGACAGCGGAGCGAAACTTTGTCGAATCAATACTGATAAAGCCGATAAAGCCTGTAAGCTCATAAATACGCTTTACGAAAAAGCTCAGAAGCTGTGCGGCGGCCTCGACCATAATCACGCCCGGCATCAGGGGTCTGCCGGGAATATGGCCGCGAATCCAGAACTCATTTTTCGTTACATCTTTATAGCCGAGAACGAGGCGTTTTTCCTTGTCATACCAAAGTATGCCGTCAAGCTGCTGCATTTCGAAGCGCTGGGGATTTTCTGTGCCAATCGCTTCCCTGTCGAAAAGCGGTTTGGCGGCGAGGTCTATCCGTGATAAATCAAACAATAACGGAGGAGGCATCAGCGCACCCCATTAACAACGCTTATGTTGCTCTGTATGACACAGGGTAAAAACGTTCGGCGGAAATATTAAAATGTCAGCAATTATTTCGCTTCAGTCGACCTGATTTCGAGAACGCGACTGCGAACAATATGAGCAGCCTGTTTGATTTTCTGCATTTGCTTGCGAACCCTGGTTCCCGCTGCCTTATTCCCTCCTTCAGCTTTGTTAATATCCGCTTCAGTCTCGGCAACCAATGTCTTAAGAGTTTCGTATTCCTGCATTAAATAATCCTCCATAACTTATTGTTTCAAATACCCAAAACATAATTATATGGCATTATTTTGTCAAAAGAAAACGCTTTTTTACGTTAAAAAACATTATTTTTTTGAAGATTAGGGCTTACGAGAAGAGTTTTTTGGTCAATTCAGCGATTCTTCGGCCTCTTCTGCGACATTGCTGGCGGACTCTTTCATCGGGTCTGCCGACCGAAACCGGCCCGTAGTGGTCGCCTTCCGGGTCGCCCTGCACAATCATACCGCTGATAAGCATCCCTTCTATTATGCCCATAATTGTTGTTTCGTTTCCGCCGCCGATGTTTGCCGAGCTGGTAAAAGCAGTCCCGACTTTGCCGTCGAGTTTTCCGTGATTGGTCACTAACTCGTCAAACAACTGCTTAATCTGGGCTGCCATCTGGCCATAGTATGTCGGGGAGCCAATAACTATCGCATCATAACCGAGCAAATCCTTGGCCCTTATCTTATCAACAGGCTTGCATTCGGTGAGCAGCTCGGCTTCATTCATCGCCTTGGCGATAATCTCGGCCATCTCTTTTGTATTACCGCCCCTGGAATAATAAACAACAATCCCCTTCGCCATTTTTCTTATCTCCTGAAAACAGTAGTTTTTTATTTATCGCCGCAAGTATTCAAGTTTATCCGGCAGAGTAATGTTATTGCCGAATTTATCTTCGCCATAGCCGTATTCCGACAGAAGCCTAATATCTTCCAGCACTCGCTTGTCGCCTATAAACGTTACCTTCAGGTCGGCATCAACGTCTATTTTACCTATGGCAAGCAATTGTGCAATCTCGTCTATAACCTGCTCGAGCAATGTGCCTTCCTTGCGTGTCAGCTCTTCCGGCAAATGAAGAGGCTGCTCATAAATAACCAGCCTGCTTCGCTCGGCGAGCGTTATTACCACGCTGCGGATAACCGCCGTAATGTCGCCGTTGGTCAGCTCTTTCGGGACAAGACCAAGCCGAACGATTTCCGAAGCCAGCCAGCGTCGTTTCTGGGCGTTCATTTTCTCATTGGCGCGGAAAAGTTCAAGGGGCGAGCCGGCATCGTATTTCTCATCCTCAAGCTCCATACTTACTTCGCTGCCATAGTGCAAAACAAGTCTTGAAATAAACGTTGATGGTCTGACGTGAAAGCCGCGGTATCTCGGCACAGGCAGTTCAATCCGGCCAACGTCAATATATCGCTTGAGCATCGTGTGGCAAAGTCGCTGGGCACAGCCAAGATAGAGGCTGACAAATCTAACAGAATAAGTCATCAGCATAGCCAGCAGTGCATCGGGGTCGACAAGCTGGTCCTGACAGGCTGATAAATCGTCTGCTTTCTTTTTCACGTGCCGCTCATAATAATGAGCAAATGATTTGGCGGTTTTGAGCAAATGATACACCACGCTGATATGTCCCCGCATAACAGGCAGGTCCGCATCGATGTTTTCGGTTTCCGTTTCCGAAACATAAGTGTCATACAACGACTGAAGATTATGAAACCGCAATTGTATGTTTCGAAGCATTTCTTCGCTGATGGTATGAGGGATATAAGATGCATACTCCTCAGGCCGGGCCTGACAGGCAGCGTGCACCAGCTTACTTTCAGCCGCCTCATTCAAAAAGGCGGTTGAGAGCATTGTTACGGTCTTTGAAACGGCGTCAATTTTATGAGTTGCACGGTCGTGGTGCAATCTGCCGGGCGGCAGATGCTCGGCATAAGTCTCTTCGGTAACATCCACTTCAGGAACGGGCAGGTTGAGCTGGTGTGCCTGACTGACCATTCGAACCCCCGTCCGCAAAATCACATCGCCGGTAAACATCAGCGCCTGCTCGGTGGCCTTCACAAAATCCTCCTCTATCGGCAGCAACTGATAAGCCGGCAGGGCGTGCTGGATGTGAAGTATTTCATAACTGACATCGGAAAAAAGCTTCAAAGTGGCGGTGAGCAGCCGAAACGTGCACCAGCGACGGTTGTTACGCGCACCATAAGCGTCGAGAAGCTCCTCGACCTGAGCTGATTGCGATACTACCGCGCCAAGCAGCGGACGCGTGAGAATCTCGCCGGGCGAGTGCCTCTGCGACAGGTAATTCGCCAGCTTCAGCAAAATCTGCCCCCGTTTTGCCACGAGTCTGCGAAATTCTTCATCAGAAATTACAACTGGAATCATACAAACCACTCCTGTCTGTCATTGCGAGCGCAGCGAAGCAATCTAATAATAAATATAGATTGCCACGGCCTACACGACAGGCCTCGCAATGACGAAAAGCGTATCGGACAAGTCATTGCGAGGAGCGCGTGAGCCGAAGCCCTGAGCAAAGCGAAGGGGACGAAGCAATCTCATAACTCGCCGTACAAATCTCGCCAATCTTTGTTAATACTGTTTATCAATTCTTCTTTCTTTTTTCGAGGCCCTGCCTTGATTTGCTTCTCTCTCTGAATGGCACTTGTGCAATCTTCAAAAGCCTCATAGTAAACAAGTTTAACAGCATTATACTTCCGGGTAAAACCCGCTACAAGCTTTTGTTTATGCTCATATACCCGTCTTCTGATGTTGTTCGTCATACCTGTATACAAGACGGTGTTTCTGGGATTTGTCATTATGTAAACATAAAACTGTTTTGCCATCATTAAGGCGTTTTTCTAATCTCAATACAACACCGAGATTGCCACGGCCTAAACGACAAGGCCTCGCAATGACAAGTGGTATGCCACCCCGTCATTGCGAGGAGCGCAGCAACAAAGCAATATATTGCGCTAATTTGCAAATTATGAGCCTTATAAGGCTCATAATTGGAAATCGTTCATAACTATTTGTCAAACAATGTCTTGTGTGATGCAAATGAATACGCTATTCCTTCGGCAATTTATTCAATAAATCACTTCCTGTCTTTCACCTCTTCAACGGGATTACTTCCGGCTCGCCGAAACCTTCAGGTATCTTAACATCAAAAAATTTTTTATCTATCATTTCGTTAAATTTGGGGTCGATGAATTTTATCAGATAAATATCATTTTCGGTAGAGGCGGCAATTATTTTAGCCGGCAGATACAGTTTTTTATCAATCCAGAACTCGATATCCGTATAATCATTCTTATAAACAGAATCGGGTTTTGTCTTCAATTTCAACCCGATAGAATCCGCTGACCTGCCGCCCTGCTGCTCGATAAGTCTTATCTCAAACTGCTTTCTCAAATCTTCTGTTTTGGCAAAACCGATTATCGGAAAGTTTCTGCTCGCCAGTTCAAATGCGTCAGCCGGCTCATTCACATCGGTCAACTGACGGCGTTTGACCGATTTTATCTGGTAATCAATATGAGTAAGCCAGACGCCGTCAAAGATATATTGTTCCAGATGTTTTTGCTCCTGGCCGTCATCCTGCTTGAGGGTCTGAAAATCTATTCGCAACGCTGACTTTCCGCTGTCCTTAGTTTTTTGGTAATACAAAACGCCTTTCCGCAGTGTCTGCGAATCCAGCAATGGCTGACGGAACAGGTATTCAATCCGGCTTTGATACGACCGCAGTTCTGAAACCTTCTGATTCAGTTTGTTTAAGGTCGTATCAATCAGATTAACATCTGCTGCCGCAACGGAATTGCCATCCGCACTCCCCATCGCCCAGCACGGCCAGGCGATTAAAAGAATAACAACCATTTGCGCAATTTTGATTTTCGTTTGCATCTTCCGTCTACACTCTTTCAACAAGCTGAAGTACCTGGTCTACTTTCTCGATAGTAAAATCTGCGTGTTTGGCAAATTCTTCGGCCCGATGATGATTGGTCAGAAGCACCGCAACAGCGCCGGCGGCCTTAGCACACAGCAGGTCAAAAAGGTAATCGCCGACAACCATCGCTTCCTGCGGCTTTACGTTAAACCGCCTGCATAATTCCGATACGCCGAAACCGTCCGGCTTGACCGGACCATCGTCCCTGTCAACAACGGCATCGAACTTCAAGCCGTGCTTGCGTGCAACAGCGAAGACGTTTCGCCGTTTGTTCCGAGTGAGTATCCCGACGCAGACCCCTGCCCTGCGAAGCGATTGCAGCGTTTTTTTTGCGCCGGCGTTAAGCCTGGATTTTGCTACCGCCATCTGCTCGTGAAAATGCAGTATCTTTTCTGCGTTCCTTCTCTGCTGCGGAGTCATTTTCTCCATCGCTTCGAGAATCGGCCCGGCATCTTTGCCCAAACCCATCTCCTGCCGAATTGCATCAAAATCAAAAAATGGTTTGGTTATCGTGCCATCCAAATCAAATATCACCGCCTTAATCACCATTTTGGTTTGTTATGTGCCGTATGCTACGTTTTTTTCCGCAGTAATTCGATGAAATATTTGCCCGCTGGGCCAATCATCTTATCCTTGCGAACGATTATACCTGTCGGCCTGAAAAAGTTCTCATTCGAGAAGTTAATCGCCTTCAGCGTGCCGTTGGCAAGCTCCTGCACTATCGCGGTTTTCGGCAATATGCTTATACCAGAGTTTATCTCAACCGCTCGCTTTATGGTTTCAATATTATCAAATTCCATCACAGGCTGCACAATAACATTATAACGATGTAGGATATTATCAATCCATCCGCGAGTTGGAATATCCGCACCGAAAGATATGAATCTTTCAAATTGTAACTTATGAATATCAATGACAGATTCCTTTGCCAAAGGATGCTTGGGGCTGCAGACCAAAACCAGCGGCTCATCATCAAAATCATAAACCTCAAATCGTTTATCTTTTGTCGGCACCGCAACGATACCGATGTCGACCTCGCCAGCGAGCACCTCATCGTAAATTTTGTTCGGGCCCAAATATTCGATATTGACATTAACATCGGGGTATCGGAGCATAAATTTTTTGACGTAGCTTTGCAGCGCATGCATACCGATACTGAAGATTGCAGCAACATTCAGTCTTCCGCCGCCGGAAGATTTGAGAGCAATCAAATCATTCTTGAGCTGCTCATATCTGTCAAGCATGTCTCTGGCGGCGTTATAAAGGAGCCGGCCTTCTTTGGTAAGCTCAATAGGCCTTTTTTGACGGTCAACAAGCTGACACTTATGGGCCAGTTCAAGCTGGGCCAGTTGCTGAGACACCGCTGACTGGCTTACAAAATTCTTTTCGGCGGTCTTTGAAAAGCTCCGCAATTGTGCCAGGTCACAAAAGATTTTTAATGCTTCTATGTGCATTATCAGAGTTCCTAATAAAATGTATTACACTTAATCCCTTTGTGTTTTTCTGCCGAAGTTGTATATTATTTTTTATAGTATTTTTGTTCATTTGGTTGTTCGTATTAGTTTAACTTATATTGAACACGTTGAAAAGAAAATTTTTTAGGAAGGATTAAAATGTCTTCAGAAACTATTATCCAGGCCGTTTACCAGCAGGTTATAAACCGAAATCCCGGCGAACCTGAATTTCACCAGGCAGTAAAAGAGGTGCTTGATTGCTTAGTCCCGGTACTGAACAGTCATCCGGAGTATATCGAGGCCAATATTCTCGGGCGATTGGTGGAGCCCGAAAGGCAGTTTATATTTCGCGTTCCCTGGCAGGATGGCAAAGGCAATTTCTGTGTCAACCGCGGCTTTCGCGTCGGCTTCAACAGCGCTTTGGGGCCTTATAAAGGCGGTCTTCGTTTCCATCCGAGTGTCAATCTAAGTATTATTAAATTTCTGGGGTTCGAGCAAATACTGAAGAATTCCCTTACCGGCCTTATGATGGGCGGGGCAAAAGGCGGCGCCGATTTCGACCCCAAGGGAAAAAACGACTCCGAGGTTATGCGATTCTGCCAGAGTTTTATGACCGAGCTTTGCCGACATATCGGCCCTGACACCGATATCCCCGCTGGTGACATCGGCGTCGGCAGACGCGAAATCGGTTTTATGTTCGGTCAATACAAGCGCATCCAAAACAAATTCGTCGGCGTTCTGACCGGCAAAGCTCCTGAATGGGGAGGCTCTCTGGTCCGAACCGAGGCCACCGGTTATGGCCTGGCTTATATAGTCAGTGAGGCCTTAAAGGAAAAGAGAAAAAACCTTGAAGGTATGATAGTCAGCATTTCAGGCTCAGGAAACGTCGCCATATATGCCACCGAAAAAGTTCAGCAGCTTGGCGGCAAGGTGGTAACTCTCAGCGATTCGGATGGTTTTATTTATGACCCCAACGGCGTTAATCTCGATACCGTCAAGCAACTCAAAGAAGTAGAACGAAAGCGTATCAGAGAATACGTTTCAGTGCACAAAAACGCCCAATACACCGAGGGCTGCAGAGGTATCTGGAATGTCAAATGCGATGTCGCACTTCCCTGCGCAACGGAAAATGAGATTGATGAAGAGTCGGCAAAAACTCTGGCAAAGAACGGCTGTATAGCGGTTGGCGAAGGCGCCAATATGCCCACCACGCCTGGAGCCGTAAGGGTCTTCCAGGGCAATAATGTGTTGTTCTTTCCCGGAAAGGCTGCCAATGCGGGCGGTGTAGCTGTTTCGGGCCTTGAGATGGCACAAAACAGCCAGCGAATTTTCTGGACATTCGAGCAGGCTGATACCGAACTTAGAAAAATAATGATAACAATCTATAAGAACATCAGCCAGGCTGCGGAAGATTACGGCTGCCCAGGCAACTTCGTTGCCGGTGCGAACATTGCCGGTTTTGTCAAGGTCGCCAGCGCAATGCTTGCCCAGGGGCTTGTGTAAAAAAGCCCGTTTTTTCGTATATTCTTTTGCGCCGTCTGCCGAAAAATATTGTATTCCACGATTGTATCCTCCCGGCATCTTTATATAATAGATGAGAATGAGTAATTTGTTTTTACAGGGAGGTCGCTTAAATGGCAACAGAACCTATTATTCAAACTGTCTGCAAAAATCTCCATCATCAAGTTAAAAAGGAATTATCCGCAAGCAAAATGGAAAAGCCAAAAGACAGCATATTACAAACATCAGTTCATAACCTCGAAATGTCTGCGAAACGGCTTCATCTTGATGAGCCGATTCACAGAAAGCTGCTTGAGCCGAGAGAAAAAATAGAGATAAATATCGACCCTGCCCTGCCGGGCAGCAAGGTAGCACACATCAAGACCTTTATTGTCAGGCATAATGATGCCCTCGGGCCGTCAAAGGGCGGCATAAGAATGACCCCCGATGTTACCCTCGATGATATTACAGGCCTGGCAATGGAGATGACCTGGAAGACATCGCTTATCGGCGTGCCTTTCGGCGGGGGCAAATCCGGCATCTGTTACGACCCTGCTGCAATCCCGCCGGAAGCCAAGGAGATTATCATCCGCTCATTTACCCGCGGAGCGATACGGCATATCGGGCCGGAGATATATATACCAGCGCCGGATATGGGGACAAACGAGCTCGATATGGCGCACATACGCGACTGCATAGCCTATTCCGGAGGCGTATCCATAACCAACGGCTGCTTCGTAACGGGCAAACCTGTAATCCTCGGCGGAATAGTCGGCAGGCGAGAGGCAACTGGAAAAGGAGTGGTGCATACCATATTGGCAGCCTGCGAAAAACTCGGTCTCGACATCAATAAGATGCGAGTGGCCGTGCAGGGTTTCGGTAATGTCGGCTCGGTCGCCGCTGCTGAAATAGCAAAATGCGGGGCAAAGGTAATCGCCGCAGCAGACATTACCGGCGGAATAATGAACAACGATGGGTTAGATATGGACGCCCTGCTGCAACACGCACAGAAGAACAGAGGCGTAAAGGGGTTCAAAAAGGGAACACATATAGACAGTAACCAAATCTTTGAGGCTGACTGCGACATATTGATACCTGCTGCCGCAGGCTCGCAGATAACCATCGGAAACGTCAAGAAGATAAAGGCCAAACTTATCGCCGAGGGTGCAAACGCACCCACAACCCCGCAGGCGGACGAGATTTTAAACGAGAAAAATATATTCGTAATCCCCGACATTCTATGTAATGCGGGCGGCGTATTCGTCTCCTACCTCGAATACACACAGGAAACCCAGCGGGAACAAATGACCCTTGCCGCCGTTGAACAGCGGCTCGCCAATCAAATGAAGCAGCGATTTAGCGAGGTTTATGATTTCGCCAGGGGAAAAAAACTCACTATGAGGGAAGCGGCGATGGATATGGCGGTCAGCAAGGTAGTTGAAGCCATATTTGCCAGAGGACTTTTACCGTAATCTTTGACCGGAGTGAGGCTGATGAGGGACGTGAATCCGAAAAAAGCATTGCAGCAACATCTTCAGATGGAGGACTTCTTCACCGGCGACTTTACAATCAGAAGTCGCTTCGGCAAACAGGAGCAGCGCCAATCAAAAACATCCGCTGATAAGGATGTAATAGTTGAACTTGAAAAAATAGCCGAGGAAGTCCGCCGGTGCCGCAAATGCGGTTTGGGTTCTTCACGCACCAATGCTGTGCCGGGCGAAGGCAACCCAAATGCCGGCATTATGTTTGTCGGCGAAGGCCCAGGCGCCGATGAAGATGCTCAAGGCAGACCCTTCGTCGGACGAGCCGGCCAACTGTTAGACAAGATAATCACCGCGATGGGGCTGAAGCGAGAAGATGTCTATATATGCAATATCCTGAAGTGCAGACCGCCGGAGAATCGAGACCCAAAACCGGAAGAGATTATCAACTGCCTGCCCTATCTTCAAAAACAGATTGAACTGATAAATCCGGAAATTATCGTGGCTTTGGGCGCCCATGCGGCCAAGTCGCTATTAAACGACAACAAATCCATAGGCCAATTGAGGGGAATATTCCACGAATACTATCCCGGCATAGGCAAGCCGCCCATAAAGCTTATGGCAACCTATCACCCAGCTTATCTGCTGCGAAATTACTCCCACGAGAACCGACAAAGGGTCTGGGAAGATATGAAAAGAGTTTTGGAAGAACTCAGCCTGCCAATACCGGAAAAAGAAAAGAAATAACCCTTATTTTCAGCGAAATAGGGCTACAAACCTCATTTTTTGCTCAAAAAACCGGCATAAAGCCAAAAAAGCCAAAAAAATGGCTATTTTTGCAGATTTTATTTGACTTTTATGCCAGAGGTCCTATATAATACTAAATTAGGTAGCGGTGCAAATGTTAAAGTATATATAACCGCAGCGTAGAAGAAGGGTTTTTCAGGAGAGAGAGTGTAGAGAGCCGAACTTTGTTTATACACCGCGATGGGGAGTTGTCCCTCTGCGCAACTGAAAAACAACTTTGGGTATATTAGGAGTGCCGTGTAGAGAATAAAGGAGAAGGGTGATTCGGCACAGCAAGAGAAAAAGTTTCGGTCGGGAGTGGATAGGGTCTATATTAATACTGTCCTTCATTTTAGGGCCAACAGCAGCTTTTGTGTATGCACAGACTGTGACCCACGGCTTTAATGCTATTACTCCCGGCGCCAGTGAAATGGATAAGACCATAGGGCAAGAACAACTTATGGTTGATATCACCCATCACACAGGCGACCTCACAGCAACCTTCAGATTCTATAACGTCGGTTCCATGCCTTGCTCAATTACAGACATTTACATCCAGGATGGGCATCTCTGCTCCCTTTTGTATCTGATTAACGGCGAAGGGGTGGTCTTTTCAATCGGCGCTACGCCGAGTAACCTGCCTGATGCACAATATGCCGTGCCGCCGTTTGTCGCAACGAAAAAGTTTTCTTCGGATTCCGACCCGCCGATTATGCCTAATGGGATTAATCCAGGTGAGGAGTTGACAGCCGTTTATTCGGTCGAAAACGGCATAACCGTATATGATATAGAGGCCGAGGTCGGCCAGGGCATACTCCGCATAGGTTATCATGTTCAGGCATTCGGCGACGGCAAGAGCGTAGCGTTTGTAAACAGCCTGGAGCAAGTTCCTGAGCCGGCAACGGTATTATTGCTGGGTCTGGGTTGTCTATTTTTTTTGAAAAAAAGCAAAAAAAACTATTGACATAGCTTTTTTAATAGTGTAAAGTTTAAATATTGAGAGAGAGGTTGTGGCTTTTGTCGCAACCTCTTTTTTTTATGACATAAGAAAACGCAGGACGCAAATACAGTTTTGCCGATTTCGCAAATTCGTTAGCGAGAGAGAGGTTGCAGGTTTGTCTGCAGCCTTTTTTGTTGGTCTCGACACGAAAAATAGCTGAATACAGACAGGATTTTGTAAATTCGGTGAGCGAGAGAGAGGCTGTGGATTTTCTCACAGCCTTTTCGCTTATATTGGTAAAAAGTTTGTGGACCATCATCCCGCCATAACGGCCTGATGATGCCGGAAGGTGTATACGGCCGGCGAAGAAGAGGAGAAGCAGTGTTCAGGAAACGATATGCACAACCGAACAAATGCTTCTCTTACAGGCGGCAGAAAATCCAGCATCGCTTTATGCGCGGTGTTTATTTTCTGGGGGATGTCTGCAATTTGTTTTGCCGGCAATACCAAAAACATAATGCTGACAGGCTTCTGGCCGCCAAGCAATGAAATGCTGCGCAAGTTCAGCGCCGACCCGAACAAAAACCCCGGCGGCTGGCAGGGCCAAAACTGGGAGGGCCGAGGCTACGATGTTTATGCCTATTTTCCGGAATTCCCCGGCGGCACAATCAGCAACCCCAAAGGCAACGGTGACTTCGAGGTTGATTATCAGGATGTTTCGAGCGACTTTGAGCGGATTACCGCCAATATTCATCCTGTAGCAATTCTCAGTTACGGCAAGGGGACAAATTCCTGGGAGATGGAATATAACGCCAGAAATTTATCCGGCTGGAACAGTGATAATTTGACACCATTTGAACCGACGCCCTCACCTCCTGATGGCGGCAAACCAGTCGGCTACATACGAAATTCCACGTTACCTATGCAGGCTATCGCCGACGCCATTAACACTTCTGGGGCAGGAGTCAACGCTTTGGTTGACTGGGACGGCGATGCCGGTGCTTTCCTGTGCGAATATATGGCCTATCACGATTCGTGGTATAAAAGCCTGCACAGCGACCCCTGCGACCAATACCGCTGTCTGGCAGCAGGTTTCACTCACGTTCCCGGCAGTTTAAGCGTAAGCACTGCAACAACAGTTTGCGAAACTGCTCTGCGTACTACAATTAACTATCTGGACTCTCAATTGACCTCTTACACTATATCCGGCGCAGTAACATCAAACGGCTTGCCTCTTACCGGGGTAATAATGAACGGTCTGCCGGGAAATCCTGTTACCGATGAAAACGGCTTTTACAGTATACAGGTCGGTGCAGGATGGTCTGGTGCAGTTATACCGCTAAAAGCCGGCCACGCATTTAATTCCCCTCAGCGAACATATAGCAATATAAGAGCCAATCAATCGGCCCAGGACTACACTGCTTCTGCCGCCACATCCCAGACCATTGAGTTTGACACCACAAGCTCCTCTTTCAGCACCGAGTGGTCCAACACGTTAAGCTGGTTGCACACCATCGGCAGCGGCAGTAATCGTATGCTGGCAGTGGCAGCCGTTTCCGAAGACAACAGCGCTATGCGACAGGTAATAGCCAGTATTAAATATAATGGAATCGATATGACTCCGCTGCCGGCATCCAGTAAAAGGCGGGGTTATATAAAGTCAGAATTATACTATATGACGGATGCGAACCTGCCGTCATCGCCGGGGACATATACGGTTTCAATCACATATAACGGCACAGTCGGCAGCAAGGCCGGCGGCGCTGTTTCGCTCAAAAATGTAAAACAGCAATTTCCAGAAACGGTTGTTACTGACTCTCTTGCATCGGCAACCGCCGTCTCAACCGATATTAACACCTTGAGCAGCGGAGCCTGGATAATCGACGCAGCAGGACATTCCAATAACGGCTCATTCTCTACCTCCACATCCACACAGCGGTGGGAACAAAGCGGTGGTTATCATACAGGAGCAGGCAGCACTACCCTGGCAGCCTCGCCGGGCCAAACCGCGGTCGGCTGGAATTTCAGCGGCAGCAATGGCACAATAGTCCATTCATTGGCAGCGTTCGCACCGGCACAAACAGTAATCCTTGAACGCACCTTGACCGCATCTTCTACTAATGGAGGAAACGTAATAGCACCGGGTGAGGGGACATTTCAGTATGACCACGGCTCTGTTGTCAACATCGCCGCCAATGCCGATGGCAATTATCACTTTGCAAACTGGACAGGGACAGGCGTAGCAGCCGGAAATGTTGCCGACTCGAATATCGCCGATACAACTATAACAATGGACAGTAACTATATGGTGGCGGCAAACTTCACCATAAACCCGTATACCGTCACGGCTACGGCGGGTGAAAATGGCTCAATCAATCCATCAGGGCAAATGATGAGAGATTATGGGCAAAATCAGCAGTTTACAGCGATTCCCAATAACGGTTACACCGTTCAGAAATGGTATCTTGACGGCAATAAAGTCCAGACCGGAGGCAGCAGCTACACACTTGCCAACATTCAGGCTGACCACACCATTCTCGTTACATTTGAGCGGCTTCCTTCAGACAATTTTGACAATAACAAACGAGATAATGCAATCTGGCGGTTATCCGCAGATGACAGTGAGAATGTTTGGCTGGTTGAAGATGCCAACCGACTGAACCTCAGAGCCGTCGGAGGAACCAATAATCTTGTCGCTGAATATGCAGCTTATGGCTGGAGCATTGACGCCAACGAAAACTTCCAGACCAGGGTCGACTTCCACTATAGCAATGCCGGCAGCCCCGGCTGGGTCGGTATGGCCGTCGAAAACAGCAATAACAACTACGTCTCAATTATGGCAGGCGCCGACGGCAATACGCCTTACTTCTGGTATGAGCAGGTCGTCGACGGCAATACAACATCATCAGCAGAAACATCCAGAGCATCGAATGATGGAACGCTGTATATCTCGTATAATGTCGCTTCGGACGAACTGTATTTGAGCTATACCGGCTACGGCGCCGCCAACGCCTGGCAGACGGTAACCAGCCTGTTGCAGGGTCAGTGGCTGTCGAAACCACTGGGTATAGCCATTGGCGGCGGCTCTAATGGCGGCAGTATCGATAACAATCAGGTTTATCTGGACAATTTGGAGGTTACCGCCGGTAAGGCGCTTGGCTGGCCGCCTGCGAGCGACCTTAACAAAGACGGCCTTATTGATGGGCTTGATGTAAAGGTAATGAGCGAGCATTGGCTTGAGGCCGGCTCGGACGTTGAATGTGATTTGAATGGCGATGGCATAGTAAACTTCGTGGATTTTGCCTCCCTAGCCACCGCAGGCTAACGACCCGTTTGACCCCCGAAAAAACCCGTTTTTTATCGGTTTCACCGCAACTTTTTTCTTGCTCAAATCATCGCAAAATGTTATACTATTACCTTATAAAAGGTATAGTAGACGACTGAACCTTAAACCCAGCGAAGGAGGAGTATCGGAGAGATGAAAAGCTTCAGGTGCGCCTATGTTCTATAGGCGTGCTTTCCTCCACTTATTTTCTCAACTCGTTGTTATTTGACTCAAGGTCGCTTGGTTATAAAGGGTGGACAGAGTCTATATTGTTCTTTTTACAAGAAGACCGGTTTGAACTTAAATCAGGGAGGATATAGTATTTGATACACCATTAGCATAATCAGGAGAACTGTGAGTGGTGAAAAGCAGGCTGGTAAATAGTATTGCGAATCGCAAGACTTCCCGCACGATTCGCGGTGTGGGACTTTTTGTTTTTTTATTGGCAGCGAATATCTGCCTTGCCGGCCATACCCAAAATATAATGATTACAGGCTATTGGCCGCCGACCAATGAGATGCTCCGCGAGTTCAGCACAGACCCGAATCAAAACCCCGGCAGTTGGCAGGGCCAAAACTGGGAAGGTCGCGGCTATGATATTTACGCTTTTTTCCCCGAATTCCCCGGCGGCACAAGCAGCAATCCAAAAGGAAATGGTGATTTCGAGATTGATTACCAGGATGTCGGCTCCTGGAATCCACCGTCTGCACCTACCGGTGATTTTTGGCGACTTACCAGCCAGGTTCATCCCGTGGCACTTATAAGTTACGGACAAGGAGCAGGCCCCTGGGAGATAGAATGCAACGCCAGAAATTTGTCGAAAACGACCGACTGGACTGATGACTATCGGGCTCCTTATGACCCGAATTATTTGCCGCCTGATAATAGTGTACCCAGCGGATATGTGCGGCATTCCTCTTTACCCGTGGATGCCATCGCCGCAGCCGTCAATAGTGCCGGGCTGGGAATAAATGCCTGGGTTGACTGGGACGGCGACCCGGGGCATTTCCTCTGCGAATATATGGCTTATCACGATGGCTGGTATCAAAGTTTGCACAGCGACCCCAACGACCAGTATTACTGCGTGGCCGCTGGTTTTACACACCTTGCTGCCGGCGTAAGTGTAAGCAACGCTACAGCAGGCGTTGAAGCTGCCCTGCGGGCGACAATCGCATATCTGGATTCCCAACTTATCAAGTACACTATCTCCGGCACAATAACATCCGGTGGCTCACCGCTTGCGGGTGTAACAATGTGCGGCCTGCCGGGTAATCCGACTACCAACAGCAGCGGAGTCTACACCGCACTGGTTGGCGGGGGCTGGTCAGGTGCGGTTACTCCGTTAAAAGCCGGCTACGCATTCAACTCTTCTCAACGAACCTACACCAATGTAAGAGCTAACCAATCGGCTCAAGACTATACTGCTTCCACTGCTACAGCAGACACCATCGAGTTTGACGCCGCCAGTTCAAATTACAGCGCCTCTGCCGGCACAACATTAAGCTGGTCGCACACCGTCAGCAGCGGTAACAATCGACTCTTGGTTGTGGGTATCGTTTCTGAAGACGCCACTCCAGCCGACCAGATAATCAGCAGTGTCAAATTCAACGGCGTCAGTATGACCCTCGTGCCAGATTCTACCAAAAGCCGGGGAAATGCCAGCAGCGGCCTGCGGACGGATTTATATTATATGCTGAATCCCCCTGTCGGCACCTTTACAGTCTTGATTACCTATAATGGAAGTGTCAGCTATCGTGTAGGCGGAGCTATTTCATTAAGAAACATAAAACAACAGGTTCCCGAAGCTGTCATTACCAATTCAGCCTCTTCTGCTACCACCATCTCCACCAACATCACTGTCCCGAACGCTGGTGCGTGGATAGTTGATGTAGTAGGACACAGCAACAGCGGCTCGTTCACCACTTCCACATCTACGGAGAGATGGGACAGAAACAGCGGTAGTCATACCGGTGCCGGAAGCACCAAGGCTGTAAGCTCGCCCGGCTCAAATACGGTAAGCTGGACTTACAGCGGCAGCAGCGGCACAGCGATACACTCATTGGCGGCGTTTGCACCTTCAGAAACAGTGGGGTCGCCACCCAGCCAGGCAACCAGCCCCACCCCAACCAGCGGCGCAACAGGTGTCAGCATTACCAATGATTTAAGCTGGACTGCCGGCTCAGGCGCTACTTCGCACGATGTCTACTTCGGCACTAACAGCAGCAGTCTGCCTCTTGTCTCATCGGCTCAAACAGCGACTACGTATGACACAGGGACAATGAGCAATAATACTACTTATTATTGGCGTATTGACGAGAGAAATGGGGACGGCGTCACTACCGGTATAGTCTGGAACTTCACTACTATTGTTGCTGCACCCGGACAGGCAAGCAACCCCAACCCAGCCAACTCGGCAACAACTGTCAGTATAACCAATGACTTAAGCTGGACTGCCGGCTCAGGCGCTACATCACACGATGTCTACTTCGGCACTAACAGCAGCAGTTTACCTCTTGTCTCATCGGCTCAGACAGCAACTACGTATGACACAGGCACGATGAGCAATAATACTACTTATTATTGGCGTATAAATGAAAGAAACGCAGGGGGTACAACCACGGGCCAGCTCTGGAACTTCATTACCATAGTCGCTGCCCCTGGACAAGCGAGCAGTCCCAGCCCGACCAGCGGCGCAACAGGTGTCAGCATTACCAATGACTTAAGCTGGACTGCCGGCTCAGGCGCTACATCTAGCGATGTCTATTTCGGAACTGCGGCTTCACCGCCATTAGTGAGCAGCAGTCAGACAGCCACAACCTTCGATACCGGCACAATGAATCAAGGCACAACTTACTACTGGCGTATAGACGAAAAGAACGCCGGCGGGACAACTACCGGCGTTGTCTGGAACTTTACCACTGTTCATCCTCCGCCCGGCCAGGCAAGCAACCCCAACCCAGCCAACTCGGCAACAAATGTCAGTATAACCAATGACCTGAGTTGGACCGCAGGTTCCGGCGCTACATCGCACGATGTCTATTTCGGAACTAACAGCAGCAGCCTGCCTCTTGTCTCATCAGCTCAAACAGCAACGACATACGATACAGGTACAATGAATAATAATACGACTTATTCTTGGCGTATAGATGAGAAAAACACCGGCGGCACAACCACTGGCATCGTCTGGAGCTTCACCACAATTGTTGCTGCACCCGGCCAGGCAAGCAACCCCAACCCAGCCAACTCGGCAACAAATGTCAGTATAACCAATGACCTTAGCTGGACAGCAGGTTCCGGCGCTACATCGCACGATGTATATTTCGGGACATCAAGTCCCGGCGCATTTCAGGGTAATCAGACGGCAACCACCTTCGATACCGGCACAATGAATCCTAATACAACTTATTACTGGCGAATAGATGAGAAAAATGCCGGCGGCACAACTACCGGCACAGTCTGGAGTCTTACCACCGTCCCGCCGCCACCTGCTCAAGCCGCCAACCCCAACCCAGCCAACTCGGCAACAAATGTCAGTATAACCAATGACCTTAGCTGGACTGCCGGCTCAGGCGCTACTTCGCACGATGTCTACCTCGGCACTAACAGCAGCAGTCTGCCTCTTGTCTCATCGGCCCAGACAGCAACGACTTACGATACAGGTACAATGAATACCAATACAACTTATTATTGGCGTATTGACGAGAAAAACGCCGGCGGCACAACCACCGGCACACTGTGGCATTTTACTACAAAATCAAGAGAAAAAGACTCTGCCGGCCACGTTAATCCCGACAGATTTGCCGGTTCGTGGTGCGAAGATGCCAACGTTGTTGATGATAACGACCTTGGAACGGGTTGCAATGGTTGTGCTTACGGCGAATCGGGTACAGACTGGTTCTATATGTATTATGACCAGCCGGTTGCCGCCGATAGCCTCCGCTATGCGGCAACGGATAGCGGTTCTGAAAGCAACGTGCAGATTAATTGTGAGGTCTATTACACCGGCGGGTGGCACAATATCCTGCTGGCAAATGGAGGATACTCTGAGTTTGACGGTCAATATCACAATATTGCTTTCGGCGATGTATGTGACGTAAATGGGGTTCGCTGGCGGGTGGGAGTATTAGACCCCGTCGTGGAATATTGCTTTAATCTGCTGGAAGTGGATTTATTTGAGGGCAATCCGATAGCAGATTTTGCGGCAACGACCGCCAACGGCACAGTGCCGTTCACGGTGTCTTTTACTGACCAGTCGAGCGGAGGCATTACAAGCTGGAGCTGGAGTTTTGGTGATACCGGCACAAGTACGGCACAGAATCCGACTCACCAATACGCGGTGGCCGGAACGTATACCGTCAGTATGACCGTCCATAGCCCCATTGGCAGCGATGTTGAGACTAAGGTGGTTTATCCTGTCGACTTGATAGGCGATATATATTACACGGGCGGGACGGGTAATCCTATTTATGTCAACGGGTCTTGTTTTCTGGGGCCGGAAATTTACTACGCAAACGGCAAATCCTATTGGCTATGGGAAAGAAACACCGGAAACGATTATACGAATATGGTTTGCACGTATGACCATTCGACCGGCCTTGTAAGTTCTGCGGTCGATATAGGTAACGACCGCAAAGACCAGCACGGTTACGGTGCGGTAACGGTAACGGCGGATGGCTACGTAGTTGTGGCGACCGGCTATAACCTGCGGCGGTCGAACTCGACATATTCGATTGCGGCATTCACTGACAAGAAAACAATCAACATAGAATACCCTAACCTGCAAAAAGTTGGCAGCAGATTATATTGTTTTGGAGAGCAATCGCACAGCGAAATAAACCTGTATTACTCCGACAATCAGGGTTCAACGTGGTCGGCGGGGGTTGTGGCGGCGGATGTTAATACTGGTTACTGGTCTTATCCTGTCGCCGTTTCTGGCGTGGAAAACAAACTACGGATAATTATAAACCTCAAGGAGTTTCCTGACGGTAATTATGTTTATACGTATTACCTTGATTCCAATGACGGGGATACGTTTTATAATCTTGACCGTTCGCACAGTCAGACGGTATCGACCGGCGGGCGGATAAATAAAGTAGCTCTGGATGCTTATTACAAACTGTTTTCAACTGAGTCCGGATACCAAAAATCAGTAAATTCCTGTTACGTTGACAGCACGGGTAAAATTTATTTTCTGGCTGCGAAATTAAGCGCTTCATCGCCGTATAACTGCCAATGGCAGTATTTATACTTTGAAGGATCAACGCTGACAACCAAAACGATAGTTGACTTTAACGGTGTGCCGGTTACTACCCGCAGACCTGATGTAATATGGTCGACTTCGGCGGGGGTAGACTTTTTTGCAAGAAATACCGTTTCCGGCAAGGTAGAGCTTCAACGGTGGCGCTCTACCGATAACGGCGACTCCTGGTCAAAAATAGCAGACCCGACTAGCGGCAGTGATTTTTCGCACGGAACGATTGCGGCAACAGCGAACTATGATGGTTCGATACCGGGATTGCTGCTTGCGGCGTATAAAGACGGCGGCAGCAGCTTTGCGGATATTCGCCTTAAAACGATTGCGGAAAAACCGGCGGCGGACTTTTCTGGAACACCAATAAACGGAAATATTCCACTGACGGTTGCGTTTACGGATTCATCGACCAATACGCCGACTGCGTGGAACTGGGACTTCGGCGATATTACCACAAGCACGGAGCAGAACCCGTCGCACACGTACACATCCACCGGCACATATACTGTAAGCCTGACGGCATCGAACGCCGGCGGGAGCGATATTGAGACCAAAACAAACTATATCACCGTCACAACTCTGCCGCCGGTGCCGAATTTTTCGGGAACGCCAACGTCCGGTTTTGCGCCTCTGACGGTGAACTTCACGGACGCATCGGCAGGCGAAATCACCGGCTGGAGCTGGAACTTCGGCGATAGCCCCACAAGCACTGCACAGAACCCATCGCATAATTATCAAACGCCGGGGACATTCTCCGTCAGCCTGACGGTTAGCGGTCCCGGCGGCAGCAATACATCGACACGAACAAATTACATAAGCGTCATCGCCCCTGCGCCGGGTCAGGCGAGCAATCCCAGCCCGGCCAACGGCGCGACAAATATCAGCAATACTGCTGATTTAAGCTGGACGGCGGGCCTTTATGCGACAAGTCACGATGTTTATTTCGGCACAAATCCGACACCCGGCCCCAGCCAATACAAGGGTAATCAGGCCGGCACCATCTTCGACCCCGGCACTTTAAGCTATAACACAACTTACTACTGGCGTATAGATGAGAAAAATGCCAGCGGCACTACCACAGGGGTCGTTTGGAGTTTCACCACCGTCCCGCCACCACCGGCTCAGGCCGTCAACCCCAACCCCGCTAACCTCGCAACAAATATAAGCACACTCGCCGACCTTCTCTGGACGGCCGGCTCCGGCGCAACATCGCACGATGTCTATTTCGGAACATCAAGCCCCGGAACATTCAGGTGCAATCAAACCGGCACTCTCTACGACCCGGGGACATTAAATAGAAATACTACTTACTATTGGCGTATCAATGAGAAAAACGCCGGCGGCACCACCACCGGCACAGTCTGGAGTTTTACCACCGTCCCGCAACCGCCGGCTCAGGCCGCTAATCCAAGTCCAGCAAACCTCGCAACAAACGTCAGTCTAACCAATGACCTAAGCTGGACAGCAGGCTCAGGCGCAACATCGCACGATGTCTACTTCGGCACATCAAGTCCGGGAACCTTCAGGGGTAATAGAGCAGCCACAACCTTCGACACCGGGACAATGAATCCCAATACAACTTATTATTGGCGCATCGATGAGAAAAACGCCGGCGGAACAACCACCGGCACAGTCTGGAGCTTCACTACAGGCGTGCTGGTCCCAAATGTCGTTGGTATGACCCAGGCCAACGCCAATTCAACCATCACCGGCGCAGGCCTTACGCTTGGTAATATAACTCAAGCATATAGCAACACCGTACCCGCAGGCAGCGTAATCAGTCAAAACCCATCTGCCGGCACACAGGTCCCGCCTGGTTCTTCAGTTGATATGGCCGTTTCGCTCGGCAAGCCGAAAGTGCCGTGTTTTATTATAGGTATGACTCAGGCTGACGCAATCGCTGCTATTATGGCTATTGATAATCTTGTAGTTGGAACAGTAACACAAGAATACAGCGATACAGTTCCGGCAGGTAATATAATAAGGATAAATCCACCATGTGACACCGAGGTCAATATCGGATCAGGCATTGATATTACAGTATCGCTGGGCAGGCCGGTCGTGCCGGACGTTGTCGGCATGACGCAGGCCGCCGCAATCGCAGCTATTACCGCTGTTGATAATCTGAAGGTAGGAACGGTAACACAGCAATACAGCAACAACGTTCCGGCAGGCAATGTAATAAGTCAAAATCCGGCAGGCGGCACCGAGGTCAATATAGGCTCAAACGTGGATATTATAGTATCGCTCGGCAAGCCTAAGGTGCCGTGTTTTATTATAGGTATGACTCAGGCTGACGCAAGCGCTGCTATTATAGCTATTGATAATCTTGTAGTTGGAACAGTGACACAAGAATACAGCGACACAGTTCCGGCAGGTAATATAATAAGGATAAATCCACCATGTGACACCGAGGTAAATATCGGCTCAAGCATTGATATTACAATATCGCTCGGCAGACCTGTCGTGCCGGACGTTGTCGGTATGACGCAGGCCGCGGCAAGCGCTGCCATAACAGCCGTTGATAACCTTGTTGTCGGCACGGTAAGCCAGTCATACAGTGACACGGTCGCCGCAGGATTAGTGATAAGCCAGTCACCGACAGGCGGAACAGAGGTAAATACAGGTTCTGCCATCGACCTTGTCATATCACTTGGCCTGCAGCCGCCGGCAGACAACTTCAATGACAACAGGCGAGGTGCAATGTGGCGTCTGTCAGTAGAGAATAACGCAGGAATAATTGAAGACGCCAACAGATTGAACATTGGTGCAGAACAGCAGTTAGATTTGATGCCTTCCTGCACCGGCCACTGGACAATGAACGACAATGCCGCCAACACGACTGTCACAGACAGTTCCGGCAACAATCACAACGGCACAGCTCAGCGGAACACAGACATCCTGCACACTACAGGCAAAATAGACGGCGCATTAATATTTAACGGCTCTACTGATTATGTAGCCATCGGTGACATCATAGGCACCGGAGCATATACAAAGGCAGCGTGGGTCAAGCTGGAGTCGTCCACCTCAACATACAACCACAATATCCTGTCCGGCAAGCCGAGTCAGGCTTTCTGGGCGCCAAACTGGTACGGCAATAAACTCTCAGCGGGACATAATTCCGTCTGGAATCAGGTCCAGGACAGCAATAGTCTGGCGTTCGGCACCTGGTACTTCGTCGCCGTAACCTACGATGCAACCGCCCAAACCCTGACCCTATATAAGAACGGGACAGCCGTATCCACAGGCGCCACAACCACCCCGCAGCCTCTGACTGAACTAAATATCGGCAGATACGACAACACCGCCACCCACCTCAAAGGCTCAATCGACAACGTAATGCTGTTCAACAGGGCATTGACCACCGATGAGATTGCAGCCTTGTACAACGCAGGGGCCGGCACCGAGACCGTGCCTCAATACACCACCTCCAACAGCGAATATTCTGCCAACTCCTGGAGCATCGACCCCAATGAAAACTTCCAGGCAAAGGTCGATTATCACTACAGCGCCGCCGCCAGCCCCGCTGGCCGGATTGGGATGACCATCGAGAACAATTATAACAATTACGTCTCGATTCTGGCAGGCGCTGACGGCAACTCGCCATACTTCCAGTACGAGCAGGTCGTCAATGGCACCGTGACATCTTCAGGTGAAACATCGAGGACCTCGAACGATGGCACAATATACATCTCGTATAACGCCGCTTCAGATGAACTATACCTCAGCTATACAGGCTACGGCTCCGCAAACGCCTGGCAGACCATATCAGGTCTGCTGGATGGTCAGTGGCTGTCGAACCCGCTGGGTATAGCACTCGGCGGCGGCTCCGATGGCGGCGCAATCGATGACGGCCAGGCATATCTGGACAACTTCGAGGTCGATTCCGGCAGCTTGCTGGACTGGCCGGTCCCCAGTGACCTCAACAATGACGGCTACATCGATTTGCTTGACATTAAGGTAATGAGCGAGCATTGGCTTGAAATTGGCTCAGGTATTACCGGCGACCTGAACGGCGACGAAACGGTCAACTTCATCGACTTCGCAGAAATAACTATCGAGTAATAAAGGCCGCCAGAACCTACTCAATATTTTCGCTTTTAGTTTCGAGGAGGCTGCGTAACTTTCCTTGCCAGCTCATCCAATAAGGCGAGCATCTTGGGGTCAGAACTTCTCTCATGGTCTATCTTGTTACAGGCGTGTATAACGGTCGTATGGTCCCGTCCCCCTAAATGTCCCCCAATTTCCTCAAGACTATGTTTTGTCAGATTTCTGGCCAGATACATACAAATCTGTCGCGGCTCTGTAATACTCTGACTGCGTCTCTTGCTTTGTAAATCAGCAAGACGAACATCAAAATGCCTGGTCACTACGTCAATGATGTCGGTAATGCTTATATGCCTGACTGCCGCCTCAATCTGCCCATTCATCGCCGTTTGAGCCAGTTCGAGGGTAATTTCTTTGCCGGCGGTGGTGGCCACGGCATAAATGGTGGTCAAAGCGCCCTCCAACTCTCTGATATTCGACTGCACTTTGCGAGCAACGTACTCCGCTATTTCATCGGATATACCCAGGCCGCGAAGGTTGGCCTTCTTCTGAACTATCGCCACCCTCATCTCATAGCAAGGCGGGTCTATCCTGGCAACCAGCCCCCAGTTGAATCTGCTGATAAGACGCTGCTCAAGCGAGGGTATATCCGAAGGCGGCCCGTCGGCGCTGAGAATAATTTGCTTGCCGTTGTTATAAAGGGCATTGAACGTATGGAAAAATTCTTCCTGGCTCTGCTCGCGCTCGCGAAGAAACTGAACATCATCTATCACCAGCACATCAACGCTTCTAAACTGCGATTGAAAGCCGGCCATGTTCCCTTCCTCAATCGCCCTTATAAATCTGTTTATAAAACTTTCACAACTCAGGAATTGAACCGACGCCTTACTAAATCTTTTTTTGACCTCGTAGCACACAGCCTGCAGAAGATGCGTCTTGCCCAGGCCGGAATTACCGTAAATAAACAGCGGGTTATAAGTGCTGCCCAAAGCCTGGCTCACCGCAATACAGCTTGCATGCGCAAGACGATTGCTCGGCCCGACCACAAAATTATCAAAAATATAATCAGGATGAAGCTTAAGCTCATAATCGCCCTGCTGCGAACCCTTGAAACCTTTATCGTCAGGCCTGACGTCAAAATCCACACCCACAAGATGGCTGGTTACTTGCTGTGCCGCACGGGTGAAGCTACTTCTGCAATTACTCCGCAGAAACTGGACCGTTGAATGGTCGGGACAGCCGATTTTCAGCAGGCCGCCGTCAAAACATATTATCGTCAGCTTATCGAACCACGCCCGCGTATTCACCGGGTCAAGAGCCTTGGCCCGTTCGAGTATATCCGCAAAGACATTTTCCGCTTCTCTGCCTGACAAAACCGCACTCCTTATAAAAGAATCTCTGCTCTCTGCGAACGACAATTTTACACCCGAACATCCTTGACCCAGTCCTCCTCTAAACCGCCTCTGTCAGCGGTTGAACACAAACCTTCCCTGGTAAAAATGGCTTTTTGGGTATCCAATATTTAACCGCAATTGCCCCATTTGTCAAAAAAAATATGCCCGCATAAAAAGAAAAACCGCAAATTTTTAATCGCCCCCAACGCCAAACAAGCTTGAATTTCCCGCAAAATTCTGCGAAACTTACACAAATGGAATTTTTTGAAAGCCGATTATTATGGGAATCTTCAGTAAAACCGTAGAATACCTTAAAAGCCGACTCGGCAAAACACGCGATAAAATCAGCTCCTCGCTGTCGGCCCTGCTCACGCTCGGCAGAAACATCGACGATTCGCTGCTCGACCAGCTCGAAGAAACCCTCATCAGCGATGATATCGGCGTCGAAACCACCGAAAAACTCATATCAGACCTGCGAACTGCCTACCGCAGCAAACAAATCGCAACCACCGACAACATCCTGCCTTTTCTCAAAGAGCACATCAAAAATTACTGGCCGCATATCGAACGCCAGTTGCGCCTCGCCGAAAAGAGCCCCACCGTCATCCTCGTCGCGGGCGTCAACGGCTCCGGCAAAACAACCAGCATCGCAAAACTCGCCTATATACTTGGCAAAAATAACAAAAAAGTCATCATCGCCGCCTGCGATACATTTCGCGCCGCCGCCGTAGAGCAACTATCAATCTGGGCCGACCGTGTCGGCGCCCAAATTGTTAAGCACAAGCAGGGTTCAGACCCCGGCGCAGTCGCCTTCGACGCCTGCGATGCCGCCCTCGCAAGAAACGCCGACTTCCTCATCCTCGACACCGCCGGCAGACTCCACACGCAAAAAGACCTGATGAAGGAACTGACAAAAATCCGCGACATCGTTGCCCGAAAAATCCCCGGAGCGCCGAACGAGGTTTTGCTCGTCCTCGACGCCACCACAGGCCAGAACGCCATCGTCCAGGCCAAAATGTTCACCGCCGCAATTAACGTAACCGGCATATTTCTGGCTAAACTCGACGGCACCGCTCGCGGCGGAATCGTCATTGCAATCAAAGACCAGCTCAACATCCCCGTCAAATTCATCGGCCTTGGCGAAAAACCCGAAGACATCGCTGAATTCAACCCCGACGACTTCACCGAAGCCCTCTTTAACTGATTATTTACTGGTGTCATTCTGAGCGCAGCGAAGAATCTCGTCGTTCTCAAGGGGAAAAAATAGTCAATAGTAAATTTTTAGGCCCTTGGATAATCGCCTAAATAAACCGACTTCGGCAATGCCCCTACCAGCGGCTTCGCATATTCGATAAACGCCTCCGTCACGCCGTTGCCATCGGCATTTATAAACTCATCAGGCATCAATTTCGTTTTCTCCGCCACATTCTTAAGTTCCGTGCGGAAATACCTAACGGCGTATTTTTTGCCGCTGCCGACTCTTTCTATCGCCACCGACCCGCTTGCCTCCGCCATCGCAAACTTCACCGCCGCCCTGCCGCACTGCCGCGCCTCCTTAACATCCACCGACGACTGAAGTCCCGCAAAAGCCCGCTGCAAGTATCCGAATGTGTCCGCCCTGACACGCTTTATATTGAGCCTGCCTTTGATTTTTTCCAGCAGAAAATCAGCCAGAGCCCCCGTGCCGGAAAGCTGAATATTGCCGTGCGAGTCCTTCTCACTGCCGGCATCCGCAATCCTTTCAGCCCAGGTCCGGCCGTTCTCATCGCACATCCCCTCGCTTACCGCTATCACGCATCGGCCAAGTCTCTTGTAAACACCTTCAACATCGCCGAGAATCTTATCAATCGACACAGGCCTTTCGGGAATATATATCAAATGCGGCCCATCATCCTCCCGCACCTTCCCCAGAGTCGTCGCCGCTGTCAGAAAACCCGCATTCCTGCCCATAATCACGTTAATCTTCACACCCGGCAGCGCACGGTTGTCCAAATCGTCCCCTATCAGCGCACAGGCCTCGAACTTCGCCGCCGTCCCATACCCCGGGCAATGGTCCGTAACAAGCAAGTCATTATCTATCGTCTTGGGGATATGAAACGCCCGCAGCTCATAGCCGCTTTTGGCCGCCATTGTGCTTATGATATAAGCCGTATTCGCAGAATCATTGCCCCCGATATAGAAAAAGTACCGTATGTCGCGCTTCTTGAAAACCTCAAGGACCTTCGCACAATATTCCTCGTCCGGCTTGTCCCTGCTCGAACCAAGCGCAGACGATGGCGACTCTGCCAAATCTTTCAGCGTCCCCGCCGAAATCTTCTTGAGATTTATGAATTCATCCTTTACCATCCCTGCCACAGCGTGGACAGCGCCGTATAGGTTCTTAATCTCCCGATGTTTTTTCGCCTCTTCGATAACACCGACTAAGGACGCATTTATCACCCCTGTCGGCCCGCCCGACTGCCCTACCACCGCATTAGCCTTTATTGCCTTCGCCATTTTTTTTCTTCTCCGTTAAAAACTTTACCTTTTAACTCAATTTGCAGTCTGCATATTATACAAACCCAACCCCGCCAGACAAGAATTTTTGATAATGCTTACTCATTATGTTTAGCCCCCAATCCCTCCGTTTGGGATTGGGGGTTTTTAATTTTCGTACCTCCCAATCCCGTCTTTTGAGATTGGGGTTTTTGTCATTGC
>Ga0315276_10000720_pt1 | contig 28695 bp, 37 predicted proteins | sample YL17G05_0_MG_FD_204542 | JGI IMG/M metagenome (GOLD analysis project Ga0315276, IMG submission 204542) | Sediment microbial communities from Yellowstone Lake, YNP, Wyoming, USA - YL17G05_0 | ecosystem: Environmental > Aquatic > Freshwater > Lake > Sediment | place: USA: Wyoming | collected... | reverse complement strand
AAAGGACAACGTCCCTGTGAATGTCAATGGGGTTGTCTTCTTCAAGGTCCTGAAGGCCAATGATGCTATAATAAAAGTCCAAGAGTATGAATATGCGATGGCTCAATACTCTCAGACAGCACTAAGAGATGTTATAGGCAGCATGAGCCTTGACACAATACTGACTGAGCGCCAGAAGATTGGTGATGAAATAAAAGTAATTGTCGACAAGGAGACTGACCAGTGGGGCCTTGATGTCCAAGTGATAAAGCTCCAGGACATAGAGGTGCCTGATGACCTCAAAAGGATCATGAGCAGGCAAGCTGCTGCTGAGCGAGAGAAGCGAGCGAACATCATCAAGAGCGAGGGTGATAGGGATGCTGCAAAGAACCTTGCCGCAGCTGCTGATACAATGGCCAAGTCCAGAGGCGCGATGCAGCTCAGGACTCTCCAGACGCTAGACGGCCTAGGGCCGACTGCCAGCAACACAGTGATAATGGCTTTGCCGATAGAAGTCCTGGAGTTCTTCCAGAAGCTCTCGGGTGGTAAGTCTGCGAAGAATTAATAAATTGTTTAGTTGTTTTTATTTTTTTATTCTTTCTTTTAAATTAAGCGAGTTCTACTAAAAACTCTCTCGACGAGAACAAATTTCAATCGGAACTACTGTTTAACCTTTTATTTCTTCTTAGCTTAATCATCTAACATAAGAATCCCATTATCTTCTTCTGCATCTCATCAATCTCGCCCTTCTCGTACTCCTTGTTGGGCCAGCTAGAAAGACCATCACCATCAAACCTTGGTATTATGTGGAAATGCGCATGGTGGATTACCTGGCCTGCAGCCTCTCCGTTGTTGATTCCAACGTTAAAGCCGTCTGCTCCTGTCGCAGCCACCATTGCCTTGGCAACTTTCTTTATTAACTCAACCACATCAGACTCCTCTGATTTTGGGAAATCAAGAATGTTCTTGCAATGCTTTTTAGGAGTGATTAGGACATGACCATTAGAGATCGGATGTATGTCAAGGAAAGCCAGGAAATCCTTGTCCTCATGTACTTTCCAGCAAGGGATCTTGCCTTGGATTATTTTGCAGAATATGCAATCCTCATTCATTTTCCTTCTCGCCTGCTTCAGCTTCCTCTGATTTCTGCGTGGCTAACTCCTCCAATGACCCTTCTTCAATCAGGTTTTTGAGCTCTCTGAGATTGATTATCTTAGGCTGAAAATCCCTGTTATTTCTCCTGTCCAAGAGGATTGATTTCAACCCGGCATTCCTCGCCCCTATCACGTCAGAAGGCACAGAATCTCCGATAACCACCACCTCCTCTGGCTTGAGCTTCATCTTCCCAACCATTCGGTGGTACATCTCTGCGTCGCTCTTCAGGAGGCCTTCCTCGTATGAGAAGGCGTTGGCTGCAAAATATTTCTCAAGATTATACTTCTCGACCACTCTTGTTATGGAAGGAGTGGTATTGGCTATCAACCCTATCTTTATCTTCTTGCTCTTCAGGTAATCAAGAACCTCCAGCGTGTCAAGGAATGGCTTGCCAAGAAGATCATTCTTGTTCCACATTCCGACCAGCCGCTCCATTAGGTACTGGTCAGGAGTTATCCTGAACTCGTCGCAGACAGCCTTGAATGCCTCGTTGAGGTCTGTATAGGGCTTAATCATCATCGCCTTCTCGAACCTGGCAACGAAATCCTTGAAAGGCATCCTCAGCCTGAGGATGAACTTAGTCTGCTGCACCGGACTCGGATAGATACCGTTCTCCACCAAAGTCCCCCAAAAATCGAACACTATTCCTTTGATCATGATCAGAGGAGAAAACCGTCTTATTTATAAAAGTTGTCATGGAAGAATCGCAGGAACCACGAATTCATTTTATCTCAATAAAAGTTGCGTTACCAAGGTCCACGTCAAGGATGATTATCTTATATCTTGTATGAGATTCCCTGATATAATGGCCTCCGGGGCAGAGGACCCTGGTCTTATTTATCATCCTATCCTCAGGAATGTGGGTGTCTCCATGAATTAGGTAATCATAGCCTTTCCGGAGCATCTCATCATACCTTGAAGCGTTGTCTCCGTGAATCACACCGATTGTCTTAACGCCATATTTCAGCTCCATGACACTGCCATAATGCTCTCCACCTATTGCCCTGGTGCGCTCCTCAAGGCCTTGCCGATCCCTGTCGCAGTTGCCGAAGATGAACTTCATCCTCAAACCCTCAAAATAATTGACCGTGGCAGGAGAGATTACATCGCCTGCATGAATCACGAACTCAACTTTATTATTCTTGAAAATCTCCACTGCCTTCATGACATTGGTGAAATTGTCGTGCGTGTCTGAGATTATACCTATCATGATTTCACCTTAAAAGCCAATAATTATTCTTGATTCGCAATGGCTGAATCACGGCCTGATACGGATGCCGTACTTCTCAGCCCGCTGATTCATCTCGGCACAAGTCTTATCAATCTTGCTTTTCTCTTCTATTTGATTCATAAAAGCTTTTTTCTCAGTTCGTGATAGGCTCTTGATGTATTTTTCTCGTGCGTTTAACTCATCAAAAAGGCTTGGCTCTATGCTTTTTAGAACTTTCTCCCAATCACCCGGAATGTATCTGCGCACACCAGCCCCTCCGATAGCATCATAGTCTGCTTCATACACCTTTCCTGCTCCTGAAAAGAAAATAAGCACTCGTTCCCTTAGCTCTTTCTTATTAAATGTAGAGATAACGGTCAGCCTAGAATTATCTATGATACTAGGATCATTATTGTTAGGATCAGACTCATGCCTGTACTGGAACCTTTTCCTTATCTCATCCTCAGTCATCACTCCATACTTCTCTGCCACTCTCAACCCCGTATCATATAGCCCAGCACCATCAATTTTCCGATTCGCTATCATCTGCTCTAGCTGACGTTGCGCCTTTTCATTGTTCCCGAGAATCTTTATCACAGTCATGGTTTTCAGAATTAAGATGCAGTAGTATATAAATATTTCTCTTAGAGAGTAATAACTATTAATATATCATCTGCAGGATGGACTCTGCGGGATCTGAACCGCTTGAACTGTCTTTTGTGTTCGGTAATCGGTTGATGGCTGCTCTTTTCCTGCTTGTATCTGAAACCCGCATTTAGAACCCCCGTAACTTGAAATCATAAATTTAACCAGCCTGAACCGCCTCCTAAAGAGGGGAAGTGTGGTATGACTCTTTGAGTGTCACAGTATACAGGTATTTTTTGTTTAAGACAATCCTCAAAGAAATAGTAATCATCATATCTGTTTAATCCTTCAATAACTCTCGGACCCACTTTAGCTAACACATCCCTGCGTATTAGCGTACACCCATAACAACAACTTCTTACTCTTAATAATCCTTTGTTCTGGACTTCCGATAGTAAGAGCCAAAACATCGCTTTGTGACCTTTATCAAGTTTAATCTCTTTTTTTAGGTCTGCGCAAGAAGCCACCCAATCTTTCTTTCTTCTCTTTTTTTCATCGCAGAATGAACTGAGTAAATATAATCCACCTACAACTTTTTTCTTATGCGATAGCAGTTTCTTTATTGTATCTGGAGGTGGAAAAATATCTTGTTCTACGCTCAATACGTAATCGTAATTATTTTTTATAGCATAATCAAAAAATATTTTTCTGGAATCACATAATGTTTTTTGAGCTGTGTCGGTCAATGGACCACTTATGCATTTAATTCCTTGTTTTTCAATAAGCTCTTTGTATGAGTCATCTCCAGAATTATCCACTAAAAGCACATCAAAATTATTATAGTCAAGTTTTTTTATGTTTTCAATCCATTCTATTAAACAGTAGAATTTGCTTTTGTGGGTCGGAGTTCCTACTAAAATTCTCGGATTTACCATATTTAATATTTTCTTATATGTCTATTTATAACTTTCTATAACTTTTCATTAGATTCTGGGTTGTTCTGAACCCGAGAATCTGAACCAGACTTGCCTGGTTTCTTACCGTCTACTGACGACCGAACACCGACAACCTTAAGTATGGACTCTGCGGGAATCGCACCCGCGGCCCCCACAATGCCAATGTGGTGCTCTACTGCTGAGCTAAGAGCCCTTCGGATTCATTTAATATTTTGTTCTTTTATGGGAAGCCCCGATGTGGTGCTCTCTCCTGCATTAGCAGGAGACTCAAAATCTCCGATTTTGTTGTACTGCTGAGCTAAGAGCCCGTCTTCCTCTGATGATTTTCAGCCCATTTAAATAGGTTATGATTGGAATTGTTTTTAGATTGACTTAGAAGAGGGCGTTGCCAAGGCCCAATCCATTTCTTTATTAGCTCTCCTTAATCATCTCTCTACAGGCGGCTCTTTGCAACGCAGGTAGTAGTCAGAGGTCATGTTGTCGTAGAACACTGTGCCGTTCACAATATATCTCTTGTTCTGGCCTAGCTTATCAAGATCCTCGCAGACGAACCTTATCTTATAGTCCTGAAAATCCTTCAGGTATGCTTTGTAATGCCCACCAAACTCATTCTTCTGGGCGCTCATTTCCTTGCTAAAGCTCCCGAGAACAGTAACGCTCTTGTTGAGAAAAGCCCCTCTATCTCTGGCGATCTCAGCTATGCTTGTGGTCTCCATTGTCTCGCAACCGACTATCAGCAGCAGCGAAAGAAGCAATCCGATGATAAGCAATCTCATGTTTTGCTATTTCATTTAGTAGTATAAAAATCTTGCGAGAGAGCACGGAAGCATCCAGGACCACTAATTATATAAACATCATATGCCAGACTAGGGAGCATGGAACTAGGGGAGCTGATCGAGAAGTGTACTCTTGCCAATGCAGCGAAGTATGATGGCAAGGCCAATCCTGGAGCAGTTATAGGCTCTGTAGTCAGGGAGATGCCTGCTGTCAAGTCCAACATGGACCAGCTCTCAAAGCTTGTTAAGGATACAGTCAAGCGCATCAACTCTTTGTCATTGGAGGAGCAGAAGCAGTTCATCATGAAGAGTTATCCTGAGCTGCTTGAGAAGAAGCAGAAAGAGGAAAGGAATATATTCGCTTTCTTCAATATCAATGAAGGAGATCAGATAATAACTGCTTTTCCGCCAGGCCCTGAGAAATATCCTCACATAGGCCATGCCAAGTCAGCGCTCCTCAATTTCATGCTGGCCAAGCGCTATAATGGAAAGTTCTATCTAAGATTTGAGGACACCAATCCAACCCTTGTAAAAAAGGAGTTCTATGATATTCTGGTTGATAATTTCAAGTGGCTAGGCATCGAGTGGGATCTTTTGCAGAAAGCATCCGACTACATGCACCTGTTCTATGAATATGCTGAGAAGCTTATAAGGGAAGACCGCGCATATATGTGTATCTGCAGCTCAGACACTGCGAGCGAGAACAGGATCAAGATGATTCCCTGCGCTTGCAGGAGCAAGAGTGCTAAGCAGAACATGGATGAGTGGAAGCATTTCTCAAAGAAAGAGGCTGGAAGCACAGTCCTCAGGCTGAAGATAGACCTGGCGCATCCCAATAGTACCATGCGTGATCCGACTATATTCAGGCTCATCGATGTCCCTCACGCCTTGCTAGGCACCAAGCATCGGGTCTGGCCTAATTATGATTTCCAGAACTCTGTGATGGACGGCCATTTCAGAGTCACCCACAGGATCAGGTCTAAGGAGTTCGAGATGCGCTCTGAGCTCCAGCGCCACATTCAGGAGATATTAGGGTTGCATCAGACAATAACATATGAGATGGCAAGGTTCAACCTTGAGGGAGTGCAGAGCAGCGGCAGAGTCATCAGGGAGATGATTGAGAAGGGAGAACTCACAGGCTGGGATGACCCTTCGCTCACAACCATCGTCGCCCTCAGGAGGCGCGGGTTCACTCCAGAGGCCATAAGGGAGTTTGTGATCAACACAGGAATCTCCAAGGCAGAGTCAACGCTAAGATGGGATGACCTGATTGTCCAGAACAGGCGCGTGTTGGACGAGAAAGCAGATCGTTTCTTCTTCATCGCCAATCCTGTGAAGATCTCAATAACCAATGCTCCAGAGCTCGAGGTTGAGCTTCATAGGCATCCTCATCTTAGGCGAGGGGGCAGATCATTGAGGATCAATGAGGATTTTTACATCTCAGGAGATGACTATGCTGTGCTCAAGAAAGGAGAGCTTTACAGGTTCATGGATGCCATCAACTTCATCAAGGAAGAGAATGAGTTCGTCTATGTAGGCTCAGAATATATCCAGTTCAAGGAAGGTGGAAAGAAGATAATGCATTATCTTCCTGTATCAGATGATCTTGTAGAGGCAGAAGTGCTGATGCCTGACAAGTCAGTGATCAAGGGCCTTGGAGAGCCGATGATGATGAACCTGAAAGAAGGGGATATAATCCAGGCAGAGCGCTTCGGGTTCATGCGCCTTGACAGGAAAGAGAAGAAGCTGTTCTTCTGGTACACTCATCAATAGCTTTTTCATAGAAGAGATTAAGGAGTTAATCAAATTATAGTGAGGTGGTCTTATGTCAGAAATGCTTGTAATAAAAGTAAAAGTGAGAGAGTCCTGCGGCGACATGAGTGTAGGCTCTGATTTTGTCGAGGCTCTCAATGAGAAGGTGAATGAGCTGGTCCAGAAAGCCATCTGGCGCGCGAAGGAGAATGGCAGGCACACAGTGATGGGCCGCGATGTATAGAATAAATGATTATGACCTTCCTATTTTATAGAATCCTTTTTAGAGAAGCTTTTGTCTCTTCTCGCGAATCATTCTTTTCAGCTCTTCTATGTTTGTCTCGATGGTATCTATATGCCTTGACCTTATCCCCTTTTGGCGAAGCTCTATCACACTCTCCTCAAGTATTATCAGGTCTGCTTCCAATGAATTGAGCTCGCTCATCCTCTGCTGCTTAGCATGCGTGGCTGCCTTGATGAAGAACTCTCTTGTCGGATTGAGAAGCATCATTTTCTAGAAAACAATCCTCTCTTCTTTTCAAACCCCTGCATGCTGAAATCAGGCGGAGGCAGCGGAGGCGGTGATGATGGAGCATTCATCTGATTTGAGCTCATCAGATCAAAAGGTGGCTGAGGAGGCATCTGTAATTGAAAATCAGGCATTGACTGCTGCTGGAATGAAGTATACTGAGGCACTGTCTGCGCGAAGGTAGGTGTGTTTGGGAATGATGGGTTTGATGGCATAGCATTCCTGGGCTCCTTTATCTCCTTAACAAGGTCAGCTACTGCAAGGAGCCCTTGCGCGATCTGCTCGTTCTGCTCTTTTATAGACTTAAGGTCCTGGGCAGGGTTGCCTTCAGAATATTCTTTTGCGAGATCTGCCTCTGCCTTAGTGAATATGTTGATGAGCTTCTTGATGTTATCATTGAGGGAGTTCACGGCGTCCAGAAGAGTCTTTCCCTCTTTCAGCTCACCAAGAGGATTCTTCTTAAGACGCTCCAATTCGTGCTTGAGATTCTCAACTTCCTGTCTTGGAAGAAGCTCGTATTCATCATCTCCTGCCAACTATACACCTCTCTTTTGCTCTGCAGCCATAATTGATGATATCATATATAAACTTTTCTAAAGCAGGGCTAGAGCCCTTTTAGGCTTAGTAGCTTAGTACTCAGGCATCTCACCGCCCATGCCTGGCTGTGGCTGCATCTGCGATGACCTGCTGCTGTTTGTAGATGCACTTCCTGCTATGACATCGTCGATCCTGAGTATCATTATGGCAACCTCTGCCGCAGAGCTTACTGCCTGGGTCTTTATCTTGAGAGGCTCTATCACTCCATTCTTCCAGGCGTCCATGATCTTGCCTGTGAATACATTTATGCCAGCCCATCTCTCTTTTTTGTCATGGGCGGCTCTCAGCTCAGTCAGGACATCAATTGGGTCAAGGCCAGCATTCTCTGCCAGAGTCCTTGGAATTACCTCCATTGATTCAGCGAAAGCCTTTATGGCGAGCTGCTCCCTGCCACCAAAAGACTCAGAATACTTGATAAGACCCTTGCTAAGTTCCATCTCACAGGCTCCTGCGCCAGCGACAACCTTGTGGTTCTTGATAGCAGATATGCAGTCACCGATGGCGTCCTCAACAGCCCTCTTGACTTCGTCAACAACATGCTCTGTGCTCCCGCGCACAAGCATAGTTACTGCTTTCGGGTTCTTGCACTCCATGACATAGACCATGGATTCATCTCCTATCTTAACCTCTTCAACTACGCCTGATTTTCCGAGGTCCTTCTCTGTAAGATCACCAAGATCTGTGACGATGTTGGCACCTGTGGCCTTTGCCAGCTTCTCCAGGTCGCTCTTGCTAATACGCCTAGCAACAAATATCCCTTTCTTAGCGAAGAAGTGCTGAGCCATTTCATCTACTCCTTTCTGGCAGAAGACGACATTCGCCTTTGATGATGCGATCTTCTCCACCATTCGCCTGAGCATGTTCTCTTCCATATCAAGGAAGGCCTGCATCTTCTCAGGATCAGAGATGCTTATCTTTGCATCAATCTCTGTGTTCTTAACCTCGATGGCAGAGTCTATCAATGCAATCCTGGCATCGTTCACTCGCTTAGGCATAGAAGAATGTATGCGCTCCTTGTCAAGCACAATTCCATCGATGAGCTGACTATCTTCCACTCCACCGCCGATCTTCTTCTCGATCTTGATATCATCCTTATCAACAGACACATCGTCCTTGTCCTTGGTAACTATTCTTCTCACAGCTTTGACAACCAATTCTGAAAGATGCTCTTTTGAAGCCTCTGCGCCCTTGCCTGTCATGGCAGTTATGGCTATCTTCTTAAGGACAGGACCATCATCATTAGCCATGTCCTCTGCGATGTTATTCAGGATTTCCCTTGATTTCTCAGAGGCCAGGCGATAGCCCTTGGCAATCACCGTAGGATGTATCTCCTGGTCCAGCAGGGCCTCTGCCTTCTTCAGCAGCTCTCCTGCGAGCACTACCGCAGTGGTTGTCCCGTCACCGACCTCGTTCTCCTGGGTCTTAGCGATCTCGACCAACATTTTTGCAGCAGGATGCTCAATGTTCATCTCTTCAAGTATGGTGACTCCGTCATTGGTGACAGTGATGTCTCCCAGGCTGTCCACTATCATCTTGTCCATGCCTTTTGGACCAAGAGTGGTTCGTACTGTCTCAGCGACCAGCTTGGCTGCCATTATGTTCATCCTCTGGGCATCCCTGCCAGTAGTCCTCTTAGTGTTGTCTGATAATATAAAGATCGGTTGCACATCTTTGTTTGCCATAATATCACCCTCAAATATTTATATGCTGAGAACAGCGTCTTCTTTAAAAAAGTTGCGAAAGAAAATGCAACTAATAACGTATAGCATTCATATGGATTTATAATGAAATAGAAGCAGCAAAAGCCAAAAGAACCTACTTTTGAGTGGAGAAAAGTATTTAAACATAGGTATTTACCGTCACTCAAGCTCTTGCCCGGCCGGCAACAGAGATGAAAGAATGAACAATAAATTCAGATCGATAGTTCCTAGAAAACCAGTTCTTCGAAGAAAAACATATGACCTCCCAAGCGCATATTCAGACGCCTATGCACAAGCAGGAGTCACTGATCATGATGAGCAGATGATGCTTTTCCACACCACCCAATTCGGTGGGTTCAAAATAAGAAAGATCCCTTCAAGCATGCGCTTTGACAAAGCTTTTCTGGATAAATGGTTCAAACAGGACTATGATAACGGATACCGCATTTTCAGAGCGAACCACGAATTCCTCTCGGTGTTCGGGAATCTTGAAGTCAAGCCCCTTGAAAAAAAATGGCATAACCATGTTCTTAATATTGGGGAGATGTTCGAGAACGGATTCTCAAATGAAGAGATCAACAGAGCGATTTGCTTCCTTGAGGAACTGAACAAATTCTATTTGTCATTAAGGCTTAACATCCGGACGCTAGGATCAGGCATTACTGCCGAAGATAGGATTCAACTCTCAAGATTTAATGCGATCCCTTACTTAGTGAAAAAAGCAAAAGCCGGGGGGAGATTCTTTAATCCAGGATCATCATACCAGCGAATCAGCTCGCCCATCAGGTAGATGATGACTATAAACGGAGAGAAAACTTCTGAGAGAGACCTGTCAGCAGCAACAATACAATTCCTCGGCATCGCATTAAAGGCGCGTTCAGCCGGATCAATAGACGACAACATTCTCTCATACGAGGATCCTTACCAGTATTTCTTGTCTGTTCTCAACTCAGAAAAAATCCTCGGAGCATATGATGAGAGGAAACTGGACAGGGAAGCATTGAAAAAAATAATATACACCGCGATCTACAGCACAGAGAACAAGCAAGAAACCAATGTAAATTACAAACTAAGATTGATGAGGAGAACATATAAGCACAAGGATTTTGTTTCTTTTTTTCCGGAATTCTTCGACGCTCTGGCCTCATTAAGATCATCAACAAACCTGCCCCTGCACACAATAATATACAAGGAAGAAAGTGATTATGCTCACGAAGTGTTGAGGAAGGGCTGCCTGGAAGAGAAGCTTCCTATTCTTCCTCTCCACGATTCATTCATAACAACCGTTTCGAACTTTGAGAGCATGACCGCAATCATGGATAAGACCGCTCTTAGATTGTACGGAAAACTCCTATCCCATAAGAAAAAATACTAATTAACGCTAATTCAATCAGCACTCCCTATTGATCATGAACTCAGCGAAGCCTTCAAAAAAAGCAAGCCCCTCTGCGCTGAACCCTGCCTTTGAGAGCCACTTCTTGCCTTCCTCAATCTTCTTGAGAGCGAGCTTCTTTGAGTATTCAATGGCTCCTGTGTCAAAAATGACCTTAATGGCTTGATCTACCTCTTTCTGGCTGGCAGAGGGGTTCCCGAGAGCCTTCAGCAAGGCCTTCTTCTGCGCAGAGCTTCCCTTATCCAAGGCTTTTATAGTGAGCAGGGTCATCTTTCCCTGCCTGATGTCAGAGCCTCGCTCATGGCCTTTCTTGTTGCCTGGCAGAATCTCTAGTATGTCATCTTGAAGCTGGAAGGTGGTGGCTGCAAACTTAGCGTATTCTAAGAGAGCCTTTAGCTGCTGCTTGCTCGCCCCTGCGAGTATTGCCCCTATTTGTATGCTCGATATGAACAGGCACCCTGTCTTCTTCTCAATCATCTCATAATATTTCTCTTCAGTTGGGTTTTCATCTATCTCGAGCACCAAATCATCAATCTGCCCGACATTGACGGTCTCTGCGCAATCGCAGAGCACTTTTAAGGCGCGCATCAGATCACCATTGTCAAAACCTGAATCAAGCAATGGCTTCTTTGATAGTTCTGCAAGGATGTTTCCTGCAATTATTGCTTGGGATACTGCGAAGCGACATGATTTCCTGTCAAAGAGGGCTCCTCTGTAGCTCTCATCAGCTTGGTTCTTCAAGAATGACTCCTTCATGTGCTGGAATACAGTGGGCTTTCCTCGCCTGGTCTCATCCTCATCCATTATGTCATCATGCACCAGGGTGGAATTATGGTATAGTTCCACGGAGATGGCTGCCTTGATTATCTTATCATCGACAGATCCTTTAACCGCCTTGTAGGCCTGAATCAGAGCTATCGGTCTGAGCCGCTTGCCTCCGTTCATTACGAACCCCTCAAGGTCCTTGTAGAACTCATACAGGAAATCATTGCTAGCTCGCTCCTTGATAACTTTTTCAAAGAAGAGTACAAGCTCGTCGTCGATCAGCTTCTTGTATTTCTGCAGAGTCTCATCAAAGTGCATTGCTGCTTGTATTCCCTGGAGATATTTAATGTTTGTGGTTCTGACCGAGCTGGCCGAAATATTTATAACCCTCTCCAGAATCATCTGAGTATGCTTATTGGAATTGTTGGCAAGCCGAATTGCGGGAAGAGCACATTCTTCAAGTCAGTTACACTAGCTGACATACTCATAGCCAATTACCCTTTCGCTACTATCGATCCCAACAAAGGGTTCGGTCATGTGCGCATAGAGTGCGTTGACAAGGAATTCGGTGTCAATTGCAACCCTCGCGTAGGGTTCTGCATCGATCATAACAGATTCATCCCGATCGAGATAATTGACGTCGCAGGCCTTGTGCCTGGCGCCCATGAAGGCAAAGGCCTTGGCAACAAGTTCCTTGATGACTTGAACCAGGCCGATGCACTGATACACGTTATTGATGCTAGTGGCATGACCAATGAGAAAGGAGAATACACAGGCAAACCAGAGCATGACCCTCTTGACGACGTGCTTTTCCTTGAGGAAGAGATCAATCGCTGGATGTACAACATCCTGATGAAGATATGGGATCGATTCGCAAGAACAACTCTGCAGACGCACCAGGACCCTGCGAAGGCCATATCCAAGCAGATGGGCGCCTTCAATGTCACAGAAGACCTTGTCAATGAGATCATAGCAAAGCTGAACTTCGGCAGCGACCTCACAAGATGGAGTCAAGACCAGATATTTGAGTTCATAGGGCAGATACGCCTGGCGACAAAACCTATTGTCATCGCAGCCAACAAGTCAGACCTGCCCAGCTCAGAGGAGAACATAAGGCGCCTCCGCGAGAGGTTTCCCCATTATATAATTGTACCTACTGCTGCCGAGGCAGAGCTGGCCCTCAGGGAGGCGAGCAACCACAAATTGATACAATATATACCTGGAGATGATGATTTTGAGATAACAGGCAACCTAAACGATGCCCAAAAAAAAGGGCTTGATTATATCAGGAACAATGTCCTTAAGAAATATGGAGGCACTGGAGTGCAGAAGCTGCTCAACACAATAGTATTCGATTTCCTGAAGTATATCGCAATATTCCCAGGAGGAATTAACAAGCTCATGGATTCTGAAGGAAGAGTACTGCCCGACTGCTTCCTCCTTAGGCAAGGATCTACAACCATTGATTTTGCCAGAACAATCCACACAGACCTGGCTGAAGGATTCATCAGGGCGATCGATGTCAAGACAAAGAAGACTCTTGGCAAAGAGCATGTCCTGAAGAACAGGGATGTGATTGAGATAATAAGCAGCAAATAGTGTTTTATGCTGTTTTTCTATCTGCATTTCAAAACTTTTATTAAACAACAGATCTTCTATAATGGTATGAATAGGGTTTTTTCAATAAGCTTGGCTATAATTATCGCTCTTGCACTTGGGATGATGCCATCATCTGCTCTTGACCAGCTCACAGGTCTTGTTAATGACGATGCAGGAGTCATCAGCCCTCAATACAGAGCCTTGATATGGCAGGAGCTCTATGATCTCAAGCTGAACACGAGCGTCGAGATGGCTGTGGCAACAGTAAAATCATTGAATGGAACACCAATTGAATATTTCTCGCTCAACCTGGCGCATAAGACTCTCGGAGAGAAAGGAAAAGACAACGGAATACTCATCCTGCTGGCAGTCGATGAAAGAGAATATAGGATTGAAGTAGGCTATGGACTCGAGCCTGTGCTTAATGCTGCCAGGCTCGGCAGGATCGGAAGGAACATAATAGAGCCAAGATTCAAAGAAGGAAACTATGAGCAGGGCCTGCTTGATGGAGTCAAAGCCATCAGCTCAATTCTTAGGAATGATACAAGCGCAGAGACAGAAGGCACAGGCAACTGGAACAGCATGAACGGTTCCTCAGCCAGCATGTTCATGGTGATTGTCTGGATGGCGTTGATATTCCTGTTCTTCATACTGCCAATCATTGTCGCTTATTTCAAGATAAGGAAAGAGAAGAAAAAGAATAAGGAGAAGATTGAAACACACGATATCATCGCGGCCATAATCGCAGCCAACATGTTCGGGAGAGGTGGAAGAGGAGGCAGCGGAGGATTCGGAGGAGGTGGCTTCGGCGGGTTCGGAGGAGGAAGCTTTGGAGGAGGAGGCTTCAGCGGAAAGTTTTAATATCAAACAATAATGCTAGATGGTGAGGTGCGCCCATGAGTTGGTTTTGCTGCTGTCAGAAGAAAGATGAAAGAGAACATGAAAAAGACAATATCATTGACTGCCCGCGCTGCCATAGGCCGATGATTAAAAAAAGCAGCATGGGGGTTACAATCGACAAGTGCGAGCGCTGCAACGGGATCTGGCTTGATAGAGGAGAGATAGAGAACATCATCAGCAAGCTGGAAATGAAACAGAAGAGCCACAAAGATAAGAAAATTAATACTAACAAAAAAATAAGAAGGTGAATATTATGAATAAAAAAAATACAAAGGACAGGAAGATCGGTACCGCCCTGGCAGCAGGGATAATAGCAGCAGTTGTTGTGCTGGTTATAATAATAGGGATTATCGGAGTATATAACTCATTGAACAGGCTTAATGTTGATGTCGATTCTGCCTGGAGCAAGGTCGAGGTCTCATACCAGAGGAGAGCAGACCTCATACCCAACCTCATAGAGACAGTCAAGGGTGCAAAGAACTTTGAGCAGGGGACTCTCATCAAGATAACCGAGGCCAGGAGCGCCTGGACCAATGCAAAGACATCAGAGGAGAAGGTTGCTGCCGCAAATGGAATGGAATCTGCCCTCAGCAGGCTCATGGTGGTTGTGGAGAACTATCCTGATCTCAAGAGCAACCAGAATTTCCTGGCATTGCAGGACGAGCTCGCCAATACAGAGAACAAGATAAGTGTGGAAAGGAACAGATATAATGATGCAGTCACTGCCCTGAACAAGAAGCTGGTCACATTCCCGACCAACATGATAGCAGGGATGTTCAACATTGGCAAGAGAAGCTTCTTCCAGTCATCAGAAGGCGCGGAGAATGCGCCAGCAGTGAGCTTCGAATAAATTTTTTTAAGTTTTAATTATTTTTTTTGATTATCGAATAATAAGCTCATAAATTATTTTTTGGTTCTACTAACGCTCAGATACGATCATATAATAGGTCAAACCATTTCCTGAATGAATCCGCTATGCTCTTATCCTCAATCATGAAAGCGCTAGGATACTTCTCTTTCCACAAGCAGATAGCCACCTTATCATCAAAGATGTTAACAACCCCTTTTGATTCAGAACCTTCAGGCAAAACTTTCACCTCAGTCAGCTTTAACTCTCTTATTTTTTCCTCTGCTTTCTTGTTGTCCAAAAGAAGCTTCCATCTGATTCCGTGCTTAACCCTGCTCTTCTCGAAATGAGGAATGAAATACTCCAACTCAGAATAAATGAGCGCCTTAGCACCTAAAACGCGGATTTCTCCTCCTTTTTTTAGCTTCAGCATCTCAGAATGGATTGTCTTAAGGCCTTCTTTTCCCCTGTAAATGGAAGCATGGATCTCCTCTTTTTTCATCCCCTCTAGATTCTCAAGCTGAGGCATTATCCCTTTCAGGGCTTCTTTCTTCTCGTCAAGGAAAGAGTAAAGCTTAGCAGGGGAGACCGCCTGAAAATATTTCTTAAAGTCCTTGACAACTGAACTGACCAGCCCATACTCCTGAAGCTTGCCAAGACTGTCATAAACTCTGCTTCGGTGCATCCCTGATTCATCAATTATCATTTGGGCCGAGGCAGATCCGAGTTTAAGGAGCGATAAATATACTTCCGACTGATTTCTTGTTAAACCAATGCTTTCCAATATTTTTGTGTCCATAACGATTAATAATATCATCAAGTATTTAAATATTATTGATTGTAATCCTTAAAAGGATTACTATAACTTATAAAACAAGCCATATTCTCTTCTGAAGTGATAATAATGGATGAAAAGAAAGCGCAAAAGGTTGTTTGGCAAAATGATCGAAGGACCAGAAATAGCTTACTTCCCAGAGCTCCGTTATATGGGTTATTATTTGATTATGTAGATGTTTTAAGAGGAAGCGGCAAACTTGTTTTGGATAAAGAAGATAAAAAACAAGAAGAACAAATCAAGGAGTTCCTATCTAAAGAGTTTCCGAACTTTATAGAAGGGTTAGAATATCAACCCTACGGCTGGAGAGATGATTGTTATGACAGCATGGACCGCAGGGGTGTTTGGATAAAAGATAATGAAGAGCTCAACTTAAGATATCAAGTCGCATTTATTTTCTATGATTTAAATCACATGGACTCTTCTTTGGGCATATGCGAGATTAAAAAAAGCCTGGTTGATTTAGCCTCAGGCATAATAGCCATCGGTAGTTTTCACACCATGAAATATGGACGAATCGAAGGCCATGGAGAAAGAAAAAAAAATTCTGCAACTATTCTAGATTCATTAATCGGCGAGACTGTAGAGTATGATCTCGTCGCGCAATCCATTTTTAGCGATACAATCTTAGGGATTAAAAACAGCTCCAGCTACGCATACTCTAAAAAGCAAAAAAAAATCATCAGACCTGTTGATGAAAAACAATGGCCTATATTCTCAAGAACAAATGAAGACTATAATAATTATGAAATCTTTTTTATTAATGATCTTGATGTAAAAAGATTGCCTGCGCAATTTTCAATGATAGCAAAAGTAAGCGATTATATTCTCGATCACAAGCAGGAGTTCAAAGAAGCCGCTTCATATCTGAACAACGCTCTCATATTGAAAGAAAGAATAAGCAACCACAAGGGGTTAAACAGCCTTGAAATAATCACTAATCATATTAATGAAAGCATAGAGTGTTGCAACGCCATATGCCACAACCTCAGGGAGGATTATAAAAACCTAAAAAAACAGCATTAAAGGGCAATAAATAAACAATAATTTCAAATACGCCCACTTTCTAAACAGATCATTCTCTAGCTTTTTTCCATAATCTTTATAACTTCTGATGAATATGATGGTGATTTATGGCAGGAGAACCTGATTTTGAGAAGATGAGCCCTGAGGAGATCGCAGAGTATCAGAGGCAGAACTGCATCTTCTGTAAGATAATAAAGGGAGATATCCCTAGCAGGAAAGCCTATGAGGACGATAAGATGATCGCCATAATGGATATCAATCCTGCCAGCAAAGGCCACCTTCTTGTGATGACCAAGGAGCATTATCCTGTGCTTCCACTCATACCGCTTGAAGTCTCTGCGCACATGTTCAGGATAACAAGGGATCTTAACAGCGCCCTCAAGAAAGCAATGATCACCAATAAGTCAACTATATTCATTGCCAATGGGGCTGTAGCTGGCCAGCAGAGCCCTCATTTCTTATACCACATAATCCCGCGCGAGAGCGGGGATGAACTTGATAATTTCAACATTCCTGCCAAAGAGTCAAAGGAGGAAGAGCTGCAGGCCAATCTTCCAATTCTCAAAGGAAAACTTGGACTGATGATGAGGCAGTTCACTGCCATGAAAGACCAGGGAAAGGGCGCTGGCAAACAAGGGCAACAGCCACAAGGCTCATCTCAATCCGTTGCATCAGCACAACCAATCGCTGATCATTTCGACCAGAAAGAGCTGGCCCGAGTGATAGAAGCTAATCCTGCCATGAAAGAGATGATAATAAAGAACCCTGCTGAATTCAAGAAAGAGCTCGAGAAGAATCCTGAGCTTAAGAGATTGTTCGGAGGGCTTGACATAGACAAGCTATCGATCGCTTTAGGATCAATAAAATAGTATAATAATAAATGAAAACAAAATAATAGATTTGTAACCAAGAAAATGGATTGCGCGACCTGTGAAAAGATAAAGGATAAGAAGGCGTTGATCGTCTATGAAGATGACAATCTAATTGCGATAATGCCAAGCAAACCAGCTGCAACAGGCCATATCAAGATACTTCCAAAGCAGCACGCGACCAAGCTTGAAGATCTGACGCCAGAGATGGCAGAGAACATCTTCTTCCTTGCCAATTTCGCTTCATCCACAGTCTTTGACGCCTTCAGACCACACGGAACTAACATAATCCTAAATGAGAGCGACAGCCACCTCTCGATTGACGTGATCCCGAGGAAGGAGAATGACGGAATGAACTTCCTATGGAAGCCCAAATCCATGGCACCTCCGGTCCTTGATGAGATATTTGCAAAAATAAAGGACAAGACCTTCACTGTCGGAAAGAAAGATGAGATGAAGGCAGCCCCTCCGAAAGAGGTCGAGGTTAAGCCAGAGGAGATAAAATCAGAGAAGACTGCAGACGGCGAGGAAAAAACTAATTATCTGATAAAACATCTACAGAGGATACCTTGAACAGAGTCGGTTTTTTCTTGTTTTTTTGACTAGAAGAAATATATCAGCCAGTTGCCCATGAGGAAAAGAATCACATAGGCGATCAGGAAGCTGGGAATAAAAGGAATCCCGACCTTTATGACCACACTCTTTATTCTGTTCTTCTTCAGCAATGCAATCTCCTCTCTAGAGATGCCGGTCTTGGTGGGGCTCAGCAGGAGCTTCCTGCCCTTTATCACAGGGTTAACGACCCAATCTCCCTCTGTGAGCGCAGCCAACCTGACCTCTCTGATCATACAACTCTTCTCAACTGTGCTCACTAGCAGCCAAAGATAGAATATGAAGAGGAGCAGCAGGGAGAAAGCAACCAATATCAATGAATCAAGGCTCTTCCTGAAGATGAAATTGCCGAACGATGCAAGAATTAATAGGAGAATTACCATCCTGAAGACAATCATCTCTTTCTTCTTTATGACCTTAAAAGCCGCATCCTTGCATTTACTGAAGTTCAGGAAAGCTATCGCCAAGCTGTAACATAGACCATAGACCGCGCCAATTATCATCAAATCAATCACGAATACTATGATCAAGGGGATAGATTTCAAACTTATAAGAGATGATAAATTTATACCTATCAATGCACTAAGGCCTATTATCAGCTTGCTATCTCCTCCACCCCATTGGCCTGCGTAGAACATCGAAAGCCCTATTATAAGGCCGAACGCAAGCCCGGCCGCAGCGTTCAGGATGAAGCTCCAGGAAGAATTGCTGATGCTGAGGATGATGGCGTTCCCGGCCGCAAAAGCAACAAGGGAGAAATTCAGCCAATCAGGCACCTCCCTTGTCCTAATATCACACACTGCTGCGAAAAGGATTGCTATGAATCCAATCATTATGCTCAGGAGAGGAACCCCTGTACTGGAGAGGGTCATGAATATTTCTTGAAGCATACTGCTCTTCTGAAGCGAAGATTTTAAATATTTATCTATAGTTGCCAGGAATGGGTGGACTATGGTCGATATACCAATACTCTCTAATCTAGGGTCAAAAAACAGGAAGAGCCCTATACATATAGCGATAAACAGCTGCGGAGTCAAGAGCTGGGCAGAGGAGCATAAGAAAGATCTTGCAGAAGCCATTAAGCAGCACATAAGCCTGCTAAATGAGCTAATTGACTATCAGCTCAAATATGAGAACCGAGTGCTGAGCATAGGCCTCAGCGATACAGACCCTGAGATTATCCCTGCGATGAAAGATTTCTTCAGGAAGCTCAGCAACGATGAGCGCATACACAAGAATCAGATGAGAGTGTTCATAATAGGGCAGTGGTTCGATATGGACTTGGAGCTCACAGACCTATTCAAGGATCTCATGGAAAAGACAAGGCATTATGACAACTTCTTCCTGAACTTCTGCATAAGATATGATGGCCAAGAGGAGATAGTTGGGGCGATAAGGCTCATGATCAGGAAGATTTTCGCATCAAAGATGAAAGAAGAGGACATCACCCCTGCATTGATAAAAGAGAACCTCTACAGCTCATACTTCCCGCCGCCGCAGCTCATAATAGAGACAAACTGCACATACTCGGGCCTGCTGCTATGGGATGCAAAAGGAGCCATAATCTACTCAACAGATAATGATTGGCTTGATTTTGGGAAGAAGGAATATGATAAGGCGATCGACTTCTTCGCAAAGACCGCATGCAGGAAAAGCTGAACCATAAAAAAAAAAAAGGGTTGAGAATGGCTGGAACAAATAAAGTCAAGAGCAGGAAAAGAGAAGAAGAATATCACTTCGCAAGATACCAGACAACTATTATTGCATCAGTTACAATACTTCTCATCGTGGTGCTGTTCATACTATCAAGGAATGGGACCGCTAAACAACACCCAGGGATGGATGATAATGATGAAGGGCTCTCTGTTATCAGCAATAGAAGCCTGTTGGCCACTGTGAACGATGAGCCTATATACATGGATGAGGTATCACGATTATACAGCACTCTCCCGCCGGCAGAGCAGACAAATGAGACATTGCAGCAGGCATTTGACACAGTGGTAAATAACAAGCTGCTGGTCCAGGATGCAAGGAGCAGAGGCATCACGGTCTCAGAGGCAGATGTGAACAACACCCTTAATTCGATTATGAGGCAGAGCAATCTCACCGATCAAATCTTAAAAGATCGCCTGGCAGCCATCGGACTGACAAACACTGACTTCAGGAATGAGATAAAAGAGACTTTAATACTTAAATTAGAGATTGAATATATATGGTCCATGGTCCAGCCGCCAACAGAAGAGCATATAAGGTCATACTTCGACTTGAACTGGCAAAATATCACCTCTATCCCTAAGGCAAAGATAAGGCAGCTGATGATCACCGCCAACAGCTCAAATAGCAAAGAGAAGCTAGAGTACATAAGGACCATTGCAATCGAGCTGAACATAACTGATTTTTGCATTCTGGTCAGCAAATATTCTGAAGACAGGGACAGTATCTCCAGGTGCGGCGTTTATGATTTTCAGAAGGGAGAGCTGCTGCCTGAGTTTGAGGATGTGGTATTGATAGCTCCTAAAGGAAGCATCATTATTGTTCCTACTCGCCTCGGCTATCATCTTGTGGAAGTGCTTGAGAGATATCCTGCAAGGCAGCTGAGCTTTGAAGAGGCAAGGGACGCAATCGGCAGCCAGCTTCTAAACGCCAAGAGACAGACACTGCTGACAAATTACATAAACGAGCTGCGCAAGAAAGCCACCATCGTCAGCGCCCAAGAAAATTAATCGTAAGATTTATAAACAAAACTTTTTTCGCATAATATACCAATGAGTTATGACGCCCTTCTGGGCTGAGCGAGGTACAAATTCTGAGTTTTGTATCTCATGATTTAGGAAAAGACTCTGAGGAGGAGTGATTAACATGAGTGAAAGAGCGTACGAAGCGATTGAACTAGCAAGGAAGACAGGAAAGATAGTCAAAGGCACAAATGAGGTCACCAAAGCCATAGAAAAGGAGAAGGCCAAATTGGTTGTCTATGCAAAGGATATCAGCCCGCCAGAGATAATAATGCACCTTCCTCTTCTTGCTAAGGAAAAGGGAATACCTTGCGTTGAAGTCCCAAAGAAGGATGAGCTCGGAGCAGCAGCAGGCCTAAAGGTAGGCACCGCTAGCGTGGCCATTATCAAGGAGGGTGACGCAAAGGATCTAATAAAGGAGTTCGGAGCAAAGTAATAATCAAAGGATCATGGTGATGAAAAATGGCTGAAAAGACAGATAGAAAAGAGGAAAGCAGGCCGCAGCAGCGCCCTGGTCAAAGACCAGAAGAGGCAAGGGGCGGCGTGAGCTTCTCCCAGGCAGTACCTGCAAGCGTCGAAGAGATTGTTGGCAGGACCGGCACAAGAGGCGAGGCCACCCAGATAAGATGTAAGGTCCTGGATGGAAGAGACAAGGGAAAGATCATCAGGAGAAACGTAAGAGGTCCTATCCAGCTGGGCGACATGCTGATGCTCAGAGAGACAGAAATAGAGGCAAGGCCTCTCAACAAATCAGGCAGGAATAAATAAAGAAACCCTGCACTAAGAACCATAAAAAAGGTGATGCTCAATGCATAAATGTGAATTTTGCAAGCTCAACATGGAGCCAGGCACTGGCAAGATGTACATAAAGAAGGATGGAAAGATAATGTACTTCTGCAGCACCAAGTGCGAGAAGAACCTGCTGAAGCTCGGCAGGAAGCCTCGAACAACAAGATGGACCGCAGAGTTCCACCACGAGAAGAAGAAAGATAAGAAGGAGTAAGCTAAAGCTGATGCTCATATATTTTTTTTGATTTGAAATTTTAAATGACAACAAATAATAAATCGGCGAGGCAAAAGGAAATGATCGAGAAGACACTAGTTTTGATAAAGCCTGACGGAGTCCAAAGAGGGCTTGTGGGTGAGATCATCTCAAGGTTTGAGAGGGTCGGGTTCAAGATAATCGGTATGAAGATGGTCTATGCTGACAAGGAGATGGCTGGGAGGCATTATCAGGCCGATGAGGCATGGCTCGTGGCTGTCGGAAAGAAGCAGAAAGATGCCTATGCAAAGAAAGGCCTGCCAATAGACAAGACCGAGCGCGAGATAGGTGTCAATATAAGAGAGTTTCTCATAGCATTCCTCTCGATGAGTCCTGTGGTGGCGCTTGTCGTCGAAGGCCATAATTCCATAGCCCATATCAGGAAGCTGTGCGGCTCCACATCCCCTGCAGACGCAGTCCCAGGCACCATAAGAGGAGACTTGGCTTTCGACTCATACCAACTGGCAGACAATCTCAAGAGGCCTATACAGAATCTCATCCACGCTTCAGAGACAGAGAAGGATGCTGAGCGCGAGATAAAGGTATGGTTCAAGCCAGAGGAGATACACGCCTGGAAGAGGATTGACGAGGTCCTGCTTTACAGGAGAGGAGAGGACAACCTGAGATGAAGGATTCAATTGAGAGGCTCGCCAAGTTCAATATCGAACGAGGATGGGACAAGGACTCAAAGCTCATAAAGGATTTCCTCCTGAACATGACAGAGGAGGTTGGAGAGGCTTGGACTATAATAAAATGGGTTGATGGAGAGACCCAGAGCAAGCTCATAAAAGAGCACAAGGACGAGTTCGTCAATTTTGTCGGTGACCAGCTCTTCCTCATCATGAAGATTGCCTGGCTGCTGGACATCGATCCGCAAAAGGCGTTTGATGCTACAATGAGGGAATATGAAGGAAGATTCCCTGCTGATAAGATGAAAAAAGCAAAACACGGAAATCCTCTAGCAGGAGGAATTGATAATAAAATTGAAAATAAAAATAAGAAACAATAGGTGATATGACATGGGAGAGAAGATGATTGACAGGATGAAGCGCATGATCCATAAGCCGCAGAGCATAAGGAACATCTGCACGAGCGCTCACATCCACCACGGAAAGACAGCATTTACCGATAACTTGCTGGCAGCCTCTGGCCTGATGGCTGAGAAGCTCGCAGGAGACCTTGACAAGGGAATGATGACCTGGCAGCATTCTGACGAGCAGGAGCGTCTCTTGACAGTCGACTCTGCCAACGTATCAATGGTCCACGAGTTCCATGGCGAGGAATACCTTATCAACCTAATCGACACTCCTGGCCACATTGACTTCGGAGGAAACGTCACCAGGGCTATGAGAGCCATTGACGGAACAATAGTATTGGTTTGCGCATCAGAGGGCATCATGCCTCAGACAGAGACTGTGCTGAAGCAAGCCTTGCGAGAGCGAGTCAAGCCAGTTCTTTTCATCAACAAGGTTGACAGGCTGATCAAGGAGATGCAGTTTACTCCTGAGCAGATCCAGGAGAGGATTACAAAGATAATCCTTGAGTTCAACACCCTGATAGAGGAGATTGCTGAGAAGGATTTCAAGCAGAAATGGAAAGTGAATATCCAGGATGGAAGCGTGGCTTTCGGCAGTGCCAGGGAGAACTGGGCTTTGTCATTATCATACATGAAGAAGAAGAACATCACATTCAAGGACATACTCAAGGCCTACAATGAGATGACTGCTGATGAAAGGAAGGACTGGTTCTGGAAGAACTCACCCCTCAACGAGGTCATACTGGACATGGTAGTCAAGCATCTGCCTAACCCTCTCGAAGCCCAAAAGTACAGGATCATGAAGATATGGCATGGAGAGCCTGAGAGTCCACTGGGAAAAGGCATGCTGACGTGCGACCCTAACGGCAAGCTTGCGTTCTGCATCACAAGGATTCTTATCGACCCCAGGAGCAACAGGGAGATTTCAGCCGGAAGGCTTTACAGCGGAACAATCAGGGAAGGGATGGATGTCTACCTCAACAATATGAAGCAGACGCAGAGGATCCAGAACGTATTCATGTACATTGGAATAAAGACCGAGGCATTCGAGAACGTGCCTGCTGGGAACGTGCTCGCCATCTCAGGAGTGCAAGGTTTTGCTGGTGAGACAATCACCGAGGAGCCTGACCAGCCTTTTGAGGAGATGAAGCACATATTCGAACCAGTCATCACCAAGTCAATTCGGGTCACCCAGACTCAGGACTTGCCAAAGCTGGTCGAAGTCTTAAGAAAGGTCGCAAAGGAGGATCCATCCATAAAGATAGAGATCAATGAGGAGACCGGAGAGAACCTGATGAGCGGTATGGGAGAGCTTCACCTTGAAATAGTCGAGAATAGGATTGTTACAGAGAAAGGGCTCAAGGTCCTGACTTCTTCGCCGATCGTTGTCTACAGGGAATCTGTTATGTCAAAGTCCAACCAGGAATCTGAGGGAAAATCCCCTAACAAGCACAACAAATTCTATTTCCTTGTCGAGGCCTTGCCTGATGCTGCCTACATCGCAATAAAATCAGGAGAGATATCAGAGATAAGGATAAAGAAGAAAGATGTCGCTCTTAGAGACAAGCTTATAGAATACGGCCTTAATTCAAAGGACGCAGACAAGGTCAAAGACATCTACAGCGGCAACGTATTCATAGACGACACCAGGGGTCAAGTATACCTTGGTGAAGTCATAGAGATGATACTTGACATGTTCGAGGATGTCATGAGAGGAGGACCTCTTGCAAGAGAGCCTTGCATAAAAGTGCTTGTCAGACTCACTGATATGAAGCTGCACGAGGACGCAATCCACAGAGGACCCGCCCAAGTATACCCTGCAGTAAGAGATGGTATCAGGGATGCCATGATGCTCGCTCGGCCAGTGATGTTCGAGCCAAAGCAGATCCAGCTCATAGAGTCGCCTGCTGATTTCATGGGAGAAATCTCAAAGCTTGTGGCCAACAAGAGAGGACAGCTGCTGGAGATGAATCAGCATGGCAACTCGGTCGACATAAAGGCCAAGATACCGGTTGCAGAGCTGCTCGGATGGAGCAGCGACCTGAGAAGCGCGACAGCAGGAAGAGGAGTTTCATCCCTCGTCGACCAGAGCTTTGAGAAGATGCCTGAAGAGCTGCAGGACAAGGTGAAGATGCAGATCAGGACAAGGAAAGGCATCAGCCTCGACAGCGACGTCGCAAAGCAGAGATAAGAAGAAAAAGAAAAACAAATTTTTTTATTTTTTTTATTCTTTATCTATTAAAATTAACTGGGCGCCTTAGAGAAAACATTATCATGTGCTGAATCCACGCTATGCTGAAATAGTCCATTCATCAGGCAATGGCAGTTTATTTGCTCTCATATATTATTCTGCATAACCATCTGAGAGGAACTCGAATGAACACAAAGCCTTTCTGACTAAAAAAACAATAGCTTTAAAAAGCCTTCATTATTCGCAATGAGTATGTCAAAAAGAAAAGGCGGATTGAGACGAAGGACAAGGGGAAAGTACTCAAGACCACAGCGAATGAGAGGCAAGTTGAGCCTGAGGAACTACTTCGCAGAATACTCTGTAGGAGATAAGGTTCTGCTAAAGACAGACTCTGTCACAAGAGAAGGTCATTTCCACCCAAGATTCATGGGAAAGGTCGGCTTTGTACAGAAGAAGAGAGGAGTCTGCTATGAGGTCAAGATAAAGGACTTCGACAAAGAGAAAATACTTATAGTGCACCCGGTGCACCTCAAGAGATACCAATAGGAACAAGAACATAAAAAGGTGTCAAAAATGTCAAACCCTGAAGTGATAGAGAAGAAATCCATCAGCATGGCAGAACTAAAGGATGAGCTGACCAACATAAAGAAGAGAGATGGAGAGCTGAGCTTCAGGGGTAATAAGACAGAGGAATATGTTAATGAGTTCAATCTTCTAAAGCCAAAGCAGGCTGAGGAGCTATACAAGAAGCTCGAGGCCCTCAACATACCAAGGTTCAAGGACACGCACATAAACAAGATCATAGACATGATGCCGAGAAGCGTGGCTGAGCTCAAGGTAGTCATCCAGGGCTATTCTGTGCCTGTAACCAACGAGAACCTGAAGAAGATCGTGGATCTCGTCGCAGAGTTCCACTCTGACAAAAAATAAGGTTTCTAAAAACCCTAAAACAAAAAAAAACCAGAGTTTTGATAACAATAACTACTAAATCCCATAAAATTTAAATAAAAGCGCTGCATTAACACAACAAGAAGGAGCACAAGGGGGTGTTTTGAATGGAAAGAAAGAAGGAAGAGGAAGCCATAGTGCTAGATTTCTTACCCAACGGCTACCCTTTTGACAACAAGCCAATCCATCTCAAGACAGCGATAGCCCAGGCGATAGGTAAGGAGAACTTCACGCTTCTGGAGCTTGTTCCAAGAAAAGGTATATTCCTACAGCCTTTCGAAGAGGTCTACATTGGAGAGGCGAAGAGGGATAAGATCCATCACATCAATGGCAAGATTAACACATCAAGATTGACCCACACAGCCAAGAGCGAACTAGGCCATGTAGTAGAGGACATAGTGAAGAAGCATGAGGCGCGCTTTGTTGAGTTCTTCAACAAGGCTCAGCCAATGAGCACCAGGATACATATCCTAGAGCTGCTGCCAGGGGTAGGTAAGAAGCACATGTGGGAAATAATAGAGGAACGAAAAGCAGATCAGTTCAAGAGTTTCGCAGACCTGCGCGAGAGAGTCAAGCTGATGCCAGACCCTGTGCAGACAATAGTAAAGAGGATAGTCTCCGAACTTGAGGGAAAAGAGAAGCATTACCTATTTGTTGACAGGCCTGCTGGCGCTGCAGAATGATGGAGTGTAAAATATTCTTTTCATTCAATTAACCTTATCATTCTATTCTGAATTTCTTGAGATTATCATCAGAAATCTTCTTGCTAATAATCTCATGCATATGCCCTGCGCCTATTGCGCCAGGCTTGATAAAAACCTGTTCATCTTTGGAATCAGAATAGCGGGCAGTGAGAGCGGCAGCCAATGCCTTTGCCTCCTCTGTTGGCTTCCCAACAAGTATTGTCACTGGTCCGACAACATCTTTTGCTTCGAACAGGATATCTCCATTCTCCCGAAGCCTGAGAAGAGCATCATTCTCCTCTTCATTCCTCCCGACAATGATCTTATCATCTCCTATGCGGAAATGGCGGCCAAAGGCCAGCAGCTTTATATCCTTGATTAAAGGTTTCTTTTCATGAGCAAAAAGGTCCTTTACTCTCTGAGCATAGCCCGGATCAGTCAGCCTGCAGCCAGAGGTTCCGCTCAGAAATCCATCAAGGCCGAACCTCTTGGCAAGCTCAAGCTGTTGGCTGCGAGTTCTCCCTCTGATCTTGAGGAGCTTCTGCCTATCGATCCAGCCGTTCTTCTCTGCCTCCGTAGCAGGAAGTATGCCTGCTGACAGAGGTCTAACAAGCTTTCCAGAAAGGTCTGCTTCCTCTTCTATCAGCATCAATGTCCTGAAATGCTGGCTCATGGGCCTCTGACCGACTACTTCGCCTGTGAAAACGAACTTAGCCTCTATCTGCTCAGCGAATTTCTTTGCCTCCCTCAAAATGAATATCTTGCAGTCGATGCAAGGATTGACGTTCTTCCCGTGGCCGTGCTTCGGCTCCCTGACTATGTCGATGTATTCATCAACCTTATCAATCAGCTTCAGCTGGACGCCAAGCCTATCGGCAAGCCTCTGCATTGATCCCGGATGAGCTTCGCTGAAGAAAGGGCTCATGTAGTTCAGGGCGATTACCTCGATGCCCTGCTCCTGGATGAGCTTTATTGCCAGCGCACTGTCAAGCCCTCCTGAGAAAAGCCCGACTGCCTTTATCTTTTCTTTTCTATCCAAAGCAAAACCTCCGGAATCGCTTCATGTGTCAAATCATGAAAAAAACAAAATCAAAACAACATAACAATAGAAACAAAACAAAAAAATTTGGAAGATCTTCTTTTATCATAAATTCATCTGAGCTTCTCTGCGCCCTTTCCTTTGTTCATCAGGCCGCGGCTCTTGGTGCCAGCACTGGTCAAACCCCTGAAGACTCTTCCTTTCTGCTCCACAAGGCGCCTGAGGTTAATATCATTCTGTATGTTAGGATGATTCCTCTCGATAAGGATTACCTCGTACCAGGCATTCTTCCCGTCCTCGCCAACCCAGTATGAGTTGAGCACTTCGCAGTTGGTGTGGCTCTTGGCCGCTCGCTCCTCTGCAATCCACTGATAATCCTTCCTGACTATCTTCATGAGCCTTGATGCCTTCGACCTTCTTCCGCCGCTAGGCCTTGGCCTCATCCTTCCGCCTCGCATCACGCGCTGCCTTACGATTATGAATCCCTGCTTCGCCTTATAGCCAAGGCTTCTCGCCCTGTCAAGTCTCGTCGGATGATCGACTCTCACGGTCGCCTGCTCTCGTCTCCAGAGAAAAAGTCGCTGCTTCTGGTTATCACCGAGTGATTTCTTAGGTGTCTTCCAGAGCGTCCTTATGTGCTTGTATAGTCCCATCTGTCGGCCTCCATTATTTTGCTGAAATATTTGTATTTCACAGGTTCAGGCAAGCCATCGCCCACATTCCTGCTGTATGAAAAGAAAAACAGAGTATTTATAAATGTTTTTACTGTCAACTCAGTAAATGAAGTTTTGTCAGCGCAGTGCTGTTCCGGCTCCATCCTGAGTCTCTTTTTTTCCGTAAGAAATTTAACCCCGACTAGCCAAATGGCTAGTGCGGGGGGTGGGAGCGTACCCCACCATGAAAAAAGAAATCAAGCTATTTAATAAAGTTAAGCGT
>Ga0315276_10000719_pt1 | contig 28716 bp, 23 predicted proteins | sample YL17G05_0_MG_FD_204542 | JGI IMG/M metagenome (GOLD analysis project Ga0315276, IMG submission 204542) | Sediment microbial communities from Yellowstone Lake, YNP, Wyoming, USA - YL17G05_0 | ecosystem: Environmental > Aquatic > Freshwater > Lake > Sediment | place: USA: Wyoming | collected... | reverse complement strand
GGCCTTTGCGCAAGATCGCTGCGAACAGCGCACGCTGGTACTGGGGCGCGCAATAGATCTCATAACCGAGCTCACCGGTGAACGACAGTCGCGCCACCAGCGCCGGGACGCCGGCGACGTCGAGCCTGCAGAAGTCACGGAAGCGGAATGCGGCGCCGGAAACATCGGCGCGGGTAAGACGCTGCAGGAGCTCGCGTGAGCGCGGACCGGCGATTGCCATCCCGTGCAGCGTATCGCTGGCGTTGCGGTATGCGACACCTTCTGCCGGCCGGTTGTTCTCGAACCAGCGCCGGTGCATGTTTTGCGCCGCGTTGGAGCCGAAGACATAGAAGGTCTCCTCGTCCAGGCACGCGACGGTGAAATCGCCGAGCAGTTTTCCTTTTGGCGTGAGCATCGGGGTGAGCGTAAGGCGGCCAATCGCCGGCAGGCGCCCGGCCATGAGCCGATCGAGGTAAGTACGGGCACCTGATCCCGTGAACTCATGCTTGGCGTAATTCGCGATCTCGATCGCACCCACCGCCTCGCGCACGGCGCGGCATTCGGCGGCCACATGCAAGAAGGCGTTGGAACGGCGGAAGGTGGGTGTCTCGAACGCTTCGGCGGCGCTCGGCGCGAACCACAGCACGTGCTCGAGCCCGAACGAGGCGCCGAAGACCGCGCCCCGGGCCGACAGCGCATCGTAGAGTGCCGTCGTCTTCGATGGCCGGGCGGCCGGCAACTCCTCGTTCGGATAGCTGATGAGGAAGCGCCTGGCGTAGTTCTCCATGGATTTCTGCATGCCGAATTCACGCGTTGCGAATTCACCGAAGCGCGCCACATCCATGGCCCACACATCGATCGCCGGCTCGCCCTCGAGCATCCATTGGGCAACGCAGAGGCCCACGCCTCCACCCTGGCAGAATCCAGCCATGACGCCGACCGCGACCCAGTAGTTGCGCAACCCGCGCACGGGGCCGATCAGCGGATTGCCGTCAGGGCCGAAGGTGAAGGGCCCATTGATCACGTTCTTGATCCCCGCGCGGCCGAGCGCCGGCATTCGATCGAAGGCCAGTTCGAGCCGGTCGGCAATGCGATCCAGATCGGGCTGAAGGAGTTCGTGTCCGAAATCGGGCGGCGTCCCGTTGACTGACCAGGGCACGCAACGGGGCTCGTACGTACCGATGACGATGCCATGATGTTCCTGCCGCGTGTAGGCGTTGCCCTCGTAGTCGATCGTCACTGCGACCTCGGTACCGTGGTCGCGCACCTCGGGGATCGTCTCGGTAATGAGGTAGTGGTGCTCCATCGGCTGCACCGGAAGGTCGATCCCTGCCAGATGGCCGACTTCCCTCGCCCACAGTCCCGCCGCGTTCACCAGCATCTCGGCATTGATGGTGCCCGCTCCGGTCACCACGTCCCAGGTGCCATCGGCGCACGGCCGCGTCGCAAGCACGGGCGTGTTGCGATACACCTTGGCGCCGAGATTTTGCGCGGCTTTGGCGTAGGCGTTGGTGACACCCGCGGGATCGACATGACCATCGACCGGTTCATAGAGCGCGGCGAGATATTTCGTCGGATCGATCAGCGGATTCAGATCGCGCGCTTCGCGGAGCGAAATGAAATCGGTCTCGAGCCCCATGTAGCGTGCCTTTGCGCGCTCCTGCCTGAGGTAGTCGACCCGTTCCGGCGTCGCGGCGAGATAGATGCCGCCCGGCCGGTGAATCCCGCACGATTGCCCGGACAGGTCCTCGATCTCCCGGTAGAGGCTGATCGTGTAGCTTTGCAGGCGCGCAATGTTGGGATCGGAATTGATCGTGTGGATCAATCCGGCGGCATGCCATGTGGATCCCGACGTGAGTTCTTTGCGTTCAAGCAATATCGCGTCGCGGCAGCCGAACTTCGCCAGGTGGTAGAGAATGCTGCAGCCGACCACGCCGCCGCCGATGACGACGACCCTGGCATGCGTTTCCATTGTCCGCCTCCTGTTGCCTTCCGTGCTGCGCCACTCCGGGGCGGTTATGCTCAGTCGACCCAGCCAGTGTAGGTCGCAAGTCCCCGCTTCTTGATCTGGCTTGCGATGACGACGCGCTGGATTTCCGAGGTGCCTTCCCAGATCCGGTCGACACGGACATCCCGATACAGCCGTTCCACGGGGTTCTCGCGCATGTAGCCGCGACCGCCCATGATTTGCACTGCCTTGTCCAGGACCCGGCCGGCCATTTCGCTGGCCTGCAGCTTTGCGGCGCTGGCATGGGCATGCGCGAGCTTGCGATCCTGCCGCTGCGAGAGTTGCCACGCGACGCGGTAGACGAGCGCCTTCGCCGCCATGACCTCGACCGCCATGTCGGCGAGCATGAACTCGATGGCCTGGAAGTCGCGAATCGGACGCCCGAACTGCACGCGCTTCGCCGCCCAGTCATTGGCAATCTCGGTCGCGCGGGTCGCTGCGCCGACGCAGTGCGCCGCGATCTTGAGGCGCGCCTCGACGAACCAGTCCTTGGTCAGCTCGAGGCCCGCGCCGATCGAGCCAAGCATGTCCTCCTCGCCCAGTTCGACCTCCTCGAACAGCAATTCCGGGTGCTCCGAGATGTACGTGTGCATGAATTTTGGAATCCGCTTGACGCGGACCCCGGGTCGATCCCTATCCACCAGGAAGAGCGTGGGCTTCGCCGGGTCCCCGTCGACGTGGGCGTGGACAATGATGAAATCGGCGACGTCGCCGTGGGTAACGAACCACTTCTCCCCGGAGAGGTAGTACCGGTCGCCGCGGCGCATTGCCGACGTCTGCACCTGGCGGGGATCGGAACCGGCGCCAGGCTCGGAGATCGCGAAACAGTAGGTGCGCTCGCCGCGGCAGCTCGGCTCAAGATAGCGGCGGCGCTGCTCCGGCGTGCCGTCCTTCAGCGGGATCGCCGGCTGCCAAGCGACGCCCCAAATTCCGCCGGTCGCCATGCCGAACTGCTCGTTGACGAGGGCCTGCTCGAACAGCGATAGCCCCTGGCCGCCGTGCTCGCGCGCATGGTTGATGGCGTTGAAGCCGGCGCTGAGCGTCTCCTTCTTGAGCCGCTCCAACAACTCGCGCGGCAAGACGCCGTGCTCCTCGATTGCCATCTCGTTCGGAAAGAGATGAGTCTTGGCGAACCATGCCGCCTTTTCCTGCAGTCCGCGCTCGCGGATGGAGAGATTGAGGTCCATTGCGTTCACTTTTTCCTTGGTATGTGGCGCGCGAGTTGCTTGCCGCCGTCGACGAAGAGCACGGTGCCGGTTACGTAATCGCCTGCGTTCGAGGCGAGGAAGGCAACCGCCCGCGCCACCTCCGAGGGTTCGCCCATCCGGCATATCGGCAGCCCCTCGACGCCCGCTTCGATCGCCGCCGGCTCGTATTGCCCGAGTGCGCTGGTGCGAATGGTGCCCGGCGCGACCGCATTGACGGTGAGCCCATGCGGCGCCCATTCGATCGCCAGCGTCTTCGTCAGGTTGATGACGCCGGCGCGTGCGGCCGCGGCGTGTGCGTAGCCAGGCGACCCATTCTCGATCGAAAGCACGATATTGATGATCTTTCCGCCTCCTGCGCCGGCGATGCGCCGCAACGCAAAAGCTTGCGACATGTGCCAGGTTCCTGCGAGGTTAAGGTCGACGACGGCACGAAAGCCATTCGGCGAGATGTCGAGCGCGGGTGCCTCGAACTGGCCACCCGCGTTGTTGACCAGGATGTCGGGGAGGCAGCCGCGGGCGGCGAGCGCATCAAACAGGGCGGCGACCTGCTTTTCGTCGCGTATGTTGACCTGATGCCAGGCGCTGTCGATCCCGTTGTCGCAAAGCTGCGCCGAGGCCTCTGCCAGACGATCAGCATTTCGTGCCGCGATCACGACCGCCGCGCCAAGTGCGCCCAGTTCCTGCGCGATCGCGAACCCGATGCCGGTGCCACCGCCGGTGATGAGGGCTGTTCGTCCGGCGAAGAGCCCCGGCGCGAAGATTGCCTTCATCGTGTATTCTCGAGCGTCGACAAATCGGAGAAGACGGCATGACGGCTGTCAGCACGCAGCGAAATGGTGCGGTACTCGAAGTGGTTCTCCGGAGGCCGCCGGCGAACGCAATCGATCCGCCGACGAGCCGCGCGCTGGGAGCGGCATTTGCGCAATTGCGGGACGATCCCATGCTGCGTGTGGCGATCGTCACCGGGTCGGGCGAACGCATGTTTTCGGCAGGTTGGGACCTGAAGGCCGCCGCCGCGAGCCCGCCGGACAGCGATTGGGGGCCCGGCGGGTTTGCCGGCCTCACCGAGCTTTTCGACATCGGCAAGCCTGTGATTGCCGCCGTCAACGGGCTGGCGGTCGGCGGCGGGTTCGAGCTCGCGCTCGCCTGCGACCTCGTCGTTGCCGCGAGCCATGCGGAGTTCTTTCTTCCAGAGGCGCGGATCGGCGTCATCGCTGACGCTGGCGGCGTGCTGCGCCTCTCCCGCCGGCTGCCGCACGTCATCGCGATGGAAATGTTTCTCACCGGCCGGCGCATGGGAGCACGGGAAGCGCTGGCCTGGGGGCTCGTTAACGACGTCGCGCCGGCAAGCGAAGTACTGCCGCGCGCCCGGGCACTGGCGGACCGGATCTGTGCCTCGGCGCCGCTGTCGATTGCTGCCTACAAGGAGGTGCTGCAGCGCACCGAAGGGCTCCCTGTGGTGGAGGCATATCGCGTGATGCGGAGCCATGCCTGTCCCGCGTACCACCGGATGCGAGCCTCCGAGGATTACAGGGAGGGGCCACGCGCCTTCGCTGAAAAGCGCGCCCCGTGCTGGCGGGGACGATAGACACGCGCACCGCCGCATTGCCCGGGTGGTTCCTGTAGAGTCGGCATTCATCATGAATCGCCGTTCAGCCGCCCAGTTCGAGGTCGCGCGCGGCCTTCAGCGTATCGTCGCGGTGCGCGATCGCCTCCTCCAGCCACCCGATGCGCAGTTGCGGAACCGAGGAGATGAGCACCTTGGTGTAGGCATGCTGCGGCCGGTTCAGGACCGCGTCGGTGGTACCGCGCTCGACGATCTCGCCACGATACATGACGGCAACCTCATCGGCGAAGGCGGCCACCATCGACACGTCGTGCGTAATGAACAGAAACGTCAAACCGCTCTCGGCGCGCAGGCGCCGCAGCAGCTCGATGATCGAAGCGGCGACCACGGTATCGAGCGACGACGTCACCTCGTCGCAGAGGATCAGCTCGGGTTCGGCGGCGAGCGCACGCGCCAAGTTGACGCGCTGTTTCTGCCCGCCCGAGAGCTCGTGTGGGTGGCGTTGCGCGAATTCGGGCAATAGCTGCACCATCTCCAGCAGTTCACTGACCCGCTCTGCCCGGAGGCGCCGACCGAGGCCGTGGAAGAAATCGAGCGGCCGCCCGATGATCTGGCCGACGCTGTGTGCGGGGTTGAGAGACATATCCGGGGACTGGAAGACGATCTGGATGCGGCGCAGTTGTTCGCGCGATCGCCCCCGAACTGAACCTGCCAGCACATCGCCGCCCAGTCGGAGCTTGCCAGCGGCGGGTTCAAGGAGCCCGGCAATGACGCGGGCGAGGGTGCTCTTGCCGGAGCCGGACTCACCGATGACTGCCAGGACGGACAAGCGTCGCAGCGAAAGGTCGACCGATTTCACTGCGACCACGGCCGGATTGCCACCAACGCCTTGCCCATAACCGGCAGTCACGCCTGAGAGTTCGAGCACGGGCGGCGGCGGCGCCCCCGAAGGCGCAGCCGCCGCGCGGACGGCGCCGGGAGTCCACCGGTTGCACGCTTCCATCAGCGAGCGTGTGTAGGCGGTCCTGGGTGTCGCCACCATGTCCGTCACTGGGCCTTCTTCCTGAACGATACCGTTGCGGAGCACGAGCACGCGATCGGCAATCTGTGCAACAACGGCGAGATCGTGGCTGACATAAAGTGCGGCCGCGCCCCGATTCCGGATCGCGTCCTTGAAGGCCTTGAGGACACCAATCTGGGTCGTGACGTCGAGCGCCGTTGTCGGCTCGTCAAGAACGAGGAACTGGGGTCCGCAGCACATCGCCATTGATGCCATCAAGCGCTGTAGCTGGCCGCCCGATAACTGGTGCGGATAGCGCGCGCCGATCCGCTCAGGATCAGGGAGCCCGAGCTCGCGGTAGAGTTCGCGCGCGCGTGCCCGTGCATCGGCGGCGGTCATCATTCGATGGACGATCGCCGCCTCGATCACCTGATCGCCGACGGTCAACGCCGGGTTGAAACTGGCCGCCGCGCTTTGCGCGACGTAGGCGACGCTGCGGCCGCGCAGCGCGCGCAATTCTCCCAGTGGCAGGGCAAGAAGGTCAGCGCCAGCGAGCCGCACTCTCCCCTCGGCAATGCGCAGGCCCGGGCGGACATAGCCGAGGGCGGCAAGGCACAGGGTGGTCTTGCCGGAGCCCGATTCTCCGATGATGGCCAGGATTTCACCGGGGCCGACTGACAGGCTCACGCCGCGCACCACCGGCACCCGAGCGGCGACGCTGTGGATGGCCAAATTCTCGATTTGCAGGAGCGCGTTCGTCATTCGCGCGCTTCGGCATAGGCGCGCCCGGTGCGGAGCGACAACTCATCGACGAGAAGGTTCAGCGACACGGTGACGCTTGCAATCGCCGCCGCCGGGATGATCGGCGCCAGCGACCCTGAACGAAGTCCTTCCATGTTCTCGCGGACCATGCTGCCCCAGTCCGCCAACGGCGGTTGCACCCCCAGCCCGAGAAAGCTGAGACCGCTCATGAAGAGAATGACGAACGAAAGCCGGATCGCGAAGTCGGTGAGGAGCGGCAGCACGACGTTCGGCAAGATCTCGTGCCGCAGGATCCACCACGTGCCCTCGCCGCGGGCGCGCGCCACCTCGACGAAGTCCATCACCTTGAGATCCATGGCCAGGGCGCGCGCGATGCGAAACACGGCGGACGCGTAGACGACACCGCTTGTCACGACCAGCACGGGAACCGATGAACCAAGCGCCGCGATCACGACCAGCCCCATCATGATGTGCGGAAAGGAGAGCAGGGCGTCGTTGAGACGGCTCAGCACGGTGTCAACCAACCCGCCCCGGATGGCAGCGAAGAAACCAACGGAGACGCCGAGCGCCTGCGCCAGGACGGTCGCGGCGACCCCCATACCGAGCGTTGTCCCCGCGCCGTTGATCACGCGAGACAGGATATCGCGCCCGATGTAGTCACCACCCAAAAGGAACGAGGAGCTCGCGCTGGCGAAATTGTCGTTGGAGACGATGTCTGCCTGACCATAGGGGGCGAGGTAGGGGCCGACCAGCGCCACGAGGACCCAGAAGACGAGAATCGCGGCGCCGACAATTCCGGCCGTGCTGAGGCGGCCGTCCCCGCGTGTGCCGCCTTGATCGACTTTCGCTTCTGCGTTCGTCACCGGATCACTGCGCGTGCCGCAAGCGAGGGTTGCCCATGATTGCCGCGATATCTGCCAGTAACATCAGCGCGATGTAGCCCCCGCAGAAGATGAAAGCGCAGGCCTGGATCAGCGGGAAGTCGCGTGTCGTGACGGCGTCGACGATCAACCGCGCCAAGCCGGGATAGGCGAAGATCGTCTCCACGATGATAACGCCGCTGATCAGGTAAGCAAGGTTCAATGCCACCACGTTCGCAATCGGGCCGACCGCGTTGCGCAGCGCATGAACGAGCACGACGCGGCGCCACGGCACCCCCTTGAGAACCGCCATCTCTATGAACGGCATCGACAGCACATTGACCACCGTCGCTCGCGTCATGCGCGCCATCTGCGACACGATGACTGCCGCAAGCGTCACCACAGGCATCACGAGTGACGAGACCAACTGGCCGACGGAGCGAAATTCCATGACATAGGAGATCGCCGGGAGCCAGCGGAGTTTTACGGCAAAGATGATGACGAGGAGGGTGCCGAGAAAGAACTCGGGTAAAGCCGCAACGCACAAGGCGGCGATCGAACTCACGCGGTCGAAAGTACTGCCCGGACGTGACGCCGCGAGGAGACCGATCCCGAGCGCGAGAGGTACGGCGAGCGCCGCGGAGAGGCCGGCGAGGAGAAGCGTGCGTCCGAGCCGTTCCGCGATGAGTCCGCTGACCGGTGCCTGGTTCGCGAGCGATATGCCGAAATCAAGGCGCATCATGCCGCCGAGCCACTCGAAGTATCGCACCGGCGCAGGGCGGTCCAGACCGAGCTGCGAGCGCAATGCCTGGACGCCTTCCGGTGTGGCGTACTGTCCGAGTACCGCCTGGGCAAGGTCGCCGGGCAGCAATTCGGTGCCGACGAAGACGAGAATCGAGACGATCAAAAGCGTCAAGAGGCTCAGAAGAACGCGATGCAGGATCAGCTTCAGCATCGACGCTGCCTCGACGGGGAACGAAAACTGCCGGGCGAGGCCTTCGCCCGCGCCTCAGCTCTCGAGCCAGACGCTGTCGGCGAAGTTGAAGCCGCCTAGACTCCCGGTCGGAACTGGCGCCAGGCCCTTCACCTTGCTTGAATACCCGTCGAGGTAGTTGACGAAGGCCGGGATCGCATTGCCTCCGTCTTCGTAGATGATCTTCTGGATGTCCCAGAACACTTCCTTGCGCTTCGCCGGATCGATGGTCCCGCGAGCGGTAACGATGAGTTGGTCGAGACGCGTGTTCTTGAACTGCGTATCGTTCCACTTGGCATCCGATGTCCAGATCAGCGTGCCCATGATATTTTCGGTTGGCCGCGGGTTCCAGACGACGGCGTGGAAGGGACGCTTGATCCAGATGTTTGTCCAGTAACCGTCGGATGGCTCGCGCTTGAGCTCGATGTTGAGGCCCGCTCGCGCCGCATCGTGCTGCAATAGAAGGCCCATTTCCAGACTGTTCTGAACCGCCTCGGTGACGTGCAGCTCGAGGCGCGCGTTCTCCATGCCGGCTCTCTTCAGGTGGAACTTCGCTTTGTCTATGTCGACTCCGCGCTGTGGCAGCGAGTTGTTGTAGACCGCGCTCTGCGGCATCACGAAATGATCGTTGGCGACGACGCCGTAGCCTTTCAGCACCTGGTTGACGATACGCTCCCGGTCGAGCAGATTTTTTACCGCCAGCCTGAGGTCGAGGTTATTGGTCGGTGGCCGGTCGCACATCATGGCGAACTGGACGAAGCGTGGGCATGGAGTAGACAAGACCTCGATGCCCGGAGTCCTTTTGGCGTCCTCGATCGCGTTCGGCCGCAGATCCGACATCATCTGGATATCGCCCGACAGAAGTGCGTTGAACCGGGCAACCGGATCGGCGATGCTGAACAACTCGATTTCGTCGACGTAGGGACGGCCGGACTTGAAGTAGTTCTCGTAGCGCGTGGCGACGGTGCGCACGCCCGGCCGGAACTCCTTGACCCGAAATGGCCCGGTCCCGATCGCGGAGGCAAAGTCGGTCGTGCCGTTCTTCAGAATCATGAACCCGAAGGTGCCCAAGAGGACCGGCACGTCGACATTGGGGGCCTTGAGCTTGATGCGAATTGTGTCCTTGCCGTCCGCAGTGACTGCCTCAAAATCCTCGACCAGGCTTTTCGACGCGGAAGCGACCTTCTCATCCTTGTGCCGCAGTAGCGAGTAGACGACGTCTTCGACGGTGAGCGCCTTGCCATCATGGAAGGTGACGCCCTTGCGCAGCTTGAATACCCACTCGGTGACGTCCTTGTTGGTTTCGAAGGACTCCGCGAGTTCGGGCTGGGCCTGCCCCTTGCCGTCGATCCGGGTTAGCGCGTTATAAACGATATGCCCGCGTGAATAGTCCGTGGTCTGCACGAACTTCGCCGGGTCGAGTGTGTCCTGCGCGCTCTGCACATGTGCGCCAACGCGCAGTCGTCCGCCCCGCCTCGGCTCTGCACCAGCCGCGGCCATCGGCATCGTGCCTGCTGCAGCGGCGATTCCTGCGGCGAGCAACGATTTGTTGAAGTCACGACGGCTCAAGCCTTTGTCATTCGCCATCTCGTTCTCCGAGGTCTATCCGCTGAGGTTTTCTTCACGCGTCCCGCTACCGCACAGCTTTGCGCTGCAGGTTGTTGACACTGTGTCAGCCTGTTGGCATGGTGTCAAGCTGACGAGTTGGCAAGGCCGACGAAGAATTCGCACCCATGCAATTCGTGTTCGGCGACAAACAACGCCATACCCTTTCAAGGGGCCGCAAGGCAGGCAACCCTGGGGGTTTGCCCTCAGGGCGCGGCGTTGGCGAACTCATGACTCGGATATCCATCGGCGAAGAGGAGATGCGTGATCTTTGAGCCCCGCTGTACAACCATGGTTCGGTCACGCCGGACGGAAGACGGCTTCGCGTCGGCGCTATCGCGATCGTCATCGACGGTGAAGCCGTGGCGTATTTCGGAATTAATTTCGTGATTGTCGACCTCGTCATGGCGCAACGGGCGCTGGAACAGTTCACCCGCACCGAACAGCGTCCGGATGAAATCCATGAGGCCTCTCCGACCGGCCCGCCGCCGCTGCGCTTCGTCATCGAGCATTGCCTGGCGGACTTCCGGTCGCCGCCGGATCTCTTGTCGCGCGAGGTGCGCATCGCACTGGTCGGCCGATTGCGCAACGAAGGCGTTTTCGTGCTGCGCGGCGCGGTGCGGGAAATCGTAGCGTGCCTCGGGATCAGCCGCGCGGCCGTCTACAATTACGAGAAGCTCGCGCCCAAGGCGGGAGCCACTCGCCGCAGCGGCGTGGCTGCGGGTGCCGCGCACGCACGTCATTCACCCAAAGACCGACTCCCATGACTCACAAGTTGGATCCGCTCCTGGCGCCGCGTTCGATTGCGTTTGTCGGCGCCAGCCCGCGCCTGGAAACGCCAGGAAGCGACATGCTGCGCATGATCGAGCGCGCCGGGTTCACCGGCGACATCTATCCGGTCAATCCGAAATACGATCGAATCGATAACTACCGTTGCTGGGGTTCCCTTGCCGACCTGCCCGGACCGGTCGACCTCGTCATCCTTTCTGTCGCCAATGCTCGGCTCGAAGCGACGCTCAAGGAAGCGATCGCTGCCAAGGCACGGGCCGCCGTCATCTTCGCCAGCGGCTATCTCGAACACGATACCGATCCGCCGCTTACCGAGCGGATCGCGACCCTCGCGCGCGAGGCCGGCATGCAGATCTGCGGGGGCAACGGCATGGGTTTCTACAACGACGTTGCGAAGGTCTGGGCGGCGGCCTTTGCCATCGAGCGGCGCGCCGTGGCCGGCGGCATCACGTTGATCAGCCATGCCGGGTCTGCTTTCGGGGCCCTCGCCCACAATGACCAGCGGTTCCGCTTCAACCTGGCGGTCTCGGCCGGCCAGGAACTCGCGACTACCGCCGCGGACTACATCGACTACGCGCTCGAGCAGCCCGAGACGCGCGTCATCGGCCTTTTCCTCGAGGCCGTGCGGGACCCGCGCAGCTTTACCGCCGCGCTCGAGAAAGCGACGCGAAAGGGGATTCCCATCGTCGTCTTGAAGGTCGGCCGCACCGAAGCGAGCGCCGCAATGGCGGTTAGTCACTCCGGCGCCATTACCGGGAACGATGCCACCTATCGTGCGCTCTTTGATCGTCACGGCGTCCTGCAGGTCGACACGCTCGACGAATTGGGCGCGTCGCTGCTCTTCTTCGGGCAGCCGCGCCGCCCGGCGAAGGGAGGTCTCGCGGTCATTGGCGATTCCGGTGGTGAGCGCGAGATGATCGTCGACCTGGCGTCGCAACTTGAGGTTCCCTTCGCGAAGATCGGAGCTGAGACGGTGAGGCAGCTTGCGGCGCGGCTCGAGCACGGACTCGAACCAGTGAACCCGCTCGATGCCTGGGGCACGGGGGACCACTTTGTCGACCGGTTTGCCGATTACTTCACCATGCTGCTGGAAGATCCCGACACCGCAATCGGCATCTTTTTCAACGACCTGCGCGACAATTACTATGTCCACGACGGATTTGCCGAAGCGGCGCGGCGTGCCCATGCGCGAACGCAGAAGCCGGTGGCCTATGCCACCAATTTCAGCCGCGTGCGCAATGCGGGCCTTTCGGTTGCCCTGACCGAGGAGGGCCTGCCGGTTCTCGAGGGGACCATCCCGGCCCTGAAGGCCGTGCGCAACATGCTTGCTTACCGCGATTTCTGCGCTCGACCGGCGGATCCACTGCCGCCGGTCCAACCAAGCCGGGACTGGCGTGGCTTTCTGCTCGGGCGGCCGCCGCTCCCGGAGGCACAGGCGCTGGAGCTGCTCGCCGATTACGGCATCGCCGCGCTTCCCGCATGTGAAGCAACGACGATTGCAGATGCCGTCGCGGCCGCGCAAATGCTCGGCTTCCCTGCCGTCCTGAAGACCGCGATGCCGGGGATCCTGCATAAGACGGAGCAGGACGGCGTGAAGCTGGGCCTCACCGACGGAACGACCTTGCGGGCGGCGTACGAGGACCTTGCCCGCCGCCTTGGGCCCCGTGTTTTGGTAACGCGGATGGCGCCAGCGGGTGTCGAACTTGCGCTAGGCATCACGATCGACCCGCAATTCGGGCCGCTCGTGATGATTGCCACGGGCGGCATCTGGATAGAGGTACTTCGCGATGCGCAGCACGCGCTGGCGCCGTTCGGCCCGAAAACGGCACGGCGCCTCATCGACCGACTGCGTTTTCGCAGCATGCTCGAAGGCGCGCGGGGCAAGCCGCGGGCCGATCTGAACCGGCTTGCTGAAACCGTCGCACGGTTCTCCGTCCTGGCCCACGAACTCGGTGATGTCCTCGCGGAGCTGGACGTCAATCCGCTGCTGGCGACGCCGGAGGGAGCCCTTGCCCTGGATGCCCTTGTTATCCCGAAAGCCCGTCGCGCACCATTGGACGGAACGCCGTTCATGCCGCATCACGCTGCCAAGCGTTCGTAGTGGTGATGCAATCCGCCGATATCTGCAAACTCGATCGCCCTGCCCCGGTCTGGCGGACGCACGGTTCGCGGATTCGGTGCGTCCATCGACAAAGAGAGGGGCGTTCTCCAGTTGTGATAGGAGTCGAGATATCGACCGACGATGCGCCTGAGATGACGGTCATTCAAGACGGTGACATGATCGAGACAGTCGCGGCGCAGGGTTCCGATCAGTTGCTCCACGAATGGATTCTGCCAAGGACTTCGCGGTGCGCTGAGAACCTGCTCGATCCCCATGCCCTCAAGCCGCCTTTGAAACGCCCCATCGTAGATCGCATCGCGATCTCGTAGGAGATACCCTCGCCGGCGCGACGCTGCGCAGTCTCGATCGGGTCAACATCGGGGCCACGCCGAATCCGCTGGCGAAGGGCTGTCCGGATTGCGCCACGGCCGCTCCTCGACTGGGTCGAGCAAGACAGCCCCATTGGCCACGCGCACGCCCGCCGACGTAGTCTGAAGCCGGTCCGTCGTCGAAGCGCGTATTCGCCTACCCGACCGCCAGCGCAACCAAGGCGATTTCGTCGAGCGCGGTGCCGGCATCGGCAACGTGCATCACGCCCTCCACCCGCGCCGCCCCTTCGAGGCCCAGCACAGGCTTGCCGAACTGCCGGCCGAGCGCCACTTCCGACAGCGTCCCGTAACTGTCGCCGATCGCGACCAGGCAGAACGCGGCGCGCGCAATCAGCGCGTTGCGCGCCTCGCCGATGCCGGTGGCGATGACGATGCCGACGTAAGGATTGGCGAACGAAGGATCGGCGTCGGGCAGCATGCCGATCGTGGTCCCACCGGCACTCGCGGCGCCGCGGCAGACCGCTTCCATGACGCCCTGCCGGCCGCCGCACACCACAGCATGGCCCATCTGCGCGAGGCCGCGGCCGACCGCTTCCGCCAGGGCAAGCTGCGCGGGTGAGGCTTCGCGCGGCCCGATCACGCCGACCGGAATCCGGATCGGGTGGCCGGACTCGCGCTGCTGCCACGTTGCGGCGGTCACCGCGTCGACCTCCTCGCCGCCCGGCGTTACGCCTTCGTCCACCCACACGCGCCGCGCGGCGTCGAAACGTCGGCCGCGCGCGTCGTAGAGCGCCTTGCGCGGTCGGTCGAGCCTAAAGGTGGCGCTCATGGCGGCTGCCGAACCATTCGCCGGTGGTCATGATGGTCGAGCAGACGGCCGTGATCAGCAGAGCGAGCGCGGCGGCTGCGGGAAAATCGCTTCCCGTCTCCGAGATCAGGCTGTAGAGCTGCAGCGGCAGGATGCGCAGCTGCGTCCCTACCAGCGCGAGCGCTGTCCCGTACGCCCCGAACACCACGGCGGCGACGAGGCAGAACGCGGCGCCCACCGGCGCCGCCACCTGCGGCAGCATCACCTGGCGAAACGCCTGCGCCGACGTCGCCCCGAGCGATTCGGCCGCGGCGAGCTGCGAGCGGTCGAAGTTGACCAGCACCGGCAGGATGCCCATCACCACGCGCGGTATCAGGTAGTACGACGAAGCGAAGGCGAGGCCCACCGGCGTGAACAGCGCCTTGCCCACCACCGCCGGATCGAACCCGGCATAGCCCAGCATCTGCGTGACGAAGCCGGCGCGGCCGTAGCCGAGGATGAAGCCGTAGGCGACGATCAACCCCGAGAAGGTGAGCGGCAACGCGATGACGAACGACAGCAGCGTGCGCCGCCGCTCGGACAGGCGCGACAGATGCAAGGCGACCGCGACGCCGACCAGCGTCGAGACCGTGGCCGCCGCGAAGGTCAGCATGAGGCTGCCGGCCAGCGACGGCCAGAAGGCCGGCAACGCGAACGCGCGGCCGAACGCCCGCGTGCCCTCGCGCAGCGCGTCGAACGCCACGGCCGCCACCGGCAACGCGAAGAAGACCGCGAGCGCTCCGGCGGCAGGCGCGACGAGCAGCAGGCGCGTGGCGAGGCGCATGGCGAAGGTCGCGGCCTCGGATCGCTACTTGGCCTCGGTCGCCGCCACCCAGCCCTTGTCGATGTCGGCCTTCTTCGCCGCCGCCGCGCGCACGTCGAGCGGACGCACCTGCGGGGCTGCCGGCAGCTTGTCGGCCACCGCGTCGGGCAGGTTGATCCCCGGCACGGAGGGACGGACGAAGCCCTGCGCGAAGATGCCCTGGCCGAAATCGGTCATGATGAAGTTGAGCCACAGCTTGCCGGAATTCGGGTTCGGTCCCTTTTCGACGAGACTGATGCCGTAGGGGGCCGCCGCCGATGCTTCCTTGGGGATGACCACCGCCACCGCGTCGCCGAGACCATCGGTCCACTTCGCCTTGAGCCCGTCGTTCTCGTAGGAGATCCAGATCGGGATCTCGCCTTTCACGAACTGCGCGTAGGGCGTGGTGCCGATCACCCGCAGCACGTTGCCGGCCTTGTGCAGCTTGCCGAGGTAATCGAGGCCGGGCTGGACGTTGTTCATGTCGCCGCCGGCGCCGAAATTGGCGGCGAACGTCAGCACCTGCCCGACGCCGGTGGAGCGCGGGTCGAGATAAACCACCGAGTTCTTGTACTCAGGCTTGAGCAGATCGGCCCACGACTGCGGGACGTTCTTCACCAGCTTGGTGTTGACGATGAACGCGACGGTGAGCGAGTGGATCGTGAACCAGCGGCCGTCCGGCTCGCGGAACACCGCCGGCAGCTTGTCGAAGTTCACCGGCTTGAACGGCGCGACCAGTCCCTTGGCGGTGGCGTCCACCGCGGACGCCGCGAAGTAGTACGCGGTGTCCGCCTGCGGTCGGTTCTTCGCCTTCTCCAGCGCGACCACCGTGGCGCCCGAGCCGAGGTCGTTGTAGACGATTTCCACCTCCGGATAGCGCTTCTTGAACCCCGCGAACTGCGCCGCCCAGTTCGCCCACGTGGGTCCGGTGTCGAAGCTCACGACCATGCCTTCCTTCTTCGCGGCTTCGTACAGCGCCTTCTCGCCGGCGTAGAGCTCCGGCGAATCGAGCACCGTCTGGGCGGCGACCCCGGCGGCGAACAGGGTGGCGCAGGCGCCGACGAGCCAAGTTCTGGTCTTCATGTACTTCTCCTTCAGTGCGTGGGTAGGAACTGCACCGCGTCGCGCGGCACACGTACGTGGGCGATCGCTCCGCGCGCGGCGGTTTCGATCTTGATGCTGCCTTCCCCGACGCCGAGCTCGATCTCGCGGTTGGCGCCGAAAAAACGATCCTGCAGGATCCTTGTTGCAAACACGTTCTCGCCGCCGGCCGCCTCGACCGGCTGGACCTTTTCCGGGCGGACGAGGAGGCGAACGCCGGCGCCGGTCGGCGCGCCGTGCGGCGGGGTAACGAGGCGGCCGAGCGGCGTGTCGACGGCATCGGCTCCCACGGCCACGCCGTCGATGAGATTCGCGCGGCCGACGAAACCGGCGACGAACGCATCGGCCGGCCGGTCGTATATTTCCTGCGGCGTTGCCACCTGCACCAGCCGCCCGTCGCGCAGCACCGCGATCCGGTCGGCCAGCGACAGCGCCTCGTCCTGATCGTGGGTGATGAGCAGGGAGGCGATGTTCTGCTGCTTCTGGATGCGCCGGATCTCGTCGCGCATGGTGACCCGCGTCGCCGCGTCGAGCGCGGAGAGCGGTTCGTCGAGCAGGAGCGCGCGCGGCTCGAACACCAGCGCCCGCGCCAGCGCGACGCGCTGCTGCTGGCCGCCGGAGAGCTCCGCCGGCAGCCGGTCGCGCAGTGCGCCGAGCCCGACCATCTCCAGCATCGCAGCGGCGCGCCGCCGGCGCTCCGCCAGCGCAATGCCGCGCACGCGCAAGGGGTAGGCCACGTTCTCCCACACCGCCATGTGCGGAAACAGCGCGTAGGACTGGAAGACGATCCCGCACTCGCGCGAGCGAACGGTGGCGGCGGTGACGTCCTCGCCGCCCAGGCGCACTCGCCCGGAATCGAGGCGAAGAAAGCCGGCGATCAGCTTCAGCAGCGTGGTCTTGCCGCAACCGCTGGGCCCGATGCACACCACGAGCTCGCCCGGCGCGATGTCGAACGTGACGTCGAAGATGCCCGCCTTGCCGCCGGGATAGCGGAAGCTGGCGCTCTCGAGGTGAACCGATGCCTCGTTCATCGCGCGGGCATCGCGCTGCGAGCCTTTCCCGGGAGCGGGAACGGACGCGGCATGGGGCGGCTCCGCACCGCGATCATGCCGGCGCGCCCGCGGGCGGAAGGCGGCCCGCGCCGCGCGCGGACAGCGCGCCGGTGATCGAGGCCGTCAGTGCCAGAGCGAGCAGGAGGACCGTCGCCGCGCAGGCGAACCCCGTGGCGCCGTAGAAGGCCTGCAGCAACACCACCGGAAAGGTCCGGTTGAGGAACCCCGAGATCAGGTTGGAGAACTGGAACTCGCCGATCGACAGCGCGGCGACGATGATGAGCCCGGACAGGATGGAGTGCCGCAGCGCCGGCAGCACGATGTGGGCATAGCGCTGGAGGCCGCTGCTGCCCAGCGACTCGGCCGCATCCTCCAGCGTGCGCAGGCCGAGCCGCTGCATGTCGGCCACCACGGTCTGCAGAAAATACGGCAGGCACAGCACCACGTGTCCCGCGATCAGCAGCCAAATACTGCCGAGCCACGGCAGGGTGTCGGACGAGAAGACGAGGATGAAGCCGAACGCGAGCACCAGCGCGGGAAGCGCGACGGGCAACTGGTACAGGACGCGGGCGAGCGCGCGCACGCGCGGACTGCGGGCGCGGAAGACGGCGTACGCGAGCGGCAGGCCGATCGCGACGCACGCGAGGCAGGTCATCACCGCGACGAACAGGCTCGCGCCGAACGCGCGGCGGAAACTCGGATCGGCGGCCACCGCGGCGTACCACTTGAGCGTGGCGCCCGAGGGCAGCAGCGTGTTGAGCCAGAGATCGCCGAACGATCCGACGACGAGCAGCACGATCGGCACCGCCAGATAGACGAGGTAGAGCGTTGTTGTCCAGCGCGGGATCATTTGCGCAAGGCGTGCCCCGAGGTGACGGCGTGAACCTGCCGGCGCGAGTATCGCTTGGCCCCGGCGGCGCGGTCAATCGGCGCCCTCGAGAAGGCGCGATCGCCTTCATCCACCGCCGCCCCGGCCTTCGAGTTCGACCAGCGCATCGCCGGGTAGCCAAGACCGTCGACGCTCGTCTCTGCGTGACGCCGGGCTGGCTCGTGCCGCCGGCCGCCGGGAGCGCGGCGCGGGCACAGCAACGCCCTCGGGGTGGCTCGCGCACGGGCAAGTACGCCACCACGGCGAGCGCAGACCGCCCCGTCTCCCCGTCAGCCCGGTGGCTTCAACCGGTGATACGCCGCTGCGCACGCGCGTTGTGGGGTTGGATTTCCTATCCGTGAACCTGCGTGCCGCAAGGATCAGGCAGGCCTTGTCGTCGGGCGTCTCCGAGAGCAGGAGCGCCGGCATCCGCGGGGCCTCCGAGCGGGGGCTCGACAGCGGCCGCAGCGTCAGCGCATTGGGCGTGCCGGACCAGAGCCGGATCGTGATCGCAGGGCGGTCGTCGCGGTCCAGGGCGATCCGCGTCACGTACCCGGCGCGAATGCGCTCTTCGTCGCGGACGATGACGAGCTGCTCGAGATGCCAGCGACAGTGGGCGCTGCCCTTGCCCACCAGCGAAGCCTCGCGCGACTCGCAGGTGCCTTCCCACCGTTCCCAGGCCCAGCTGCGCTCGGCCTGTTCCTTGCCGCGATCGAAATCGGTGAGCGCGTCGAGCGATGCAAGATGCTGCGCGTTCTGCGCACCGAACGGACGCAGCGGGCCGCGGCGGTCGAACGTGCGGCCGCCGACGCGGTAATACGCTCCGCCGAGCCCGCCCGAGCACAGGTCCAGCGCGGACACCGCGTCTGCGGGCGGCTCGCGCGGTCGCTGGTTCCAGCGCCAGTCGAGATACGACAGCAGCGACACGCACCGTTCGACGCTGCAGTCATGACCGAGGCGCAGTTCAGCGGGACTGGATCCGGTCTGCGGGCGCTTCAAGCGACCGCGGACACTTTTCGCCAGTCGGCCCCGTACGCGCAACGCAACGCCGGCCGCGTCGGCCGGAGCGATGGCCCCGCTCAGTTGCGGTGATTCGGGAATCACGCTGCGCCGCCGGCCCGGTCCGACCGACGGCTGTGTGGATCACGCGGAACGCGCACGGCATCGTCATCCTGTCGCGCCCCGTCCTCGACTGCGGCAGAAGCGCCGCCGCAGACTTCGATTCCGCGCCGACGATCGCGTCCGGCATTCAGGGCACAAAGCCGCGCCCGCTCGCCCCGGCGCCCGTCCCCTGCCCGACACCGTTCGGCGGGGCATCCCCCCAGCCGCGGCGTGCATATTCTGCAGCCGGCGCCATGAATCCTGCGGCGCGCCGCGGCGCCGCCGCGGACCAGCCCACCCGAAAGGAGACACCGTGAACGAAAGACTCATGAATGCCGTCGGGCGCCTCGCAGCGCGCGTCGCGATCGTCATCGCCAGTGTCCATTTCGCATTCGCGGTGGGCGCCCCCTGGATGCTCAACGGCGCCCCGCCGTCGCCCCAGGACGTGACAGCCGCCCAGGTGTGTTGCGCCAGACTGGCCGGCGGCGCCGATGCGCGCCCCGCGCGGCCGTGAGCGCCTGAGGTCCCGACCCGCGCGCGGGCGGCGTCGACGACGGCCGCGACTGCCGGCGCAGGCGCAGGTTGCGCGGTCCGGACAACGCGGCATTCAAGACCATCCCGGAGAAAGGCGAGAAATCCTGAGCGCATTGCGCGAACCCGGGCCCGGCACATAGGATAATCGGCGCCACGGGTTGCGCCGGGATATCGCGTCGCCCGCGCCGGCCGCACCGGCCATTGCGGCCTTCATTTCAGGCGTGGAGCTGCGACCGATGATCATCGACTGTCACGCGTACATGAACGCTCGGCCGCAGCGGCGGGCATCGCGCGCGCTGCGGCCGGCCGCGCGCGGATGGCTGGGCCCGCGCCGATGAACAGCTCGCGCGCGCAGTCCGGCGTCCGACATTTCGACGTCGGCCGGATGGTTCGCGCGATCAGCGCCATCATCGCGGCGGGCGGCAGCACCGACGCGGAGGCCGGACACGTCGCGGCCTCGCTGGTCGAATCCAACCTGCAGGGTCATGACTCGCACGGCATTGGCATGGTGCCGCGATACGTCGCCGCGTTGCTCGCCGGCGGGCTCGTCGCAAACCGGCAGCCGCGGGTCACCCTCGAGCTGGGAGCACTGATCACCGTCGACGGCCAGAGGGGCTATGGTCAGGTCATCGGCGACGCCGCGATGCAGCTCGCGATCACTCGCGCCCGCGAACTGGGCAGCTGCGTGCTGGCGCTCGCGAACACCCACCACCTCGGCCGCATCGGCCAGTTCGCCCAGCTGGCCGTCGCCGAGGGGCTCGTGTCGCTGCACTTCGTCAACGTGCGGTCCCCACCGAAGGTCGCCGCCTGGGGCGGCATCGACGCGCGCTTCGGCACCAACCCGTGCTGCGTCGGCATACCGCTGCCGGGCGAGCCGCCGCTGATCCTGGACTTCGCCACGAGTGTCGTCGCCCAGGGCAAGTTGCGGGTCGCGCACAACAGGGGAGAGGCGGTGGCCCCCGGCCTCCTGCTCGACGACCACGGGCAGCCGACCACCGATCCGCGCTACGCCGTCGTCGCGCCGTTGGGCGCCATCCTGCCGTTCGGCGGGCACAAGGGCTACGGCCTCGCGCTGGCGTGCGAGCTGCTGGGCGGCGCGCTCACCGGCGGCGGGACGGAGCTGGGCGCAGCGCCATCGGGCAGCGCGGTGGTGAACGGCATGTTCACTGTCCTGGTCGATCCCGGACGCCTGGGCACAGCCGGTGCATTCGCACGCGATTCGGCCGCGTTCCTCGAGTGGCTCAGGCAGTCCCCGCTGGCTGCAGACGTGGACCGGGTGCGCATTCCCGGCGAGCCGGAGCGCGAATCGCGCGCGCGACGACTCGCGGAGGGCATTCCGGTCGACGCCGCGACGTGGCGCGAGATCGTCGTGGCCGCATCGCGTGTCGGCGTGCCGCCCGACACCGTGGAAGCGCTGGTGCGGGATTCCTAGTGTACTGCTTCGCAATTAGGCGGACTCAGAAACCGATGCGTTTCGTGCTCCAGCCAGGCGCGAGGAGGCCGTGTGGCGGGCACCACACAACGACGAGCAACGACGCTGGAGCGCGAAAGGCACGGTTTATGAGTTCGCCTAATTGCGAAGCAGTACACTAGGTCAAGGCAGGAGCCGCCATCCCGGCCGAAGGGCTCGCATCATGGACGCGGGGATGGGAAAGAAATCGAGGCGCTGCCCGGGGCGCAGGCGCATCCGCCGGACCTCCGCCGCGCGGCGGCCGCACTCGGCCCGTAGCATCTGCGCAATCGAGCGCGAAGGGCGGCGAAACAGCGCTTGCGCAAATCGGTGTCGTTCGCGCAATGACAATCGTGCCCGGATCTGGGAGACTGCGTGACCCAGGACGCGGAGGCCGGACCCCATGCTGACCCTCTTCACCAACGGCTTCTCGCCGTTCGCGCGCAAGGTCGCGATGGCCCTCGAGTGCAAGGGCCTCGCCTACGAGTCCGTCGACGGCCTGAGCCACGCGAACCGTGAGCGCCTGCTGGCGGTCAACGGGCGCGCGGAAGTACCCGTGCTCGTCGACGGCGACATCACGGTCGTGAACTCGAGCGACATCGTCGCCTATCTCGATCTCAGGTACCCCGAGCGCCCGATCCACCCGGCGGACCTCAAGGCGCGCGTCGCGGCGCGCGCGCTCGAGCGCCTCGCCGACGTGCGCATCGATGCGATCCTGCTCGCCTGTTCGATCTGGATGTGGGCCGAGCGCAACGACCAGCCGCCCCCCGGCCTGAAGGAAGCGGGCCAGCGCGATCTCGACGCGATCTTCGCTCGCATCGAAGCGATGCTGGAAGCCTGGCCCGCGCCGCTGCCGTTCGGGCAGTGGACGATCGCCGAGTTCGCTCTCTGGCCGCATCTGGCCGCTCTGCGCCCGCTCGGCTTTTCGATGGACCCCGCGCGATTCCCGCGCCTCGCCGCGTGGTTCGCTGCCATGCGGCGCGACCGGATCTGCATGGAGGACGCCCGCCGCACCGGCGAGTTCATGAAGACGATCGCCACGAACACGGGCTTCGAGCGCACGAAGATCTTCTGGCGCGGCGACCGCATCGAGTGGATGCTCGCCCGCGGCTTCCACGATTGGTTCTTTGGCGAGATCAAGGCCGACCGCGTGCTCTGGCCGGATTGATCGCGGGCCGACGCGAGCGGTCGGACCGGCGCGCGCTCGATGGCCGCCGCGTCGCGCTCGCCATCGAAGAATCCTCGTTCGAGCCGCCCTGCCGGCGCCTCCCCGCCCGGGCTCGCGCGGTTGAAGCGCCTGACCGTTTGAGGCTCACGCGGCTCCAATGCCCTTCCTGCGAAGCCGCACCGCGAGCCCGCGCGTGCGCGCCGTGAGTGATCGATCCTGTCCGATTGAGCAGTTCTGGCGACGACTGATCGCGATCGGCAGAGCAGCCTGGCAGCATTCAGGGATCTGATTCCGTGACCCTTCGCCTGATCAGAGCTGCTCCCCTGCCCATGATCGAAGCTGCTCGATTCCGCTTGATCGCTCACAGACACCACAACGCACGCAAAACGGCGGTTATTTGAGCCCAACGAGGCCTTTACCTCGGCCGGCAGTTCCGGATGGCGTTGGCGCAGGGCGACGGGCGTGCGCGCCCGGAAGTAGTAGACCCCGTGGCGGCTCTGGTGCAGATAGCTGGGATGGCGCATGACGAGTTGTGGCTCACTGGTGTGGACCACTTCGAACTCGCCGGGCCTGCAAAAGAATAAGGCCTTGATTTTCAAGGCCTTATATTGAACCTGGTGGAGACGAGGAGGATCGAACTCCCGACCTCCGCATTGCGAACGCGGCGCTCTCCCAGCTGAGCTACGTCCCCATTCAATCGGTGATTATAGCTTCCCCGCACGGTTGCGTAAACTGGCGCCCGGGATGCCGGCACCGGGGATGCGGCGCCCGGGATGCCGGCAGCCCGGGCGTCCGGGGCTCGCAATCGGCACCGCCGCCCCCACATGCCGTCAACCGGCGAAAACGTGGTCTGTACCCGGTTTTCGCCGGTGACGCGCAGCTGGAATCGAAGAAAGCAAACCCATGACCCATCTCATCAACCTGATCCTGGAATTCGGGCTCGGGCTCGTCTTCCTCAACGTGCTGGTCGAGCAGGCCGGCCTGCCGATCCCGGCCTACCCGACGCTCATCGTGGCCGGCGCCTATCTCGCCGGCGACAGGATGGCGATTCTGGCGTTGCTCGCCACGGCCGTCGCGGCGGCCGTGATCGCCGACACCTGCTGGTACTTCACCGGGCGGCGCTACGGGATGCGCGTGCTGCGCACCCTCTGCCGCATTTCGTTGTCGCCGGACACCTGCGTCACGCAGACCGAGTCGATCTTCATGCGCTACGGACCGGCATCGATGCTGTTCGCCAAGTTCGTGCCGGGCTTTGCGTCGGTGGCCACAGCCATGGCCGGCGCGGTGGGCCTGCGTTACTGGAAATTCCTGCTGTTCGACACGCTCGGCGCGGCGCTGTGGGTCGGCGTTGCGATCGCGCTCGGGCATCTCTTTCGCGATGCGATTGCCGACATGCTGGAAACGCTCTCGTCGCTCGGCACCTACGGGCTGGCGCTGCTGGCGATCGCGCTCGTGGCCTGGATCGCGTCGAAGTGGTGGCGCCGCCGGCAGTTCATCCTGCAGCTGCGGATGGACCGCATTTCGGTGGACGAGCTGCGGGCGATGATGGACAAGGCGGTGAGTGCGACGATTCTCGACGTGCGCTCGCAGCTGACGCAGACGGCCAGCGGCCGCATTCCCGGAGCGCGCGCAATCGACATGGAGAAGATTCACGAGAGCATCGCCGGTGTGCCGCGGGACGGCGAGGTGATCATCTACTGTGCGTGCCCGAACGAGGCGAGCGCCGTCAAGGTGGCGCAGGCGTTGAAGCAGGTCGGGTTCCACCGCGTGCGGCCACTGCACGGCGGCATCGACGCCTGGATCGCCGCGGGGCACGACGTCGAGCGGTGAGCGCGGATTCCCGCGGCGCTGCGACCGTGGCAAAGAGGGTGCCGCGGCCGCATCCCCGGCACCCGGTCGGTACCCTCGCCGCAGCGGCGTGCTAGTGTACTGCTTCGCCAATAGGCGGACTTGCAAACCGCGCCGTTCGTACTCCGGCGTCGCATGAATCCGCCACCTTCACTCCACGACCCCCGGAGGGTCGGCAACGCATGAGCAAAGAACCCATCACCTCGAAGCATGCGCCGGCGGCGCTCGGACCCTACTCGCAAGGCGTGCGCGCGGGCAACACGGTCTACCTGTCGGGCCAGATCGGGCTCGACCCTGCCACCGGCAACCTCATCGACGGAGTCGAAGCGCAGACCCAGCAGGTGCTGAAGAACCTGCGCGCGGTGGCGCAGGCCGCCGGCGGCGAGCTCGACGATATCGTCAAGCTGACGCTGCTGCTGGCGGATCTTGCCGATTTCACGAAGGTGAACGAGATCATGGCCACGTACTTCCGGCCACCGTACCCGGCGCGCGCCACCTACCAGGTCGCCGCACTGCCGAAGGGGGCCAGGATCGAGGTCGAGGGCATTCTCGTGCTGGCGGCCTCCGACCTGGCGCGGCCCGACACAGGCTGGCGCGAGGCCTTCGACAAGAGCCCCGGACCCTAGCGGTTCGCGCGGCTCCCTCGCGGCGGCAGCCACGTGGCGGACCTCCTCACGCCCGCGCCGAAGCGCGCGCGCAAAGTCGCGGCCAAGCACGCTGGAACCAAGGCGGCGCCCGGCCGCGGATTGGCCGATCAGCTGATCAGGCTCGGCATTGCGCGCGATCAGGATCTCGTCCTGCATCTGCCGCTGCGCTACGAGGACCACACGCGGATCGTCCCGTTGCGCGCGCTGGCACCGGGGATGACGGCGCAGGCGGAGGGGATCGTCGTCGACATCGACATCCAGTACCGGCCGCGGCGGCAGCTCGTTGCGCGCATCGCCGCCGACGACGCGGGCGACGATGCTGGCAAGATGCGGCGGGGCGGCGAGCTCATCCTGCGTTTTTTCCATTTCTATCCGAACACGCAAAAGGCGCTCGCTGCGGGCAACCGCGTGCGCGTGTTCGGTGAAGTGCGCGACGGCCACTTCGGTCTCGAGATCGTGCATCCGCAGTTCAAGGTAATCGCGACGGATACGCCGCTGCCGGACCGCCTGACGCCGGTGTATCCGACGACTGCCGGCCTCGCGCAGGAAACGCTGCGCAAGGTGACCGAGCGCGCGCTCGCCACCGACCCGGCCTGGACCGCGGAGACGCTGCCCGACTGGCTGATCGCGCGTCGCCGCCTGTGGCAATTCGGCGACGCGGTGCGCTTCCTGCACGCCCCGCCACCCCGGCTGTCGCAGCCGACGCAGCGGGCGCTGGACGAGCGCACGCATCCGGCGTGGACGCGCCTCAAGTTCGACGAGCTGGTCGCGCAGCAGCTCTCGCTCAAGGCGCATCGCCGGGCGCGCGCCGAAAGGCGGGCGCCGGTGCTGACCGGCACGGGCGCGCTCACCGCCGCGCTGCTGGCACGCATCCCGTTCAAACTGACGCGCGCGCAGGAGCGCGTTTGGCGCGAGATCCGGTTCGACCTGGCGCGCACGACGCCGATGCAGCGGTTGCTGCAGGGGGACGTCGGCAGCGGCAAGACGATCGTCGCCGCGCTGGCCGCGCTGCAGGCGATCGAGTCGGGACGCCAGGTGGCGTTCATGGCGCCGACGGAAATCCTCGCCGAGCAGCATTACCGCAAGCTGCTGCAGTGGCTCGATGGCCTGCCGGTCGAGATCGGGTGGCTCTCGGGAAGCGTGCCGGCGAAGCGGCGCAAGGCGGCGCTGGCGGCGATGGAGAGCGGCGCTGCGATGCTGGCGGTGGGCACCCACGCGCTGTTCGAGGACGAGGTCCTGCTGCCGCGGCTGGGGCTCGCCATCGTCGACGAGCAGCACCGCTTCGGCGTCGCCCAACGGCTGAAGCTGCGCGGCAAGGCGATCGGTGAAGCGCACCAGCTGATGATGAGTGCGACGCCGATCCCGCGCACGCTGGCGATGACGTTCTACGCCGACCTTGACGTCTCGGCGCTCGACGAAATGCCGCCGGGCCGCACCCCCGTCGTGACCCGCCTGGTCAGCCAGAAGCGCCGCGCCGAGGTGGTCGAGCGGGTGCGCCGCGCGTGCGCCGAAGGCCGGCAGGCCTATTGGGTGTGTCCGCTGATCGAGGAATCGGAAAAGCTCGAATTGCAGACCGCGGTGGCACTGCACGCCGAATTGAGCGCGACGCTCGGCCAGAAATGGGGTCAGGTCCAATTGCAGAAATGGGGTCAGGTCCAATTTTCTCCCGACGCAACCGCCCTGCCTCAAGCTGCCGATAAAATTGGACCTGACCCCATTTCTGCCATTTCTGCAATTGGACCTGACCCCATTTTTGTGGGGCTGCTGCACGGCCGGATGAAGCCCGACGAAAAGGCCGCTGCGATGGCAGCGTTCGTTGCCGGCGAGATCCAGGTGCTGGTGGCGACCACGGTGATCGAGGTCGGCGTCGACGTTGCGAACGCGACGCTGATGGCGATCGAGCACGCCGAGCGGTTCGGGCTTGCACAATTGCATCAGTTGCGTGGGCGGGTCGGGCGCGGCGCCGCGGACAGCACGTGCTTCCTGCTCTTCGAGGGGCCGCTGACCGACACGGCGAAGGCGAGGCTCAAGGTGATCTACGAGAACAACGACGGCTTCGAGATCGCGCGGCAGGACTTGATCATTCGCGGTCCCGGCGAGTTTCTGGGCGCGCGGCAGTCGGGCGTGCCGCTGCTGCGGTTCGCCGACCTCGAACGGGACGTGGCGCTGATCGAGCAGGCGCGCGACGCGGCCGACGAATTGTTGCAGCGCGATCCGGCCGCCGCGGCGTCTCATCTCTCGCGGTGGCTGGGCGGGAAGGAGGAATTCATCAAAGCGTAGCAGCCTGTCGGACTTGGGGGTTCGAAAGCGAAACGATGGGAGAGCGAGGACAGGTCGTGACGATTTCGACGCACCTATCGGGAATGGGCAAGGAGAAATCGGCGAAATATGGACCGTTCTCCCACCGTTGCAGCCGAATCATCCCAAGTCCGACAGGCTCCTGGAGCGTAGAGGGGTCGTAGAGGGGTCGGATACGACTTTCTCCCGGCGGGACCTTCATTTCCCCCGAGTCCGGCCGTCGAGAAAGTCGTCTCTGACCCCGTTCTCCGCGCCGGCCCCGGGCTGCGCCTTCGCGCAACCCGGGCTGATACGAGACTGGGCTACGCCGATCCGCCGAGTCCATTTACTGACCGAAATCAATGTCCGGGCCTTTCCAGATCGGGCGAGTGGGCTAAAATGCACCCCCAAACCCACTCTCGGGCCCCGGCACCGCCATGTCCCTTTACGCGCTAGGCCTCAACCATCGCACCGCGCCGCTCGACGTGCGGGAAACGATCGCGTTCCAGCCGGACGCCATGGGTCACGCGTTGCGCGACCTCCTGGGACAGCCCAAGGTGAAGGAGGCCGCGATCCTGTCCACCTGCAACCGGACCGAGCTCTATATCCGCGGCTCCGAGCCGGAGCCGGTGGTGCGCTGGCTGGAAAAATTCCATCACGCGGCGAAGGATTCGTTGTCGCCCTACATCTACACGCTGCCGCGGGAGCAGGCGATCACCCACGCCTTCCGCGTCGCGAGCGGCCTCGATTCGATGATCCTGGGCGAGCCGCAGATCCTCGGCCAGATGAAGCAGGCGGTGCGCCAGGCCGAGGCGGCCGGGACGCTGGGTCTGGTGCTGAACCGGCTGTTTCAACGCACCTTCGCCGTCGCCAAGGACGTGCGCACCAATACCGACATCGGCAGCGCGTCGATCTCGATGGCGGCGGCTTCGGTCAAGCTCGCCGAGCGGATCTTTCCGTCGATATCGGGCCAGCGCCTGCTGCTGATCGGCGCCGGTGAAATGATCGAATTGACGGCGACGCACTTCGCGGCGAAGAAGCCCCGCTCGATCATGATCGCCAACCGCACGCTGGAGCGCGGCAAGGAGCTGGCCGCGCGCTTCGGCGCCGATGCGATCACGCTGAACGAGGTGCCCGAGCGCCTGCACGAGTTCGACATCGTCGTCACCTGCACGGCGAGCTCGCTGCCGATCCTCGGCAAGGGGCTGCTGGAGCGGGTAGTCAAGGCGCGCCGGCACGCGCCGGTGTTCATCGTCGATCTCGCGGTTCCGCGCGACGTCGAGCCCGAAGCGGGCGATCTCGACGACGTGTTCCTGTACAGCGTCGACGACCTGTCGAACGTCGTGAAGGACAACCTCAACATCCGTCGCGAGTCGGTCGCCCAGGCCGAACAGATGATCGCGACGCAAGCCGAGAGTTTCCTCCGCTGGCTCGAGGGCCGCGCGGTGGTGCCGACCATTTCGGCGCTGCACGGCCACCACGACGAGCTCCGCGCGACGGAGCTCGAGCGCGCGCGGAAGCTGCTCGCAACCGGCACGCCACCGGAGCAGGTTCTGGAGCTCCTCGCGCGTGGCCTCACCAACAAATTCCTGCATGCGCCGACGCAGGCGCTGAATCAGGCAGGCGACGCCGAGCGCGCCGAATTGGTCGCAGCGTTCGAACGCATCTACAACATCCCCGACGGGCATTAGCTGCGCCGAAGCGGGGATTGCGATGCGCCGGCACCGCAATGGCGCGATGCCGTAGCCCGGGTTGAGCGAATGCGAACCCCGGGGGGCGGCGCTGCGACGAAGCCCCATTTGGGCCCCCCTCGGGTTTCGCGTCCGCTGAACCCGGGCTA
>Ga0315276_10000717_pt1 | contig 28759 bp, 21 predicted proteins | sample YL17G05_0_MG_FD_204542 | JGI IMG/M metagenome (GOLD analysis project Ga0315276, IMG submission 204542) | Sediment microbial communities from Yellowstone Lake, YNP, Wyoming, USA - YL17G05_0 | ecosystem: Environmental > Aquatic > Freshwater > Lake > Sediment | place: USA: Wyoming | collected... | reverse complement strand
CCAAATATTGATTTTTGCGCATTGTGGAATACGGAGGGAATAAGCGATGCAACTCGAGAGACGATTTGGAAATACCTTCAATTGATTTTGATGACAATTATCACAAACATTGAGGATAAAAAATCGTTCGGAGATGCTGCGAATTTGTTCGAGGCAATTAATGAAAATGAACTTCGCGGTAAATTGGAAGAGACGATTCAACAAATGTACAATATGTTTGAACCAAATAATGCCAGTAGTGCTGATGCTAGTGCTGATGCTAGTGCCGGTGCCGACACAAATGGAACGAATGATGAAAAAAGCAATACTGGGAAGAAACCTTCGTTTAATTTTTTTGATTGGGCAAAAGATCTTGGTGGCGATGGCGATGAAGGCGATGAAGGTGATGAAGGCGAAAAGGGTTCTTCTTCTTCTTTTTCTTCTGCCAATGCAGAGTCAATTCATGAGCACATTTCGAATATTTTGAATGGAAAAATTGGAAAACTTGCAAAGGAAATTGCAGAAGAGACTGCAAAGGATGTTGATTTTGACATGGATTTTGACGAATCAAAAGGTGACGGTGTGAACTTTCAGAATGTATTTCAGAAAATGTTTAAAAATCCTGGAAAGCTCATGGGACTGGTTAAAAGTGTTGGTTCCAAACTGGATCAGAAATTTAAATCAGGAGAAATCAAAGAAAGCGAACTTATGCAAGAAGCGAGCGATTTGTTGAGCAAGATGAAAAATATGCCGGGAATGAATAACTTGACCGACATGTTGAATAAAATGGGTATGGGAAATATGGGAGGAAACATGAAAGGAAATGCAGGAGGTAAGATGAATTTTGGTGCCATGCAGAGCCAGCTGCAAAAAAATATGAAAATGTCTAAAATGAAGGAAAGAATGCAAGAGAAACTTACACAGAAGCAGCAACAACAACAACAACAACAGCAACAACAACAGCAACAACAACAGCAACAACAACAGCAACAACAACAAAAAACTCATCCTGCACCTGCAGTATTCAGTACTGGAGAAACTGTGGAGAGAACTCCTGTTGCCTCTATTCCATCATTGATCCAGAATCAAAATAAGAAGAAACATAAAAAGAATAAATCAAAAAAATAAAATAAATAAAAATAAATAAATAGTATAAATAGATATATAAGGTATAATTAAATCAAAATCAACAATTTTTTATTTACATGACGACACCGGCAACAAATATAACATTAACGCAGACGCCTTATAATAATGGTTCCTCAAACATTTCATTGGGTCCAAATAATGAGAATGGAAGTAGCGATAACGTCGATGGTAACAAGAACAAGAGTAGTGGTACCTCCTACAAAATTGATGATACCAAACACACACAGTTTTGGATAAACCAACCATCTGTTCTTTTAGATAAAAATGACATGACAGACCTTTGGCCAATGCCGCTTATGTCGGTTGAACAAAAATTGAATGCAATTACGAGACTTGTTTTATTATTGACTATTTTAGGATTTTTGATTACTAACAATATAAATATTATTTTTACAGGTTTTATTACTTTAGCTATATTTGTTATGTTGTATAAAACGCAATATAATTTAAATACTTCTTCTTCTTCTTCTGATGCTGCTGATGCCGAATCTGGTGATAAGAAGGAGGGATTTGTCAACTCACAAATGTACAATGCATTGAAGCCGCATTTAACAACGCCCACAATTCAAAATCCGATGATGAATGTGCTGCTGCCCGAAATTTCATACAATCCCACCCGCGATGAAGCTGCGCCTTCATACAATTCAGAAGTTGAAAAAGAAATTAATCATTCGACCGAAGGAAATGTTGTCTTGAATTTTGAACCGAGAAACCTTACAGAAGCTGAAAAACTCAGAAAAAAACTATTTGCAGATTTAGGAGATAAATATGAATTTGATGACTCGATGAGAATGTTTTATACAACTCCAAACACTATGATTCCAAATGACCAAAAAGGTTTTGCAGAATTTTGTTTTGGAGACATGATTTCGTGCAAGCAAGGAAACGAAATGGCTTGCCAGCGATTCAATCCACGTTTAGGTGGTGTTATAAATTAAAACAAATGTCAAATATTAAAAACATAAATAATTAATTAAGACTTTTCATTTTTTTATTATGTTTATATATACTATAAAAATAATAAAATGGCAACAGTTAAAGATTATGTTTTTGATAAAATGACCAGAATCGGAAATGATACATGCGGTTTAAGTCAGATGAATGTTCAAAATATGAACGCCGGAAACTACATGGTGCAGAATTTTTTCTCATCTGATTGCACAATGGCAAGACCCATTGAATTAGCAACCAGCCAGCCTGGTATTTTTTTTGAGGGCGGACACCAAACCGGTGCAGGCGGATGCAATATTGACATTAATTCGCAGCTTTTAAACGGGAGTATGAGCACGCACCCGAGATGTAAAATCTCATTGAACGAACGACCCTTTATCACGGTCCCGTATTTAGGTAGAGGCGAGTGCAATCCGCTTTTAGAATCAAAATTGATTCAAGGAGATGTCACAATAAATAAAAGAAGCGTTAATTTATTGTCTGAACAATGCTACTCGAATTACCTAAATTATCCGCTCATTCCATCGATTGCTTCAACTGTGACAAATCCGTCAAATTTAATTGAAGGCGTCGCTGCAGACGGGTGGGTTCGCGGAGGAATTCCATCCCGCGAAATGTCCCGCGAAAAAGCATATGCTAGCTGCAACTACAGTCAGGGACAAAATTAGGGAAATCAGGGTGGAGTAAAGATGGAGATAATTCACTGACGATGGGCGGCAAGTTCTGCTTCTAATGCGGTTATTTCTGCGTCCATAGCAGCGAGCTTATGGTTGCGTTTGGTTTTGGCTGCGGCAATTTCCACCATTAATGCGGTTGTTTCTGCGTCCAATTCGGCGCGGCGTTTGATTTGGGCTTCTTTGACTGCGGCGATTTCTGCTTCTAATCCGGCGATTTCGGCGTCGAGAGCAGCGCGACGTTCAATCTCGTACTCCGTTCGCAAGTGCACGCATGTGGTTTCCATGTTATTTAAATGTTATTTAAATACTGATTATAATTTAATTACATTATAACTCTTTATTATAGTTTTTGATATAAATTATTATTAATAGTATTTATTGTAATCTCTCTTCTCTCTGAATAATCAAACTATAAACTATATTTTTAACGACATGTCCATAGTTATACCCACACATTTCTTATGTCATAAGTTTATAATTTGATTCTTTACAAGTTAGTTATAAGAGAGAAGAGAGATTAATGTTATTAAAATAAATAAACATCAAATAAATAAGGAGGTGTTATTAAAGGCACAAACAATGCTTTGCACCTGCCTGGATTCCCCTATTCAACTACAAAAAATAACGCGCGTAAACTGATGAAACTTATAATAAGCGAAAAAAGAAACGAAAGCGCGCCACCATTTCCGGCACCAACCGTCTTATAAAATGGTTGCAAGTTGTCGAAAATATTCATCTTGTAAATAAATACATCAAGCGCATATCCAATAGCGTACGCAATTACAATGGTTATAATAAACTCAGACCTTGAATTCGGTAAATAAGTATTTAAAAATAGGCGATTAAATATCAGCAAAAGTGTTGTGGCAAATGCAACCGTTATTCCAGCATATATTCCCGCGACAACAATAGATTTATTTTTAAAATATGGGGCGAGAGACGTGAATGCTTTATATTGCGTATATTTTGATAAATCATTTAAAACATTATCGCAAACATAGGACACGCAAAAATTAATTATAACAAATAAAACAGCAACGCGAAGGTTATTTTTCATATGTATGATATATGTAATATATTTATTTTATATATATATTTATGATTTATAATATAATTTCTAAATTAACAATTATGTCCATTCTCTCTGCAATGTCATAAACGTTTTCCGTATTTATCATCGGGATGCCGCGCTTATGCAAGGTAATTGTTTGGTGCGTTTTAAATTCTATATCGCAAATGGGAATGTCAATTGATATATTTTCATACATTATAATTGTAAACGCATAATTGGGCTGGTTAAATAAGTTTTCGACACGCGTTCTCACATCAATGTAAATATTATTCAACTCGTCAATGTATATGTATTCGGGTAATTTTGGAATACATTTAACAATTAATTCTCTCTGTTCATTCATATCAAAATACAATTCAGTATGCCAAATTGGAATGTAATATGTTTTTTTTTCGTGTTCAATAACCTGAATATTGTTATCATCAAATAAATCAGATACAGTTGGGTTCAAGATGACGACATCGTCAATTTTCATTTTAGTTTTTAATATTTTTATGATTCCATTAAATCTCTCGTCACTTATGTCCAAGATTGTATAATATTTCATAATCAAATCATAAATGAATAAGATTGAACTCTTGTCCATATTATCAAACATTGCTGTTGTTAATGTTTTGCATTTGTCCATTACCGCCGTTAAAATCACATTCAATTCTGCTATTTTCGTATTTGATAATCCAACCATGAGAGAACTTATAAATGCAGAAAATATATCGCCATACTTGTATTTATTGCAATTATTATTATATTCCTTGTAACCTTGTGATGTTTCTTCTTCATCGTATTTATTTTCAAAATCGCTGGTTAGCAACACATACGCTTCATTGATTTCTTTGAATTTAGCAGTTGATTCATCCGAGTTGAAATGTTTGTCGGGGTGGTTTTTTAAAGCGGCAATTCTGTAGTGTTTTTTTATTTCAGAAAAAGTATGTTTTTTATTTTGTGTCAAACCTAATAATTGTTTTGCAGTTTTTATTTTATTTTTAATTTTTAATGATTCCGTATCCATGTATTCTTGATATGATATTATACATGTAATTTTCTAAATGGTATATGGGTCTATAATTATTATTGAAATATTGGAGAGACGTGTATGTTTCAATTAAAATTTCCGATAAATCATTAATTTGCAATAATCCGCAGTTAATCAAGTCATTTAGAATGTACCACATGCATTCGCCGAGATCATGGTTGTAAATAAGAATATCATATAGCACATCTCGAAAAGCTAAAAATTTCAAGTTATCTGGATTTTTTAAATTACAAAGTATGGTGTTGCAGAGCGTTTCATGAGGACAACCGTTTACTACATTGCGTTCTTGTTCTTGTTTGCATTTTTTTGTCGTTGTTGTTTCTTGCAAAATAATATTTTTTTCAGGTACTGTGGTGGCCGTGATTGATGCAATGAGTGAGGGCTTGTGTGTCTGTGAGTGTGACTCTTGTTGTGACATTTGTGATATTTGTGAGCATTTATTATAATTACATGCAGTAGGTTTTGGAACATGAATAATCTTACAATTGTGCATTATGTTATCTGGAATAAAACCAACATGTTCTGATATTAAAATATATTTTAGTCGCACAGAGTTGATGCCTTGCATATAGCTATAAAAATTATCAAGCAGTTCGCTGTTTATTTTGTGAAATTGTGTGCAAACGACAATGCCAACCTGATTGTGAGATGAAGATGATACAATGACATCGATAATTTGCGAATATATTTCATTCCATAATAATTTTGCATTGCATCCCAAGAGAGACATGTCTATTTCAAAATGAATATCACTCATTTTTATTAAATATTCTTCTTTATTAAAATTTACTGTTAATCGTTTTTCATATTTTAATTCGCTCGGACTATATTTTTGTATGCACGATAACATCTGAGTATATTTTCCAACACCCGATGGACCATAAAATATTAAATTTTTTAAATTATGAATTGTGCTTGGAAATTTATTGTATAGCGCGCAAAGTTTTGGATGCATGGAATGTTTTTTATTTTTTTGCAAATAATCATCAAAATGACATATATGTGATTTCGCAGCATTCATAATTAATTAATCTTATTATCTTGCAATAAAAAAATAGAGAGAATAAAGTATACAAAATATATGTTTATATGTTTATATTTTTTTTTATAAATCTTTATTAACTTATAAGTAACTTGTAAGTAAAATACTTATCAAAATTGTTTATTGATTCAGACGACACGAATGCAATTGAAGTAAAAATAGGAATGGCAGTTTATTCCATTTTTAAAAAACTATTACACACACTCATTGAGCACTACTGTTTATAAGGGAAATGAAATGAATTATTCCCATAGTCCAAATTAATAACACTATGGGAAAAGTATATAAACCAAAAAAACAATTATATAATAATAATAATACAGATATTTTTATGAATTTAGTATTTAAAACAAATAAAATAAATAATACTGCGGCTGATTGTGCTGATTGTGCTGATTGTGCTCATTGTGCTCATTGTGCTCATTGTGCTGATTGTGCTGATTGTGCTCATTGTGCTGATTGTGCTGATTGTGCTGATTGTGCTCATTGTGCTGATTGTGCTGACTGTGCTGATTGTGCTGATTGTGCTGATTATGATGTCGCAAATTGTGCTATAAATTTGAAACATTTATATTTTAGCGAACCCATTCAAAATTCCATCATTCACGACAGTTATTTTATACGCGTGAATTATTCTGATAACGATGTTTCATTAACAGGACTGATACTTCCTGTAAAGTTGTCGTTTATTACAATTTCGAAATCATTCAATAAAAATATCATAATGTATGACTTGCATTCTAATAAAAAAGTGATTTCAAATATTTGTAAATTAGAAACATTAATTCTTGAAAAATATAGCAATTTTTTAAATTCGGCAAATAACAGTAATACATTGAAAATTCCTGTTTATAATTTATCAACTCAGTTAAAGTCGTGCAGCATTAAATTGTTTTCCGACATTGATAAACGCACGCAAGAATGCAACATCATATTGAAAATATCGGGAATTTGGGAAAATATAAGAGAATACGGTATTACTTTTAAATTTATGGATCTACATTCATAAAAGGAGACAAATTCTCTCAATAAATTCCATTATTATTTGACTTAAATACTAAACTTTAAAATAATTTAAATATTATATTATAATTATTTTAAAATGATTGTCAAAATGATTGTTAAAATTGATGGACAGCAATATCAAGTAAATGACAATGAGTTTGTTAAAATACCACATGATAATTTTACAAACCTTGTCATAAGAGACAACGTTGGCAATTTTGAAAGGATTATTTCTTTAATAAACGAACTCGCGGTTTTAAAAATAGACAACTTGATATTGTATGACACTACACATGGCGGTTTTATTCCGATTAAATGCTCTCAAAAATATTCTAATATATTTGCAATAGAAACCACATTAAATCACCTTGATAATATTACGACAAACATTAACAACTTCAATATTATCAATGTCGTTTTCAAAAAATATATTGATAATATTGACAACATCAATACAAATACTGTATTTGTTGTATCTGTTAACGACGCGTCTTTAGATGTGGATTTTATTACAGAAAAAAAACCATTACTGTTAACTTATAAAAACGATTATCTTATTAATTCAGTATACAAGAATACATTCAAATTAACAAATTCAGACTTGATATTGTATGTTCCAGACTATTTCATTGAAGAATTCAAGAGTGAGTTTTCATATTTTATCAACGAAATCGGCGAATTCGATTATGACAACTTGAACCATTTATGTATCATGGTTAAAAATGGAGGACCACAATTTGAGCAAATGTTGGTAGACAACATGCCGTTTTTTGACAGATGGACGATATTAGATACCGGAAGTACTGATGAAACAATTGACACAATTAATCGCGTTTTAGTAGGAAAAAAGAAGGGCAAATTGTACCAAGAACCATTTATTAATTTCAGAGATAGCAGAAATCGGTGTCTGGAATTGGCAGGCACATCGTGTAAATTTATTACCATGTTGGATGACACATATGTATTACAAGGCAATTTAAGAGTATTCTTGAATGAAGTGCGCGGTGACCAAATATCATCTTCATTCACACTTTATATTCAAAGCGACGACACCATTTACGGTTCAAATCGAATCATTAAAAGCAGTTCTGAGCTTCGTTACGTTTATAGAATACACGAAGTAATTACAGATAAAAATAATATGAATATTGTAATTCCCAAAGAAATGTCTAGTATTTATGATAGAAGATTTGACTATATGGAAAAAAGAACATACGAAAGAAAACAACTGGACTTGAAGTTGTTATACGAAGAAGTTGAAGAAAGTCCGCACGACCCGCGTGCATACTATTATTTAGCTCAGACATATAATTGTTTAAATGATTATGAAAATTCGCTTAAATATTTCTTTAAACGAATCGAATACCCCAATAGCGGATTTCATCAAGAATATGTAGATTCCCTTTTTGAGGCAGCCAGAATAATGAACTTTAAATTAAATAAGACATGGAGTGAATGCGAAGAAATGTACAACCGATGTTATATGGCCGATCCTTCGCGACCTGAAGCACTTTATTTTATTGGAATTAATCATTATTTGAAAGGAGGAACAACAGGAACAACGCTTAATATGAAAATCGCATATGAGAAATTCAAAAAAGCATTTGAGATTGGATTTCCTATTCATTGTCAGTATTCATTAAAACCGACTCTTAGTTATCATTTTTTGCCAAAATTTCTTACAAAAATATGCTATGAATTGAAGGACTATACTTTGGGAGTAAGAGTTGCAGAGTTTTTTATAAAAAACAATAATCCCGGCGACGACTCGTATGCTGAAATAGTATCGTGGTATAATATTTTTATAAAAATGGTATCATATACAAGTATAACAGATGCAAAACCTATATCTGTAAGTGAAAAAAAAATATTTTGTTTTGTGGCGGACGGCGGATTTAATAAATGGAGCGGTAGCAATATTTTAACAACGGGTGTAGGTGGGTCAGAAACTTATATAATTGAAATGGCACGGTATATTCAAAAAAGAGGGGAATTTGATGTATATGTTTTTTCGAATTGTGAGGGAGATGGTGAAACATTTGAAGGAGTGGTATATAAACCACTTGGTGAATATTTTCGATTTATAAAAGAGAATTTTGTTCATTCTTGCATGATAAGTCGGTTTTCAGAATATTTACCTGTAACATTTGAAAGCTTTGTTGAAAATGTATACTTTGTTATTCACGACTTGACGCCATCAGGTGTAGTAATACCTATAAATAAAAAATTAAAAAATATATTTTGTTTAACAGAATGGCATGTTGAATATTTTACTGCTATTTTTCCATCGTTGAAAGATATAACATTCCCATTTTACTACGGCATCGATGTTACTAATTTTATTCTTAGCAAAGAAAAAAGTACCAAAAAACCGCATAGTTTTATTTATTCGTCGTTTCCTAACAGGGGATTGCTTGAACTACTGCAAATGTGGCCAAGAATATATGAACATCAATCCAATGCATCGCTTCATATTTATTCAGACGTAGATAATAAATGGTCCAACGACGTGGAACCCGGAAAAATGAACCAAATACGCGAACTACTACAAAAATATGGTGGAGGAATGAATGTATATTATCATGGATGGGTGGATAAGAAAACACTTGCAAAAGCATGGGTAAGCGCGGATATCTGGTTTTATCCTTGCACATTTATGGAGACATTTTGCTTAACCGCACTTGAAGCGGCTGCTACTAAAACACTTGCGGTAACAAATAATTTGGCGGCATTACAAAATAGTGTAGGAAATCGCGGAGTTATAATTAAAGGAGATGCTACTACAAAAGAATGGCAGGATAGAGCGCTAGTGAAACTATTTAAAGTAATGGATGATGCAAATGAAAAATATAAAAATACACTAATTGATGCAAATTATAAATGGGCGATGGATATGTCATGGGAAAGTCGAGCAACTGCATTGCTTGATACATATGTATTAAAAGAACAACTCGAATATAAGGGAATGTATAACTGGACGAACGACCTCCCTTATGGGCACAAACAATATTTTCTAAACGTAATTGATTACTTTAATAAAAATTATGTGAAAGAAAGTCACGACAAGCTGATAAAAGTATTAGAAATTGGAACATATACAGGAATATCGCTTATAAATATAGTATCGCTTATACCTAATTCTATTGGCGTGGGTGTTGACATGTGGAGCAATTATACAGAATCAGGTGCAGATGGATTGCATAATAATATTACAAATTTAGAAGTCGAAAAGTCATTTCATAACAATGTAAAAAACACAGGAATGAGCGATCGTATAAAAGCAGTAAAAGGTGATTCCGCAGAAGTCTTGATGAATATGATAAAAACAAACGATAAATATGATTTTATATATGTAGATGGAAGTCACTTGGCATTGGATTGTTTTGCTGACCTGATACTTTCTTGGGAGTTACTGAATAAACGCGGAATAATGGCAATCGACGACTATTTATACAACTATGAACCAAAAAATAGCAATTTTGAATCGCCGCACGAAGGAGTAAATAGGTTTTTTAAAAAATACGAAGGTAAATATAAAATACTGCATATGGAGTATCGTGTATTTTTAGAGAAGTTATAATATTCCTATTAAATTTTTAAGTAATTCTTTTTTTTTATAGTGTATAAATAAAAAATCATCTGACTGAGGAGAAACCGGAATACATATATATCCAAGATTAAATAAAAATTCAAAACAATTAATTTCATTTTTAATACCATCATTGTGTTTACTATTTTTTTTAATGGCATTTTTTGAAGTGCACCAGATTTCAATTAGTATCGTAGGTGTATTTTTTACAATAGTATTATACGCTCCTTCAAGAACTTTTCTTTCATTACCTTCTACATCTATTTTCATAAATGATATATTATCTATATTTAAATCATCGAGTTTCTCAACGTTGATTATATATTTTGATTCTTTGTCGGCTTCTTTCAATGTATCAATTCTTGTATATCCATAATTTACACTCGCAGAAAAATCAATAAAACCACTTTCTAATTTTTCCTGTTTATTTGATAATCCAATAGGAAAAACTTTTACTTTATCTGTCAAGTTATTTTCATTTATATTTATAGTTAAAATTTCACTATAAATGGGTTCAAATGAATAAATATGCGAGTTGTCTGATATATACTTACTTGACATTAATGAAAATGTTCCAATGTGAGCACCAATATCAATAATATTCGTATTAGGAACATATGAATGTTCGATATATTTTTCTAACCAATTCTCCCATAATTGTTTATTAGTTTTTATATGCGTAGTAATACAAGTATCACTTTTTATACAATTTATTTTAAATTTATTATTATCTGCATCCAAAAGTTCTAGTATACTTTCCATTATATGTTTAGTTATATGTCGACTTGTATATTCACTTATATGTTTATAATATTGGTATATTGTTATATTTAATTCAACTTTATTCAACATTAACTATTATCACATTAACTTTATTCAACATTAACTATTATCACATTAATCACATTATTATTATATCCACTTATAAGGTCCTGTTCCCTTTACATTAACACTTGATTTTAATGGTTCGACTTCAATATCAGCACGTTTTCCTTGAACTGACCAAAAGAATTTGCAACTATCACCATAAACATTAAAACTATTATTTTCTACTTCAGACGTATATAGTTGTTCTATTTTTTTTACACAATAAATGGGTGTTATTTGAATAGTAAAATCGGTAGCAAGTGCATCAACATAATCGGGTAAATGTATAGTAACACTTTCTCCATTTGTAATTTCACCCTTACCTCTATAATAAACACCCGATTCTGGTCCTTCTAAACAAGCATGTACTAAATGTTTGCTTTTATCTTTTGGATGGTCTATTACGAATGTTTTTGTATCTACAGTTGCTGTTATAGTTGATGCAGCTCCATATATAAGTTCAAATGTAGTTGGGTTATAAAATAAAACGTTTGCTGCCGTTGATGCTGTGGTAGAAACTCTTATCGGCCTTATATAGCAAGCATTACTTACTGCAGCGGTTACTGCACTTGCCCCAATAGCAATTGAATTTTGGTATGTGCTTGTTTGAACATTATATCCTATTGCTATGCTTTGTGTTCCGGAACCCCCAGCTGAATAACCAACAGCAATAGCCCTAAATCCCAAGTTTTGTAGTCCCGCATTACCACCAATTGCTACTGAAGATGTTCCTTGCGCTGTATAACCAGCTTGAAATCCAATTGCAACCGTCTCTAATCCTTGAGAAGTTTGCCCCGCTGACCCACCAATTGCTACTGCCCGTCCACCTTGTATACTTCTACCAGCTTGATAACCAATTGCAATTGCAAAAGATAGTTGACCTGTTTGACCCGAATTTACACCAATTGCTATAGCATTATTACCTTGTGTACTTTGTCCTGCTAGATAACCAATTGCTACTGAAAGTTCACCTTGAGTATTTTGACCAGCTTGATAACCAATAGCAATACTCATTGAACCTTGTGTATTTTGTCCGGCACTTTCACCAATCGCAATCGAATTTGTTCCTTGAAAAGTTGACCCGGCTTTTATACCAATAGCAATAGCTGCCGACTTTTGTGCAGTTTGACCCGCCGAGTTACCAATTGCGATAGCATTTACGTCTTGACCTGTTGCCGCGCCAGCAGTTATACCTGCGCCACCAGCATTTGCACCAATAGCAATAGCACCTGATTGTTGATTTGTGTACCCAGCTTGATAACCCATAGCAATGGCACCGAATTGTTGTACATGATAACCAGCAGAATCTCCGATTGCAACTGCTTTTGAGCCTTGTAAATTTGAACCAGCTGACACACCAATTGCAACTGCATTTCCTCCTTGACCTGTTTGAGCTGCAATCCAACCAATTGCTACTGAACTTGCACCTTGTGTTTGATATCCGGCATTTGGTCCAATAGCAACACAGCGCGCACCTTGATAAAGTCCTGCTGCAGATTGTCCTATTCCGACGGCTAATAGATTTTGTGTGCCACCTCCCGCATTTTGACCAATGGCTATACTTTGAGCTCCTTGACTATTTTGACCGGCACCATTACCAATAGCAACTGCGTTAGGACTTTGTGTATTACCTCCAGCAGCATAACCAATTGCTACCGAATACTCACCTTGTACATTTTGCCCAGCATACAATCCAATTGCTACACTATATGTTCCTTGAGATCCATAACCAGCGTATTGTCCTATCGCAATTGCATTTGTTCCTTGTAATGATTGACCCGAATTAGCGCCAATTGCAATAGCATTAGTTCCCTGCGTTGAAGCTCCCGCGCTAGTTCCAATAGCAATGCCTCCCGATTGTTGATTTGTTTCTCCTGCAAAATTTCCAACCGCAATTGAGTTTTTTCCCTGAAATTCCGAGCCGGCATTATTACCGATTGCAACAGCATTAATACCTTGTGTTGCTGCGCCTGCTTCAAAACCAATCGCTACTGCTGCAGAGCCTTGTTCGAATACACCGCTATTTCTTCCAATAGAAACACCATATAGTCCTTGATTTGATTGTCCTGCGTTTGAACCAACAGCTACGCAAAATGCTGATTGTGTGAATGCACCAGCAAAACTCCCTATAGCAACGGAATTGTATAGTTGAACAATTAGACCAGCATTATCCCCTATAGCAACGGACTGGTACCCTTGTGTGCCACTTCCCGCATTTTCACCAATGGCTATACTACTAGTCCCTTGTGAATGTTGTCCGGCACTTGCACCAATCGCAACGGATTGGTACCCTTGTGAGAATGCACCGGCATAAAAACCAATAGAAATACCATGTCGTCCTTGATTTGAATATCCTGCATTTGAACCAATAGCTACCGCGCCCGCATCTTGTGTATTTTGACCAGCTTGAAATCCAATCGCAACCGAACCAGTTCCTTGTGTATTTTGTCCGGCACTTGCACCAATCGCAACCGAACCAGTTCCTTGTGTATTTTGTCCGGCACTTGCACCAATCGCAATTGCATTTGTTCCTTGTAATGTTTGACCCGAATTTGTACCAATTGCAATAGCATTAGTTCCCTGCGTTGAATTACCAGCCTGATAACCAATAGCAATAGCACCTGAATTTTGTGTGCCTCTTCCGGCTTCTACGCCAATCGCTATAGCATTTTGTCCTTGTGCTGTTTGCCCAGCATTATTAGCAAATGCGAGCGGACTATTTCCTGTTATCTGCCATGCGCCTGTCAAGTTGTTCCAATTCAATGCTTGCGCCCAAATAGTTCCTGTTATACCCACAGAACCCGTATTACCGGTTGGTCCAGTGTTACCAGTCGGACCCGTATTACCGGTTGGTCCAGTGTTACCAGTCGGACCCGTATTACCGGTTGGTCCAGTGTTACCAGTCGGACCCGTATTACCGGTTGGTCCAGTGTTACCAGTCGGACCCGTGTTACCGGTCGGACCCGTGTTACCTGTCGGACCCGTGTTACCAGTCGGACCCGTGTTACCGGTCGGACCCGTGTTACCTGTCGGACCCGTGTTACCTGTCGGACCCGTATTACCGGTTGGTCCTGTGTTACCAGTCGGTCCGGTGTTACCTGTCGGACCCGTGTTACCGGTTGGTCCTGTATTACCGGTTGGTCCAGTATTACCGGTTGGTCCGGTGTTACCGGTTGGTCCAGTATTGCCGGTTGGTCCAGTATTACCGGTTGGTCCGGTGGGGCCTTGTTCACAAGTATCTTCACAACAACATTTTGCATTGAAATTACATGAACTATAAGACATTATAAAGTTAATATATAATATTTATATTTATTATTTATTATATTTTATATATTAAAAATCATAAAATATAAATATTATAAAATATGTTGTTGAAAGCATATTAAAAATAATTTTATAAAATAATACCTCTAAATAAATATGTATTTTAGCAAATTTATTTAATTATGTTGAATCATTTACATTAAATATTATTTATTTATTAACAATATATAAGACAAGATAAATAAATAATATTTAATTATAAGTAATATTCGATAATTAATGAATGCGAAAACGATCCCTCAAATAAGTTCACAATCAGTAATGGGAAATATATCATATACAATCAAAATATGTGCGGTAATATCGATAATTGGTTTAGTAATTAAATTTACAATATCGTCATATGAAGCATCATTAATAGGATTGGGTTTAGTTGGTCTCTCATTATTTGGTTCAATTATGATGGTATTGAAATATTATTACAGCACAGGAAGCGAAAAATCATTTTTCAATGGGGCAGTTTTACCAAGTTTAGTTCAGTTGATTCTTATTTGCATAATAGTTGGAGTACTGATTTATCAAACAATAACAACATCTCAAAACGTAACATCGTCTGAATTCACAACATTTTCATCCATATCGGCCATGTTGGCGCTTATGCAGGTATTTATTACTTTTTATTATTTATTTTTAAATATGAAATGCTTAAATGGGGGTAAATGCAATCTTTCAGACCGAGACAGTGTTACAAGTCTCGGAATTATGTATCTTAATATCATATTAACTTTATTAAATGTATGCGCACTCGGAATCGTCCAGGTAATATTAACTAAATTTTATATTTGTTGAATGAAATGTAAAAAAATTGTGACAGCGCCAATGGTTTCATCAGTATTTTAATTAAATATTAATGTAATGATTTTTATTTTTTTTGTATTTAGCCACATTTGATTATATGGATGTAAAGAATCATAGGATTGTATTATGACATTCATTAAAAATATAATGTAACAACCAATATAGAAATATATGCATATATAATATAGACAATATAGACCACGTAACGAATACGCTATTAAGTAATTAGATGACAAAAATAATTGTTAGAAAAAAAAAACAAGATACAGAAGAACAACAAGATCAAGAACAAGAAGGGCAACAATGTAATACGGTTGTGAAACCATTGAAACCATTGAAACCATTGAAACAATTGAAACCATTGAAGCAATTGAAACAATTACCAGAAGTAATATCAATAAATAATTATGCATTATTACTGGAGAATGATTATGATTACAAGGTTATTTATTTAAAAAAAATGTGCACTAAAATCCAGAGAGATTACGAGTATAAAAAAATAAAAACAACAGGAACAAAGGTTGAAATGAAACAAAATATATATAATTTTTATAACCAGACGTTTCATTCTATAAAAATCCAATTGAAATTTAAAAGTCACTTGCGTAGAAAAATGATCATGTTGCGAGGTCCTGCGTTGAAAAATAGAGAAATCTGTATAAATGAGACAGATTTTTATACGCTGGACCCTGTTCGAGAGATTCCAGATGCTCAATTTTATAGTTATGAAGAAATGTGTGGGGAAAAGGCGTGTTGTTACGGATTCGACATTGCATCTATATGCAATTTAATACTGAATGACAATGGAGTAGACAGTGTAGCAAATTTAAACCATCGGTTAGTTTGGACGGCGTCGAGTAATCCGTACAACAGAAGCATAATTCCACCCAACATAACACGAGATATTTTGAAAATAATAAAACTCGACAGACTTCTCAATAATAAAGATAAAAAAAATGAAAATAAAAATAAGAATAAAAATAGTAAAAATAAGAATAACAATAACAATAATTGGAATGAAAATGGTGGAAATGGTAATATTATATTGGATAACGGTGGAGGCGGAAGCGGAGGCGGAAGCGGAAGTGGAAGCGGAAGCGGAAGCGGAAGCGGAAGCGGAAGCGGAAGCGGAGGCGGAAACATTGTTATAGACTTGCCACAAGATGTTTTAACGCCGCAACAAAGATACCGTCAAAATGTGTTGCATTTATTTCAAAATATAAATTTACTTGGACACTATTCTGACCCTGATTGGTTTTTGCATTTAACGTATCAAGAACACATTACATTTTTAAGGGAGTTGATGGACATTTGGAACTATCGGGCAGAATTATCATACAATGCAAGAGCGTCAGTTTATCCGCCCTACGGTAATCCTTTCCCCCACCACATAACAGGATGGCTAACCCACCAGTTTTACTCGTACTTGACATTGGAAACCATTGTCAACATTAACATGACAATAATTGAACGCCTCACAACAACAGCGATGCAAGAGTCAGATAGGTGTTTAGGGGCGAATTTTGTATTGTGTGCGCTAACACTTGTAAGCATTCCGGCTCGAGAAGCTTTACCCTGGTTGTACCAGTCCGTAATGTACACGTAGGTTATTAAGGGATTTTAGCATAGTTTTATATATTATTATAATTATATATAAAAACATATAAAATATGAATACTTTTGGGAAAAATGCGACAACAACGGCAACAACGGCAACAATGGCAACAATGGCAATGGCAACAATGGCAATGGCAACGTCGTCGTCATCAAATGTCATGACGACAACTGCAGTATCCGCATTCGACAAACAAATCCAAAAATGGATCGAACTTGATAACAAATTAAAAAAAATAAATAGTGAAATCAAAACAACGAGAGAAATGAAAAATGATTTAGAAGCATCTATTATGGATGTTGTAAATAATAAAAAATTATTGAACACGTCCATTGCAACAATGGATGGGCGGTTACGATTCATAGAGACAAAAACGTCGAATCCTTTATCTCTAACATTTATAGAGAAGTGTCTTCATGAAATAATACCGAACAGTTCTCAAGTCCAGCATATTTTGAAATACATAAAAGATAAAAGAGAGATTAAAATTAATCCAGAAATTAAGAGGTATTATAATAGTTGATATTGGTGAAATAATTAGTTAAATAGTTAAATATATAATTATAAATATATAAATTATATAATTATAAAATGTTTGATGCAGCAAGAGACTTGGTTTTTACAAATTCGGCGGATGGAAATTCCATTACTAGCGGCGGCTATAGAATAAGTAAAATTTTTGGCGGCATGAAAAGAAAACAAAAAGGTGGTAAAAAGAAAACCAAAAAAGAAGATGAAAACTACAGTGAAGAAATGGAAAATTTTTATAATGAAGAATCTGGAATTCCGATGGGTTTATTATTTGTCGGTCCAAAATTCCATATGGAGCACCAAGCACACATGGACCAGGCTTTGAAAAAAGAAAACGAGTTAAACATGTTTCACATGAATGATAATAATAATGATAGAATCGCGGGAATTGGTGAGCTTCAGCTTGAACTTATAATGCCGCAACCACAACCGCAACCACAACCGCAATCACAGTCATCGCACTCGTCATCGCAGTTTATAATTATAGGTGATGACAACAATTGTGAATTAAAAGAAGATGCTAGAGAAATAAATTCTCAAGAAGTTGATGCGGATTTATTTCGAATACTTTTAGAGAATGCTTTAACTGACCCTAATCACAGTAATGAAAACACTGTGTCTTCAAGGAAAAACACGAGAAAACGAACAATAAATTGTGCAAATAATAGTAATAATAGTATAAATTTAAAAAATTTGAAAGTGGATAAAATATATGTCCGAAGAAAAACAAGAAGAAATAATAATAAATAATAATAATTAAATCTAAACTACAAAACTACAACTGTGTAGTAAATTAAAGAATTGACCAAGATGAGCGATTAAATGGCGACAATAAAATCTCGGGAATTCGTTTCTTCCAATAATCGATTCGTTTTTGTTTTTCAATATCCCTCATTGTTAAGGGGTACACGGGTGCATTCTGCATTTTTTGTGTTTCTGCAGGAGTAATCAGCGGCTTGTAACCGTAACAGTTTACACCAAATCGGACATTTTTATTGTCAATGAATCCACCATTTATGCCGGGTCTTCCGCAGTCATTTTCGTGTCCTTTGATTTTTTGCAATTTGTCCCATGTCTCTTTTTGTGTGGGAAAAAGTGCCATTTGGTTGTCCGACCACCCGTAGTTGCACCATTCACCCCCCGTCTTGTGTGATGATTCTATTTCATCATAATTTGCAAGTTTTGCGCCATATGCCGCACAAATCGCGTTTGCGTCATGATACGTGTATTTATTATTCGGAATATTGAAAACTTCCTTTTTAAACTTCATTGTTGGTACCGCTTCATCTTGAGGCACCTGCATTGTAATTTCAAGTTGAGGCTTGTCTGTAAAAAAGTTAACAAATCTTGTCGTAAGATTTACATTGAAAAAATATTGCAATCCATTCAACAAAATCAGCATGATAAATACTGACCACAACAGAACTTCAAAAAAACGTAGTCCTATACTTTTTGTTGCGCCGGTACTAGAGTCGGCGCCTGTTCCTGTTCCGCCACCTAAAACTGCAAATAAAAGTCCATATATAATAATAATAACTACAAGTGCAATAAGCATGTATATTCTAGTATCAGCAGTCATCTGGACATCCTCCTTTCCATTTGTTGTAACAAATTTCTTTAAATAAACAGTTGGGTCTGTATTTATTCCGCTTATAGAATTGTAAGTTAAATCCATTTATTTTATTTATATTTATTAAATATTAAATAATATTAAAAATGAGTAAAAATGCAATATTTATATTATAACATTACATTAGTTTTTTTATTTCCCATCCTTTTATTTTTTTCTATAGAATAAGCAATACGGAGTGTTACCAATAATCTCCGCTCCTTTTATATGGATTTCTTTAACAGCTGAATCGTTGAAATTAAACCATCTAGAGTCTGCCGTTTTTATAGTTGAAGTATAGTGACCGAAAGTTTCATCCCCGTGATGATTGCAAATTCCATAAAGGTCGTACACATAACTATCCTTATTGTAACCTTCTACATATTTTGAAAAACTCACATTTTCAATCGGTATTTTTATATTTGATTGATTTTTTACAAATGAATCCGTGTTATAATTGTATTCAAACCGTTTTATGTCAATTACCATGATCTCTGGCAAACTCCAATACACCAGTCGCTTATACACATTCTGTTTTTTTCCTAAAGATTCGTTAAACCACGCATTCTCGCCTTCCATCAATTCGCTTTCACAGTTCAAATCAAAACAATCCATCAAAGAAATGTGGTCTTGTTTTGACGGCGCTTCAGAAGGAATGGGCAAACTTATTACCATAAACGGTTCCGGTCGAATGCTAAGATATTCATCGTTTGATTTGGCAACGCCGACACTTGTCAAGGTTGACACATGAATTCCATAAAACATGTTTAAAATTTCAGAGTAGTTTTCAGTATACTCTTTTTGCATCATTTCATAACACATTTTTGCCATTTTATCTCGTTTATTTTTTGGGTTGCCATCAATTGTCATTGTTACTTTTCTTTTAAGAGCAGTGTGAAAAATATCAAATAAAAACGTTAAAAATTCTGGCATGTCATTTTGAGAAATAGTTGAAAACATATTATTTTTTTTTATTTTTGATATTTTACGAATGGCGTGTATAAACCCACCTGGTGATATTGTGCAGTTTTCACTCCACATTAGCAGTCTCAATTCGTCCCAAGATGATAACAATTCTGATTCAACGCATTTATTCAGTTTAGATTTGTATCCGTCGCCGTTTAACAATTCATTCAATTCATACGTGTGAGAAATAATCTGCAATAATGCATTAATAAAACAAGTGTCTCCTAGATTTGCAAGCCCCGATATTCCCTTGTTTTTATATTTTTCTAATTTACTTTCTGTTAGTTTTTGTGGTTGAAGCTGTGTCAACGTCGATGACGATTTTATAGATACCGGACTCATAATGTAATTGTTTTTGTTAATCTAATAACTATTACATTATATCTTTAATATCTTTAATACAGATTATAAGAGAGAAGAGAGAAGAGAGAATACATTAATATATTAATAATAAAAATAAAATATTAATAATAAATATTAATAATAACTATTGAATAATAATAATAACAATTAATATAGCAAATCAAATGAGCGGACGCATTTCAGATTCATTGAATGCAAATACAAATAATGAACCGGATATAAGTTATTATAATTTAGTAGAATCTTATATTTCATCAACGAGAGAAATGTTAAACGGATTTATGACGTTTGAACGTGGATTAGTTAGAATTTTAAATAATCGGATTATTTTTAGAAATGTTGCACTTGCTGCTGCGCCTGCTCATGATCCTGTTCCTGCTGCTGCTGCGCCTGTTCCTGCTCCTGTTGCTGCTGCGCCTGCGCCTGTTGCGCCTTTGTCACAAGAACAGCCCATAACTGCAACGTTTGTTAGGTATAGGTTGCCGCTACCCTCAGTTACGTCAAGAGCGGAAAGAAGCATTTCAACACCCAACTTGTCCGTTTCATTATCTTCGTCGCCTCCTCGATCGCCTCCGCCTCCTCCGCCTCCTCCGCCACACACGCAATCATTGTCACCAATACTTCCAATAAATTCAAGAATAAACAGGAGTTATGACTGGTTAGATTTTATTGAGACAACCGATACAAATCATCGACAACCGAACAGAGACGAAACTATAAATTCAAATTATTTTCAACGACTACTACAACTACCACTACGGCCACTACAACCACTACAACCACTATCAGTACGACCGATAGTGCAAAGAGAACAAAGAGCAGAGCCGTTTATGCAAAGAACCTTTCAACAACAACGGCAACCACCGCAAACACAACAACCACCGCAACCACAACAACCACCGCAACCACAACAACCGCATCAAAGCGAAGGCGACCCAAATTATGTTAGTTATGACACCATTCAAATTGCAACAAAATTAATCCCATTTTGCACGATACACAACCCAAAAAATGAAATATGCCCCATTTCGCAAATACATTTCGAAGAAATTGATTGTATTATGCAAATTAATCATTGTAAACATAACTTTAATCCGTACAGTTTATTTCGATGGCTTGATTCAAATTCAACATGTCCAATGTGTAGATATAATTTGAATTCTTATTCAAACGACTACAATGATGACGAAATTAGAATTAGAAATTACTATAATCGTTCAGAAATGGCATCAGCAGAATCGGAATCTGAATCAGAATTTGATGCTTAAAATCTTTGATAATATCATTAAATTAATATAATTAAAAAATTATTATTGTTATTTAATATTTTAATATATTAAATAACAATAACATATTATTATGAAAAAAATAGCTATTTTAATAACTGGTCTAATGCGAACAAATTCTTTAGCTGATGGACCAAATACGTCATTCGAAACTACATTTAAACAATATTTTTTAAATAATGAAATAACAGATAATTATGAAGTAAATATATTTTTAGTTACAGATAAAGCAAATGATGTAAAAGTATATAATTATTTTGGAAATTATTTAAAAGGTTTTGTTATGCAAGATTATGATAATCATGATGATATTTTAGATTCATCAAATTGTGTAAAAAAATATTTAGAATGTTACAACTATAGAAAAAATAATCCCGATAAATTTCCAATAGTAGCTCATCCTAGAAGTGAAGTAATGTATATATCTTATAGATTGTATTTTGCTTATTTATTAATGAATAATTATGAAAATAAACATAATATTAAATATGATTATATTATAAGATTAAGAACTGATTCATCTTTTAGACAAATATATAATTCTATTAAAATATTAGATGATGATAATAATAAACATATACTAATCAATTGGGATTTGGGATTTTTAGGAAGATATGATATAATGGTTCACATTTGTAAATTAATTTTCAAGTATGGAGAATATAATTATGGTGAAATAAAACATGATGAATTGATTGTTTCAAAACTAGGTTGTGCTATTTATTTAAATTTATCAAAAAATTGGAATTGTTGGTCAGAATCACCAGAAGTACAATTATTTGAACATATTTTAAATTATATTTATGAAAAAAACTTGGATTCAAATGCAATTGAAAATTGTTCATTTGTAGATATTTTTTCTGATAGACACACTGGCGTTTCCAACGATCCAAAAGTTCGCGAAGAGATTTTCCTTGCACTATTTAAACATAAATAAAAGGTATGATTATTTAGGTAATGTAATATAAAATTATACAAGTATATATCATAATCACTCTTGTAATACAATGTATAAATGATAAATACTACATTAAAAAACTTAGTTAATTATATTTTATTATATAGTTGTATATTTACTCACAATTCATATCTTTATTTTATACATGTCAAATGAAAACAAAAGTGTAAATTATTCGCATTTTGATGATACTCAATATAAAGAGTTGTACACAAATACAAGCACAAGGAACAATACAAAAACAATAATCGGTCAACATTTCGTAAAAGATGTTACAAAACCGTTTACATATTACTCCATTTCAAATGAAACATATGAAAACGCACATCAACGTGATGAGAGCGATTGTGATTATTATCCTGATAATAAACCCGGTCTCGAAGATGATGGATGTTTTAAATTATATTTTTGCGGATTAATCGGATGTTGTTTACTCTGCTTATTTGGGTGCAAACACTTCTAAAAAAGTATAAAAAAAAAGGGTGCTCTCGCCCCCTCATCTACTTGAAGAAATTCTTAATACTCTGATTTTTATTAATGGCATTGTCTGCTTGTATTAAAAACTCGTCAAACAGCAGCGCCTTGACTTCTTTTTGCCGCAAATCAGTAATCTTTTTTTGCAAGGCTTCTTTGTTTTCAGCTCCAATCTTATTTGTTTCAAACTCGATTCTGTCTTTAAACGCTTCTTGACGTCGTTTAAATCCAGGAATTTTTTCTAGCACCAGCGCAAACAGCTGCTGCACAGGTTTCATAATTTGATTCGTAATGTAAAACGTGTAATTGGGGCGTATATTATTTTCCCTAATGTACGTGGGATGCTCGATTCTTTCACCCTGTAGCGCCTTTTTATCCGGATTGTGCACGTATACAAACGGTATTCTGTCACCGACGCTAGGCTTATTCCCAGAATCCCGCTGTCCCATTCGATCCGCAAGCACTTTATGCGCAATTTGCTGCGGGTTTTTATAATTCGAATTCAGCGACTTGGTAATGATGAGCTTTTCCAACGGAATTTTCTCACTCACCAGATTTCGCAAATAGTCTTTGAGAAATGAAATGGCGCGTCCCGTGTCTTGTTCCTTCATAAGTATGTCTATAATTCCACCGTACACGTCTTTGACAATTGGCGCATTGTCTCTGCGCTTTAAAACAATTCCCATACTTTTCCTCGTTCCTTTGTTTGCATTCGTTTCATAGTAGATGCCGACATACCCCTTTTTGCGAAGCAGACAAAACGGCATGATTGATTTTTCGTAGACCAGCGAATGCGGCGCTTTCAAGAATGACGAAGCCAGCTCCCCCACTTGCTGCGCAAGCTCAATCGTGATTTCCAGCGCTTGCTTGCCGCGAATCGGCGTTCCATCTTTGTCAGCCAAATTAAATGTAAAGAATACGCTGTCCGTATCCCCATACACGTGCTCCGCCCGCGTGTTTACGACACCATATTTGGTCTGGCATTCGGCATTCCCGTATGTTTCTTCAACCACCCGCTTGGCATATAGCAGCAGCTTTCTGCCGGTTGCCGTTGTGGATGCCGCCACATCAATCTCATAAAACGAGCTCGTTTTGGCGCCGCATTGACCGTACAGCGAATTCGCCGTTACTTTATAACCCAGCTGACGTTTGTCCAGAATATTCTTCATGAAATCGTCCGTCTGCTTTGGAATGAGTTTGCGCGTGGCGCTTCGAGCTTCAAGCAGTTCCTCCAAAATCGAAGGCATGATTGCCTTTTCTCCAATAACGCCGCTTACAACATCCATCTTTGGTTGCGCGAACCGACACACCTTTTTCCCGTTGACCGTCTTTATTGCTTTTCCTCTAGCATTGTGTTTCCACACGTATGTGTCATACTCCACGTCGACATATTCGTATCCAGGCAAGTTGTCGTATATGAACACGCCGCTGCTGTCCGTTTCGCCTGTGGAACAAACCAGTATCCCGTCCAAATTATATTCCTTTGTCCATACTTTGCTGTCGTGTGACAAATTCTCGCTAATCATCGATGACGGATACAATGACGAATAATCAACGCACGCAACCGGATTGTCTAAATACAAGTCGCACTTGGGCGGAAGCACGATTGCACCATCATAACTTTCATTTCCGAATCTTCGGTCCAGTACTGGAATAAGCGTTTTCTTTTCGCTGCATTTCTTCGCGACAAAACTAGTGAGCTTGATTCCCTGTCCGCGAAAAACCAAAAAGCTAATTGGAACGCTGCAAATGTTTGCCATTTCAATGAAACCGGTTAAAACGTCAATTTTGCGCATCAAGTGGTGGACGAGGTTGCAATCCTGAATACAGTATTTTGCAATGATTGCGCGCTCTGCCGGACCTTCATTCGTCATTCTGAAAATGTCCTGCGGCGTCACGTCGTCTTTTGCTAGCCCCCATCGCACCTTCTTTTCCATGTTGGGCATCTCCTTGCCCGAAATTTCGAATACTTTCGTAACAGCATCTAGTCGAGTTACTTTGAACTTTTCGCCACCCTTGTATCCGTCGGTTGAATTGCTCGTTTCTTCAAAACTGATGTAACTTCCAACGTCCAGTCCCATGACATTTCCCGTGTAAATCGCACTAACATCTTGTCCGGCTTCGTTGATCTTGTGCTCGATTTTCGTCACTGCGTCGCCTATAAAATAACCCGAAACATAATCCAGCTTGTAAGACGACATATTGTAATCTCGTCGCAAGTAGTTGTACATGTCAATTTGTAACCTGCCTGGCATTTTGATATACTGCAAATCATGCTGTCCGCTCGCAATAACAATCGTGCTTTCTTCGATTGCAAGCTTTCGTGTCTTGGGATCAACTTCGCCGCAGACTTTACCTTTATGTCTAGACAGTTTCAAAAATTCTGTGGCGCAATCATTTTCTGTAGCGCGATGAAACATGAAGTTATAATCAAAACCGAAAATGTTGTATCCAATTATAATATCGGGGTCTTCACGCTGAATCAATTTTGTCCATTCCAACAACATGTCGTGCTCGCCGCGACAAACCTGGATTTCTGAATTCTGCACGTCGTGAACATTGTCGCACGTGTCAATGGTCAAACAGTGATTCAAATATGGGCGCTCTTCTCCTGATTTCAAAAAGGTTGATCCAATGAATGTTACTTTATCGCCTTCAACTCCTGGAAAAATGCCGGATAAAGCGGAATTCAAATGATTTATTTTGACTTCTCGGGTGTGTGCAGGCGCACATGATTGAAGCAGTTGCAAGACAGTCATATTTTTATCAACCGACGTCGTCGTCGTCGTCGTCATTGCAAATGTCTTGTTACTTGTTTTTTTCACCTCTTCTACAATTTTCATTGTGACACCATTGTCAGAAGAAGGTTCATCATCGTCGTCGCTTCCATCATCAGTATCGCTTTCGCCGTCGCCATTACCACTCACTGCTGATGCTGTTACTAACGCAAGTTTTTTTCCGATGGATTCAAACATGGCTTCAATTGTGTGTGCATCACTTGCACTATTCTCCATCGCTAAATTTTTAATTTTTTCTGTGATGAACTTTTCCACCAGTGAATCAACTTCACTTTTTGATAATTGTATTTTTGAATATATTTTCTGAACGTTTCCGTCAATGTATTCATTTTCGCTTCTTGTGTTTAAAAATGCAACGTGAATCATTTCACGCAATAATTCATTACTAATTGTTCCATCATCACTTTGAATGCACCGACATACGTCGACAATATTGGTCGCGAGCTTTTTGTGCGTTTTGATTGCAAGCGGGAAATCGCCGTGACTGCTGCTCGCCTCAATATCAAAACTGCATATCTTGTACGGCACACGAGTTTCTTTGGCGGGTTGCGCGTGAATGTCTTGCATGCTAATTACATATTCGTGCATGCATGTTGTTATTTTCTTTTCTTCTTCTGAAATTTTGGTGACACTTGCACTTTCCTTTGAAAATTCCACCCACCCAGATGGGCTGATTTCATTCATGTGAAAAAATCGCAACAGCGGAGGAATGTTGGATTCATAAATCCTAAGACATGTCCCGTTGTAATTAAACCCTTCGGGATTCAAATCATACGACGACGTTTCGGGACAAGAAATATACCACAAATTTTTCACCCTATTCATAATTGCCAAGTTTTTAAAAGATAATACTACAAAATTGTGCATTTTTCCGCCATCAAATCCATACAGCTTTTTCCGCTTTACAAGCGCGCATTTTTGTTTGATAATCAACCCTTCCGAAAATCTCAGTTTTTTTATAATCTCTTTGACAAATTCATTTTTTGTGCGTTTCTCCCAGTCAGAAGGAACCAACACATAGAAGAACGGATTCATGTCTTCAACAAAAATGGCGCACGATTCCCCCGTTTCATTCAGACCGAACATTTGAATCACCATTTTCTTTCCTCCGATGGCGATAGTGTTTTCATCATATATATTGAAATCTAAAAGACGAATCGACACTGCATTGTCTTCGACTTCTTTTGACTGTTGTTGTTGTTGTTGTTGTTGTGGTTGTTGTTGTTGTATTGGCTTTGGTTTGATTATAATTTTCTTCTTCTTCTTATCATCTGTTGCTGGTGTTGACATTATCCAATCAATAGTTCAGTGAAAGTTTTTTGCTTGGATATATATCTATATCTACCTTTCTTTAACTTTTATAAAATTCAATTTTATATTATAAATGTTTTAAAATATAAAAAATAAATTTAAGTCCTTTTTGCCTTTTTTGTCCTTTTTACTCTTTTTGCCTTTTTTGTCCTTTTTAATACTCTTTTTGCCTTTTTGGAACCACCACGCATGCCATGCTTATTTTTGTGTCTGTGTTTGTGTTTTTTTTTTATGTCACTCTTTACAACACTATTTATCCAGTTTGTAACCGCTTCAGAGTTTCTGGGAATATTTACAGCGTCCATTTTCATAATGGTTCCATTATTATTGTTGTTATTTTTATCTTTCAAAGGTTTCCCATTTTCATCGAATGTAATGTATCGAATTGTTGGGTATCCGTCAACTTCGCCGAATAAATCCTTTGAATTTGAATATTCTTTTTCTTCGACGGATGAAAGCGTCAATAAATCTTTTAATTCTTCATCAAAATTATTTGACTTGACAATTTCATTATTATACACCGGCATAAAGTCTTTGCAATGACCACACCATTCAGCGTGTATAACTATGACACATGGACCCGTCAAGTTTTTTACATTTTTTTCAGGTTCATATTTAAGTCTAACCATTTTATAAAATATATAAATAAATTACAATTATTATATATTATATTATATATTTTATTCTTTACCTATAATAATAAACAATAATAAACAAAAAAAATAAATATTTATTTATTATAACCATGCAAATTCCTCATGTTTCAAACCAACTTGTATTTTCAATCGTCGTATTTATTCTCGGACTTTATTTTGTTCTCAATTACTCGTCGTTGAACGCAGCCGAAGGGTTCACAACAACTAATCAACACCGGTGTCCCAACCTTTTAATACAAAAAGGTAGTGAAATTTTCTTATATAATTCAAAAATAGCTAAAGTTCCTGGAGTAAATCCGGTGAAATTTAATAATTTAGAAGATTATGTTGAATTTATTGATTGGCAAAAAAGTCAGGGAATTGTTTGCCCGGTTTTATTTTTGCAGCACATGAATGACGCGCAAGGAAAAGATGTTTACAAGATCAGACCGTCTCCGGTTGATTTGCAAGGTGGATTACCACCAATGGTCGACACGACCGCCGGCATTCAGATGCCCACCGTGACCAAACTTATGGATTCCAATCGCAACGATCCACCGTACAATACAAATTCGTATCCCGGATTTGACGCATCCGGATTCAATATGGGCGATTTTACACCGCTGGATGCGCTTAATTTTATAGAGCAAGATTCTGGGTTAAGTCCTAATCCTATGGATGAAAATTGGGGAGGTCCAGAATATACGCAACATTTAGTTGATTC
>Ga0315276_10000716_pt1 | contig 28773 bp, 6 predicted proteins | sample YL17G05_0_MG_FD_204542 | JGI IMG/M metagenome (GOLD analysis project Ga0315276, IMG submission 204542) | Sediment microbial communities from Yellowstone Lake, YNP, Wyoming, USA - YL17G05_0 | ecosystem: Environmental > Aquatic > Freshwater > Lake > Sediment | place: USA: Wyoming | collected... | reverse complement strand
TCATCCACATCGACCAACTTCATGACAAAATCCGGATCCATAGTGAGCTCCTCGATACAGGCCAACGGCGGCCCCGATGGTTCTGCCGCCTACTCCTTTACCAATACCGAGATGGCCGGCCTCCAGGGATTAGCCAATTCAGTAAGAGGTGACCTCGGCGCTGCGAACGGCCAGGCCAGAGCCGACCTTGAATTTAAACTGAAGAACTTCTACGGGCACAACATAACAGGGACCGACTCCCAGGGCAGGCGCATACAGGGAGTGATCGGCTCATTCCAGTATTCTGTAGACGGCCAGGTGTTCTACGGCAGTGCAGGCATGAACAACCAGGACCCGGCAGCGCCGTATCTGTTCGCGACAACTGCGACGAACTTCATAAGCCCTGAAGGCCGCCTCGTGATGATCACTATCTCCTCTGTAAGGGACGACAAGCCCGAGACCTATTACAACTTCACCAATAGCGAGATAGCCGGTCTGCAAGCCGGGATAACGAGGAGGGTCACAGACTCTCTCGATAGCCCAGAAGGCAAGACACAGCTTGCGCAGGCCGTGAAGGAGTTTGCGAGAGGTTCGGGCAAGAGGCCTGACATCGATTTCAGCTTCAGCATAGACGGCCTGAATTTTTCAGGCCGGGCCGGCTACAACACCGAGGCAGGCAAATATTCGGCGTCCCTGAGCGGAACGGGAGGCGTCTCACGCGACGGCTATGCTGTCAGCTCGGTCATCTACTCAGACGACCCCAACGGCTATAACCGGCCGTGCATGACCAATGGCGAGATGGCAGGGCTCTCAGCCGCCATCGGCGGGGTGGATTTTGGCATCGCCGGCACCGGCATGCAGGCCATACAGAGCCTTAAGGTCATAGGGGATAGATACAACACTGACCTGTCAGCCAGAGGGGTCAAAACGGCCATGTTGGACTACATGGGTGGAACAACAGATATCGTCATGGACATCAGCGTAACGCACGATGGCAAGGCCCACATACAGATAACCAACGGTGAAGAGTTCATGGACAATCTCGGCCTTGTCCAGAGCGAAAGAGGCCTTGCAAGGATAGACAGCGCCCTGGATGGCCTGAGCAGCTATTACAAGGCCTCGGTATCGATGCCTGTGGCTAATGCCATGACCGTTGAGAGTATCAGGGCGGGCGTCGTGGCCACAGCCGTATACAACGAAGACGGCACCGTGAAGGTGAGCCACGACATACAGCAGAAGGACGTGGAACGGGTCCGCGTAGAATGCAATAAGCGGGCCATCAAAGAGGCGGAGGCTGAAGCACAGAAGAGCTTCTTAGGCAAGGCGTGGAGTTTCATCACCAGGGCCGCAACAGGCGTGGGGAATTTTGTGGTTCGAACGGTTTCGTGTGTAGCTAAGTATGTCTGGGGGAAAATACTGGGCACGATAGGCACGGTTGTAGACATTGTTGCGCATGTTGGCCGCCTGATAGGCAACATTGGCAAGATAGTGGGCGGATTTTTCCGCGGGATTTTTACAGGAAAATGGGATTGGTGCAGTAGTGGCTGGTCAGGACTATGGAAAAATCTGGTTTGCGCGGTTGCGGGCACAGTTTGGAATATGGATTTTGACAAGAATGGAAATTTCGTAGAGGGCGATGCCGACACAGGCTACATAAGAGGATGCTACTATTACGCGATATACAAGAGCGTCATCCTAGACTCCATCGAAAACGGCCTTGAAACGCGCAGAGAGTTCAGCCGCATCTTTTTCGGGAACAGCTCCATAAGCGACGGCGACCAGAAGACGCTCGAATCCCTGAACAGCGCATGCCGCGACATGTCGCGGCGGACGCGCACCGACTTTACATTCACGCTCAAGAAGGCCGTCGATGTCGCCGGCATCAAGTGCGACATGCACGGCGGCGCGTCCTACAACACCCAGAACGGCACGGTAAAGACGACAAGGACCGTCGATGTGACGCAGGTAGCGGTCGCGTTGGGAGAGGGCCGCGTGGCCGGTGCCACCTCGGACGGCAGGAGCTGGTCGAACACGGGGATCGAGACCTCTACGCTGGATGAGCTTCGGGCCCAGGCGTCATCAGACCTGGGCGGCGACGTGGGCTTCATGATAAAAGACGGCGTGGTGATAAACAATACGGCCACAGGCAGGCAGGCAGTGGGAGATATCATCTTAACCGAGGGTAATATCAGCTCCACCCTGAACGGCGTTGAAAACGTCGTTGATATGTCGATGGGAAGGGACGCGGAAATGATACTGGGACCGCTGGCCAAAGCGCTGGGCGATGCCTGGCACATAAGGGGGACGAGGGGCGTCAATATAACCCTTCTGGCCCGTTCGTGCCATGATCTCGGAGGCGGGTATAGAGGCGATGTCGCCTACAATTATTCCTGGGCCAAGGACGATGGCGCAGCGGGGCCGGCCCAGATCACCATAACCGCTGTCCGCGATGCCAGCAACATGATAGTGCCGATGGGGCAGTTCGTGCTGGCTAACTTCAAACACCTTAAAGCCGAGGACAGGATAAGCATAGCAAACGGCCTGGTTAACATCTCATTGTCGGTCCAGGAAGGGCAGCTGAGCCTGGCTCTGCGTTGGGTCGGCGCGGAAAAGGTGGCAAAGCTTGAAAATGTCGTTTTTGGCTCCACCGGCGAGGTACGGTTTGTTACCACCTATACATTCGACGCGGAAGGCCGCGGCACATTCACGAAAAATTACGATATCACGCTCGTCAGGGAGAGGACGGACGCCTATGGCCACATACATAGAACAGAGTACAGGACGTTCAGTTACGAAGCCGGCTCTGCAGGCGCGAGATGGCTTAAGAATGTATGGAATGGTGCAAAAGTGTTCGGCAAAGCCATATTAATGACAGTCGAGGGTGTATTTAGGATTGTTGTCAGGATAGGAAGTATTCCTACATTGGCCATCTCCAGGCTTGCGGGCATTAACCTGATGGCTACGCCGGATGATAGGCAGCACGTCTTTGACATTATGGCTGAGCGCATACACGACGGCCGCGCGACTATCTTCGAAAAGGCGATCTATACAGGCGTGGATGCATTGTATACGCTGCTGCCATTAGATCTCATCGTTCCTCTCGAGATAGACACGAGCGCCTCGAGCATGCCCAGCGCACTCAGGACGCCGCTTTTCATAGTAGGTCTCATAATCCAGACCATAGCTTTCGCAATTATTACTGCGCCGGCAGGCGGCGCAGGCGGCTGGACCCGTCTTGGCGTAGGATTGGCTGATCTGGCAAGGGGCCTCATCCCTGCCGCGAGGACACTATGGACCGCGACCCGCGCGGCCATACCGAAATTGCTGACGAAGGCAGGGGGGTTGAGGGCCCTATTGACGACGAGGGCAGGGTGGAGGGTCTTGTTGAGTGAGAGCAGGGCCGCTGCGGTGAGGTTCTGGACTGAAGGCGGCGGCAGGTATGCGTGGAGGAGTGGAGTAGAAGGCGTTCGCATAACGCCGGGACTCTCTACTCCAGAGCTGGTGCAAACAGTCAACGCCTTCGCGAGAGTGGTGAGCCCGCTGGTCACGACATGGCGCGGCATAGTGTTGTCCTGGAAGAACTTCTTCGGCGGCGCTGCCGAGGGAGCCGCAGGCGCATTGAAGTATGAGAGCATGGCAGGAGCCTTTAGAGGAGCGCTGGCAAGATCGTTCGGATACGAAAACTTTGCCGGCCTTGCCGGTGCCCCGACAATGATGCGGAAAGTGGCGTATATCGCCGGCACGATGCTTGGTTCGCCCGTAAGGGCGATCAGGTTTGTTGTAAATAGCCTCTTCACTACGGCAAAGGGCCGCGAGGCGCTATCGAAATTGTTCAAGAGTGAAAAAGCTCTTGAGGGTATAGCCACGGAAGGCAGGAGCTTAAGGACGCTGGCCAGGATTGCAGGCATAGCGGGCATAAAGGTGCCGGAAGGCTGCGGCTTATTGGTGAGGATCGCGAATGCGGGAGGGATCGCTCAATTTACTGAAGCCACCATTCTCCGTATGTGCGGAGAAGTCAAAGACATGGCTACGAAAGGTAGAAGCATCAAAGCGCTCGCCCGCGAACTGGGCCAAAGAAATATAGAACTACCTAAAGGTGTCAGCGTGGAAAGCCTCTCCTCGAGAGTGGCATCAGCCTACGCAGGAGGCCACGCGGAATACGTAGTATTGAAGACTTGCATGGATAAAGGACTTTACGATTTAGAAAAAGGCATGACCTTGGCGGATGCGGCACGCGCGCTCGGCCTCAACGGGGTGGGATTGCCTGAAAATGTCCTGGCCGGCCTCACCTCGAGAGCGGCGTCAGCCTACACGAGAGGATTCGCGGAGCATACGATACTCAAGGCCTTACTGGGCACAGGGTACAGAGGAGGCATGACCTTGGCGGATGCGGGCATGACCTTGAGGGGTGCGGCAGGCGCGGTCGGCCTCAAAGGGGTGGAATTATCTGAAAATGTCCTGGCCGGCCTCACCTCGAGCGCGGCGTCAGCCTACGCTAGAGGATTCGCGGAGTACAGCGTGTTTAGCGCATGCAAGAGCATCGGTATCTTTAAACAAGGCATGACCTTGGCGGATGCGGCTTCTAAGCTTGGCCTGAGAGGCGTGTCATTATCTGAAAATGTCCTGAATGGCCTCACTTCGGGAGTGATGAAAGCCTACGCAAAAGGATTCGCGGAGAATACGGTACTCAAGGCCTTGATGGGCAAGGGGTACATAGAAGGCGTGACCTTGGCGGATCTGGGCACGACCTTGGAAAAGGCAGCGTACCAGGTCGGCAGGGCGGGTAGGTCCTTGGCCGGAGCTGTGCCTCTTCCTTCTGAAGTCATCTCAGCCTACGCAAGGGGGTTCGCGGAGTATACAGCAGCGGCTGCCCGCGCAGCAGCGCCTCTTGCCGGGGAGATCACGACCTTGAGAGCTGTGATGGCGAGGATGGCCGGCGGCGATATCCTGAAGGCCGGCCTCATGATGGCCAGGGAGTGGGTGCTCGTCAACATGCTTATATACACCGCCCAGATCTTATATACGAAGTATGTGGAGGGCAAGCCTGTCGAACTGAGCTGGAGAGCGGTCTACGCGCTTGCCATACAGAGCTTTATCCAGGGATTCGCCTTTGGCATCGTGCTGAAAGGGGCGGCGATCCTCGCGAAAGTCGTGAAGGCCGCGGGCGAGTACGGCACGCGGCTCGAGACCGGGTTCACCGGTTTAAAGGATGCCGCCGTCAGAGGAGCATACGGGTTCACGAACGCCGTCTCGAGGTTTACAAGCTGGAACGCTGCCGCGCGCATCCCCGTCGTCTGGGGCGGTGTCGCGTTGGCATCCGTCGTGTATGACCTCGCGACGTCACCGATCGCGATAGGGAAGATGACCACGGGAGACTGGATATCCGTCATAGGCAAGGGAATATTGCTCGGCGCCCTCTTCGCTTATGTCTCCAGCCCGACCATGCTCAGGAGCCTGGGCGAGAAGCTGGCCTTATACGGCGACACTGCGGCATCGACAACCATGAAAGGCGTTACCAAGGGCACTGAGGCTCTGATAAATGCCGCCCGTCACGGCGCGGCCGAATGGATAGTCGTGTCGCCCATGTTCACCTTCTTCGGCGCCATATATTCCGCGGTCGTCGACAGCATCTTTGGAGGCAAGGCGCTCAAGTTCGAGATATCGGAGGCGGGGAGGGAACCCGTCTCGTTATTCTCCGCCAAAGGGCTGTCGCTTTTGATACAGAGCGCCATAAGCGGGCCGGCGCAGGGCCTTTGGATGGGGCCGATCGTGGGCCTATTCAGCCGCACCAAGTTCACGGGCATCGGCAACTTCAGGCCCGCGCTCAGTTCGCAGGGCTTGATCGGGAAAGCGGTCTTCGGGGTGCGCGCCCTGGTCGCGAGGATCACGGGCGGCGCAGAGGGATACAGGGTCTTCCTGGCCAACTATTACAGGATGACGGTCCCGAAGATGCTCGGCGAGGCCGGCTTCCTGGCTAGGGTCTTCGCTAAGATGGACAGCCTCTCCTATGTGGCGGGCTACGTGCAGGGGATAAATACGATACTGGCCGTCTTCACGAAACAGGGCGAAATCCAGGATGAGAAGATGAGACAATACGCCCTATCTTCGGCATTCGGCCTCTCCGCGTTTCAGGTCGAGGTCCTGAGCTGGGCCTTCCTCTTCATGAAGCCCGGTTACGCTTTACACGAGACCAGTTCCATAATATTGAGGGCGTCCGAAGGCCTCGACATCAGATTGACGATGGCCGCCGTAGACATGGTAGAGGCGAGGGGCAGCGACATGAAAGCCCTTGCCGACGTCACTCTCGGTTTACAGGGAGCGAGGAAGGTTATAAGCGATCAAGCGCAGCGCATCTTAGACCGTGCCAAAGAGCCGGGCGCTGACAGGAAGAAGATCGTAGAAGAAGAGAATGCCAAGTTCGGCACAAACCTCAATGAAAGAGACCTCGACAAAGTGGAAGATATAAGCACGAAGCTGCAGGGGTCGATCGTGGCGAAGCAGTATAACATGCTGAATCTCGCGAGCAGGATTTACATAAACAACCACCTCGACACGGCCATGACGGACAAGGACGTGGTGAGCGTCCTACAGGCAAAGCCTGAGGACGGCCCGTTCAGCAGGATGGAGAACTTTAACGGCATAGAGTTCAAGGCCTCAGACCTTGTCGATATAGCCCTGCGCAAGGCCGTGATGGAGGAGCTGGCAGGAAAAGAAGGCTTCGAGGCGATCCCCGCGCTCCAGGAGCTGAGAAGCGCCCTGGAGATCACTTATAAACGCACGCGCATCACATTGCAGGAAGGGGCGAGAGACGCTCTGCGCAAGATGACAGACTCTGCCATAAAAGGTATCGTGGCATCTTATGACCCGAACGACTGCGGCCGGAAGGCGGAAGAGATAAAGGTAAAGACCGAGGAAGCCGAGCGGCGCGGCGAGCAGTCCATCAGGATAGAGATGGAGGGCGTCCAGATAGTGCTCGACATCACGAGGGGCAAAGGCCCTAAGGGTGAGGAGATACCGAGCGAGGCAGACCTCTTCCGCACAGACCTTCTGAACGTCTCCCTCGAGTTCAACGGCTGGAGAGCGAATCTCGCGCGGTTGAACAATTTAAAAGCGGAAGGCTCGACGGACCATGCCCTCATGACGGCGCTCTCAGAGGTCTACCTGCGCCAGATACACGCGGAAGGGCTGGTGACCGAGAAAGGGATAGTGAAGAAACCCGGCCAGGGGCAGGAGCTATTCCCCGAACTCGAGAGCGTTACGCTGAACGATAAAGACAAGACCAAGATAACAGATCCGGAGCTCCTGGACGACTTCGTCCTCTACAGGGGAGCGCTCGGCATCCTGCACGTTTCGTTCAGCCAGGCGAAGGCGATGGCAGCTGAAGGCCGCGACATGATGAAGGAGATGAGGAAGGCAGCGGCAGATATCAACAATGTCATGTCGGTAGTGCTCCACGACATCCTGTTGAAGGGAGGAGTGATACCCGACCTTGAAGGCGAAAAGATGACGCTCGAAAAATGGAATGGAATGGATCAGGATGCCAGGGACAGGATCATTAACAAGATATTCACCCTCATCACAACTAAGCCGGAGGCGGAGTGGAGCCAACTGATAGTCATCGCGGCGTTCAGGGGTGAAATGCCGTTAAGGGAGCTTAACGCGACGGCCGTGGCTGAGAATCTCATAAAGATGTGGCTGGGCGACGAGGCTAACGGCTTCATGAGCCATAAAGGGAATTATAATAATCTGGAAGAGGCAGGTAAGGTTGCCGATATAACTCAAAAATGCAAAGCGGACAGAGGGGAGATAACCAGGCTCCTGGGAACGGCGGCCCAAGATATAACGGATATTATCAGGGATTTGTCAGCGATCAAGAAGAATGCGACGTACGGTCCGGAAGGAAGGATGGATGAGACGAGCGAAGCGCGCTATTCCAGCTTACTCGATACATTCCAGGCAAGATTCGAGAGGCTGTTGGCCGGCTTCGATGTCAAGGGAGATGCGGTTAGGGCGTTTATCGTGGTTAATGCCATATTCGCGGACATAATGAAGCATCTGGGGAAAGGAGCGGTCAGCCTCGATTCGGGTCAGTTCGCCATGCTGGCCAGCACTTTGGGCGGTGGCTACACCGTGGGAATGAACGTGGGGACAGGCAAGACATATCCGAACGTGATGGATATGATGGCAAGAAAACTGATATTCGGCGACAAGTTCAGGGGCAGGCTCGTCTGTGACGCCGCGAACCGCGACCAGTACGTCCGGTCATATTCTATTAAACGGAATAAGGACAACAAGGTAACGGAAACGTCGATCGCGGAAATCCATCTCATGCTGAGGGCGGTGGGTTTGAAGCCTGTCGACATGGTAAAAGAGCATAAGCGCTCCACACCCCTCGATTTCATGGCGAGGATGTTCGACAATGCCGGCATCCTGGTGGTGATAGACTCGACGACGCAGGGATTCCTCGTCAACCAGTGGAAGGACAGCGCAGCCCTGAAGACAGCCATGCTGACGCCTGCGCACATGACGATAGATGAATTCCACGAGACCGTCCAGTCGAAGATGGCGTGCATAGAGTCGGAGAACGCCTCGAACTTCAATTCCAGAGGCAATGACGTCCACAAGAGCATGCTGGAGAAGGCTACGAAGGTCTGGAACGCGGTCCATACGCTTTTGCCGGAAGGGGCCATCATAAAGAACGATATGAAGGAATTTACGAGAAGGGACGCGGCGGGAGAGGTGGTGGCCCATGTAGATACCGAAGTAGGAAGGGTCTATGCATCAAAGGCATTGCTGGCAGAGCTCGGCAGGAGAGGCATAGATGTCAAAGAGGGCATACAGACAGACCGCTATGCTGTGGACCGCGCGATATGGACGAAGACATTGAGAAGGGGCGAGGGAGGCCATTATGACTTTGACGGAGGCAAGATTGTACCTAAGGAGGAAGCCCTCGCGGTGGGCATGATAAGGCCTGTCGACAAGCAGACCGGGAATATCCAGGAAAATTCCGTATTCAGCGACGTATGGCTGCAGTTATTCATAGCGTTAAAAGAAAACAGAGATCCCGATACATGCGTAAGCGTGGGTAAGACGACTATCCAGGCCTCGATAGCGCTCGCCCTCGCAGGCGTCTTCTCGCTCATCCACGGTTCGTCGGCCACCATCGAAGGCCTCTCAGGCCTCACCTACGCGAGATTAGGCTGCAGGACGCTCAACCTGTCAGCCGGAGAGCTGGAGAAGACGCTCAAGGCGAGATTGCTTGTCGATATGGCAAGCGGCAATTACGAAGGTTTCGACAGAGCCTTTATGCCTAACCTGAAAGACGACGACTTCGAAGCGATAGTGCAGTTTGCGCTCGAGGAATGCAAAAGAGAGGATAGCAAGACGAACGTGAAGTGGAGGGGCGTTGTGATAGCCAACCCGCTATTCTCCGATAAAGACGTTGATACGCTGAAAAATCTGCTCATAGCCAGAGGCGTGGCCGCCGACAGGATAAAGACCATATACACGGAGACGACCGAGACAGACGCTGAAACTCAAGCCAGGGGCGCTAAGGCGGGAGACATATTCATAGTGGCGAAGAAGGGCTTCACCGGGCTGAACTACGGCGAGGATAGCAAGGGCACGGACGAAAAGTTCCACGCGACGATGCTCATCCTTAACGCCGATCTGATAAAGAGCGACGTATTCACCCAGCTGATGGGCCGCATAGGAAGATACGATGAAAAGGTCGACTTCAGGTTCACCATGGACCTGGAGAGGATGGCAGTCAGGATGGGCGAACTTATCACGAAGAACGTGCTTGACGGCATGCTCGACGTCATCAACCCGGGTTCGGCCGAGCATCGACTGCTGACTGAGCTCAAGGGGGATGAGACGCTGAGGAAAGCCCTGACCGATAAGTCGAACCTCATGAGCGACATAGGCCTGCTTTACAAAGCGCTTTTGTTAAGCGCGGCATATGAGCTATATAAAGAGGTGAGCGACGCGGTGAAGTTCAATATCAGCGATGCCTTACGCACCATGGGCACTATCAGTTTCCTGAGGGCATTCCTTGAGATGCCCGGCGTATCCGACTCGGATAAGTCGGTAGCGAGGAAGATGCTGGAGAAGATACTGAACTTGTCGCCCGGGGAAGTGGACCTGACTCCGCCGACGCAGAAGAAGGCGGGCGAAGAGGGCACCGCCGAAGACTTCATAAAGCGCGCCGTCGAAAGGATACTGGTCGAGGGGTACTCTGTCGTTGATTACATGGCGGAGAGAGTGAACTCGGATGTGGGCAGGCAACTTGTGAATATGCAGCTCGGCAAGCTCGAAGCCCTCGGCAGCCGCAGCGGAAAGATCGATAATTTTGCTTCGATAGAAACAGTGACGGGGAAGACGTTCTCTTCATGCATGACGCTCGTAGACCTTGTGGGGGTCGCCAAGGGGCTCGGAAGATATATCCTGCCGTCCCTCTATATCGAAAGGACCCTTGAGACTACGGCGCGCGAGAAAGCCGTGAGGGCCATCTGCCCCGGCAGGGCCGCGGATGTCTCCGGCTTCGAGATAGCGAAGAAGTTCGCCGAGGCGATGGCCGCCAAGACAGAGGAGGATCGCGCCAGGATATGGCTCGGATTCATAAGCGGCATACTCGGTACGGCAACAACCGGCACCAGCGACCTCCTGGCGCAGTTCATGAGCGCGGTGGACCAGACAGCGTCAACCGGAACCTTACAGGCTAACGCCAATCTCGCCGGTTCTGTCAGGGGGACGAACGCCCAGCAGCCGGCTGCCGTTGCCGGCGCGATGGCGTACCTTTTGAACCAGGTAACGCAGCAGGGAGCCGGTGCCCTGACCAACTCCAACATAGTCGCCATAGCCAACGCTTACGTATCGGCCATGCAGTTCAAGGACGATAAGGCACGCGAAGAGTTCAGGCAGAGGCTCGTGACATCTCTCCTCTTCGCCTGCGAGCCGCGCCTTATCGGCGTTACCGGCACTGCAGCGGCGGCGCTTGCGATGTCAGGCCATTTCGGCAATATGTCGGCCGGCGGATTGTATGAAAAGCTCACTTCCGGCGAAGGGCTGGATTTCCTCGCCGCTATACCGGGCCTGGATGCCGGCACAGTAAAGATAATCAAACAGCTCTCAGGTGCCAACAAGAAGGCGGAGGCCGCTCAGGATAATCTATACAGGGCCATCAATGCATCAGGGGTCAGCTTTGAAGGCATGGGCAGGTTACGGATCCTCCTAGCGCAGTTCAGAGCCGCGCCGATAGCGGACCTGCGCGCCATCTTCACGTCACGGCGGGCGAGTAGGGCATACAAGGCCTACGATAAAGCCGGCATGCCGCTGGCGTTGGCGAATGTGCTGTCAAAAGGCCCGGCTCAGGCGCGAATAACAGCGTCGCAGGCCCTCGCGGTCATGATAGCCGCGCTCGGCGACAGGGCGCCTGCCGGCATCAACACTGAAGCGATGGGCAGGGCGCTCGGCCGCCTCGAGTCGGCCAACCTGCCGAAGGATAAGATGAAGAAGGTGACGCTGGCGGTCCTCAATGATATAGCGATGAAGAAGGGCGTATCGGAAGAGATAGTGAAGATGCTCGGCGAAGATCAGGCGAAGAAGCTCGACGCTGTTTCGATGCCGCGCACCGACTTCGAGATTGACATGGCGATCGCCCAATTCGCCCTTCGCGGCAAAATAGACGGCGAGGTACCCGCAACGCTTAAGGATAGGTTCGAAAAATCGCTCGAGCTTGCCGTGAAACTGAATGCCAAAGGCATGACAGGCCTCGCTAGCCGGCTCGATTCGTTCAGCCTCGCGGCGAAGGACGTCAAGTCCAGGCATGAATTTATAAAGGTCCTCATGGAGAAGCTCGACGCCAGCAAGGCCGCCACCATCGACGACGTCGTGCCGGGGAAGGGCAAGGCATTGGATGAAGCGATGCTCCAGGCCGGTTTAACGCGTGAAAAAGGCTTTTCGGAAGGCGCCATGAGAGACAAGTTCGGCGTGGGCCTCGCGGCCATCCTGGCGTTCGTGAGCGGCAGGGATGTGGATGACGAAACTGTAAGGACGATACCGTTGCATACCGATATCGGGCCTCTGGGCGAGAATAGCAAGAAAGCGGAGCCGTTCAGGAAGCTGTCCATAAGAGATGCCGTGAATGTGGCGACGGCCCTGGCCGGGATGAGAGAAGATCTCCCTGAAATATTCCGCCGCGCCGCAGCGAACGGCATCGAGGGCGCCGCGCTTGAAGCATTGATATATATCGTTTCCGGAAGAACCGACATGGAACGGGCCCGCGGCATTGTCAGGCTGTTCGGGGCCTTATCGGATATCAGCCCGATCGCCGCGGAACAGCTTACCATGACCGAAGCTTTGAGGATCATCGGAATGAAGGATCCGGGCGCGCGGGCAGCCGAGCTGAGGAACTTCATAGCCGGCCACTTCGCCATAAGCGACGCGGCTCTCGTGAAGCGTGTCGCCGGGCAGATCAACGATGCGTTTAACGATATGCCCGTGCGTGTCAGCACGACCAGGTCGTCCGGCTCCGTTCCGCGTTATGCGAGAGCCGCAGAGATCATCATCGGAGAGGTCGGCGGCGCCCAAGCGCTGCGCGATGTGCCGATGGACAGGCTGACGCGGATCGTCGAGACGATAGCCGTCCTCATGAACCCGCTTGCCAGCGCCGAGCAGAGGCAAGCCCTAGCCGCGCAGATAATGGTGACTCTCGCGTCCAGCCTTGCCGCGGATGCGACAGTAGACGCGAGGTACAGGATAGCGGCGCTCTACAAGAAGGCGGAAGAATTATCGTCCAAGGTTGTTAACGCGGCGCCCGTGAAGGCCGAGAGGGTGGAGCGGCACATGAGGCTTGCGCAGTCATATTTAGCGAGCGGCAATCACCGTTCGGCGGTGATTGAGCTTGAAAAGGCGCTCGCCATAGATCCGGGATTGGGCGCGGGCAACGCAGCCAGTATACTTGGCCACATGGCTGCCGGCTTCAGGGCCGCGCCAGAGGAAGCGAAGGCCGGCCTCGCGATACTCATCTCGAAGGTCGACGGTAAAGTGATGGGCCTATCCGGCAAGGCGGCCGTGATCAGGTATCTCATGGGCCAGGATATCGATATTATCTCCTTCATACATGAGAATAACAGGGCGGTAAAAGCCGCCTCAGCTTTTGAAAACCTGCCTGCCGGCTCCACGAGGACGAGCGTTGCCAGGACAGTGATGGCAAATCTCGTCAGGAACATGACGCCGGCGGAATTGGACGGTGAGATAGCCAGGCTCAATGCCATAATGGTCATGACGCCGCAGGAGGCGCTGGCAAAAGAGTTCTTTGAGCTGGTGAAGCAGAACCGCGACGCCGTCACCGGCGCGAAAGACGCTGCCGCGGCGCAGAAGATAGTTACGGCATTATACGCGGTAGCGCTGATAAGGGCAGGCGTGACTGGAGAAGACAGGATCGGCGCCCTGGACATGGAAGCGTGGAAGGCGCTTACGGACGCGCAGCGCCTGACGCTGGCTGGAGCCTTGAGAGATGCATCGTTCCCTGTGGATGCGATAGTCCGGAACCCGGAGGTCCTGGGCAAAGTGATCGCTGCCGCCGCCATCAGGGCCTTAGACCTTGACAGAGACGCTGCGGTGAAGCTGTTCAACATCGTTCTCCCGGGTGCGCAGAAACTCATAGACGACAGCTCTATCAGCGCCACGGCCAAGACCGAGATGACCGACGGCATGATCAGGAGATTGAAGACGTATCTGGCGGAGGCCGTCAGGCTGGATGAAGAGGCGTTGAAGGACGCTGCCATAAAGGCGGCCGTCGACCTGTTCAGGGAGAGTAAGAGGGCCTTTACGGCGCTGGGATTCGATATACTGGCCCTGACAGCCGGCATAAGCGATAAGACGAAGGACTTCTCGAACAGAAGAAAGAGCGCGATATTCAACGATACGGTAAAGAGCTTTGCTGAGGAGAAGGCTGCCGGCATGCCGCTTTTGAACGTTCTCCTGGCCACTCTCGATAAAGGGCGCGAATTGACTACTGTGGACAGTTTGATAAGCATGGCCAAGTCGCCGACAGTGAGGACGCTTGTGGGCACCACGGGGGTAGTTGTCTTCATCGCGGTAACGCTGGCGATGGGTTGGCCGTTAGCGTCCCTGATCTATCCTCTGATCTCGGTTGGAATGAGCGCCTTACCGCTCTTGGCCGGCAAGAAGGAGGCTGCCGCGCCGGCAGCCGCTATGGGAAAAGGACCGGCCATGGCAAAGGTCGCTTCGTATCTCCAGTCTCCCATAGTAGGGCAGCTCTTAGCCACGCTCAGCTACCTCGGCATGCTGGGCTTTTGGTGCGGAGCGGTCGTGGCCTACCCCGGCATCTTGCTGGCCCTGATCGCGCAGTTTGCCGGCAAGGCGGACAAGGTGAGCGATTTCGATACCGAGGCATCGATCATCGGAGCGGTCTCCGGCAAGGCCGGCGAACAGCTCAAAGGGTTGCCGGACGATCTTAAGGAGGCATTCCTGCGGGAGTGGCTATCCACGACCATGCTCGAGGCCGTTAAGGCCCCGGCCAACAAGGCGTTCATAGATGCATCCGCGAATGAAGGCGAAAGGACGGCGAGGACGCAGCTCGTGATGATGCTGGCCGTTCTCAACGCGAAGGACGTGCCGCTCAAGGAGAGGCTTGCGATAGCCTCAGCCCTGATGCTGCCCGGAGATGTCGCGAAGCGCGTTTCTGAGATGTCCCGCGCGGACTTAAAGGTCTTCGAGTCTGTCCTGGCGAGCGCGCTGTCAGAGAGCGGGATAAGGGCTGTCATGGGTGCCGCCGAAAAGGAGAGGGTAGCCGTTCTCGGCCGCCTCGTCGCCGCGGAAGCCATGGCATCCAGGCTCTCATTCGAAGCCAAGGCGGCCCTGCTCGTATCCTGCGGCATATTTGATAACGCCGCGTTTACCGACATGGTACTGGAATCGTACAGGGAAGCGTTCATAGGCGAGTTGAAGGCGATACTGGGCGACGGCGACGCGACGGTGGATGAGGCAAGGGCCGGCGCGAAAAAACTGCTCCTCAAATATGCCTCATATGATGTTGAGAAGACGTTGGCGGCCGTCAGGAGCGCTGACGCCGGGCTCGCGAAGGAGCTCGACGACCTGGAGCCCGAAACGCGCAAGATTGCGGTTATGGCCATCCTGCAGTATATGCTCGGGATGATGAAACCCGATGAGGTGATAAGCGCGATAGAGCTGCAGAACGACGATCTCAGGCGCCAGGGCGTGAAAGTCAGCGCCGACCGCGCTCTTGACAATATAAGGAGGATGGTGATCTTAAAGGACAGGATCGACTGGAATGTGCGCGAAGGCCGCGAGGCCAATGTAACCCAGATAGGCATTATATTGGAAGGTATCACAGAGAAATACAGCGCAGAGGTCGTGATGTACCTCTTCGACCATCTGATGAAGATCATATCCGAGAAGACGTCCGACAAAGATGCCCAGGCCCGTGAATTGGCCTTCAATATCCTGACCGACGAACGCGTAACAGACTTCTTATTCACCAGGGTCTTGAAGGCGGCCGGCGAATCCGGAAAGTTGGACGCTTTTGTGAGATTCCACGACGCGCTCCTCAAGTCATACGCAGCCACGGGCAGGCCCGCGGCCGGCGCGGAAGCGGCCATGGAGACAGCGCTGTCGCGGCTGTACAGAGATTCGAGGACTGAGTTTGAAGGGGCAGCGAAGGCTTACGACAGGATGAAGAAGGCACGCTCGGCCATCATCTCGAAGATCATGGGGATGGCAAAAGAGGCGCGGGATAAGGAGCCGGAAAGAGCGGAGAACCTCTACGAGGCAGCCTATGCACTTGCTGTTTACAGATTGGACGAAAGGGAAGGGATACCGACCGGCATGAGCGAGACCGTCGGCAAGGTGCTTGCCGAAGAGCTGGCTCTCGTCATACAGAGGCGCGGCATCGAAGGCGGCATCGCATTCATAGAATCCATGAGAACCGATCCTATCAGGTCGCGCTTCATACCCGCCCTTGCTACAGCCTTGCTGGGCAGACTGGAAGATAAAGAGCTCAGGGTGTCTCACGAAGAGGCGATCGCCGCCATCACGAGGGCTCTAAGCGCGGTGAAGGGCGTCTATGAGGGCGCCCTGGCGGCGCGTGACGAGGCGTTGGCCGCTGAAGGCGAGAAGGCCATAGGACTAAGCTATTCGAAAGAGATAGAAGCGCTCGTCGGCCTCGGCAGGATAACGGAAGCCATGGATTTCGCGCAAACAGAAGCGGTCTGGTCCAGAGGACTGTCGGCAAGATATCCTGTTTCGGTCCATGCCCATCAGCCGCTGGCGCAGGCCCTCGCGCAGCAGGCGGCAAAGCTCGAAGGCATCGATGACATCGACAACGCGCATAGGTTGTATGCTTTCGCCCGCGGGCTGCTGGAGGGTGAATACAGGGATAAGCTGGCCGCGGTCGGCACCGGCGAGGTATCGAAGCACGATAAAGAGTTCCTCGCTTATTCCAAAAAGACGCTCTTCGCCGCCATTGCGGGCGAGGCCAAGATGCTGAAGATAATGGGAAGGGACGAAGACGCGGATAATGTGCTGCAGTCCGTGAACGGCGCGACAATGCCAGAACTCGCGGCAGACCTGGCATCGCATAAGCGCGGCATAGACAGGGAGTCTATCGAGACGAGCGAAACGAATGTGGTGGAAGCGAAGGTCGACGGAGACATCGCGCGCCTGCAGGAAGCCCTCGTCTCCGCCATAACGCAGCACAATAGCGCGGTGAACGGCCCGCAGCACGTCGAGAACCCGAATATAACAGAGAAAGAGCTGGAGGCGATCAAGGGCATGCTCGTTGAGGCGTACAAGAAGACATTGAGTGAGGCGGCAGCAGATCATGATGATACCGCCAGGCTCGTAAGCATGATCAGAAGCATAAGCGATTTCATATCCGCCAACAGAGACCTGCTGGACGAAGATTTCATTATCAAACTGATCGAGCTGGAAGGCAATGAGGCCCTGAACGTCCTCAAGGGCGACAAGGCTAATAAAGAGGCGATGGCCGACGCGCTATTTGGCGGCGCGGCCGGGACGCTGCTGCGCCTTTACGACGAAGAGAAGAGGCGCAGCGCCGAAGGCGCGAGGGACGGCGCTATCGCCGCGGCCCTCGTGAAATGGCAGGTCGAGCACGCCTATCAGATCACAGGCAGATACGATGCCGAGGCAGCCGCGACCTGGATGAATACGATAGCCGCGGCAGCGCCGGAGCTCGGCAGCATGCTTGTCGCTGAACTGGTAAGATACGGCGAGGCCAGGATGGCGGAAGATAGCCTGGTCGTCGGGTATATAGATGCCATAGTCACGGCCATGGCAAACGCCTTTATGGCTAACGACGCCATAAGCGATGACTACAAGGATGAGATGGCCGGCGCCGTAAAGGCGATGCTAAAGGAGTTCATCGGCAAGGCCCAGACTCAGGAACGCGGGCAAGATATGGCGCAGTCCATGGCTTCCGCAGACAGCAAGGGGAGGATCGGCAAAGCCGCATTCACGGCCCTCGTGGAACATGCCGAAGAGAAGGATAGTTACAGCCTTGCCGCAGATGCCGTAAGATTGCTGGGCGAGGTGAGGAGGCCTGATGCCGCATTGCGCGGGCTGTATAGAAGGGCGCTTAAAGTCGCCATGCTGAGAGTGGACGAATTCATGCGCATAAAATATATCAAGACCGTCGCAGAGAAGCATCCTCAATACCTGGAAACAGTTATACTCGCCTGCCTGGGGCTGGGCGATGACGAAGCTTCGAAGGGAGAGGCCGTGAGGGCGTCGAATTATTATGCCGCGGCGCGCGCCATCCTTAAGGCGAGCGGGCAAGAGAACAAGAACCTCTCGCGGGAGATCGCGCGGCGCGACGTCATGGTGACCGTCGGACTCCATATCAGCGAGAACAACATCGACGGCGCGCTCCGCGTCCTGAGAAAAGCCGCGGCGGATCCGGACCTGCCCGACAGGATCGTTTCCGCGATAGCCGGCATCATATTCGATTACGCCGAAAAGAACCTTAAGAATGACCTCGGCGCGTACATCAAAGCCGTATCGTTGCTTGCGCAGATAGCCAAAAAAGAGATAGCCCAGGGGAGGATCGCTTCCAGGTATGACGGAGCGCTGCTCGGGAAGATCTATTCAGGGCTGTTCGCGGCGCTGATCGGGAAGGATGCTAAGAGCTCCTCCGCCATCATAGGCGCGTTGGCGGGAGATATGGTGGATCTGATAGGCCTCGGCAATGCGCTGGCGGTGCTCGTCCAGGTGGCTGACGGCCGCTTAAAAGAGGTCTTGGCCAGGGATGAGATAGCGACGACGCCTGACGCGATAGGCAGGATAGCGGTGAAGGGCCTGATGGATGTCATCGCCGGCGTCATGAACAATGCCCTGGACGGCATCGACATGTTCGCAGAGCAGAACGATAAGGACAAGGCCGTCAGAAGGCTGGTCACGCCGGCCTTCGCGGGCCAGATCGCAGGCCTTGTCAGGCTGGCTTACGGTATCGTGGCGAGCGAAAAAGAGAAGGACCTGGCGGACGCCGCCGGGCTCGTGCGCATATTTGAGAGGATTGAGGCCGCCGTTGACGCAGCCGCTCAGAATGAAGCCGCGCTTAACGCCGACGAGAGAGCCGCCCTGAAAGAAGAGGCGGTGAAGATGAAGTTGGCCAGATTTACGATCTATGCCTTTACCGGCAGGATAGGAGAAGTCATAGGCCAGTTCGGGAGCTTGCGCGATGTCAGGCAGATCGCCGTCTGCATGAAAGGGCTCGTTGAACTTGCGGACAGGCTCAGCACCGTTCATGACAGGGCCGGCGCTATCAGTATACTGCGGTCTATAGCCAACAGGATAGACGAGGTCGCAATAGACAGGACGGCCGGAATAGCGCGCGTAAGGTCCATAGCCGACGCCGCTGCGAGGGCGCGGGCCTTGAAGACGCTGCGCGAAGAGATGGCCGCGTCCAAAGAAGCGGCCGGCCTCATAACCACTGCCGTCGATAAGGCGTTCAGGCTTATGATCGAAGAGGCCTCATCCGCTAAAGAAGATGCCGAGAGGTCGGCGAAGATAGACGGTATGATTGCATTTATCATAAGGGTGACGGGCCAATACGCCGAACGCCGCGGCGTCAACCTGATACTTGCAAGCCTCGTCGACAGCGTTGTAAGGGCTTCGGTCGAAGCGGCCAACAACGAGACGCTCACAAAGGCCGAGGCGCAGAAATTGATAGAGAAGTGCGCCGGCGATCAACTGGAGAGCTTCTACCTGTCCTATGGAAGAGGCAGGGTCACCGAGGAGACGCGGCAGGTTTTACTGGGAGCGTCTTATGCGATACATTCAGCGATGATACGGCTGGTCGTTTCGGAAGGGGTCGATGCTCTGAGAGAATACTACACCGCCAATATCGACAGCAGGAATCCTTCTTCGGACGTTCTGCTGATGGACCTGGACACCGATTATGAGGTAAGGACAAGGCTGACCGGTGAGGTCGTTTCAACGCTGGCGTCGGTGACCGACCGCGTGATAGACGCCATCGCCGTCAGCACCCGCCAGGGTTATATGGATGCCGTCGAAGCCAGGGACGGGATGCAAAACCTCAGGAGATCGATCGAGCCGTTGGAGCAGGATCTCAGGCGGGCCGAACCGGCTATCGGGTCGGCGCTCAGGCTTAACGACCGCCTCGCGGGGATCGACGGCAGGATCGCCTCAGGTATGCCTGCTTACACCGCGATGGAGGCCAAGACGGCGGCAGCGCTCAGGCTTATAGAGATCAGCACGTCGCCGGAGTCCGGTATTCATAAGATAGCCGTATCGAACCACAGGAATGTCGTCGCGGTCATAGCGGCCGCCGAAAAGCTCGCCGGCACGTCATGGGATAAGATACCGGTGAGCGTGAAGCTTGCCGCCCTCGCGGAAGGGCTCGGTGAATATCTCGACAAGACGCAGATGGCCCAGATCCTGGACATGTCCGGATTCAACCACGACATAGAGTCGCTCGGCACTGCGCGCGATACGGTAGAGGCTGTAAAGTCCGGAGCCCACGCCAAGGTCGCCATCCCGAAGATGGACAGCGAATTCGTAGAGTCAGGCGTGGTATACAAGTTCCTCGAAGACAATAATGATGCCGAGGTGTACAGGCGTAAGGACGTGCGCTCATTGGAAGCGCGGGTCGTCTCCACCGAAAGCTCCAGAGGGCGCGCTATCCTCAAAAGTCTGGGCATAAGGAGGCCGCTTAACGAGAGGCAGATAGTCATACAGGAAAGGGCGCTGATGACGGCCGGTGAATATCTGAATGCCGCTGCAAAAGGGAAGCTGGAGGGCGTGACGATAGAGGACGCGCTTGCCAAGGTCGTCGGCTTCATAAGTGACCTCGCGTCGGAAAACAGGGAAATGGCTACGACGTCGATCGTCTACGACAACCTCGGCGTAGCCTATGAGGACGGCGAATTTAACATATATATCATCGACAGGAACAGCGTGACGGGCCGCGGCTTAACGAGAGACGCGTCTTCGTTCGCCGCGAACTTTGTGATAGCGCATATCCTCGCAAAGCTGAGGAGCGAGGGCGTCTTCTCGAAGGATGAACTGAGAAGGTTCAGCGGGATCGTGAAGCCGGCGGCAGCTGCGCCGGCAGCAGCCGGCGTCCCGACCGTTCAGTCGGCCCTTGCCCAGCGGTTCACTTCAAGGATCTGGAAGCTGGCGGTTTTCGGCTCGACCTTCTTCCATGAGCTCGGCCACATCGCCGCGAATCTCATGATAACAGGCCGCGTGCCGGAAGGCTCGTTCAGAGGCCTCTTCACGGGAGAGATCGCCGGCATCGAGGCGCGCGGCGCTTTGTACGGCGGCGTAGCTGCCAACGCGATCGCCGCTTTAGCCGGAACCGTGTGGTTCAACAACTCATCATCTTCTCTCGGCATGGCAGCGGCCCTCGTGCTCGTAGGCCTCAATGTCTGGTCCCTCCTGGCTGAGGTCGGTTCGAAACGCGGCGACCTTGCGCGCGCAAGGGCCATGGCCCAGCCAACCCCAAGAGAGATCTCAGCCGCCCGCAAGGCCGAAACCGAAGCTGCTGCGAAGCGCGAGGGGCTTATCCAGGAACGTCGAGCCCGGATAGAGAACAATATCAGGGCCCAGAATATAGACCTCGGGGAAGACGGGCCTGCCATCATAGCGGAGATGGCGGACAGGGAGCAGGACGGCGCCAGCGGCACGGTGAGAGGCGACCTGACATACAGGTTCATAGTGAGCGGCAAGGCGATCGATTACTCGGGCAAGGAGTTTGAAGGCAGGCCTCTAATGGAGATGGTGAAGGCCAAGGCGGCAGAGCTCGGCCTCGACGATGCCGGCATGGGAAGCCTCGAAGTCCAGCTCGCAGGACTCGGAATGACGGCCGAGGACGGCAGGGCCTACATGTCTTACGAAGTCGGCGGAGCGATCGTAGCGGCAAAGGACGGCAGGAGAGAGTACAGGCCTTCCGTGAGGGCCGTGATAGAGTTCAGCGAGAACGGCGAGGTTGCGAAGTTCGGCGAGACCGATATAGTGGACAGGGCCGATGACGCGCTCCTCGTCCATCATATCCATCCGACAGTCGTGAAAGAAGGCGATGAGGCCGAGTACGACGGCGACCGCCTCGGCGTGGTAGCGCGCGCCGGCGTTTATAATAACGGCAGGTTCGTGCCGGTCATGATAGATGAAATGGAAAACGGCAAGGTGAAGGTCTCGAAGATCCTCTCGGTCATCAATACCGACAGGGCCAATCCCATATTCCAGCTGGCCGTCGTCCGCGCCGGAGCGGCCGAAGCCGCCCATCTATTCGCCAACGACATGGCTTATGTAGCGCAGGCCATGGTAGCGCGGCTTGCCCGCGGCGCGGTCTCCATCGAAGAGTTCGACGGGTCCGCGAACATCACGGTCACCCACGCTGTCGTGAAGCCTGAGGCGAGAGAAGAGCTCGGGATTACGGAAAAGCTGAGGGCATTGATGGAGGAGAAAGGGCTGCTGCCCGCGGTAGCGCCTGCTGTACGACCCCCGACCATGGGCACTGCGGCGCTTGATATAGAGAAACCCACCGAGCTGGCCGCTCTCGCACGAGAACTGGCGAAGGAGCCGGACCCTGCGAAGAGGCTGGACCGCATGCTGGCGATTCTGGATAAACAGGCAGGCAACCTGCATGGCGTAAGCGTGCTGGCCTTTAGCACCAATGCAGTTGATGAGTCCGTCAGGGAGCTTGCAAGGATCATAAACCAAAAAACTCTTCCGGATAATGAGCCGAAATATAAAAATCTCAGGGTGGTAGTTGTGGGCGGCGAGTCGGCCTTTGCCAATAAAGATACGATGCCCGGCGCCATATTCCTTGGGGAGGTAAGAGAAGGCGTTGCGCTGTCAGATGCTATAGCCGAAGAGATCAGCGGGAAAACCATCGGCGCGCCCAAAGTGGCGAAGACGGCCATCGTGCTCGCAGGCAGCGCTTCGCAGTTGAACGATACGGTATTCACGGATATTAAAGCCAGGAAGAGCGATCCCAACAAGGTCTCCAGCTATGTCCTCCTGAACAAAGAGTCGGACAAAGGCAAGCTCGCGGAGGTCAACGTCGCTAACCTGTTAAGAAGCGTAATACAGAAGCAGCCCGGCGTTGTGACGGTCGGTTACAAGGCGGGAGAATTCAGTAATATCCACGACCTGATCTTGAGCCTCGGCGGGTTCTTTGTGACAGCAAGGTTTATCGCTGCCGCGTTGCAGGAAATAATGAGGGCTATCCACGCCGCAGCGATATCCGCCTAATGGGGACGGTTCTAATTAATATAAACGATGGCGAGTAGTAGTCGGGGGGCAGGTTCCGTTCGGGCAACACCGAAGATCCGGAGCCTGCCCCCGACTATATCTATAATGGGGACGGTTCTAATTAATCGAAAGAGGTGGATAATACCGCCCATTTCTTCTGTCGTCTATTGTATCTATATAATCTACATGGTATAATCTGCACGTATGGCCTTTAACTCTCTCCGTTTCTTATTATTCTTTGCGATAGTATACCTTACCTATCTCGCCGCAAGAGATAATAAGAGGCAGAACTGGATTTTGCTGGGGGCGAACTATATCTTTTACGCCTTCTGGGACTGGCGCTTCCTTTCCTTACTACTGCTCTCCACATTCGTCAATTTCTATTCCGGCTTGTTGATAGAAACAGCGCTATCAGAAGAGAAGCGAAAGCGTGCCTTGATATTGAATATAGCCTTCAACCTCGGCATGCTTGGAGTATTCAAATATTTCAACTTCTTTACGGAAGGCCTCCGTACCGTTCTTGGCGTATTTGGCATACATACGGGCTACAGCGCCCTGAATATCATCCTGCCCCTGGGTATCTCGTTCTATACTTTCCAGGCCATCAGTTATCCGGTCGATATATATTGGCGCAGGATCAAACCGACAGAGGACCTTCCGGCATTCGCGATATTCATCTCCTTCTTCCCGCTCATAGTCTCGGGGCCGATAGAACGCGCGCGCAACCTCCTGCCCCAGATACTCGGTAATAGGAAGATAACGCCTGCTCTCTTTTACAGCGGCTCATGGCTCATCTTCTGGGGGCTTTTTAAGAAGATAGTCATAGCGGATAACCTTGCCGGCATTACCAGGCAATTTTTTGAGATGCCTTCCAGCGCGTCCGGGGGGCTGGCCCTTTTCATGACGTATCTCTTCACATTCCAATTATATGCCGATTTTTCCGGTTACTCGGATATGGCAAGAGGCGTCTCTAAACTTCTGGGATTTGACATAATGCTGAATTTCCGGACGCCCTTCTTCTCGAAGGACCTGTATGATCTTTGGCAGAGATGGCACATAAGCCTCACCAGCTGGATAAAAGAATACCTGTACTATCCTCTCGCCCTTGCAAGGTTTTTTGGCGCGCAGCTCAGCGCGTCCATGGCTATAATAATAACGTGGGCCATAATGGGCTTATGGCACGGCGCCAATTCGAAGTTCATAGTATGGGGCCTGTACCACGCCCTGCTTCTGGTCGCGTACAGCAGGATACGGCCTTACCTGAATCTCATAAGGCCGAAAGGATATATAACGTCCAGGCTCTGGAGCATGGCGCAGATCCTGGTAGTCTTTAATCTATTTTCCCTAGGGCTGGTCTTCTTCGCGGCGCCGTCGCTGCCGGAAGCATTTATCGTCTTCCACAATATCTTTTTTAATTTCTCACACCCGTTCAGAATCGGTTATGGCACCGTCGTCCTGCTGGCAATGTTATTGGCGCCTCTTTTGGTGCTGGAATATTTCCAGCACAGAAGCGACGATGAGCTGATATTGTTCAAATGGCCGGTCCTGGCAAGAGCCGCGCTATATTATGCGCTGATATATCTTTTGATCGTGTACGGAGATTTCAGTGTCCAAAAATATTACTACTTCCAGTTTTAGGAATCTGCCGGGCGGGTTGCTGCTCTTCCTGCTCTTCTGCCTTCTGACCGAGCTTTTTCTCCTTTCGGTCCGGCCGGAGCTGGTAAGAGATTTCTGGAATAAATTCCTGATAAACGAGAGCGTGCTTATAGCAACACCACAAAATTACAGCTACCTTATTATGGGCGACAGCCTGCAGAAGACAGGGATCAACCCCGGCGCCATAAGCAAGGATGTGATAAATCTGGGGCTGCCGGGCGGCAAACCTCTCAGCCTCTATCTGTTGCTCAAGCGATATCTTGAAAAGCACGCCCCACCCAAGGCCATATTCCTTTATGTAGACCCTGAAGACGCAAAGGATTCTTTCTATCTGATACTTAAATACTTTGTCACGCTTCCGGAATTCATGTCCATATATGGCGAGCTGACATGGGAAGAACGATGGGCGTTCATCTCAAGATATCTGGTCAGCCTCGATGAACGCAATACATTCAGGGAGTGGCGCAGCTCTTACCCGTACTCCAACAAACGTTTTGTCGATGATCTGAAGCGCAACCAGGGATACATGCCGTCCCCGAACTCAGGCATCACCATAAAAGACGATTATTTTACGAGTCACAAGGAACGCATACAGTCCTCCGTCTCCTTTTCCAGCATGGATGAAAGATATCTTGATAGATTCATGCGGCTGGCCTCTTCGAAGAATATAGATATTATCTTTACAGGCATTGTCATACCGAAGCAATTATATGCTATATTTGATGTAACCGGATTTAACAAAGATTACATCTCTTTTATCGAGCGGTTGAAGCGCAGATATCCCGACGCGTATTTCGTGAACAAACCCGCATTGTATATGGATAACAGGTATTTCGGGGACATGTCGCATGTGAATAAGGCCGGCTCGGAGGCCTATACGGAATATTTCAAAAAACAGGTCCTCGAACATTACTTATTGGCCAAAGAACAGGAAATTAAAAAATGACGAGAAAGATCATATATATATGTCTCGTTTTAGCCGTTCTCCTGCCTGTGGCAGGGATATCAGCCGCAAAAGCCCCTGTGCCGGGCAGGACCGGTTCATGGGTGAATGACTACGCCGGCATCATCGACAAGGAAACGAAGGATTATCTGGAAGGGCGGATATCTTCTATAAAACAGAAGACGCCCCAGCCGGTAGAGATCATAGTCGCTACATTCAGATCGATCGAAGGCTGGAGCATTGAAGATTTTGCGCTCGCCTACGGCGAGAAGTGGCGGGAGATCAAGGGAGGGTCCCGCGATAATGGAGTGATAGTCCTCGTGGCGCTGGATGAAGGGAGCGTCTTCATAGGCGCAGGCCGCAATTTAAAAGGCATATTGACGGATGCCATTGTAAATGACATAATCCAGCGCGTCATCATCCCGGACTTTAAAAACGGGAATTTTTCAAAAGGGATAAAGGCCGCTGTAGATATACTGATAGACACGCTGGAGAAGGCCGAAATACCATCAGGCAGCATGATGCTCGTCCTGAGGAACGCGATCCTGGCCCTCATATGCCTGGCGGCGCTTTTTGCGATATTCCGCTTCCTTTCAATGATGAATAAGAAGATCATCGGGAATAAAAAAGAGGAAAAAAATGAGACTCTGTAAGCGGTGCGTAATGCCGGAAGATTTTCCACACATTAAGTTCGACGAGAAAGGGATATGCAATCTTTGCCGCGAAGAGCTCTCCAGGGGCCGGATGGCGGAACTCAAGAAAGAGTATAGGGAAAAATTCCTGCGGCGCATTAAGAGAGGCCGCGGGAAAGGGCCCTACGACATTTTGATGTGCTACAGCGGGGGGAAGGATTCGACCTATACGCTGCAGCTGCTTAAAGATGTATATAAGCTGAAGATCCTGGCGTTCACTTTTGATAACGGGTTCATTCCGGAAAGGACCTACATAAACATAAGGAACGTCGTCGAGAAGCTCGACATCGATCACATATTGTTCAAACCGCGGTTCGCGGGTGTTTTGAAAAAGATATTCAGGAAAGCGGCCTCCGCATCGCTCTACCCGCCGAAGGCGCTGGAGAGGGCGAGCGCCATATGCACCTCCTGCATCGGCCTGGTGAAATACCTGTCTCTTAAAATAGCGGTCGAAAAGGAAATCCCTTTTGTGGGATTCGGATGGTCGCCCGGGCAGGCGCCCGTAACATCCTCGATAATGAAATTAGAGCCGGCCATGATAAGGACGATGGAGGGCGCGCTTAAAGGGCCCATGAAGAAGATCATAGGCGAGGATATCAACACATACTTTTTGGAAGAGCGCCATTACGCGAGGCCTGATAAGTTCCCGTGCTTTGTCCACCCGCTCGGTTTTTCAGATTATGATGAGAAGAAGATACTCGCGCGGATAAAAAGTTTAGGATGGGAAAAACCCTACGGAGTCGATCTGAACGCCACTAACTGCCTGTTGAATTCGTTTGCCGACAAAACCCATATATCGAAATACGGATTTCATCCCTATCTCCTTGAGATAGCCGCGTTCGTGCGCGGCGGATACATGAAACGCGGGGAAGGGTTAAGACATTTGCCCATAAAGAAGAATAAGAAAATAGTCGATGCGGTGAGAAGAAAGCTCGGCCTATGAGCGGCAATATAAAGGAAGAGTTAAAAAAGTTTATCGTCGACAATTACCTTCTCGGCTCGGACAGTTTAAATTTAAAAGACGATGATTCATTCCTGGAAAAGGGCATCATAGACTCCATAGGGGTCATCGAGCTCACAAGCTTCATACAACGTAAATACGATATAAAGGTAAAGGTCCCGGAGATAATCCCGGAGAACCTGGATACGCTCAATAATCTTGAGGCGTATATCGAGAGAAAGCTAAAATCCTCCAAATGATCCCCTCTCTTTACCAGATCGTCTCAAAGGCCGCCAGGGCTTACCCGGACAAACCCGCCGTCATAGAACCCGGCAAGTCGATCACCTATAAAGAATTCGATGAGAAGATAGATTCAATGGCCGGCCATATCCTGGCGATGGGTTTTAAAAAAGGCGAAAGGGCCGGGATATTGGCAAAAAACTCGGCTGATTCGCTTGCGGCTTATCTTGCCGTTACCAAGGCGGGCGGCGTGAGTGTTTGGCTGAATCACACCCTGAGCCTTTCCGAGACTGTCCGGCAGGCCAAAGATTGCTCCCTGGCTTTTATTTATGCAGGGAAAGGTTTTGAGGCAAAGTCCGGATCGATCATGGCTGATGCGAGGTCGATAAGGTTCGTCATGGATGAGGCGCAAGCGAGGGCGTCTCTTACCGCGAAACGCTTTCCTAAAATAAAGAGCGAAGGCCTGGCTTCTGTAGTATATACTGCCGGAACGACGCGAAGAGCTCTCGGTGTGATGCTAAGCCATAAGAACCTCATATCGAATGCCGCCGCCGTAGTGAAATACGCGCGACTTAAACCTTCAGACAGTGTCGTTTGTGTGCTGCCGCTTTATCACATCTACGGATTGTCGGTCGCGATATCCCATCTTCTCGCCGGAGGGACGGTTATGATCGACAACCGGTTCATGTATCCAAATTTGATCCTCGATACGATAGAGAAATACAGGGCTACGGGTTTTGCCGGCGTGTCATCTCACTATGCGATGCTCCTTTACATGTCGGATATGCCGAAAAGGAAGCTGCCGTCATTGCGATACTTGATGCAGGCAGGCGACAGGATGCCTGAAAATATCACGAAAAGGCTCGTCAGCCTATTCCCCGGGAAAAAACTCTATCTCATGTATGGCCAGACAGAGGCCTCGCCCCGTATCGCCTACCTCGACCCGGGATCGGCCCGAAAGAAGCCGGGCTCTATAGGCAGGGCTATCCCGGGGGTTACGATAAAGGTCGTTAACGAATCAGGAAGAGAGTGCAGGGAAGGCAAGGCCGGCGAGATAGCCGTAAAAGGCGATAATGTAATGATCGGATATTGGAAAAATCGCCGAGAGACGAGGAAGGTGTTGAAGAAGGGGTGGCTTTATACAGGCGACATCGCATTCAAGGATAAAGAAGGAGACCTCTTCATAGCAGGGCGCAGAAAAGGTTTCGTTAAGATAGGGGGTAATAAGGTAAATCCCGCAGAAATTGAGAACGTTGTTTTAGGGATCGAAGGCGTCATGGAGGCTGCGGCTATAGGAGCAAAGGATCCGGTGCTGGGGGAGAGATTAAAGCTATTTGTAACGCTCGTTCCGGGCGCTAAAATCACATCCGCGGAAATAAAAAAAATATGCAGGTCTGAACTTCCGACATACAAAGTTCCTCAGGAAGTGGCCATCCTAAAAGACATTCCTAAGAATAGCTTCGGCAAGATAGCCAGGGAAGAGCTATCCAAAAGATCGTAGCGTAGCGCCGGAGAAGGTATTGTTAACATCCATAACTATT
>Ga0315276_10000715_pt1 | contig 28798 bp, 25 predicted proteins | sample YL17G05_0_MG_FD_204542 | JGI IMG/M metagenome (GOLD analysis project Ga0315276, IMG submission 204542) | Sediment microbial communities from Yellowstone Lake, YNP, Wyoming, USA - YL17G05_0 | ecosystem: Environmental > Aquatic > Freshwater > Lake > Sediment | place: USA: Wyoming | collected... | reverse complement strand
GGGGAAAGTAGGGGGGATGGGAAGGATGGGCGGGATGGGGAAGGGGCAGAAGTCAGAGGTCAGAGGTCAGAGGTCAGGGGTCGGGGAAGGAAAGAGGGCGGACCACTTGGAGGGGGGGAGGTTAGAAGAGTGGGAAAAGTGTGAAGGGTGTGAAGGGTGGGTGAGTCGGTGGGGGGGTGAGTTGGTGGGTCGGGGGGAATGGCTATTTGGTTCTATGTAAGATGTGGTTAAAATGGAAAGGGGAAGCGAAGCAAGTGATCGGAAAAAAGTCTAGAAAAAAAACAGAAATAGGTTTGACGGGATTTGAGCGTATGGATACGATGCAAGGTTAAGGTCATGGAAGGCTGCTGGTGGGTTGGAAGTTCTTGTTGTTTTTTTTGCTCTGCTATGATATGATAAGGAGTCTATATATATAAGCGAATTTGGGATATTTTTAAGCTAAGAGTAGTGTTGTAATTGTGAAACGTTGCGGGATACGCCGGCATTTGGCGAGGAGTTTCTGTTTTTTTAAAGCGATTCGGGTTAAATAGCCGATTTTACTGAAGAATTAAGGACGGGAATTTATCTGAGAACTTGGATTCCTTGCTCGTAGCTTAAGAGAAGTTGCTAGTTGCTTTGATTAATGATCGCTCTTGGGATGTTTTTGATTGGATGAAACTCGAAAAAGATAAAATAGCGAATATTGAGGCGGCCCTTGGAGGTTTGGCGGATGTATTTGGGGTGGCATTGGTTTTAATTGATGCAAACGGGAACGAATTGTCAAAATGGAAACACCCTTGTATACCCTATTCCCCTGACCCCTTCATTAGAGATCTGAGTACTGCATGCGTAGGTAATGTGGAATTTGACGAACACAACGCCAGTGTTATTAAGGATGATAGCGGACGAAGGCGATTTGTCGTGCCTCTGTCTGAAATCGAGGAACTGCCGATTTTGGTTTTAAGTGACGTTTTGCCAAAGCAATTCGCATGGGTTGATGGCTCGTTAGAGCCACAAAAAGTTATTGGATGCGAAGTTTTGATGGAGAAAGATCCAAAAATGCTGTTGGGTACGATTGTTGCCAATACTTGTCACGTGGTCGCTAATGAATGGGATGATATGCGACCAGTTGATGACTTGGATGTCGAGAACATCCGCCGGATTGGAGTTTGTTTACGGCGAAAAATCAAATGCGATGGAGACGGATTTAGATCGGGGCCGTTTTCGCTGGATGGTATACCGATGCTGGAGAAGTTCTTTATGCCTTCCACTCTCGATGACAAAGAGCATTTGGAATCTGCCGCAGCGTTTAAAGATACATTTCGACGGATAACGACAGGATCTATGGGCACATTCAACCTAATGTCGCTGACCGGGGATAATGTGACAGAGGCGCCAAAACTTAATCCGGTTTGTACGGAGGTTATTCGAAAAAAGGCAGGTATGGCCTGTTTTGATTCGGACGTAAGGCATCTGGTTCAAGCGGCATTAACGCGTAGGAGAGATAATAGAATCTCCGAAGCCATTCGCAGAAAGTGTCATGCGGGTTTTACTGAGGTATTTGCCCCTGTTTTTGCGGATGGTCTTATCGTTGGCTTGGTGTTTGGGGGACAGCTTGTTTATGGCGCTACGGATGCCGAACGGATAATGGACTATATAAAAAAGTTTCTAAAGACAGGGGAAAACTCGCACTCGCTAGAACAGGCTGGTATTGAGGAGGTCTTGCGGACGGAACAAATAGTTTCAGGACTGGCAGGTTTGATCGGTTTACTATTCGAAAAATACTGTATAGCGGAGAACGAAGCAGAATTGCGAGAACAACTAGTAAGTCTCGGGACAAATGATCCTCGGAAAATATATGAAACTGTATGTTCTATAGTAAAAAGGTTATTGAGCGATTGCGAGTGCTCTGTATTTCGGGCCGAAGGTAACAACTTGGTATTGGAAGCGACTACCGCGGCAGCACTGAGAGTACGCCGTACACCAAGGGCGTCGAATTTCATAACAACTTCAGCTAAAGAAGCTATCGGAAAGACATTTTATCAGCGGGGAGTGGGGTTGACCGGCGGTGTACTTGCAACAGGGAAGAGCCGTTTTACACCCAATGCTGAAAAAGAGGCGGATTGGGCTGGAACATGTGGTGAAAACAGCGAATCTCAGCAAGTATTCTTGGTTCCGATTAATCGAGAGAAATGTTATGGGGTAATTCGCATTACAAAAGCTGCAAACTTAAGTGAATTCTCTATCACGAAGCAGAGGATAATCGAAGCGCTCGCAGGTGAAGTGGCGATTCTTTTGCACAATTTAACATTACGCAGGGCAGAAGCGGATGATTTCAGGGAACAGGCCCGAACTTTGCAAACACTTTTTGGAGAAGCTGCACATGAATATAAAGGGCCTTTGCATAACATTCTAAATATTTCTGTGGCAATGCAGTATACGTCCGATCAGAATACACTTGTAGATCTACATCAAAGAATGAAGGAAGAAGTTTATCGCGCCAAAAGGAACACGGATAACTATCTTACTTGTGGAATAGCAGGGCGTGAGGAAGAAAGATATAATATCCAGTTAAATGATCTTGGCGAACTAGTTCAGCAAGTTGCTTCGAGATTTGAGTTGATTGCTGGCGGGAAAGGTTTGAGGATAAAGATTGATGCATCGGTACGAATGCTACCCGATGAGATATACTTTGATAAAGATAGAATTGACCAGGTGTTAAGTAATATTATTGAGAACGCTGTAAAATATTCATTTAACAATTTAGAAAACAAAGATGAGTTACATGTCAAGATCAAGGCAAAGGATAAACCAACCAATGTAACAGTTTCTATAACAGATATGGGATTAGGAATTCCACAGGAAGCAAGGGAGCAGATATTTGAAGGCTATCAACGGGTAATGGAAGATAATCGCGTTTTCAAACCCGGGACGGGCCTGGGGTTGATGATTGCAAGGAAGCATGTCAGAAAACATGGCGGTGACATTTATGTGAATTGTGAACCGTATTTGGATGACTTGAAAAGGTTAGCTCTAAACGAAGGTTATTTAACTACGTTCACAATGTCCCTGCCAAAATGTACTTCTCGAGAAATTATGAGGAATTCGAAATGAAAATACTTTTCGTGGAAGACGAAGCCGCTGCAATGCTTGGTGTAACTACTCTGCTAAACGCTAGGGGGCATCAAATTGACGAAGTAGGAACAGCAGACGAAGCCATTGAAAGAATGCGTAAGACGGCCTACGACCTACTTATTTTTGATGTTATGTTGAGGCAACTATCGAAGGAATTGATTGATGTCTCAGTACGCCAGTTGGGCAAGGAACTGCTTGTACGATTGCGTAATGGTACTCTGGGTAGCTTAGCAACAAACAACAATGTCCCTGTAGTAATGATTACAGCAGTGGCTGATTCAGATGTTATAGATGTATTGATTGCTTCAAAAAACACTCTCGTTTTATACAAACCAATTGATCCAGAGGACGTCCTGTTTGAAATAGAAAGTTTTATATCAAGAGGTCAAAAAAGGAATGCTTGATAATAGAATAATATTTGATCTTAAGAGGATATTTTCCAAGAAACCGTTTAGCGCAGATAAAGTTGCCGTTACAATGTTGAACGGCGATATTAATACAGTTATCAATGATCTTGAAATACCTAAGGAATGCGAAAAACGATTACGTCAGGCTTATTCATTGTTTGGAAGTGAAAAACCAGGTGAAATAATCGAACTTAGCAATGGTGTCTCAGAAGAACGAAAAACACTGGGATTGGTGCCCATAGACGAAGGAAATATGCTAATCTGGCTTAAGAAGGAAATCCTTGAGCCAGATGAAAAGCAAGATGATTATGGAATTGATTCATATTACTTGAGAATTGCGAGATTGGCTATCGATGATGTGTTGGAGCGTAACCAGAGAGTAGTGAGAGTTGTAGGCTGGATAGATGATGTGGCAAACAATACTGTGAGGTTTAACTACTACGATGAGAACAGGGAGTTTGTTCAAGCAACAGCACCGCAGCAACTTTTCAAGAAAATATCTGACCTTAGCGAGGGACGTCAGTTTATCATCCAAACATGGGAAGAAGGTAATAAAATAAAAGTTGATTTTCTTCCATTGTCAGTATCTTCGAAAGAGAAGACACGAGAAGGGACAAGAGGTGCCGGCGAGCTAATAAAACACGGTTTGTGGGACATAGAAGTAGAGCGGGCATATAGACCAAAGAGGCTGAGTGATTTGTCGAGTGTTGCTGATGCTAAACGATATTTGGGAGAATTTATGAAGAAGAAGAATATGTTCTGGAGGCGTAGGAAAAGTTGATAGAAATAAGTATTTTTGGGGCGAATTATGGTGAGACAATAATAATATCTTTTGGTCCAAAGGGGGGACGACGTAAATATGGATTAATTGATTGTTTTCCATTGGAGCGTAAGGTAGATTTCAATCCTATTGTTAAGTATCTTAGCGAGAGAACTGAGAAATTGTCCTTTGTTATTGCTACGCATCCACATGATGATCATATTAGAGGTCTAGCACAAGTCTTAGAAGCTTATCAAGATCGGGTAGAGTTTTTTGGGTGGTGGGGAGGAATGGATCCGGATTTTCAAACACGCTATTTCGAAAAACTACAAGAAATAAACAAGAACGGCTTGATTCGTGCAAAACAAATCAGTGCTCTGATTTCTACTCTAAAAAAGAGGCATATACGTCTGAACGTATGGCATACATCAACTGATGGTAAACCTGACCCTTTCTACTCTGACGAAAAATTTAGTATGGTCGCTATAAGCCCCTGGTTCCCAGAAAAAGCAAGTTATAATAGGGGACTGCTGACGAGAATAGATCGTTTTACCAAATTCAAAAAAGACTCTTGCAAGCCAAATCAGACTTCGCTCGGCTTTTTGATCAAGTATGATAAGGCCAGAATTCTTCTACCAGGGGATATGGAAAGGGCAAATTGGAAATCGGTGATTGAAGAAAACCCAAGTATTTTTGACGGTGGCGTTCATTTTGTAAAAATACCCCATCATGGATCGGATACCGGAAGACATCAAGATTTGTGGAGTGGTAAGAGAAAATTGCCGCTAGGCACTTCGCGTCGGACAGTGGCGGTAACTACGCGATGTGAGAACGGTGCAACTAGATTGCCTACGATGAAAGTATTAAATGAAATTAAAGAATCTGGTTGTGAAACATGGATAATTGGGGGAAAGGAAAGCAGTTCTCTCATCAATGAGCGTCATATGGCTAGTGGTGAAATAAGGCCTCGAGTATTGTCAAGATTTACGGTCCAGATTGATAGCTCAGGCAGGGTTCAAATAATAAAAGATATGCATCATTTGGAAAATAATTTATTATTATAATAATTTTAGTAAGAAAGAGCCAACGTCACGATTGTAGTCTAAAGAATAAAGATTAGGAATTCGCGCCCCCAATCGAGTTGAGGGCAGGCTCTGCGCGGGAATGACAGTTAGGTGGTGACATGCGAAAGTCCGCGTGGGCTAAGAGTCCACCCTACCGGAGAAGATGGCGGGCACAGATGAGCGAGAAAAGCTGGGCGGCTGTTGTGGTCGCCCCGCTGTTTTTCCGAGCCAGCCGGTGATATCAGCCAAGGTGCCGGAGGTTTCGTCGGGAAAGTTATACTGTCCGACATCTATGGGGCAATCGTGTCCTACGCCCTGCGTCCAGCCTGGACTTGATAAATCAGCGGTGATTACAGTTGAGTCTGGTTTGTAAATCGTTTCAAAATCACAATTTGGTACGGTGATTGTGCCATTCGTAGGATAAGTTGTTAAACTCGATTCTCTTGCAAGCATTTTATTATTTTTCAACAAATTTATTATTATTTTCCAGCAAATGGCGTAACTCATTGGTGTTGTTTGGTTTCCATTAGGAAGAAAGTTGTCAAATGGTTCCGTTAGCTCCCGGCAAGTACACGCGTTCTGAATAATTCCCGAAGATACTGCTTGACAGACGTCCATTGTCTGCCATACACTCGTGGTGTTCTGCGTTAGATGTTGTGAATAAACAAGAAAAAACAGTTGCCGGAGGTTCCATCATGTTAAAAAGAAGATTTTTTACATTGTTTGCTTTCTGCCTGGGTTTCGTGTTCGTATTGCCCATGGCGTACCTGATCGGTGCGACCAATAAGGTACAGAAAGGCGAAATGGCCGGATACCTGATTGTTCCTCACGATAGCGTTCCAGAGACGTATAACGGCGGGTTTTCCATGTATGTGGCAGCGTGGCCTTTGTTGAAGGAATATCCTGGGAATCGTTTTCAAACAGGTCTGTTCGGTACGTGGATGCACGCTCAGTATGACGGTCCTACGCCTGAAAAGCTGTATTCCGATATCGAGGGCGGTCTTGGCTGGTGGCGTGACACGCGGTTTGCCACGGAAACGCCGAAGTTCATTATGGGTGGGGTGGCTCTGAATTTCGTTGCATGGGCCAATGGTCCCGGGGCTGGCCAAGGCAGGAGCTGGGATGAACCGAAAGGCAAGTACGGTGTGGCACAACTGAGTCCCTGGGTACTGTGGCCGCCGGATGGTCTGAATCTGAAACAAGGTACCTGTGGTGAGTTGTTCGGCTACGGGTATCTGCCGCTTCCGCTGATCAAGGCCAAATCCACCACAGCCGGGAAAGACGTTCCTACCGGAGATAACTGTTGGACCTTGTTTTTGAATACGGGAAACTTCAAAGGCCCGGTTGCTTTCTTTACGCCCTATTTCTTTTCCCGCGCGACTGTGGACGACCCCAGCCTGGCTGGCCTGTTTCTGGATACGCGTCCATCCGGTCCCAACAGGGCTTTGCAGATGGAAACCCAATATGTCCCCAGCGCCCAAGCCACTGACGATAAGGGAGATATCTACGCCCGAATAGCTCCAACCTCGTTCCCCCGAGGGCCGAAGGGCGAATCGGTGGTCATGCACCGCGTTATCGCCTACAACAAGAAGGCGTTATGGAGCGCTGTGGAGGCCTGGTTTGAAGGCGGTGCTCCGGCAAGCGGCGTCATTGACCCCAAGGAGTCCGCTGTGTACAACTTTCCCGGACGAGGCAGCGCAACCTGGAGGATATCTATCCCCGGTGAAGAAAGGGCGCCTCTTGCCTGGGATTCTTTTGCCACCCCATTTGCCCCTGATCCAAACAGCTTTGGATACCGCTGGGACTACAACCTGGTCACCAAAAAAGATACCAAGGATGGCCCATTGGTGACGCTGCCGGAATACTATCGCCTGGTGAAAGTTGATAATAAAAAGGCACGGTGGGTTGTGGTACAGGCCAAAGACGTTCCGGCTGAAACAGGACTGGCTGAGGTTAGCTTTAGTCGGCCCAACGATGATCCCCTCGACCCCTACGTTACTCCCGACGATGCGGAGAGTTGCTGGAAGAAGCCTGGGCCTGTGGCAGGACCTTTCCAGGCGTATCCGGGGGATGGTACCGTGGTGACGTACTACTGGTATCGATTCGCCGATCAGCCAGCGTTACTCAACGCCGATTTAACAGATGAAGAGCGTGAGAGCCTGCAGAAACGGGCGGAGAAACTCCACCAGAGCTGGAAAAAAGACCGCGAATACCTGCCGTCGCCCAAGATTGGAAAACTGGCGGATATAGACCCGGCCTTGATTGTAACCCCGCCGCCAGGTATGGAGGCAGGGTATGTACCAATCGCCACACGACAAGGGATGAAAAAATAGGTTATAGTTTCGTCCCAATGTTGTTGTAGGGAGACCTGACATTTGATTGGCAAGCCGACAGAATATCCGGCCGGCCAAAGACGTGATAATATATTGCGGGCTGTTCGTTTTGAAATGCCTGAATATATTCCGATGGTCTTTCATATCAACGCGTCCTGCTGGGACCATTATCCCCAAGAGGCCCTGGAGGAACTGGTCGAATCACATCCGTTTCTGTTTGCCGATTGCGGTAACGCCTCCGGCCCAGTGGAACTGGAAGGCGAGATACCGGAACGTGTGGGAAAACCTTTTACCGACGGCTGGGGATGCGTTTGGGAGACCACCATGGATGGAATCGTCGGTTGTGTGACGAGTCATCCGCTGAGCAGTTGGGATAAGTTCGATTGCTATAGCCCGCCTAACCCGCAGGTCGATTCCGGCAAAGGCGCCATAAGCTGGGATCGGATCGCCCAAAATATCTCAGACGTCAAATCGGCCGGCGGACTGACTATCGGCGGACTCCAACATGGACATACTTTCCAAAGACTGGCGGATATCCGTGGTTATGAAAATTTTCTTTTCGATATGGCCGATGAAGACCCCCGACTGGATAAACTGATTGAAATGGTGGAAGATTTCAATATGTTCGCGGTCAGGCGTTATGCCGATCTGGGCGTCGAATGGATGAGCTACCCGGAAGATCTGGGTATGCAGAATCGTCTGATGCTTTCGCCCGGGCAGTTCCGCAAGTTCATTAAGCCCTGTTATGAACGCCTGATGGCCCCGGCGCGGGCGAAAGACCTGATCGTGCATGCGCACTGCGACGGTTACATTCGCGATATTGCCGATGACCTTATCGACGGAGGCGTAAATGTTCTCAATTTGCAGGATTTGGTCAACGGTATCGACTGGATCAGGGACAACCTCAAAGGCAGAATATGTATCGAACTGGATATCGACCGTCAGATGATTACGCCATCGGCAACGCCCGGACAGATCGACGCCCTGATTCGCGGGGAAATCGAGCAACTGGGCAGTAAAGCCGGCGGACTAATGATGATCTATGGGCTATATCCGGGCGTGCCCCTGGAAAATGTCAAGGCCCTGATGGATGCGATGGTAAGATATGCGACCTGTTATTGATGCTGGCGTCAAAAAACAATATTCACGCATCATATACCCATAACGATAGAGTTTTTCCGTTTTCTTATGTATTTACTTGTCGTGAAAACATTTGCAAATGGCGATGCCAGTAATTATCATACCCACTTGGACAGTTGACCCGTAACGGAGCGTCGAGTTTTATGTCATTGCTTTTGAAAATTAGATTGACCTTGATTTTTACGATCAGTATAGCGTTGTTCGCGACAATTGGATGGACGCTCGCTCAACCCTGGGATCCGATCGGGACAGTGACTTTGGCAACGCACCATCAGCCGATCAAACTGATGGTCGGGGCGGTGATGCTGGGTTTGATAACGACAGCGGTGTCTATTAAGGTGGCTGGCCCAGATGTTCTCAAGATTGCTCCCATGGCTGTTCCCGCAGGACTGTGCAGTTGGGCGGTGATGACGGGAAACATGGAGAAACTGCTACTGGGGCATTTTGAGATTTCCGATCGGGTGGAAATGTTTCACAACCTGGCATACGGGACGGTCGGCTGGCTCGCGATAGTACTAACAGGCTATCTGTTAGTCGTTTTTGTCGCTGGTGGAAAAAAAATGGCAGCCGTATCCGAGAGCGAACCGGCATCCAGGAAAAATAATAAAATGCGGATATCTGACGTATGGTGGGTCCGAGGCATTGGGGCATTGGCATTGACGTGCGTAATCGGCACTATTTTGATGAAAGTTTTTGCCCGATCCGAAACTGTGATGATCCCTGACGATGATTTGATGATGATCGAGGTCTCGACAACACCTGTGACGAGCCAGATTATTTTTGCTGTCGGCGGAGCTTTTCTGCTGGCCACGGTGGTAAGCTATCAGCTTTTCAGGGGGCGAATGTGGTGCTATCTGTTGGCACCGGCAATTGTTGCAATCATTGCCTATGTTGGTGCCGCTCGGGAAGCGGTTCTGGAACCATTGGCCGGTGCGGCACCGATGTTTGTTATTTCTTCGAGTACCTATGCCACAATTTTACCTGTGCAATATGTTGGTGTCGGCTCTCTTATGGTAATGATCGGTTACTGGGGCAGCGATAATATAGTCGCCGGACTGGGCATACATGGTCATCAGTCCTAAGCCGGCAAGGGCCGGGATCAGGCGGGACCATAGATAGCCAACAGCATTTTTTAAGATTTTTGGTATTTATTACGTGACTTTTGCCGGAAGTGTGCTATACTTCGTTCAGGATTATTGGACGTTGCGGTGTTGAGGTGGCCGTTGTCAGGCGCGCGTGACTGTGCCGGATGCCGGTGTCTCTGGGCTGGAGCGAGAGAGAAGTGCTTTCTGGAGAAGATATTAAGCACCGTGCGGTCATGATGGGCATCCATACGGGCGATATGCCCGAGGTTGAGTTCATCTGGTCGGTGCAGGAATCGGAAGGCATGAAAGCTTGTTTCGGGCAGGGAAGGGATTGTCGAAAAGTTGATTGTAACTGGCGAGAGCAGTGTCAGGCACTGGAGTTTTATGCTAACGAGCATAGCATAGCATTAGTTAGGGAGTAGGGAGGGAGACAGAGAGCAGCAAGGGAGTTTTTGAGGTTTTTGGGGAAGGGGACGGCAGGGACCCTTCTGTTGCGTGTGTACCGTTTTTGGCGGGAGAGCGTGGGATGTAAGATTAGAACGATCCAGTGTTTCCTGATCCAGGAGAAGACGATACACAGGTAACATTTCTTTTTGCTTGCCGAGTCATGCGAGTGGCTCGGCAAGTTTTTTTTGTCCGCACAGAGATTAGCGATTTCGCACTTTCCGGGAGAAAGCCGTTATAACTCCTTTTTGTTAGGGTAGTTAACGTTTCAATGGTTTGCGTGAGGGTTGTTTTTGGTCCCAATTTAACCACAATGAGCATCTAATCACTGTTGACAAAGTTCATCATTTCTGGTAGAAGTGAATGGCTGGTGGGTCTGAGAGGTTTTGATGCCTGCCCTTAATAACAGGAACTATTTTCATGAATAATCCAAGGTATATCACGTTTTTCGCGGTGGTAGGGGGGTTGCTTACGATAGGCGTACCCATTTGCGGTTGTAAGGAGTCTTCCGAAACCGCAATCAAGAAGCAATCAATCAAAAAAACCGATGAGGCTCAGCGTCTGATCCGCGCCAGTCAGGAAAAACTGGCGATATCCCCAGGCGATATACGTGAGATAGCCGATCGGGTCTCAAAGACCGAACGAGGTCTTTCCGAAAGCGAGCAAAAGAGAATCGCCGAACAGGCTCTAGGTCGCATGGCAAGCCAGGCCGAAATAGGTGATATTGAGAAGAAACTGGCTGAACTGGGGCAATTAGGGGAGGGATTCCCGTCCGACGGCGATATTCAAGCCGTTAAGGGGCTTTGTGAACAACTGTTATTGGCCAGTGAGAACTTGCTGAACGAACAAAAAAGGATCGAATCTCTAATCGAGCAGGTTAACTATCAGCGTCTGGAAAGGGCCGAAACCCAACTTCGCCAGGCCATTACTCAAGCTAATAACGACCGCACCGCCCAGATTGCGCCCGAGCTAATGCTCGGTACTTTGCAGCTTGTACGAGCCCGTCAGGCAAAGGCTAAACTACATCGTCAGGAATTAAGTACTCAGACGATTCTTCTGGCGTTGGGTCAATGGACTGTCGCTGCGACAAAAGAAATGGCCTTGACGAGTCAGTTGGAGACATTTCGGCCTGATGAGACGATTGCCGTGCTGGAAAAGGAGCGGGCGGATTTGCAGGAAAACATCGAGATGCTTAAAAAGAGTATTGAGCATCTTGCCGTCCAACAAGGTGAGGCTAAGACGGAGCTTGAAACTTACAGCCAACAGGCGAGTCAGATTTACCAGCAGCACCTGAAGCTTCTGGAACAGGCAGACAAAGAACGAGGCGAGAAGCGATATCAACAGCAGCAACAAGCTTACCAACTACAGCTCGGCAGCGACGAGGAGCCGGGTAGTATCTACTATGAGAGCCAAACAGAATTAGCACAAATTCAACTGACCATGCTTAATGAGCGCTTAGATTTTCAGAAGGCGCACTATGAGCGGTTGGCTAAGAGCTTGATCGTACTAAATAGTGCTATCGAGCAACTGAAAACATCCCCGCTGACGACTACCGATATTGATACGGGTCTGGAAAACAGTGCCAAGGAGAAAGCCCGGCTAAATTCAATATTGATGGGATATTTGGAAGGCATTAAGAATGAAGAGGCCCGATATAACGACTTGCGGGTGGAGGCGGCCAGTGCTTATGGCAAGGCGAAAGAGGCCTACTCTAACGCCACCGGCGCGACAAAAGGCAGTTATGGATACGTTGAGACCGGGAAATTTGCAACTAACTTGATCGAGCATGTAGTCAATCGGGAATTGGCCGATTTGTGGTTGTTCGACACTTCGCATTATGAATCCACGGCCCAGATGCTCAGTCTGATTGAGGATATCCCCGAGGCTCAGACCGGCAATATGATAGCTTCCATGATCGAGGAGTTTAGGAACAAGGCCCAGGCAGCCCGGACCGGCGCCGATGAACTGCTGGAAAAACTTAAGCAGCTTGAAGCTGAGGCACTCGAGCTTAAGGCGACAGAACGAGCCGACGAGCCTGTAAAATATGAGGAGGCAACAGAAGAGGCCGCAGCAGAGACAGAGTCAGAGGTAAAGGTAGAGGCAGGTGCGGTCATGGATCTCGGAGCTGATACGGGACGGCTGGAAGATCCAAATAATACCCTTTAAATCATGACCGGTAAAATGCTTTTAATAATGGGCTGCACCGCCTGCGGCAAAGGTAAATTGGCCTTTGAGCTGGCCCGGCGGGTAGGGGGGCAGATACTCAGTATCGATTCGATGAAGATATATCGGCGGATGGATATCGGTACCGCCAAGCCCAGCGCGACCGACCGTCAGGCGGTCAAACACCATCTGATCGATGTGGTCGAACCATACGAGACGTTCAGTCTGGGACGATACATCGAACTTGCCGAAAACGTCATTGCCGAGGCCCGACAACATAGTCCGATAATCGCGGTAGGGGGGACAGCTATGTACATTAGGGGGCTGCTCGAAGGCATTTTTGACGGTCCATCAGCCAAGCCCGAATTGCGTAGCAAACTCAAACGCGAGGCAGACAAGCTCGGCTTAAAAGCATTGCATGATCGGCTCAGCCGGGTCGATCCGGATGCTGCCGTGCGAATCCATCCCAACGACGAAAAACGTATCGTCCGTGCACTGGAGGTTTACGAGCTTACCGGTCAACCTATTTCATCATTCCAAAAGCAGTTTCGCAGCGGTGATTATAGGCATAACTGGCAACTAATTGGATTGCGCCGTGATAAGGAAAGTAATAGCCACAGGATCAATCAACGGGTCAGACGGATGATCGAACAGGGATTGGTTGAAGAAGTCGAAGGTTTGTTGGCTGAACCCGGGGGCCTGAGCCGCCAGGCAGCCCAGGCCGTCGGTTATGCCGAGATAATCGAGCACCTTGAAGGCAGACTTTCGCTCGATGAGGCTGTTGAAAAGATCAAGATCAATACCCGCCGATTCGCCAAGAGCCAGCGGACCTGGTTCCGCAGCTTTACCGACGTAACCTGGTTTGACCTGACGGATGAAGATACCGCCGATGAACTCGCTGGCCGAGTGCTGAATAAACTGAGTTTTCTTACTTGACGACTATCCTATTAAATAGTATAATTATATAAGATGAAGCGGTGAAAAAGAAATATGGCAAAAGCACATAAAAATATGGCAGTTACTACTCGTAATTCAAAAAGAGCGAGCCGGGCCGGCAAAGAGGAAAAACCGCAAAATCCCTATTTTCAGGGCATTCGCGACAGTCTGCTGGATGTCGTCGATTCATTGGAAAAAGGGAAAAAACTCACCTGCCGGGAAGTTACGTTTCCCAAACCGCTCAAAGAAATAAAGGCCAAGGAGATTGTCGATCTTCGTGAAAATGAACTCCATTTGAGCCAGCATTTATTCGCTCTTTTACTGAACGTTTCGCCCAAGACCGTTCAGGCTTGGGAGCAGAATCAAAACAATCCCAGCGGGGCGGCCCTGCGGCTTCTATGGTTGGCGCAAAGAAATCCCGATCTTTTCAAATCGATTATTCCAACCGTTGCGAAAACAAAGAAATAATACGGGATTTTGCGATTTTTGGGGCAATAGAAGGTTTCCATGTTATATTCCCATCCAATTGAGATTAAAATTCCCACCGAACTGACGGCGAAAACACTTGAGCAAGCCCAAAAAGGGGAAAACATCAAAAGCTTTGATTCGACTGATGACCTGTTTGAGGACTTGGCCAAGTAAAGACTATCTCGCGGACAAGCCGATTCTAGCCGATTCTAGCGTGATTTCGAACGTAACTACTTGTCATCGCTATGGTTAAGCAGATTCCGCAATTCACAGCCCACTAATGTCCAATGAAACATAAGATATATTATGGGACCTTGGGCCTGGGGCACTCTCAGCGTGGTTTTTCGCTTGGCTGGTGTGCAAGGCCCAAAATTCACGTTTTAATCTTTATTAAACCCCCGAATCGCATACAATAAATGGCGGTTAGATTACTGAATAATCACGCGGTGCAGAAACAGAGAAAGGTATTAGTTGCTATGAGTTGTTCTCCCGTAAAATTCAGGCCGATATTCAAGGAGCGAATTTGGGGTTCTGATCGCCTGAAGCGGTTGTATGGTAAGGAGTTGCCGGCGGATGCGGTGATTGGGGAAAGCTGGGAACTGGCGGATCTGCCGGACGATAAAAGCGTCGTTGCCAATGGGCTTTGGTCGGGGATGAATGTTCGCCAACTGCTCAGCGAACACGGGCAGGAACTTGGGTTTACGCAGGAACAGTGCGAATTTCCATTTGGATTGCTGATCAAGTTTCTCGATGCCAATAATGTGCTCAGCGTGCAGGTGCATCCGGACGGGCAGGCCTGTCGCAAATTTTCCGAAGCTCAGCTAAAGACCGAATGCTGGTATGTCCTGGAAGCCCAGTCGGACTCGGTGATATATCGCGGTCTGAAACCGGATGTCAGCAGGGAAAAACTTCAGCAGGCCCTGACAGATGGTAATGTCGAAGGGCTTATGGAAAAATACCCAGCTAAAAAAGGGGATTTTCATTTTTTACCGGCTGGTACAATACATGCTTTGGGAGCCGGGGTTGTGGTAGCTGAGATTCAAACGCCGTCGGATACCACCTATCGGCTTTATGACTGGAACCGCCTGGACAGCCAGGGTCGCTCACGCCAACTGCATATCGAACAGGCATTGGAGAGTATTCACTATACTTGTCCAGGATGTACCCCCCCTACCGGCGATAAAACTCACAGTTTGCCCGATGATACCGCACGGATATTGAAAGAAATCGCCAATAAACTCGGTTCGGCAAAATTGTTGGTCGATTGTCCTTATTTCAGTGTGGTTCACTTGGCAATGGATGAAAACACCACGCGGCAATTCAGCTCGAACATACCATTTGTAATGATCGCCCTGAGCGGATCGGGCATTGTCCGTAATAATGGTGACCCCGAAAGTGATTGCCAATACAATGCGGGCGATACTATACTGATACCAGCAACGGCCAAGGGCTGCCTGGACGTGAGGCAATCGGGCCAATTTCTGCTGACGGGCCTGGGACCAGTGAAAGTGAAGTGACAACCATGGAAAGATTACAAAAGGTAATGGCTGAGGCTGGTGTTGCCAGTCGGCGGCAGTGTGAGGAAATGATCTGCCAGGGCCTGGTAAAAATCAACGGCACGGTTGTCAATAAGCTGCCTGTTTTTGTCGAGCCGACCTGTGATGTGATTGTTGTTTCCGGAGTCAGGCTGAAGATTGAGCCTAAAGTCTATTATCTGCTTAACAAGCCGAAAAAAGTTGTATGCACCAACTCAGATCCGGCCGGTCGGCTAAGGGCGGTTGATCTGCTGAAGAACGTTAAATTTCGGGTTTATCCGGTTGGTCGGCTGGACACCGATTCGAAGGGACTGCTGATTATGACCAACGACGGGGAACTGGCTAATCAGTTGACGCATCCCCGTTATGGGGTAGCCAAGACATACGTTGCCGAAGCTGCCGGTTGGGTTACGGGCGAAGACATCCGGAAACTTAAAAAAGGCATCCATCTTGAGCAGGGCAAGGCATGCATGGAAAGCATCAAGATATTGCAGCGAAATTCAAAACAAACCAACCTGGAAATCGTACTGCGGGAAGGACGCAACCGCCAGATCAGACGTATGTTGGCCCGTCTGGGCCATTCGGTACATCAGTTGACACGGGTTCGCATCGGCCCGCTTACATTGCGTGGACTGGGTCCGGGTAAGTTTCGGCAGTTAAAGCCGGCTGAAGTCAAATCGCTGCGCAAAATAACACAGCCCAAGCCGTCAACAAATATAAAGACAAAAGGAATTGATTATGACCAGCCGAAAACAAGCTGATACCCCCCTGCCGGACGCTGTGAAAGCGATCGTCGGACGGATTTCTCAGCGGTCAGGTCTGCTCGATGATAGTGAACAGGTTTTGATCGGCGTGTATCGAGCCATCGTGGACGTTTTCGAACAGGGTGGAATTTTGTATATATGCGGCAACGGGGGCAGTTTCGCCGATGCGATACACATCAAGGCTGAACTGACCAAAAGTTTTGAAAGACCCCGGCCAATTACCGATCCAAAGGTAAAGGCTCGTTTGAAAGGCAGCAAGATCGGCGCTGCGCTGCTGGAAAACCTGGAAGTCGGTTTGCCTGTTGTCGTTCTGGGAGAATCGCATGGTCTGCGCAGCGCTTACGAAAACGACCGCGATCCGATCTTCAGTTATGCCCAGGAATTGAACGCCTTTGCCGGACATTTGAAAACTGGCGCTCTGCTGGGGATCAGTACCAGCGGCAATGCCAAAAATGTTATAGCGGCAATGACGTTGGCGAAAGCCCATGAATTGGTCACCATCAGTTTTACCGGTCCGGACGGTGGGCAGTTGGCTCAAACGGCCGATATCGCATTGCGTGTGCCGGGAGACTGCACCGCCAAGATTCAGGAAAATCAGATACCACTTTATCATACCCTGTGCCGAATGATTGAAGCGCATTTTTTTAACGCTTCTTAACAGCCACGCACAAAGACAGAGAAAAACACCATGAACAAACAGCTAATCAAACTGGGACATTCACCTGATCCGGACGATGCGTTTATGTTTTACGGGCTGGCCTGCGGCGCGGTTGATAGCGGACCTTTCGAGTTCGAGCATGTATTGCGTGATATACAAACACTCAACGACTGGGCCTGCGATGGCCGACTTGAGATAACCGCTATCAGCGTACATGCCTATCCTTATGTGCAGGATAAGTATGCGATTCTCTCCAGCGGCGCCAGTATGGGTGCGACCGCACTGGCCGATTATGAATCCGACGATGGCAGGAAAATACCCGCCCCCCCTACCGCTCCGACAGACGCTCACGGACCGCTGGTGGTGGCTGCCGAGCCGATACCACTGGAAGAATTGGCCCGCAAGACAATTGCCATACCTGGAACCATGACCAGCGCGTTTCTTACCCTGCAACTGGCGCTGGGGCAATTCGATTACCTGGTAATGATGTTCGATGAGATACCCGAGGCCGTTCGGCAGGGCAAAGTAGATGCCGGTCTTATCATCCATGAAGGGCAGCTAACTTACGAACAGTTGGGACTGTGCTGCCTGATTGACCTGGGCCGATGGTGGCACGATCAGACGCACTTGCCGCTACCGCTGGGCTGTAACGTAATCAGGCGTGACCTCGGCAGCGAAACCATCGGCAGGGTAAGTTCTATACTCAAATCCAGTATCGAATATGGCCTGACCCACAGACCACAGGCGGTTGAATACGCTTTGGAATTCGGCCGCGGTCTCGATGTGTCGCTGGCGGACAAATTTGTGGGTATGTATGTTAACGAGTGGACTGTGAATTTCGGTCCGCTGGGGCGCCGGGCCGTTGACGAGCTGCTCCGCCGGGGCAGCAAAGCCAAACTTATTCCGAAGGCGCAAGACATCCAATATGTCTAACGGCTAATCAAAACAGCCGATGCGGTCAACACAACCGGTGCGGCCTTGGAGATTAGAGGTTCCCCCAGGAGGCGTTCGGGAATAGACCGGCCGTTTTGGAGAAATCAGATCGGTACCGACTTGGACTCGAACATTTGCTTGGCCTGACCCACCAGGTAAAAACTGCCCGTAATGCAGATCAGGTCGCCTACAGTAAAAGCCGGCTTGGCAATACGCAGAGCTTCTGGAAGCGTCGAAGCCGTCTGACACATTTTCCCACAAAGGTCTGTGTACATCTCGGAGAGTTCTTCCGGGCGCATCGACCGGGGGGAAGGGATGCTGGTGAAAATAACCTTGTCCGCGCCATATTGCAACTGGTCCAACATGCCTGCGACATCCTTATCCTCACAGCAGCCAAAGATAACGATCAGGGAATCGTAAGGTATGTGCTGGCCGGTTGCCTGAATCAGAGCCCGGATGCTGGCGGCATTGTGCGCCCCGTCAATCAGAATGCGTGGGTCCTGACAGATCATTTCCATACGACCGGGTAGTTTGGTATTGGCCAAACCGCTAATGGCCTGCTCATCGTTAATCTTAAAACCACGCATTTTCAGGCAGTCCAGCAGTGACAATGCCAACCCGCAATTAATTGCCTGATGCTCACCAAACGCAGGGACAGGCAAATGTTCGAATTTACTGGTTGGTGTGGTCAGACAGATACGGTTGTGAGGTCCCAAAGAACGCGACGATTCAAACCGACATGAAAAATCTATGTCCTTGCCTGTAAAACGGAGTGGAGCACCGACATGATTGGCCTCACGGCGCAGAACACGCATCGCCTCGGTATCCTGCATTACCGAAACTGCCGGAACACCCTTTTTGAATATGCCGGCCTTTTCTTTGGCGATTTTGCTCAGGGTATCGCCCAACAACATCTGATGATCGATACTCAGACTGGTGATACCTACTGCCTCCGGCTGCAAAACATTGGTGCTGTCGAGTCTGCCACCCAGACCGGCTTCGATTACGGCAAAATCAACCTTCTCATCTACAAAATGCAAAAATGCCATGCCGGTCATAAGCTCAAAAAAAGTGGGCGGGTCGTCGGCCATCTTTTCAACCACCGGAGCCACCTTTTTGACCAGCCGAACCATAGCCCTTTCACTGACAATACGGTGATTGACACGAATCCGCTCGCGGAGATCCAAAACGTGCGGTGAAGTATAGAGTCCTACCTTATAGCCGGTAGAGATCAGCATTTCCGAGAGCATCATACAGGTCGAACCTTTGCCCTTGGTCCCGGCAACGTGAACCGAGGTGAGTTTTTCATGCGGATCCCCTATGCTATGCAGAAGTTGATACATCCGATCAAGATTGAAGGTATCCTTGTTGTACCGTAACCGCTTGGCTGACTCGTAGTTAGTGTTGCTGAACAAAAACGACAAAGCTGCCTTATAGGTCGTAATCATACCACTTGTTTTCCTACTAGAGGCCATGGGATCTCCCTGGTTGCTCCTGGGGTGATTGCAGTCTGTCTCGCTGACTGCCTCAGTTGTCACCTGCAATAACATCGTCACACTCTTAAGAGTCCATTGTAACGCTATCGCACAAAAAATCAACCCATAACTGCTAAAATGAGAAAATTAGACGCCGCTGACGCTTGTAAAGCATTGCAAAAGCAAGAGATATGAAATCAAAAGAAAAATTCATTTAGTGAAATACCTCGGTTTTTCCATGAATACATTGGGCACAATTTGGCTGTTATATGTCTTAAAATCGCCATGTCTAGTAGTTTGAAGCTTTGCCTTGGCGGTCAAATACCTATATGACTTCTGTGAAATCAAATAGTTATAAACAGGTAGGACCGAATTCCCGTGGCAATTCTCAACAGACATATTGACTGATTGGCCTTTGGCGGGTATTTTAGCGCAATAACTAATATCCAACTTGGTATAATAGGGAGTACCTCATGACCAAAACGGCCCCGGATTTTCCCGGACAGACGATTACTGTGGAATTGGGGCGGGACAGCTACCCCATTTATGTCGGCTCGCAGACTCTCCCTCAATTTGGAGGTTTTTTTGTACACCATTGCGGCCGTCGCCGGGTTGTCGTCGTCACCGACGAGAACGTAGGACCGTTATATGGCCAATCCGTCATCCAGACACTTAACAGCGTCGATATCCGGGCGGATATGATTACCGTCAAGGCCGGTGAGCCAAGTAAACGCATGGCTGTTGTAGAAGCGATTTACGACCAACTATTCGATTTTTCTATTGAGCGGTCGGATGCGATTGTTGCTTTGGGTGGCGGGGTGGTCGGTGACTTGGCCGGGTTTGTGGCGGCGACCTTCAAACGTGGAGTAAGTTTTGTCCAGTTGCCGACGAGCCTGTTGGCCATGGTCGATAGCAGTATCGGTGGTAAGACCGGTATAAACCATCCACGCGGCAAGAATATGATTGGAGCGTTTTATCAGCCGAAATTGGTTTTCGCCGATACCAGCGTCCTCAAAACCCTGCCGCCACGGGAATTGGGCTGCGGACTGGCAGAAACCGTTAAACACGCGATTATTCGTGACGGCGCATTTTTTGAGCACCTCGAAAAGTATGCCGATGAAATCATGGACCTGCAGCCCGAATTGATGGTCGATCTGGTAGTGCGTAATTGCCGGATCAAGGCCGAGGTGGTTTCCGCTGATGAACGGGAGTCCGGCCTGCGGGGAATACTTAATTTCGGTCACACTATCGGCCATACGCTTGAAACGGTATTGGCCGATCATGATTATCATCATGGTGAAGCGGTAGCGATGGGAATGGTTGCTGCGAGCCGATTAGCGGTACAGCGAGATATTTTCGAAGACCGCCAAGCCGCAAGGATATTGAAACTGCTGGGCAGATTCAACCTTCCAACGGTCGCCGATAAACCTTTGCCGCCGGACCAGTTGTATGAAGCTATGAAACACGACAAGAAAGTACAGGACGGCAAAATCAAATTCGTTTTGCCAACCTCCTTAGGTGATTGTACCTTCGTCAGCGACCTGACCGAATCAGCGATCAAAGCGGCGATACGACAACTGTGAGCGTCTCAGGCGATACGCAAACTTATCACCCCCCTACCGCTCACTATTGACCCCACTGCTACCCCCCTGCCGTCCCCTATTACCCCCCCACCGCCTCGATGGGCAATATGCCGGCGATATAGTCACCGGAAAAAAGGATTGGCGTATTTTTCAGCGGCGACGGTAGTCATCGGGCCGTGGGCCGGAAAAACCAGTGTTTGATCAGGCAGATTGAAGATATTCTCTCGCACACGGTCTAATTGTAAACGGGCTGCGCCGGTCGAGCCGGTTTCCCCCACCGAACCGCAAAACAACGCATCGCCGCTAAAAACACAGTTGCCACAATAATATGATAGCCCGCCTGGCGTGTGACCGGGGGTACTCAGCGCCTTAAAACGCAGATTGCCCACTTCAATATCCTCACCGCCATACAAAGTGTGACTGGCAGTGCGCACTTCGTTTTTGCCGGCGTAGCCCTGAACTGAATAGCGTTCCATAAACTCGCCCATTCCTTCGGTATGATCCCAGTGCCCGTGTGTGAAAAACAGGTGACGCAAACTGATCTTCCGCTGTCTGATAAAGCCTGCTATTTCTTCGCTGAATCCACCAGGATCGATGAACGCGCCAATACGCGTTTTCGCATCAGCAACCAGATAACCATTAATCGGATAGGAACCCACGCTAAACCGCCTGACTACCATGTCCGCATACATCATAGTTTTAGTCCCTCGATGCCGTCGAGATTGGCCGCCTGATGAATATCTGTTTGCTCGAATACGGTCTCGGTGAACTGGGCATTGTGAAATACCGATTCGCGTAAGTCGCAGGATTCGAAACGACAGTTAATAAAGGTCGCCTTGCGGAATATAACCTTGCGTAAGGAACAATTAACAAATCGCGTGTTGACGAACACGGAGGAAGGAAACCGCACAAAATAATATCGCTCATCGCGAAATTCGCAATCGCGCCACACCGTACCGATAAATGAAACCTCACTAAAACGCGAACCTGACAATTTACTGTTTGAGAAAACGCACAGCCCGAAAGAATTCAATTCACTTACCGTTTTGGAAATCTGACAATTTACAAAATGACTGCCGGTAAGGAAAGAACTATACGCTGAAAGGCTGTCGAATCTGCAATCACTGTAAAAGCCGTGCTCACCCAGGCAGTGATCCAGCGATAACTTCTGCAAACGGCAGTTGTCAGCCCGCCAATGATTTAACCGACATTCGGTCAATTTCAGTGGCCCGATACTGCTGCCGGACAGTCGCCAAAAGGACAGATCCCGGCCGAAATCGCCGGCCTCCTGCACATCAGTATTGAAAAAAATACGGCCGGACTCGTCCGCATTGTCCGTATTGGCCTTTGAAAAGGACATTGGCCGGTTCCTTTCTCGGCGAAATGCGAAATCCTGTATGGCTTTAACTGCCGGATTATATTACACTGATATGATCCATGAAGCAACTGACAAAAACCTGGAACAGAAATAATCTCAAAGACCCGCACCGATTACCGGACAAGCAACGGCGTGTGCATACGATGTTTTCCGAAATCGCCGGTACGTATGATCTGCTCAACCATCTGCTGAGTCTTAACATGGATCGCCGCTGGCGCCGCCGTGCGGTGGAGTTGGCCCAGGTGGCGCAGGGGCAGTCGGTACTGGACTTATGCTGTGGAACCGGTGATCTGGCGATAGAATTTGCAAAAAACCAGCCGCATTTACACGAGATTATAGGGGTGGATTTCTCCCAGGCGATGTTGGCCCAGGCGGCGAAAAAGACCCAAAATAGTAACGATAACGGCACTGACCGCTATAATCACAGTAATATCAGATGGTTATGCGCAGACGCTCAGAAAGTACCCCTGCCCAACGAGCGGTTTGACTGTGTGGGCTGCGCTTTTGGCATACGCAACCTTGCGGACCTGCCCGTCGGGTTGGAAGAAATTCACCGACTGCTCAAACCAAAGGGGAAAATGGTCATTCTTGAGTTTGCCCTGCCCAATAATCGCCTGTTCCGCTGGGCGTACATGTGTTATTTTAGACTTGTTTTGCCATTAATAGGTGGTATCATTTCTAAAGACAAACACGGCGCTTATCAATATTTGCCGGACTCGGTAAGAAGCTTTAAAACCGCTCAACAGTTGGATAACCTCATCTGCCAGGCGGGTTTTACCTTGGTACGTAGCGAAAGGCTCTGCGTAGGGGCGGTACTGGCTGTTGTGGCCGAAAAACAATAATGACAAACAACCAATACAGTCAAAGACGATGGTTTACAGATGGTGCGAGTATGGACTATCCCGGATGGGCCCGTACCGCGTACTGGACTATAAACCTGTTACTCTATATACTGCTGAACATGTTCGTTCTGCGGATTCAAACTGGAGCATGGTTTCCATGGAAAGTTTCGCTTCAATCGGAATGGCTGATCCCAAAACTGCTGGCGCCGCTTAACATATTCCAGTTCCCCACCTATATCATCGTAGCGGCTCTGCTGATGGCCATGATCTGCACTGTACCGATACTCATAGCACAACTGCACAACATCCTTTATGTAATCCCTCATCTTTTCGTAGTGCTTCTTTTTGGGTACAACCGGGCCTTGTCGCTATGCCTTCTGGTCAGTTGCGCCGCGGTCAGTTTCAAACCATTGCGACTCAAATCAAAGTTTGTCGCTGCCATTTTGGGTTTGATGCCGGTACTTTTATATTGGGGCCTGTTCAGTGGAGAAAACCCGCAACAGGATGTATTGCGATGGGCCGTGCTCTACGCACCATGGGCACTGGCATTTCTCGTATGCGTAATGATTTTCGGCGTGGTGCTGGCTTTGGGACATTTTCTCCGCTATCGGCCCGGAGTATTGATGCCGATATTCGGCTTGCTGTTGGCAGGTACGGTCTTGTTGTTTCGCTCCAGCATCGGTATGAACGAACGCGACTTTCAGGCGGACGTTTACCGATACAGTCCGGGGCAGGTTGCCCAATTTCAAAACAGAAGCATAACCAACCTGCTGGAAATAGAGTTGGCTCAGCGACAAAAACAGTTTCCATATCTAAGTGCCGAACTGATCATGAGCCAGTTACGGATGGAATGGCGATGGGCATTTAACTTTAATGCGATTCCGGTTGCGGCCGGTGAATATGACGCTCAAGGCGTCAATCCCATCTCACTGGCACAGCAAAAAAACGCGGAAATTCTATTGGCTAAAAGTACCTCGCTCGCTTACATCGACCGTTTTATCGATACTCATCCGCAGGACCCAAGAGAAGCCGACGCCCTGTATTACAAGGCTTTGATGATTGACTTGAAAGTCGATTCCAGGTCTCTACGCGACGAAAATACGCTGCGATTCTGCCATGACATACCAAACGCCCATTCCGAAATGGTCTGGCGGGATATTTTGAATCGGTTCAGCCAAACGGACCTCGCCGTCGAAGCACGCTGGCGACTCGCCCGCCTGATCGCCGGCAGAAAACCACCTAAAACCACCGATACCTATAACTTCGAAGAAGCCTCCAAACTGCTGGAACAGGCCCGGCAGCACTGCCTTGAGGTCATAGGAAAACGTAAAGAAAAAGGTGGACAACGCTCGTTCTGGACCGCTCGGCTGGGGGCGATTTTTACGTCTCCTGCACCGACTATCAGTGATGAAGAGTTTTCGGCCCTGCAAAGGAGGGTAGCCGAATTGATGGTGCTCATCGGCGCGGAAAACCGTACCGGGCATTTGGAACATGATGAGCGATTGGCAAAGTTTGTCGGGCTCGACCCGTACCAGCTAAATTATGAAAGCAAACTGAAGGAACTCATGATCAAAACGCCGCAAGGCGATCCACTGCAGGACGACATAGAACTGACGCTGGTTATGCTGACCAAAGACCTGGACCAAAGAATTACCCAGCTTACCGAGTTGGCCAGGCAGTACCCGGACCGCAATGGCGGAATAGAAGCTATGCTGGAACTGGCCGCGGCACTGATGGATCAGCGGAACCGTAGCGAACATCAGGGAGACAAGCAACTTCTGCTGGAGCAGTCTCGTCAGTTCTTACAGAAAGTTATCGTTTCTCGACCGGACAGCTTCTACGCTCAGCACGCCCAACAACTTCTCAGTAGTGACCAATACCAATTGAAATAAGCAGGCCGTCCCAACGCCCGGAAACTGAAAAACCTTAAACTGCCCACGGCTTTTTACTCAAGAGCGGATTTTAATGACATCAAACAATAACTGGTATCGTGGTGGCTTGGCTTTCGTTTGTCAGGGGTGTGGCAATTGCTGTTCGGGACCGGTGGAAGGTTATGTCTGGATGAACCCTGAAACAATCGAAGCGATGGCTGCCTTCCTGAAAATGCCCATGACACAGTTCAAGAACCGATACATCCGTCGCGTGGGACTCCGTTGCAGCCTTATCGAAAAACAGCCGGGAAAGGATTGTATCTTTCTCAGTAAAAACAATAAAGGCAAAGAGTGCCAAGTGTACCCGGTAAGGCCGATCCAGTGCCGAACCTGGCCGTTTTGGAAGGAAAATATCCGTTCGCAAAGCTGTTGGAACGAAATAGCGAAAAACTGCCCCGGTATCGACAAAGGACAATGGCACACTGCTGAACAAATTGTCGCATTAAGCAATGGAGATTTGTCAGTCGATCAGCAGACCACCGATATTGTCGAAGCGGCCCTGACGTGGATATCCGCCCATGCAGACAATGCTCAGTGCCTCTCGGCCGTGGAGCAGTTATACAGCGACATAGAACAACACCTCGCCGGGATCGATTCAGCATGTGATAATTGTGGAAAATGTTGCGATTTTGACCGTTATGGTCACCGATTGTACGTCACCACGCTGGAAATGCTGTATTTCTGGTACGGACTGGCACAGTCGCACACAAACCAGCCCCCGGAAACCGGCAAAACCCCCCCTGACGGTCCCTGTCCATATCGGCAGGACCAGGGATGTGTGATACGCCCGTTTCGCCCGGCAAGCTGTCGGATATTTTACTGCCGGGCCGTACCTGAGAAATTCCAGAATGAGCTGACCGAGCAGGTACTCCAACGGCTCCGAAAACTGCACGAACAGTTCGCGGCCCCATATTATTACGCCGATCTGCGACAGTGGCTCAGCAGCAAAAACCCCATTTGTGCCCCCTAAACCACACTTATTCCAAGTTACTCACCCGGCCCGGAGGTTTTTTTGTTGACAATGCCGCCAATCTCACTACAATTAATCTCTTGCGAGTGGATTGTATGCAATAGTGCCCACAAAATGACGTAAGTACAGATATTTATATTCCGGCCATTGCCGGTTTGGATGTAAAAACAAATTTACCCAGGAGAGGTGCGATAAATGCTTAAAACTTCCATCACATTGGTCTTGATCGTATCGTTGGCTGTGTTGATCTTTCTAAGCGGCTGCCAGACTCTCAGCAGCGATAAAGAGCAGCAGGTCCGCAAATTCAGCCGAATTTCCAACCTCAACCGACGAATGCTCAATGAAGACATCCAGAACACCTGGCTGTTGGATCGGCCCAGTTATCTTTCACGATGGATCGTGCGAAGTAATTAATTCCGTCTCGATACTCATAACAATTAAGGGAACCTCTAAAAATTGCTTTTGTCACGAGTATGTGCATTGACGATATGTCTGACTGGCCTTGCCGCAATGGCCGCTTCGAACGCCCAGACCGCCAAAGTCAGGTACGAACCCAATTGGGAATCGCTGGACACCCGTCCCATACCCGAGTGGTTCAATCAGGCCAAGTTTGGTATTTTTGTGGTTTGGGGCCCCTACTCGGTACCCGCCTGGGCTCCGAAAACCCAATACGCCGAATGGTACGGTTATCAAATGAGACAAAACGACTCCCCCACCGCAAAGTTCCACCAGAAAATCTACGGTGAAAACTTTCACTACGAGGATTTCGCGCCGATGTTCACCGCACAGTTATGGGATCCCGACTTCTGGATAGACCTCTTCGTCGAGTCCGGCGCAAAATACGTAGTCACCACCGCCAATTATCATGATGGTTTTTGTCTGTACCCTTCCAAATACGACGCCACCACCCGTACCGACCAGTGGAACAGTATGGAAGTGGGCCCCAAACGCGACCTGCTTGGCGAACTCAACGAAGCCGGACGCAAACGCGGCCTCAAAATGGGCATCTATTATTCGCTTTATGAATGGTACCATCCACTTTGGCTGGAAGATCGCGACCGTTACGTCACCGAGAAGTTCCATCCTCAGTTCAAGGAGGTCGTCACCAAATACAAACCGCCGGTAATCTTTCTCGACGGCGAATGGGACATGGACTACAAAAAATGGCGTTCGGAAGAATTAGCCGCCTGGCTCTTCAACGAATCGCCCGTAGCAGATATCGTAGCCGTCAACGACCGCTGGGGCAATACTCGCGAAAAGCACGGCTCATTTTACGACAGCGAATACGGCGGTGGACAAGGCTGGAAAGATCATCCTTGGCAGGAAAACCGCGGCATAGGCAACAGCTATGGTTATAATCGTAACGAAAGTGTCTTTGAGTACGATTCCCGCGCCGAATTGATTCGTATGCTTTCGAGGGTAGCAGGCAACGGCGGTAATTTACTGCTCGACGTAGGCCCCACTGCCGACGGCCGCATACCGGTAATCATGCAGGAACGGTTATTGCAAATCGGGGCATGGCTTAAAATCAACGGCCAGGCCATCTACGGCTCGCAGGCCAGCCCTTTCAGACTGCACAAGTTTTCATGGGGCACCTGCACCTATAAACCAGGCCGAATATTTCTGCACCTATGGGGCCGACAAACAGGCACTATCGAACTACCAGGCCTCCAAAACAAACTTACCACAGCTTATCTATTAACCGAGGATAAACCAGTGCCGGTCTCAACCGACGGACATAAAGAAGGCGTAACCATCAATTTGCCCCCCCTCACCGATGATGCCGTTTCGGTCATTGTCCTGGAAATCGAAGGCGAACCTCTCATTACGGGCAACGAAGCGACGCAGTAATCTCTCTCCGTCATCGCGAGCAGCGCGGCAACGCGGCAATCTCTCCCTGTCATTCCTGCGCAGAGCCTGCCCTCAACTCGATTGGGGGCAGGACACGAAGCGAAGCGAAGAGCCGCGATAGCGAATCCATCTTCCGCCGCCAAACCCCCGCCACACTCGCCATCTTCTCCGTCATCGCGAAGCTAGGTAGTGCGGGCCGTGCCCGCAATTAATTCTGTCTGTGTTAGTCCGTGTTCGTTCGTGTTCGTTCATGTTTGTCCGTGTCTGCCCTCTTACCCCACGCGGACTTTCGCGTGTCATTCTCGCGAAAGCGGGACACGAAGCGAAGCGCAGAGCCGCGATAGCGAATCTAGTATTTTGGCGTAAAAACAAAAAACCGTTCCCCCTCTGTCATTCCTGCGAAGGCAGGACACGAAGCAAAGCGAAGAGCCGCGATAGCGAATCTATCTTCCGACCCCATAGCAGTCGAATATGCATAGCCGCGGGTGTAGGCCGCCAAGCCGAAACCCGTGGAACAACACCCCAACAATTTTCCGCCAGGTAGTGCGGGCCATGCCCGCGTCTTCTCCGTCACTGCAAAGCCACGTCACCCGGCCCACGCCCGCAATTTATTCCATCCGTGCCCGTCCGTGTCTGTCCTCTTAGCCCACGCGGACTTTCGCGTGTCATTCTCGCGAAAGCGGGACACGAAGCGAAGCGCAGAGCCGCGATAGCGAATCTAGTATTTTGGCGTAAAAACAAAAAACCGTTCCCCCTCTGTCATTCCTGCGAAGGCAGGACACGAAGCAAAGCGAAGAGCCGCGATAGCGAATCTATCTTCCCCCGCCACACTCGCCATCTTCTCCGTCATCGCGAAGCTAGGTAGTGCGGGCCATGCCCGCAATTTTCTCCGTCGGGTGGCACCTTCAAACTTGTTTGGAGGTGTTATAACAATTGTACCACGCCCGTCTCATCGGCATCCGCT
>Ga0315276_10000714_pt1 | contig 28835 bp, 25 predicted proteins | sample YL17G05_0_MG_FD_204542 | JGI IMG/M metagenome (GOLD analysis project Ga0315276, IMG submission 204542) | Sediment microbial communities from Yellowstone Lake, YNP, Wyoming, USA - YL17G05_0 | ecosystem: Environmental > Aquatic > Freshwater > Lake > Sediment | place: USA: Wyoming | collected... | reverse complement strand
GGGTGGTTTTACCGGCTTTGCCGTGGGCAATAAGGGCAACGTTGCGCAGGCGGTTGGTTTCGTATTTTTTCATAACCTCTCCTTATTTTTATTGAATCTTTAAAATAGTTTATATTATGATGAAAAGTCAAGTCAAATGAAATGAGGCGACATGCCTGAGCAGGGTGGGTGACCGGCATACCGGGGGGATACCTTTAACCCCTTCCCCCAACCCCCCTTTTCTAAAGGGGGGCGAGGGGGGATTTTCACCGTTCGCGGGTGGTCAGTCGGCCATGGGCAGTTCGTTATGATAAATACTCTTTCAGGGATGAAGGCTTTGATCGAAAGGTTTTTGGAATACCTCCGGGTGGAGAGGAATGCCTCGGTGCATACGCTCCGAAGTTACAGCGCGGACCTGGAACAGTTCCGGAACTTCCTGTTATCCTCGGAGCTCCATGTGGATAAAAAAAATGGGGATGTGGCCGTCGAGAAGATCGACCACCTGGCGATCCGGGCGTACCTGAGCCATCTCTACCGGGGCCATAAAAAATCTTCTCTGGCCAGAAAGTTGGCTGCCCAGAGAAGCTTCTTCAAGTACCTGGTAGAAGAGGGGCGCTTAGCCCAGAGCCCCGCGGAGATCGTGGCGACCCCCAAACAAGAAAAGCCTTTACCCAACTTCCTGGCCGTGGATGAGGTTTTTTCCCTGATGGAGACACCGGATCAGTCTACGACCTGGGGAGCCAGGGACCGCGCCATCCTGGAGACCTTATACTCCTGCGGCGTCCGGGTCAGCGAACTGGTCGGTTTGACCGACGGGGATATCGACTTTACGCTGGGCATCTTGAAAGTATTCGGGAAAGGGCGGAAGGAAAGGATCGTCCCCATCGGGGAGAAAGCCCTGGCCGCCATGCGAGAATACCTGCCGCAGAGGGATGGGATTATAGCCGGTTTACTCCCGCCGGGGTCCAAAGCTCCCCTTTTTATCAACCACCGCGGCGGGCGGCTCACTTCCCGGAGCGTGGCCCGTATCCTGCAAAAACACATTTTAAAATGCGGGTTGTTGAGGAAGGTCAGTCCGCATGCTCTGCGGCATTCATTTGCTACCCATCTCCTGGATGCGGGGGCGGACCTGAGAGGAATCCAGGAGTTGCTGGGCCACGTGAGCCTTTCGACCACCCAGCGGTACACCCACGTCAGCGTGGACAAACTGATGGAGGTTTATGATCGGACGCATCCCCGGGCGAAATAAAAAGCATTCACCGCAGAGAGCGCAGAGGGCGCTGAGATAGCATTATGAAAAAATCTGAAGAGGAAATGCAAAAGGCCAAGAAATCAGTTGTGTTGAATGTTAATTTAGACGATAGTGATTTGCACTACAAGATTTTCTTTTCGATATTCGATTCTTGATTTTAGATATATCTCTGCGGTCTCCGCGTGCTCTGCGGTGAGAAATGAAGGAATAATGAATAGCCAGGAGAAGAAGGTAACGGGAACGACGATCCTTGCCGTCCGGCATAAGGGGAAAGTGGCCATGGCCGGGGATGGGCAGGTGACCCTGGGAAACACCGTGATGAAGCACGGGGCTAAAAAGGTCCGAAGACTGTACAAGGACCAGGTGATCACCGGCTTTGCCGGGGCCACGGCAGACGCCTTCACCCTTTTTGAGAGGTTCGAGACGAAATTGGAGCAGTATCGGGGAAATTTGAGCCGGGCGGCCGTGGAGCTGGCCAAAGACTGGCGGACGGACCGTTCCCTCCGCCGGCTGGATGCGCTGTTGATCATCGCCGACCGGGAGAGCACGCTGGTCCTCTCTGGAACCGGGGACATCATCGAGCCGGATGACGGGGTGGCGGCCGTCGGCAGCGGGGGCCCCTTTGCCCTGGCCGCGGCCAGGGCCCTGATCAAGTATTCGAGCCTGGATGCCAAGGGCATCGTCCAGGAAGCGATGCGTATTGCCTCGGAGATTTGTATTTACACCAACGATCAATTGGTGGTGGAAGAACTGGAAACGGAAATCCAACCCAAACCGGAGTTGGGGGAGAAAAATGGAAAATGAAGGCATCGGTGGAGACGGGCAGAACCCGTTGACTCCCCGCGAAATCGTGGCCGAGCTGGACAAATATGTAATCGGCCAACGGAACGCCAAACGGTCCGTGGCCATCGCCCTGCGCAACCGCTGGCGGCGGCAGCGGGTGGACGAAGACCTCCAGGATGAGATCGCCCCGAAGAACATCATCATGATCGGCCCCACCGGCGTGGGCAAGACGGAGATTGCCCGCCGCCTTTCCAAGCTGGCGCAATCGCCTTTCCTGAAGATCGAGGCGTCGAAATTCACGGAGGTGGGGTACGTCGGGCGGGACGTGGAGTCGATGGTCCGCGACCTCACCGAACTGGCGGTGACCATGGTGCGGGCGGAGGAGACGGAGAAGGTCCAGGCCAAGGCCCGGGAAATTGCCGAAGAGCGCATGCTGGACCTCCTCCTGCCCCCGGTGCGCAAGGAATCACCAGCGGAGCAGCCCGTGGCAGAATTGGAGGAAGCCCCTGACGCCCCTGAGGAGAAATTGCTGCATAATTCCCGGGAGACTTCCCCCACCCGGGAGAAGCTCAGGCAGATGCTGCGCGCGGGGAAGCTGGACGATCGGATAGTGGAGCTGGAGCTGACCCAGCGCAACCTGCCGATCGTGGAGATCTTCTCCAGCGCCGGCATGGAGGAGATGGACATTAACCTGAAGGAGATGTTCAACAGCCTGCTTCCGAAGAAACCCAAGCGGCGAAGGGTCAAAGTCCCCGAGGGGTTGGACCTGCTCACCGAAGAGGAGTCCCAGAAGCTGATCGATATGGACCGGGTGACCGGCCTGGCCATTGAGCGGGTGGAACAGGGGGGGATTATCTTCCTGGACGAGATCGACAAGATCGCCGGCCGGGAGACTGGCCACGGGCCCGACGTCTCCCGGGAAGGGGTACAGCGAGACCTTCTGCCGATTGTGGAAGGGACGACGGTGACTACCCGGTACGGCATGGTGAAGACAGACCATATTCTCTTCATCGCCGCCGGGGCCTTTCATGTCTCCAAACCATCGGACTTGATCCCGGAGCTCCAGGGCCGATTCCCCATCCGGGTGGAGTTAGAGACGCTGACCAAAGAGGATTTTATCCGCATCCTCACCGAGCCCAAGAACGCTCTCATCAAGCAGTACACGGCCTTATTGGCCACCGAGGGGATCACCCTGTCTTTTGCGGAAGAGTCTATCGCCGAGATCGCCGAGATCGCCACCCTGGTGAATCAGCGCACGGAGAATATCGGCGCGCGCAGGCTGCACACCATCATGGAAAGAATTTTGGACGAGATCTCTTTCGATGCCCCCGATCGGGTCGAAAAAAAAGTAAAGGTGGATGCGAGGTATGTCCAGGAGAAGCTGGCCGAGATCATCAAAGATGAAGACCTCAGCCGGTACATCCTTTAAAGCAGTTATGAGTTGCGGGTTACGCGTTTCGAGTCAAGCCCCCTCACCCTTCCCCTCTCCCCCGCAAACGGGGGAGAGGGCGGGGGTGAGGGGGAAGGATAAAAAAGTTTAAAGTTGAAAGTTTAAAGTTAAAGAGCTAACGACGAAAGCCAAAGACCCAAGGAAATAGAAAATGCAGAAGCTGATCGATAAGGCGGAAGTTCTTCTGGAAGCGCTGCCCTACATCCAGCGATTCTTTAACAAGACCATCGTGATCAAATACGGCGGGCACGCCATGGACGATGAAGACCTGAAGGTGGGCTTCGTCCGGGACGTAATCTTGATGCGCTACATCGGGCTGAGCCCGGTCATCGTCCATGGGGGCGGGCCGCAGATTGACGGCATGCTGGAAAAGATCGGCAAAAAATCGAATTTCGTAGAAGGGATGAGGGTGACGGATGGCGAAACCATGGACATCGTGGAGATGGTCCTGGTGGGGAAGATCAACAAGGAAATTGTCTCATTGATTCACCGGTACGGTGGCCATGCGGTGGGCCTATCGGGAATGGACGGAGGCCTCATCCGTGCAAGAAAGTTATGGATTATGCGCCGGGGAGAAGATGGGCAGGAGAAAGAGCCGCTGGACATCGGCCAGGTCGGGGAGGTGGAGTCCATCCATCCTGAGGTCATCGAGACGATCAAGAATAACAAATGGATTCCGGTGATCGCCCCGGTCGGCGTGGGCCCGGCGGGGGAGATGTACAACATCAACGCCGACCTGGTGGCTGGAAAAGTAGCCGCCGCTCTTCAGGCGGAGAAGTTCATCCTGCTCACAGATGTCGAGGGCGTGCTCGACCGAGAGAAGCGCTTGATCTCCACCATGAACGCGGAGATGGCCGGCCGCCTCCTCAAGGAAGAAATTATCAAAGGGGGCATGATCCCCAAGGTAAACTGTTGCTTGCAAGCCCTGCGGGAAGGGGTTAAGAAGACCCACATCATCGACGGCCGGGTGAAACATGCCATCCTGCTGGAAATCTTTACCGACGAGGGGATCGGAACCCAGATCTATTAAATTATTTTACCGCAGAGCACGCGGAGAACGCAGAGGAGTAGATAGAATAAAAAGTCAAATACCAAATACTCAAAATAAACTTTGCAATCTAATTTTTAATTTTTGTATCGTGGTTTTTATTTACCTCGGCGGTCTCTGCGCTCTCCGCGGTGAATAAGTATTGGAAAGGAAAAAGATGAAAAACGAGGATGTGATCAAAATCTCTCAAGAAGTGCTGGCCCAGACCTATGGGCGTTTCCCTGTGGTCCTGGTTCGGGGAGAAGGGTGCAAGGTCTGGGACGTGGAGGGGAAGGAATATCTGGATTTCGTGGCCGGGATCGGAGTCTGCAACCTGGGCCATTGCCATCCCAAAGTGGTGCAGGCCATTCGCGAACAGGCCGGCAAACTGCTGCACGTCTCCAATCTTTACCATATTGAGCCGCAGGTTCAACTCGCCCAGCTTTTGGTCAAGCATTCCTTCGCCGACCGGGTCTTCTTCTGCAACAGCGGAACAGAAGCCAACGAAGCCGCCATCAAGCTGGCCCGCAAGTACAGCCAGGACCATTTTGGACCGGGGAGGTTTGAGATCATCTCGCTCCTCAAATCCTTCCACGGCCGAACCCTGGGGGCGCTGGCAGCCACGGGGCAAGAGAGATTTCATAAAGGGTTCGAACCGATGTTGCCGGGCTTCAAGTTTGTGCCCCAGGGGGACCTCGCCGCCATGGAAGCGGCAATTAGCCCGGCCACCTGCGCCATTATGGTGGAGCCCATTCAGGCCGAAGGGGGGGTTAACCTGCCGGACGGGGGCTATCTCCGGGCCTTACGGCGCCTGTGCGAACAAAAGAAGCTCCTCCTCATCTATGATGAGATCCAGGTGGGGATGGGAAGAACCGGAAAGCTCTTCGCCTATGAGCATTATGGAGTTCCGCCCGACATCATGACCATGGCCAAGGGATTGGCGGGCGGGGTGCCGATCGGGGCCACGCTGGCCACGGAGGAAGTGGCCAAAAGCTTCACTCCGGGCACTCATGCGGCGACCTTTGGGGGGAATCCGCTGTCCACGGCCGCGGGGGTTGCAGCCCTTCGGGCCACGATCGAGGATGGAATCCTGGAGAACTGCCAGCGTTCCTCCGCGCATTTTATGACTCGCTTGGAGGGTTTGAAAAAGAAATATTCGTTCATCAAGGAGGTTCGGGGCAAGGGGTTGATGGTCGGCATGGAGCTGGACCGGGAAGGGAAAGGGGTGGTCATGGATTGCCTGAAAAGGGGCTTCCTGATCAATTGCACCGTTGAGACCGTTTTGCGATTCATTCCCCCTTTGGTTATTACCCCACCGGAGATCGACCGCCTGGTAAAGGCATTGGATGAAATTTTTTCTGGCTGGAATTGAGGGGGAAATGAACAAGCGCGACCTGCTGAGCCTGACGGATCTTTCCCGGGGCGAGTTAGACCGATTGCTGAAGAGGAGTATTGAACTCAAGCGGAAATGGCAAAGAGGCCTGTCTTATCAGCCCCTGGCCGGGATGTGCCTGGGGCTCATTTTTGACAAGGCTTCCACGAGGACCCGGGTCTCATTCGAGGTAGCCATGAAGCAATTGGGCGGCCATCCGCTCTACCTCGACCCGGGGACGACCCAGTTGAAAAGAGGGGAGCCGATTGCCGATTCAGCCCGGGTGCTCTCCCGTTACCTCGACGGCATCGTCATCCGGACATTCGACCATGAGATAGTGGAAGAATGGGCCCGGTGGGCGTCCGTCCCGGTGATCAACGGTCTGACTGACCTTCTTCATCCCTGTCAGATTTTTTGTGACCTTTTAACCCTGGTAGAAAAGCGGAGAGGCTATAAGGGCATGAGAGTGGCGTACATCGGGGACGGGAACAACGTGGCCAACACCTGGGTGCAGGCTGCCTCCTTGCTGGATTTTTCCCTGGCCCTGGCCTGCCCGGAAGGGTATGAGCCCGATGCGCAAATCCTGGCGGAGGCCGCCCGCAATCCGCGGGCCCGCATAATGATGACCCTGGATCCCCATGAAGCCGTGAAGGGGGCCGACGTGGTTTACACGGATGTCTGGGCGTCCATGGGGCAGGAGGAAGAAAAGGAAATCCGAACAAAGAAGTTCAAAGGGTATCAGGTGGGCTCCGCACTCCTGAAGAGGGCCAAAAAGGGAGCGCTGGTCATGCATTGTCTCCCGGCCCACGCCGGCGAGGAGATCAGCGCCGAGGTTCTGGAAGGCCCGCAATCAGTCGTTTTCGACCAGGCCGAAAACCGTCTGCACGGGCAGAAAGCAATCCTGGAATGGCTTTTAAAGAAGCATCACCGCAGAGCACGCTGAGAACGCAGAGGAGTAGATAGAATAAGAAGTCAAATCCCAAATCCCAAATCCCAAATAATTCCCCAGATTTCAATTTTCAAATTCTTGGGTTTGGGACATTGGATCTTTGAATATTGATGGTTTCGTAAAAAGTCCATCTGCTGCGTTGCGCTTCAACTTCGTCGTTGCAGCGTACGTGTAAGTACGCTTCACTCCTCAGTTTTTGCGCGCCTTGCATCTGGATCTTTTTACAAAACCATCGTTCTGCTGACTTTTTACGACTTCATCAATATTGGCGATTGTTTGGGATGGGGTGCTTTGAATTTAGAATTTTTTCACCTCCGCGTTCTCTGCGCTCTCTGCGGTGAAAAAATAGAAAGGGCTTTGCCCATAGAATGATAGGAAGGCATATGAAAGAAGGGGTAAAGAAGGTGGTCCTGGCCTATTCAGGGGGGCTGGACACCTCGGTAATATTAAGATGGTTGATTGACACCTACGGGTGTGAGGTGGTGGCCTATGCGGCTGATTTGGGCCAGGGAGAGGAGCTGGAAGGCCTGCGGGAGAAGGGGCTCAAAAGCGGGGCCAGCAAAGTGTACATCGAAGACCTGCGCGAGGAATTTGTCAGAGATTTCGTTTTTCCCATGCTCAGGGCCAACGCCGTCTATGAGGGAGGGTATTTGATGGGCACTTCCATCGCCCGTCCCCTGATTGCCAAGCGGCAGGTGGAGATCGCCCAAGCAGAAGGAGCCGACGCCGTCTCCCACGGGGCCACGGGGAAGGGAAACGATCAGGTCCGGTTTGAGATGACCTACATGGCCCTCAGCCCCTTTATCAAAATCATCGCTCCCTGGAAGATCTGGGACTTCAAATCCCGTACTGACCTAATCCAGTATGCCAAGAAACACGGGATTCCGATACCGGTCACCAAGGAGAAACCTTACAGCAGCGACCGTAACCTGTTACACATCAGCTTCGAGGGAGGCATCCTGGAAGATCCCTGGGCGGAGCCCCCCGAGGACATATACGTCCTGACCCGCTCGCCGGAGGAAGCTCCGGATAAGCCCCTCTACGTGGAGATCGATTTCGAAGGGGGGAGCCCGATCGCCGTCAATGGCAAACGGATGTTGCCTGCGGAACTTTTATCCGAGTTGAATCGCTTGGGGGGAGAAAATGGAATTGGGCGGGTGGATATGGTGGAAAACCGGTACGTGGGAATGAAGTCCCGCGGGGTTTATGAGACTCCCGGGGGTACGATTCTCCATGCAGCCCATCGCGCCGTAGAGTCCATCACGATGGACCGGGAGGTGATGCACCTGCGGGATTCCCTGATCCCCCGTTATGCGGAGATGATCTATTACGGTTATTGGTTTTCGCCCGAGAGGGAAGTCCTGCAGAAGATGATGGATGAGGCGCAGCGCACCGTAAACGGCACGGCCCGGCTGAAGCTCTTCAAAGGGAACTGCACCGTAGCGGGAAGAAAATCCGCCGACTCGCTGTACTCCTGCGATTTTGCCACTTTCGAGGAAGACCAGGTCTACGACCAGAAAGATGCCGCAGGCTTCATCCGCCTGAACGCTCTGCGCCTGCGCATCCGCGCGCTGGTGAAAGAAAGGCTGTGCAAATGATGCTCCCGTAACCCCCCTTTGCTAAAGGGGGGCGAGGGGGGATTTTAACAGTAAATTCATCCCCTCCCTTGGCGGGAGGGGATGAAGGGGCGGGGGAATGACTTGATTTTTTCCCGCCTAGGCGAGATTCATTAGTGTAAAACTTTTGTTTCGAGATTCGGATTTCGAATTTAAAGATGATGACATTAATAGGAACAGGGCACGTCATTCCCGCGAAAGCGGGAATCCAGAAATCCCGCCACAGGCGGGATGGATTCCCCCGTATCAAGTGCGGGGCAGGCTTAGTCAAGCCCGGATGACAAACAGCAAAAAATTTATTTTGTTGTGTATAGATATTGCGCCTAGAGTCTTCCTTTGAAACGAATAGTCCCATCCATCTTCTTAATCCCCCTGCTCCTTCCGTTGGCCTTTTCAGGTTGCGGCATCAAAGGCCCGCCCGTCGCGCCATCCAGCACAAACCCCGCTGCGGTTACAGACTTGCGCGCTTGGGCCCGGGAAGGGAGAATCTTCCTGGCCTGGGGCTCGCCGACGAAAAATACCGATGGGTCTAATCTGGAAGACCTGCTGGGTTTTAGAGTTTTTCGGCAGAGCCGCCCGCTGCCCCCTTCTCCTTGCCTGGATTGTCCCCTTAAATACGAGGCCGTGGCGGAGATCGATGTAGAATATCCCCCCCCGGAAGCCCAGGTAGAGGGGGGAAGGGTGCTATGGCGTGAGACCGCCCTCAAAACGCAAACCGAGTGCACCTACATCGTCCGGGCCTATAGTTCCTATAAATCCCCCAGTCCGGAGTCGAATCCGGCAACAATCTTCTGGGATGACCCTCCCGCCGCGCCCACAAAAGTCATCGTGCGGAGTGAAGATAAGGCCCTGAGGATAGGCTGGGAATTTACTCCCCGCCTTGTCACCGGAAAGGAGATGGCAGATTTCTCGGGCTTCAACCTTTACCGCCGCGGCGAGGGGGAACTCTTTGGTTTTTTTCCACTGAATCCCGACCTCATCAAGGAAAACCGATTTCAGGATGCAGTGCTGGAAAACGGAAAGCGCTATTATTACCAGGTGCGGGCTGTGCGCAATTTCCGGGGCACGCTCATCGAGGGCCCAAGTTCCGGCGTTGCAAGTGGTATTCCGGAAAAGCTGACCCCGCCCTCACCGCCGACCGGCCTGGTAGCGGCGACCCAAAAGGAAGGCGTAGCTCTGCGCTGGAACCCAAATCCCGAGCCAGACGTCGCCGGCTACAATGTTTACCGGCGAGAGAAAGGGGAGAGCGCCTTTACCAAAATCAACCCGCAATTGATCACCGAACAATACTTCCTCGACAAAGAAGCAGATCCGCAAAAAACCTACTTTTACCGCCTGAAGGCTGTGGATACCTCCCCGGCTAGGAACGAAAGCGAATTTTCTAAGGAAGTGGAGGTCTCTCCTTGACACAGGGTAGATCTTGACCCTTTCAGCTTGGGCTTATACCCGTTTCCTGAAAAATGGCGGTACCATTGCAGACCAGGAGGGGTTGAATGTTTAATTTTTCTCGAATTTATCCGATATGAATAAAGAAAGCACCAAGAGTTTTTCCCTCGTGGATTAGGATGAATACTTCAAGAGGGTAGGCGGAGGCAGGGAAATATGGAAGATATCAAGCGATTCATTGTGCAGCATTTTGAAAAGGTTCTGGTTGGAGTTATCTTTGTGGTTGCCTTAATCGGCACGTACTTTATTGAGGAAAAGTTGGTTGTCCTCAACTTTTATTTCCTTCCCGTGCTTTTTGCAGGCTATTTTCTGGGACGCCGGATGGGGGTACTTTCCGCCGTCTTATCCATTCTGGCGGTGCTGATCTTTGCCTTGCTTTTTCCCGAGCGCTTCTTTATGGGCAAAATATTTTGGCACAAATTGGCCAAGCTTTCGTCATGGGGCGGGTTTCTCATTCTGGCAAGCGTCACCGTAGGGTCCCTGTACGAACAGAACGAGGGTCGGCTGCAAGACTTGAAAAAGGCCTACGTTGGCATTCTGGAAATCCTCTCCAAATATCTTGAATCGGCGGATCGGTACACAAAAGGCCATTCAGTCCGCGTAGGGGAATTGGCGCGGGAAATTGCCATTGCCATGGAATTGCCCAGGGCTGAGGTGGAAAACATTCATGTGTCGGGGTTGCTCCATGACATAGGGAAGATCGAGATCAGCGGCGAGATTCTGCGCAAGGCGGCCGAATTGAGTACGGAGGAACGGGAATTAATTAATACCCACAGCGAAAAGGGCGCAACCATCCTTGCCTCTGTGGGCGGAGTGCTTAAGGAGGTGGTACCCATTGTTGTCGCCCACCATAAGTATTTCGTGGATACACTCGAGGCGATTGACAGGAGTACAATTAAAATAAAAATACCGCTGGGTGCTCGTGTTTTGGCAGTAGCAGATTCTTTTGATGCCATGGCGAGCGATCGCGCCTACCGCAAAGGCATGCCGCCCTGGCAGGCACTGGAAGAAATCGCAGCCAAAGCCGGGAAACAATTCGATCCCGAAGTGGTCGAGGCGTTTAAACGGGTGTACACTCTGAAAATGGAAAAAGGATAATTTTCAGTTCCCGGTAATGTCAAAAAAGTTATGAAAAACCAATCAGGAAGATAAAGAAAAACAAGTACATCCCTCCCCCTTGAGGGGGGAGGGAAAAGGGTGGGGGTGAAAGAACTGAGGGACGTAGCAAGCGTATTAAGAAAGGGTTCTACGGATACCGAGGTATTTATGAGCATAGAAGGTGTTTTAGAGACAATCCGGGTGCTCTTCTCACCCCTCACCCTGACCCTCTCCCCCCAGGGGAGAGGGGAATAATTTTGACAATACCCAGTTCCCTAGAAGGGGAAAAGATTATGAAAAGGGGGTCAGAAAAGGGGGGCTTAGGTATTTAGGTATTGACTAGTTCCCTCCTTTTTGGGTAATCTTTCGCGAAAATTGGGACTCCCCCTTATCGGTTATCCGGTGAGTTAGCCTGCATAGTGCGTCACATGCAAATGAGGAAAGTTTCTTAAAGCAGGCGTGCTCGTATTCGGAGCAGGCTTCGTGCTTGGACCCATTCGCATACTGTGGGCCGTCCCGCGTGTGGGCACGAGAATGGCTGAATTGATGGAAGCGCCCATCATGTTGGTGGTCACCATTGTCGCGGCGCTGTGGATCGTTCGACGTCTCGCCGTGCCGTCCACACCGTCCAGCCGACTGGGTATGGGTTGCGTCGCGCTTGGCATGCTGTTGGTCGCGGAATTTACGCTTGTGCTCTGGCTTCGGGGCATATCGATCGGTGAGTACCTTGCGACCCGAGACCCTGTGTCAGGAACGGTCTACTACGTGATGCTCGGGGTTTTCGCCATCATGCCGCTTCTGGTGGCTCGAAGATGAGGTTGCCCTCCGCTCTCTTTGGAACCTCCATCCCCTCTTCTCAAACCTAAATGGGGTCCCCGTCAAGGGCGATCAGTCGACCTTTAAGACCAACAAGGAAAGATGTGGGTATTGGTTTTCTAATGAGGCCTATCAGGTCATATAACGTCCCCCGTTTACAAAGATCGTCTGTCCGGTCAGGTAGCCATTCTGGGCCACCATCACGACGACATCGGCAACCTCTTTGGGGGTCCCGAATCGGCCTACGGGGACAATGCTGGGGTTCACCCTGGGATTATCGGCGAGCATCTCCGTTTCAATGATCGAAGGGGCGACCGCATTCACGGTAATTCCTTCTTTCACGAGCAGGGACGCATACCCATGGGTGAGACCATGGAGCCCGGCCTTGCTGGCCGCGTAATGGGGGCCCACCACCCCGCCAACCTGGGCCGCACCCGAAGATATATTGATAATCCGGCCGAAGCGCCGGGCGCGCATACCGGGAAGGGCCGCTTTGGTCACTAGGAATGCCGATTTCAAGTTTGTCGCCATGGTTATGTCCCAGTCTTCTTCTGTAATCTGGTCGAAAGGTTTATGGATGGCGATGCCAGCATTGTTTACCAGGATATCAATCGGCCCGAGCTGCTGTTCAATGCCCTTGACCATTCGCTCAACCTGCTCGGCCTTGGAAACATCTGCCTGGGCCAAGACGGCTCGCTTCCCGGCCTGTTCAACTAAGGAACTGGTTTCCTTTGCCTTTTCTTCCTGGATGAGGTAGTTGACGGCGATATCTGCCCCGGCTTCGGCAAGCGCAATCGCACAGGCCCTTCCGATTCCCCGGCTAGCTCCCGTGACCAGGGCTACCTTTTTGTCAAGCGGTTTCATTTTTTCTCCTTTCGCGGTCAAATATTTATGGGCGCAATTCCGATTCCGAATGTTTGACTGAGCCAAATTCAATTTTTTTGCATAGAATAAGGCCCGAATCTCATATTAAGTTGTAACCTTTCAGAATGCAAATCTACTTGAAGGGGGACATTCGAAATTGCCTTACAGATTCTCATGGGGGTTTATCATGAAGAAAGGGGGTGATCCCAGAAATTATTATTGAAGTTGACATTCCATCTAGGCACTGCTAGAAAGGATGGATGGTATGGGGTACTATGCGATTGTGGAGGGATCATGGAAGGAGAAATCAGGAAAATGCCAATAGGAAGGCTCCGGGTGATTTATTTATTTACCCGGAGCCTTTTGGCCACCGGCTTGTTAAATAAAAAAATCATATCAAATCTGCTCTGATAATCAGAGCCCAGAAAGGAGAAAGTCGATGAAGAAGAGCCTTTTAATTTCGGTTTTGAGTTTGACTCTGTTGATGGTTTGGGGATGGTCCGCCCAGGCCCAGATGCCGACGCCCTATGGTCAGGCGATCACCCTGGAAAATGCCAAGAAGGTCACCGCCCCGGCGATCGCCGAGGCGCGCAAGAACAACTGGGCCATGGCTGTCGCCATACTCGACATTGGCGGCAACCTCGTCTACTTCGAGAAGATGGATGGCACCCAGACAGGCAGCGTCAGGGTGGCGATCGGTAAGGCGCGCTCGGCCGTGATGTTCAAGCGTTCGACCAAGGTGTTCCAGGACGCGGTGGCGGCGGGCGGTGACGGTCTTCGCCTCCTGCGCTTGGAGGGGGCCGTTCCGATCGAGGGCGGGCTGCCGCTGGTGATGGACGGCAAAATCGTCGGCGCTATCGGCGTTTCGGGCGCCACCTCGGCGCAGGACGGCGTGGCCGCGAAGGCCGGCGCCGACGTGCTGAAGTAACAACACTTATCGGGGCAAGGGGCCAGGCTGCCTCTTGCCCTTGCTGAACATGCGGACCTGCGGCGCCGCGCACTCGTGGAAAAGATGGATGGTAAGGAGTTCTCGCCGGCTGAGGGAGAACCTGCCCGTTCCATTCGGAGCGTCCGTTTTCTCCTCTTTCATGCTTTCTTCCCTCCCATCTCCTTGGCGGCCTGCTCAATGGCGCGGACGATGCGCAGGTGGGCCCCGCAGCGGCAGAGGTTATCGTTCATCCCGTTAATGATGTCCTTTTCGGTGGGCTGTGAGTTTTCCGCCAGTAAGCTCATGGCGTTCATGATCATGCCCGGGGTGCAAAAACCGCATTGCAGGGCGTTGTGTTCCATGAGGGCTTTTTGCAGGGGATGGAGGGCTCCGTTGCGGGCCAGCCCTTCGATGGTCAGAACTTTTTGTCCTTTGACCTCTTTCAGGGGAAGCTGGCAGGACCGGACCGCTTTCCGATTGACCAGGACTGTGCAGGCCCCGCAGAGCGCCTTTCCACAGCCATACTTGGTCCCCGTGAGGGCCAGATCCGTGCGGAGAACCCAGAGAAGTTTCCGCTCCCCATCCAACGCGAGTCGCACGGGCTTGCCGTTCAACTGGAAGTCGATTGTTCCGATCATCTCCTCCCCCCTTCGGCGGTCGCTCTGAGGTTTGTTCATGAACTCCTTACGCCTGGCAAGTCCCTTGTCAGGGATCGAAATAGGCTACTCATAGATCTCCATGAGGAGCTCCAGGATCTTCTGCTGGCTTGGGGTAGTGGGATCGGTGGCCATGTTCACCGCATCTCGGGTCGTATAAAAGGCGATTTTATTCAAGTCCTCTTTCGGGATGCCCTGAGCCTTTAGGCTGATGGGGATATCCAGCTTTCGATAGAGCTCCCGCAGGCTTTCCTCCAGATCATTGGAGCGATTTAGCAGTTGCGCCATATCCGTAAACTGCTCTCTGCAGGTCTCTTTATTGGCCTTCACAAAGCAGAGAAGCCCGTACATGGCTGCCCGGCCATGCGGCATATGGTAATGAGCACCCAGAACATGGGTGATGGCGTGTCCGATCCCTAAGCCCTTCAGGAAAGCGAGGCCGCCGCAGACTGCCGCCATGCACATATCGGTACGGGCCGCGATATCATTTCCGTTCCGATATGCCCGGGGGAGGCTTCGCCCAATCAGCTTTACTCCGTATAGCCCCATGCACTCGAAATAGGGATGATAGGGGATGGCTAACGAAACGTACCCCTCAATGCAGTGAGCCAGCGCATCCATCCCGGATTCGACCGTGAGGCCGGGCGGCATCGTCTTACAGTAAAGGGGATCAATGACCGCCAATTGGGGGATGAAATGATTACTCATCATGATAAATTTCAGGTCCCGCTCTTTATCGGTGATGACCGCACAGGGATTGACCTCGCTTCCGGTCCCGGAGGTTGTCGGAATGAGGATAAGCGGCGGGAGGATCGGTTTAATCTTACCCCCTCCGCCCACAATCCCTTCATATTCCCTCATCTCGCCGCCGTGGGTTACCCGGAGCCCGATGGCTTTGGCCGTATCCAAAGAGCTCCCACCACCCAGGCCCACGATTCCATCGCAACCATTCTCTTTATATATCTTCCCGGCCCGCTCGATGAGTTCAATGGGTGGATCGGGTTCCACCTCTGAAAATATGACCGTGGATATACCCCTGGCCTCCAGAATCTTGCGAACCTCACCCGCCCTTCCCATAGAGAGCATGACCGGATCGGTGATCAGGAATACTTTCTTTACTTTCAGCTGGTGGACCCGCGCGCCCATATTCTCGACAACCCCCGCGCCAAACATCATATCCGGCAGAGGCGGGATGCGGATCTCCCAGACCTTTTCCTTTTCCTGAAACGCATCCAATCCCTTCCATATGTTTTTGATCTCGGCCTCATCAATATCAAAAACCTGACCGGTTGGAGTAAGGATCTCCTCGCGGACAAAGGCCGGCATTTTCGCATCCCTTTTGCTGAACTCGGCCTTTTCATTGAAGGCGAGTTGGTCTCGCAGGGTCTGCTTGCCGGTCTCCATGATATCCTCGGGAGTCAACCGGAGGGCGTATCTGGCATTCATGAGATCGGCAAAAAATTGGTAAATGGATCCGCGACCGGGAACAGAATTCAGGCAGTAGCCGAAGGCATCGCAGGTGGCTGCCTGAATCTGGGATTTGAGCGAATTCTCCGCCTGTTTATCCTTGTTTTTGGGCAACCGGTAGGTCAGCCCTGCCGTATGATCCGCTCCCATAGGACTCGAAAAATAGGTGACGCCGGTTCCTTTTACCGATCTGGGGTCATGGGCGGGTAGGGCCTGCCCTTTAAAGGCCGGTACACGGTTGATGTGTAAAAATTGGGCGGTCGCCACTACCCCGTTCCCTAAGGCCAGGCCCAGATCCGTTTCCTTTTCAATCTCCTCCAAAAGTCTGGCCGCGGATTCCCAATCTCCCATGATCATTTTGCCGGCATCCGCTGCGAGGCCCAGGCTGCTTCCCGTTTCAACGGCATCGACCCCCAGATCGTCGCACATGAATTTGAGCCTGGCGATGGCATCGGGGTCGGTAATTCCCAGATTGGTTCCCAGCATGGCGATCGTTTCATATTCATAAGCGGCGCAGAGCCGTTGCCCATCCTTATCCGGATAGATGATGGAACACTGGACGACGCAGCCGGGCATGCAGCCGTGCATCTTGCCGCCGCGTTCAAAGAGAATTTTCTGGATGCGATTGCCGCTTACGGCGATAAAGTTGTCGGGCCTGCCCGAACGGTAATTATTCGCCGGCAGGGTTCCATGGCTGGCGGAATTGGAAATCGCAAAAGGAGTGCCGAATCGGGAAAAGAGACTGCAGCTGACATCGTGTTGCAGGGTATACACCCATGATTTTACAATCTGGCGAAATTCCTCCGGATGGGCTATCTCCACCTGCCCGGCTTTTGCCGGATCGATAATAATCGCCTTGAGTCCCTTCGATCCCATGACGGCACCGAGTCCGCCCCTGGCGGCGTTCCGCGATGGATCACCGAAGATATCCGTAAAGGAGACCGAAGCCCCTTTGTATTTTCGCTCCCCGGCAATGCCGGTCGATAGAACGGCGATTCTTTCCCCATATTTGCCCCGCAGCTTGTCCACCAATTCATAATTCTTCAAACCGCGGTATTCATCTGCCGGAACGAATGCGGTCTGATCCTTGGAGATCAATAGGCAGTATAGCCTCTGATTCTGGGGTGCGCCCTCAACGACAATCGCGCGAATCCCCAGCCGGTCGAGGATTTGGCCGGCTGGACCTCCCGAGTTGGCCTCTTTTATTCCCAGCGTGAGAGGGCTCTTGGCCCCGACGGATATACGCCCAAGCTGCGGCGCTCCAGTGCCCGCCAGAGGGCCCACCGCAACAATAAAGCGATTCTCCGGGCCGAGGGGAGCCGTAGTTGGAGGAACCTCCTGGTTCATGATCTTGGCAATTAAAGCGCTGCCTCCAATGTCCTTCCACTCCTCCGGGAGATTTTCGCGGGTAATCTTTTCATTCTTCATGTCCACTCTTACAATCTTCATATCTTTTCTCCCTATTTAATGTACATCTTCCGTTCCCTGACTCCGGGATATCCTCTGGGTCCCGGAAAGAATCTCGCGAGTATGGATCCGCTTTAGATATCGGAGGCCTTTCAAACCGGCGAATCATCCCGTAAGGAAGGGGCCTGGATCCTCTACCCTTCCCTGTGAGGCATGACCTTTCACTATCATACATCGATAGGAAAGGCAACGGGATCTATGACGATGGCACGGTCACAGTCAGCGGGGGTGGACGAACCGATGCCAGCACAACGAGAGTAGGTATTAATCCCCCGACCCTGGCGAATCGAACCAATATCCTTTCCTGGAAGGACAGGCGGTTACAATAACCGTAGGATCATTTCGAGAGAAGGCCCTTCCGGGAAGATCGAGTTTCACCAAATCGGGCTAAGCCTTCTTCAGAGGCTTAGCCCTTCTCTTACCTGTCGCCTCCCTGAGCCGATCTCCTGGGCGAGGTCGCTGATCAACCTTCCGGCCTGAGCCATGACGAAAGTGATTCACGTCAGTGGGGAAAAAACTTGACAAAGGGGGCTCTTAAACGTAAACTGAACCCAAAGTAAACCCTTACGGTTCAAGGGTTTGGCTGGGGAGCGGGGGTTGGCCCGCTCAAATCATTTCAACCCTGGGAAACCTTGATATCCAAAATTTTCATGATCAAAAATAAATTTGGCCTTCACGCCCGGCCTTCCGCCTCTTTTGTGCAAAGCGCCAGCCGGTTCCGCTCCGAGATCAAAGTGGAAAAAGATGGGCAAGTCGCCGATGGCAAAAGTATTATGGACTTGATGATGTTGGCCGCGGCCCAGGGAACTTTTATTACGGTCAACGCCAACGGCGAGGATGCCCTGGAGGCCCTAGAAGCTCTGGAGAGCCTGATCGAAGGCCAGTTCGGGGAAGAATAGTTTGAAGCGAGAGATGATGAAGACCCAGTTCATCAAAGGGATCGGGGTTAGTCCGGGAATCGTGATCGGCAAGGCCTACTTGCTGGACCGGAGAAAAATCGAAGCCCCGGCGCGAGTGCTCCCGGAATTCCAGGTACCGCAAGAGGTTTCCCGCTTCCTGGATGCGGTGGAAGAGTCCAAGAAACAACTGCGCACGGCCAAGGACAAGCTCCTGCACGAGGATGCCGCCGGTCCTTCCTATATCCTGGATACCCACCTTTTGCTCTTAGAGGACAAAAAGCTCATCGAGAACACCGTGCAGACCATCAAGCAGAGCTGGATTAACTCGGAGTGGGCGCTCAAGATCAACCTGGACCGGGTGCGCAAGGTTTTTGACAGCATCGATGACGATTACTTGAAGAGCCGCAAAACGGATGTGGACTATGTCGGGGAGAGGATTCTGCGCAACCTGATGGGCAAAGAAACGGAAAGCATCGCGCAGATCAAAGAAGAGGTCATCATCGTGGCCCATGACCTGTCCCCGGCCGACACCGCCCACATGGTCAAAGATAAGGTTACTGCCTTCGTCACCGACATGGGAGGGAAGACATCGCACACGGCCATTATGGCCCGTTCCCTGGACATCACGGCCGTGGTTGGGTCGGAGACGGCCACCCATTCCGTCAACACGGGCGACACGTTGATCGTCGACGGGATCACGGGCGTCGTGGTGGTTAACCCCAGCCCGGAGATCATGCAGGAGTACCAAGATCGGCAGCGCGTTCGCCAGAAAATGGAGCGGGAGCTCTTTCAATACCGCGACCTTCCCGCCGAGACCCTGGATGGGTATCGAGTCAAAGTGCTGGCCAATATCGAACTCGTGGATGAGATCCCTTCAGTCCTCCAGCATGGGGCGGAAGGAATCGGCCTGTACCGCACCGAATATTTATACCTGAACCGCAAAGACCTGCCTTCGGAGGAAGAGCACTTTCAGGCCTATAAGAAGGTGGTCGAGGGAATCTATCCCCACCCGGCGGTCATTCGGACCTTGGACATCGGGGGGGACAAATTCATGTCCCACATGGATCTGGCCGAGGAGATGAACCCGGCCATGGGCTTGCGGGCCATTCGCTTCAGCCTGAAGGAAGTGGACATCTTCAAAGTTCAACTCCGGGCGATCCTTAGGGCCAGTGCCTACGGAAAGGTGAAGCTCCTTCTCCCGATGATCTCCGGCGCGACCGAGATCCGGGAGGTGAAGAAAATATTGCAGGAAGTCCGCTTGAACCTTTCCGCCGAAGGGATTGCCTTCGACCCGGAGATGGAGGTCGGAATCATGATCGAGGTCCCCTCGGCCGTGACCATTGCCGACATACTGGCCAAAGAAGTCGATTATTTCAGCATCGGGACCAACGACCTGATCCAGTATTCTCTGGCCATCGACCGGGTAAACGAGGCGGTCACCCATCTCTACCAACCGTTGCACCCGGCCGTCCTGCGACTGATCCGCAATGTCGCCAAGGCGGCGCACCAAGAGGGGATCCGGGTGGCCATGTGTGGGGAGATGGCGGGGGAGCCCCTTTATGTTCCCATTCTCCTGGGGTTGGAGCTGGATGATCTATCCATGAATGTGCTCTCCATCTTTCGGGTGAAAAAGATCCTGCGGGCCTACACCTACCGGGAATGCAAAGAATTGGTAGAGGAAGCCCTGCAGCTGGCCACCCCGGAGGAAATCGAAGAATTGGTGCGCGCCAACCTGAGAAAGAAATTTGCCGAAGAGTTCAGGTAGAAATTCCGTTCCAGACTGCCGAGCGCGAGAAAAATTTAATAGGACGCAGATTTTCGCAGATAACCACAGATCGTTATTTTCTTTTTGGTTTATCATGATAAACTGTATTCATCCCTGTCCAAAAAGCAATTTCGTATACAATCAAGATAAAAGAAGGAGGAGACCACACCCATGGGGATGACGGATTTTTTGTTCACTTCCGAGTCGGTCACCGAAGGCCACCCGGATAAGATCGCCGATCAAATATCGGATGCCATTTTGGATGCCATCATTGCCGAAGACCATAAAGGCCGGGTGGCCTGCGAAACGCTGGTGACGACTGGGCTGGCGATGATCGCCGGAGAGATCACCACTTCCTGCTACGTGCACATACCCGATATCGTCCGGGAGACGATCAAAGAAATTGGCTACAACGACTCGGCCATGGGCTTTGACTGGGAGACCTGCTCCGTCGTCACCGCCATCGACCGCCAGTCTTCGGACATCGCTCAGGGTGTGGATCGGCCGGATGATGAGCAGGGCGCCGGGGATCAGGGGCTGATGTTCGGCTATGCCTGCAATGAAACCCAGGAGATGATGCCCATGCCGATCCTCTACGCCCACCGGCTCACCCGGAGATTGGCCGAAGTGCGCAAAAAGAACATCCTGAATTTTCTCCGACCGGACGGCAAGTCCCAGGTGACCATCCAATACATTAATGGCCGAGCCATCCGGGTGGACGCGGTTGTCCTGGCGGCCCAGCACACGCCGGAAGTGGAATATTCTACGCTAAGAGAGGGATTGATCGAGGAGGTCATCAAAAAAGTTATCCCCGCCGAATATTTGGATAAGAATACAAAATATCACATCAATACCACGGGGCGGTTCGTGATTGGCGGCCCGCGGGGCGATACCGGGTTGACGGGGCGGAAAATCATCGTGGATACGTATGGGGGGGTGGGAAGCCACGGTGGGGGTTGTTTTTCGGGGAAAGATCCTTCCAAAGTGGACCGCAGCGGCTCTTACATGGCCCGCTATGTGGCCAAAAACATCATCGCCGCGGGATTGGCCGATAAAGTTGAAGTGCAGATTGCCTACACCATCGGGGTGGCCGAACCGGTCTCGGTGATGATCGACACCGGGGGCACCTGGAAGATCCCGCCGGACGAAATTGCCAAGCTGGTGAGAGAACATTTCGACCTCCGGCCCGCTCCCATCATCCGGTATTTGAACCTGCTCCGCCCGATCTACAAGAAGACGGCCTGCGGCGGCCATTTCGGCAGGAATGACCCGGACTTCACCTGGGAAAGGACGGATATGGCGGAGACCTTGCGGAAAGCGGCCGGGCTCTGAAAGACCTTATGGGACGCAGATGAACGCGGAAAAGGCGGATTATACGCTTAAAGACAACCGAATGACTGTGGATCTTTCGGAGATTTCTTGGATCTTATACGGGCATAAGCTGCGTCCGCCCTGCAAAAATGGGACGCAGATTTTCGCAGATAAACGCAGAAAAAGATTTTTTGCCTCCTGAATTTCTATCCTGAAAATCGGCGTTCATCTGCGTCCAATTAAAAGATCAGAGGGAATCGTGGACTACGACATCAAGGATATTCGATTGGCGGAGAAGGGCCGGTTGCGGGCCGAGTGGGCGATGAAATCCATGCCCGTGCTGCAACGCATCCAGAGAGAATTTGCCAAGGAGAAGCCGCTTGTGGGAATTCGGCTGGCTGCTTGTCTGCATGTAACCACCGAAACGGCCGCCTTAGTGCAAACATTAAAAATGGGCGGCGCGGAGGTACGGCTGTGCGCCTCCAATCCACTGAGCACCCAGGATGATGTGGCCGCTTTCCTGGCGGCGGAACTGAAGGCCCCCGTCTTCGCCATTAAGGGGGAAGACAATAAGACCTATTACCAGCATATTCATTCGGTCCTAAACCTTCCGCCGGCGGTGACCATGGATGACGGGGCGGATCTGGTCTCCATCCTGCATACGGAGCGGAAAGATCTTTTGCCGGGAGTGATCGGGGGGACGGAAGAGACCACCACGGGGGTGATCCGCCTGCGTTCCATGGCCCAGAAGGGCGTGCTGCAATATCCGATCATCGCCGTCAACGATGCCAATACCAAGCACTTCTTCGACAATCGCTACGGTACGGGCCAGAGCACCATCGACGGCATCATCCGGGCGACCAATCGCTTGCTGGCGGGCAGCGTCTTCGTCGTCTGCGGCTATGGCTGGTGCGGCCGGGGAGTGGCGACGCGCGCCCAGGGCATGGGGGCGAACGTGATTATTACCGAGGTGGACCCGCTGAAAGCCCTGGAGGCGATAATGGACGGGTTCCGAGTAATCCCCATGTCCGCAGCAGCTCCGATCGGGGATTTTTTCTGCACCCTCACCGGGGATATCCAGGTCATCCGGGAAGAACACTTGCTGCAGATGAAAGACGGGGCCATTGTGGCCAATTCCGGCCACTTCAACGTGGAAATTGACCTGGAAGCCCTGGAGCGTATTTCCTCCGGCAAACGCCGGCTGCGGGAGTTTGTGGAAGAGTTCGCCCTGAAGAATGGCCGCAAGGTCTATCTCCTGGGTGAGGGCAGGCTGATCAATCTGGCTGCGGCCGAAGGGCATCCTTCCAGTGTCATGGATATGAGCTTTGCCAACCAGGCCTTGGCGGCGGAATTTCTGGTGAAAGCGAAGGGGAAGCTGGAGAAGAAGGTCCACAAAGTACCCCCGGACATCGACCAGGAAATCGCCCGGCTGAAGTTAGAGTCCATGGGGGTCAAGATCGATACCTTGACGGAGACCCAGGAGAAATACCTCAGTTCCTGGGAGATGGGAACGTAAAAGAAATCGCAAGTCGTAAGGCGCGAGGGGTGAGGCATCGGACGCCTCTTTTATCGTCCTCCACCCTACCCCCGACACCCCAAACGATCACCACTCGTTAATGTCTCACGGAAAGGAAGAGGTAAAATCCCACCAGGGCGAAAATGAAGTTGCCCATCCAGGCCGCTAAGAACGGCGGAAGCATCCCTGCCTTGCCGAGCTCCAGGCAGAAAGAAAAAACCCCCCAGTAGGCAAAACTGATCAGGATGCTGAATCCTACAGACAGAGTAATGCCCCCTCCGCGTTCTTTCCTCAGGGCGATGGGAATTCCTAAAAAGGCCATCAGCACGCTGATGAAAGGAAAGGAAAAGCTGGCGTGCATGGCGCAGCGGTATTTGCTGGCGTCGTACCCATCCCGCTCGATCTTGCCGACATAGTCCCGGAGCTCGCGGTAATTCATCTCGTCGGGGTTTTTTTCCGCAATGCGAAAGTCGGCGGGGGTCTCCGGAAGGGAGAGGATAAGCTCGGCGTAATGTTTGCGGACCGGAAAACCATCGGGGATAAAATGGGTGACGGACGCGCCGGAGAAGACCCATCGGCCGTCTTTCCATCGCGCGCTGCGGGCATCGATCCGCTCGCGCAGGTGGAAATCGGGGTCGAAGCGATAGAGGGTGATCCCTTCGAGGATATCCTTCTCCGGGCGGTATAGCTGGATATTGTAAATGGCCTGGTGATGGTGAATCCAGATCTGGCTCTGTTTGAAGGCGGCGACCGGCTTTTTTTTGTCGATAATCAATTCCATGAAAATGCGCACGTTCTGGTTGGCCCGGGGCACGATGAATTCGCTCATTCCCAGCAAAGTAAAGTAGATGACGGCCACCACGCCCAGAATGGGGAGGGCAATCCGGCGGAGGCTGATGCCCCCGGCTTTCATGGCCATGATTTCGTTATGCCTGGCCATCAGCCCTAGAGTCACCAAGGAAGCCAGCAAGACCGATGCGGGGGCGACCTGGAAGAGAATGGAAGGGATTTTGTTCAAGAAATAGGCGGCCATCATCGGTACCGTGGCCTTGTTATACAGGAAGGCGTTGATGCGCTCAAAAAGCTCTACGATCAGGTAGATGACACTGAAGGCGCCCAGTCCCAAGAAAAAATTTTTGGTAAATTCCCTGGCCAAATATCGGGTGAGGATATTCATTCCTTCGGCTTCCATTCTTTGGATTTCTGGGGGCGGCCCCATCCCTGACGGAGGATTTCGATGCCTCTCTCCAGCCAGACCAGGAGAAGAACGGGAGACTCGTTGGCGGCCTTAACCAGGAGGTAGATTCCGAGGCCAAGGAAAATCCCGTTGGCGGCCCACATGCCGACCTCCAGGAGCACGACGCCCCGCTCGGCCAGTGATGTTCCGACACTGGTTAAGAGGTAATAAACCAGCAGGACCCCGATGGACCAGACAAAGCCCATGGATTTCCCCGTCCGTCCGGCGCGGGATTGAATGCCCAGGGGAATGCCGATAATGCCCAGGACCAGGCAGGCCAAAGGAACGGAAAATTTTTCATGGATCTTGACCATCTGGATTTTGGCATCGGCATTTTTCGACCGGAGCGCTCGAACGGCCTGGGCCAGCTCGCCCAAAGACATATCCGCGGGATTCTTTTCCGCCGTTTGTTTGTCCTTCCATCCCGTTTTCAGGTTGAGACGCAGGTCATAGTTGTTAAAATCGATCTTCTGGTAAGCGCTGGGCTGATCGCCCAATTTATGAATGGCGCCGTCCTTCAACCTCAGGGTGACGATGAGCCGTTGCGGGTCCGAAAGGACCATCCCGTTGCGCGCGATGATCGTATGGATATCAGCGGCATTCCGGGAGTCTGAAATAAAAACATTTTCCCATTCGAAAGTCCGGGGAGTCACCCGTTCCACATAGATGACCAGACCTTCGAAATCGTCGTTGAATACCCGCTCCCGGACACCCGCATGCGCCTTGCTGCTGGCCATCTGATAGAGGAGTGAACGGGAGGCCTCATTCGCGATCGGAAGAGCGTGAATAGAGAGGACGGTGGTGATCAGGGTCGTGCCCAGAGCGAGTACCAAGACCGGAGGGACCATCTGGTATAGACTCACTCCGGAAGCCTTGAAAGCGGTGATCTCATTATCACTGCAGAGGCGATTGAACGTGAGTAGCACCGACAACAAGGTGGCCATGGGAATGGTCAGGACGAGGAAAGAGGGGAGGAGGAGATAGAGCAGTTTCAGGATGAATATTAAAGGAATCCCCTTGTTGACGAACAGTTCGGTAAGCTGTAGAATTCTTCCGGTGAGCAGGATGAAGGTAAAACCGACCACGCCGAGAAGGAAAGAAGGAAAAAGCTCTTTCAGCAGGTATCGGTAGAGGGTCCACTTCATGGGATGATCTTAACTTAACGAGAGGGATTTTGTAAATCCCAAACCCGGCCCAGCCGGAACCGAACAGGACTTGGAAGCGTAAATTCCGAAGCGTCTAAAGGATCCGTATGTCGATCCGCACCATGCTCGAAGAGCGGGAAAAGAAGTTCCTGTCCCCCTATGCTCAGCTCAGCTCCGCGAGCCGGGGCCGGGCCGTTCCCGAGGAGGAATGCAGCATTCGGCCGGCCTTCCAGCACGACCGGGACCGAATCATCCATTCCAAATCTTTCCGCCGGCTGAAGCATAAAACCCAGGTATTTTTGACCCCTTCCGGTGATCATTATCGCACCCGTCTGACCCACACCCTGGAGGTGGCGCAGATCGCTCGCACCATGGCCAAAGCACTTTGTCTGAACGAAGACCTCACCGAAGCCATCGCCCTGGGGCATGACCTTGGGCATACCCCCTTCGGCCATGCCGGAGAAGAGACCCTCAACGAGATTTGTCCGGGCGGGTTTCACCATGCGGCTCAGAGCTTGCGGGTGGTGGACCTTCTGGAAAAAGACGGGAGAGGGCTCAACCTCACCTTCGAGGTACGCGATGGGATTCTCAAGCACTCCAAAGGGAAAGGAGAGATCCTTGCGGAAGACCCCGGGGATATGCCCTGCACCTACGAAGGGAAACTGGTCCGCATCGCCGACATCATTGCCTACATCAATCACGACATCGATGATGCCATGCGGGCTGGGCTGATCTCGCCCGAAGATATTCCCCGGGATTGCCTGGAGCGCCTGGGCGATTCTCACGGCCGGCGAATCGACACGATGGTGAAGGATATCATCGAACAAGCCCAGGGGACGGAGCCGTTGAAAATTGGGCTGAGCCAGAACGTACTCGAGGCCACGGTGAACCTCCGGGATTTCCTGTACGAACGGGTTTACGACCTGCCGCAGGTTCACGCGGATTTCCATAAATCGGCGAAGATCCTCCGGGAACTCCGGGCCTATTATCTGGAAAAGAAGGAAGCATTCCGGCAGGAGGCCGGCGAGGCGTACGCCCGCGAGCCCGTAGAACGGGCGATTTCCGATTTCATCGCCGGGATGACCGACCGGTATGCTTTTAAGCGCTACGAGGAGATCTTCCTTCCCCGGCCCTGGCTGGGCGTTTAAACGCGGGGGATGAGGAAAAACGATTTACCGCAGAGATCGCAGAGAGCGCAGAGGTTTTAAAAAATTGCCAATTCCAAGCACCCATCCCGCGAAGCGCGGGACCCAAACAATCACCAACATTCAAAAAGTCAATTTTGATGAACTCGTAAAAAGTAGAATATCCCCTCCCCTGGCGGGAGGGGATGAAGGGGAGGGGGATAAATAACTTGCCGGAATTTCTCGATTCTTCACCCTCACCCCAACCCTCTCCCATCAAGGGAGAGGGGGTATTTTTGACTTTTTACGAGAACATCAATTTTCCAAACCCAAAAATCTGGGTATTGGGATTTGGGAATTATTGGGAATTTGGCCTTTAAGAATTTTATTTTTTCTCTGCGTTCTCCGCGTTCTCTGCGGTGAATGTTCTGTGGTATGCTAGATTTGCTTGACGGGCCGGGCATTTTTGTGGTAAGGGCAATTGAATTTCTTGGGGGATGATTATGGACAATGTGGAGAAGAATGAGCAGATCATTGAATTGACCGAAGTGGTAGAGGAAAAGCCGGCCCCGGGTGGGAAGGAAGGGGAGAGGTCCCACGAGTATGCCTCAGAGCTCCTGGCGATGAAGAGCGCGCTGAAGGTCAGAGCGGAAGAGTGGATGGCTTCGGAAGGGGTGCGGGTTCTGGAACGAGTGGCCCGGGAGATTTTTCCCCGGATTGCCGAAGCGGTACTGCGCAAGGAGATCGATAAGCTGAAGGCAGAGATTAAGGAGAAGGAGTGAAAAAGGAACCGGATAAAGATCGAGATAAGGTCTACGATCCTCACCCGATTGAAGAAAAATGGTATCGTTTCTGGGAGTCCCAGAATCTCTTCCGGGGGGACGAATATTCCCCGCGCCCCCCCTTTTCTATCGTCATCCCCCCGCCCAACGTTACTGGATCTTTGCACATGGGGCACGCTCTGAACAACACCCTCCAGGATATTCTGGCCCGATACAAGCGCATGGATGGCTTCAACTTGCTCTGGCTGCCCGGAACCGACCACGCCGGCATTGCCACGCAGAATGTGGTGGAGAAGCAGCTGGCCGAGGAGGGAACCCATCGACACGCCCTCGGCCGGGAGGCCTTCATCGAGCGAGTCTGGAAGTGGAAACGGGAGTTCGGCGGGCAGATCATCCGGCAGTTAAAAAGACTCGGTTGTTCCTGTGACTGGAGCCGGGAGAGGTTCACCATGGACGAGGGGCTCTCCCGGGCCGTGAAGGAAGTCTTCGTGCGCCTTTACCGGGACGGCCTGATCTACCGGGGAGACTACATCATCAATTGGTGTCCCCGGTGCCAGACGGCCCTCTCGGACTTGGAAGTGGAACACGAGCCGGAGCAAGGGCACCTGTACTACATCAAGTATCCTTCCGAGGATTCCCGGGAATATCTGGTCGTGGCCACCACCCGACCCGAGACGATGCTGGGCGATACGGCGGTGGCCGTGCACCCCGAAGACAAGCGCTACATGAAGTTCATCGGGCAGAAAGTCATCCTGCCCCTGATGAACCGGAAAATCCCGGTAATCGCCGACAGCTATGTGAGCCAGGATTTCGGCACCGGGGCCCTGAAGATCACGCCGGCCCATGACCCCAATGACTTTGAGATCGGCGGGAGGCATGGCCTGGAGATCGTGCAGGTGATCGACGAAACCGGAAAAATGAATCAACGGGCCGGGAGGTACGCCGGCCAGCAGCGTTTCCAGTGTCGCCAGGAGGTGATCAAAGACCTCAAAGAGGCCAACCTGCTGAAGAAGGTAGAGCCTTTCCTGCACAACGTCGGCCATTGTTATCGTTGCAAGACCATCATCGAGCCGTTGGTTTCCAAACAATGGTTCGTCCGCACCGAGCCCCTGGCCCGGCCGGCGGTCGAGGCGGTGCAGCAGGGCAGAACCCGGATCATCCCGCCCGTCTGGGAGAGTACGTACTTCGAATGGATGAATAACATCCGCGATTGGTGCATCTCCCGGCAGATCTGGTGGGGTCACCGAATCCCGGCCTGGTATTGCCGCGATTGCGGGGAGGTGACCGTCTCCATCGAGCCGGTGTCTGCCTGTACGGCCTGTCGCAGTTCCCGGGTCGAACAAGACCCGGACGTCCTGGACACCTGGTTCAGCTCCGCGCTCTGGCCTTTTTCCACGATGGGGTGGCCGGAGAAGACCAAGGACCTGGAGGCCTTCTACCCGACGTCCGTGCTGGTGACGGGTTTCGACATTCTCTTCTTCTGGGTGGCGCGGATGATGATGATGGGGCTGAAATTCATGGGAGATGTCCCCTTCCGGGATGTCTATATCCATGCCCTGGTCCGGGATGCGGAAGGGCAGAAGATGAGCAAGTCCCGGGGGAACGTGATCGATCCCCTGCTGGTCATCGAAAAATTCGGTACCGATGCGTTTCGCTTCACCCTGGCCGCCTTCGCGGCCCAGGGGCGGGACGTCCGGCTCTCTGAAGAGCGCCTGGCGGGCTACCGCAATTTCGCCAACAAGATCTGGAACGCCTCGCGTTTCACCCTGAGTAATTTACAGGGGTATGACCCTCACCGGCCGGCGGGGAAGGTGGAACCCACTCTGGCCGACCGCTGGATCCTGAGCCGAGCGAACCAGGCCATCTTCCAAGTACGCCAGGGCCTG
>Ga0315276_10000713_pt1 | contig 28836 bp, 28 predicted proteins | sample YL17G05_0_MG_FD_204542 | JGI IMG/M metagenome (GOLD analysis project Ga0315276, IMG submission 204542) | Sediment microbial communities from Yellowstone Lake, YNP, Wyoming, USA - YL17G05_0 | ecosystem: Environmental > Aquatic > Freshwater > Lake > Sediment | place: USA: Wyoming | collected... | reverse complement strand
TGGGAGAAGAGGTTTGGCAGTATAGCAAGTTAGTCGCAGGCGTCTACGTCTACGGATCACTCACGTTTAAAGACGGCTACCTGCATGAATCTGTCGGGATTGAGGTCGATCCGCGTTCGCGTTAGACGGGGTCTACCGGTTGCGCGTAAAGTGCAAGGACGCGCTTGACAGAAACCGGCAGTAGCCCTTGCCGTACACCATTCTCTTCCCTAACTTGCCCGCATGACTGACCGAGACACCACCAATTACTACCGCGACAGGGCGCAGGAATACGAGCAGATCTATTACCGGGACAACCCGGAACGTCGGCAGGAGATCGCCGACGAAGTTGTGCGGCTGCAGAAGCTGGTCGCCGGAAAGAAAGTGCTCGAACTTGCCTGCGGCACCGGATACTGGACTGCAGCGATGGCGGAGACAGCATCGCATGTCAGGGCGCTCGATATCTGGCCCGAAATGATCGCCGAGGCAAAGAAGAAGCCGCACAAAGGCCCGGTTGAGTTTGTCGCGGCGGATATGTTTGCGTATCCGATTCCGGAAAAGGCGTTTGATGTTGTCGCGGTGGGGTTTTGGTTCTCGCATCAGCCGAGACAGGAGTACGAGCGGTTTTTCGATCTGATTTCGCGGCCATTGCGGGAGGGCGGCCAAATCTGGCTGATTGATAACAATCCTCCCGCCGAGGGAGGTAAAGGGCACGAGTTTGTCCGGAAAGACGAATTCGGCAACAACTATAAGCGCAGGAATCTTGAGAACGGGACCTCGTACGTGATTCTCAAGAACTATTTCGACGAACCCGAACTCCGCGACCTGTTCACTCCGCGATTCAAGATTAGGCAGTTGGTGTACAAGACGTATTACTGGTCGGTGGTGCTGGGGGCGTAGATTCGGATTCGTAGGTCAAGCGCGCCCCGCGCTTGACGGGCATGACCGAGCCTGACAGATTGCGACGCCCCGAAGCGGGGCTCGCAATGACCAGACAAGTCTGGACTAGTGAACTCACCCTAAAGGGCGGGGGCGACAAGACTCTCAACTCATTGTGATACTTTGCATTGGCACTAACCCCAGCGGCCCGGTCGAAAGCTCATGCTCACGCCCGTTTCTTCTCTTGCCAGACCGGAGAAGTCGATTATATTACTTAGCTGTGGCCGGAATGAACAATTCGGCCGACCATTCGTTTGGAAGAGAAGAGCTGTTTATAAAGGACATCGTCGTGAAAACTGGAATCCATCCGGAATACAAAGACATTACGATCACCTGTGCATGCGGGGCGACCTACCCGACCAAATCAACGCGCAAGTCGATCAGTGTCGAAATCTGCTCCAATTGCCACCCGTATTTTACGGGAAAGCAGAAGCTGATTGACACGGCCGGACGTGTCGAGCGGTTCCGCCGCAAATATTCGAAGAATCAGTAGCGATTCGGGCAGTTCGGCGGCACCCGTGGCCGCCGTCGCTGTTATAGCGAAAGATGTTCGCCAGGTCCAATGAGTTGGCCTGGCGGTTGTTTAAACGGGGACGATTCGAGAATCCCCACAGCAAGCTGTGGGGCACCGAAGTAGGAAGAAACCCACCATGAATGGTGGGCCACTAACTCAGGAGCGAAAGAAGTGCCGGATCTGAATATCGGCGGACAGGCGGTCATCGAAGGGGTCATGATGCGATCACCCGACCGGGTGGCGACCGCGGTCCGTGTCCCCAATGGCGAAATTCTCGTCAAGGTCCAGCCGTATCGCTCGCTCACCAAGAAGCACAAGATACTGGGCGTGCCGATCATCCGGGGCGCGGTAGCATTTATCGAAATGCTGATTCTCGGAATCAAGACGCTCAATTTCTCCGCCGAAATCGCCATGAATGAAATCGAGAAGGAAGAGGCGGCGAAAAAGGGGAAAGAGGTCAAAGAGAAGAAGTCGCAGAGTGCGATGTATGTCGGGCTAAGTGCGGTTGCGGCGCTGGGGCTCGGGATTCTGCTGTTCTTCTTCACACCGCTGGCGCTCGCGAATTTGCTGCACATACAGAAGGACGCACTGGGATTCAATCTGCTGGCGGGCGGGATTCGCCTGACCATGTTTGTGGCGTATGTCTGGGGTATTTCGTTCTTTGGTGAATTCAAGCGGATCTTTCAATATCACGGCGCCGAGCACAAATCGATTTATGCCTACGAAATGGGGGAAGAGCTGACGCCTGATCGCGCCGCACTTCACACCCGGTTTCACCCGCGCTGTGGAACATCTTTTGTGCTCATCGTAGCGTTGCTCGCAATCATGATTTACGCCGTGTCCGATACACTGTACGCGGTCTGGACCGGCCATCCGCCGGCCCTTCTCACCCGGTTTGGCGTCCACTTTTCGCTTCTGCCGATAGTGGCGGGGACCTCGTTTGAGCTCCTCAAGCTGTCCGGTAAGACGCGGGACAACGCAGTTACGAAAATCCTCATCAAACCGGGACTCTGGCTGCAGAAGATCACGACCAAAGAGCCGTCGCGGGACCAGATCGAAGTCGCTATCGCCGCGCTCGAGGCCTCGCTGGGTGTCACCGAATCCCGTCTGGTCTCCAAAGTGACGGCGCTATCGTAGCGACGCAGTCAACTCCACACTTGCTGTCCGGAAAATCACCAATCATATTGGCAATCCATAACGATGGAATTACGCGATGCTTGACATAATAAAACGACTTGAACAACGGCTGAAGTCAATTGACGAGGCTCTCGCCGACCCCGCCAATCTGGGCGTTAACAAGAAACTGATAGAACTGGGGCGAGAGCGGCGGCAGGTGACGAATGTCCTCGAAGTGGGAAGGAAATACCGCAAGATCAAAGTTGGTCTGGATGAAGCTCAGGAGATCATTGCGCGGGGCGGGGAAGAAGAACTGGTGGCGATGGCGCGTGAGGAACTGGCGCTGTATCAGTCTCAGATCGACGAAGCGGAGCGGGAATTCAAGCTGAAGCTGCTGCCGCGCGATCCGGACGATGACAAAGCGGCGATTGTGGAAATCCGCGCGGGCACGGGGGGAGATGAAGCGGGTTTGTTTTCGGCAGACATCTTCCGCATGTATCAGCGTTACGCCGATCGACGAAAATGGAAGCTCGAAATTCTCAGTTCCAATGCCTCGGGAATGGGCGGTTTCAAAGAAGTCATCTTTTCGCTCGATGGGGACGAGCCGTACGGCATGATGAAATACGAATCCGGCGTGCATCGGGTTCAGCGAGTGCCGGCGACCGAGACGCAGGGGAGAATTCATACATCGGCGGTGACGGTCGCGGTGTTCCCGGAAGCGGAGGAGGTTGATATCGAGATCAAAGAGAATGAAATCAAGGTCGATGTCTACCGATCATCGGGACCGGGCGGGCAGTCGGTGAATACGACCGACTCGGCAGTTCGAATCACGCACCTTCCGACCGGATTGGTCGTGACCTGCCAGGACGAAAAATCACAATTGAAGAACAAGGTGAAGGCACTCAAGGTGCTTCGCGCCAGACTGTACGACCAGATGATCGCGGACCGGAACGCAAAAATGGCGGCGGAGCGGCGCTCGATGGTTTCGACCGGCGATAGGTCGGCGAAAATCCGCACCTACAATTTCCCGCAGTCGCGCGTGACAGACCATCGGATCAATCTGACTATCTATGCACTGAACGATATTCTCGAAGGAAATGTCGATGCCCTGATCGGACCGCTGCGTCAGCATGACCAGGAGGAGCGGCTCAAGATCGAGGCGCACGCTTGAAGGATGAACGGATGCGAAAACTCAGAATCTTTGCGGCGGTGATAGGAGCTCTTGCTCTCACGGTGTTGATGCTCGAGGTGGCGAAGAAGAACGCTCGAGGGGAATCGGAAGTCGTAACCCAGAGCAATAATGGATTCACGTTTGAAATGGCAACCGTCCCACGCGCGCTCGATAACAGCAGAGCGCGACTGGATCTGAAAATAGGCGGGCCACTCACCGAGTCGATGCAGCCGGTTATCCATTATGGCGGATTGAAGTCGACATCAACGATACTCATGCCGGACGCTGTGCCGCTGGTGCTGGCGGATTCATCGAAAGGGACATGGTTTACGGAGTTCCCTACCGGCACACGGGGCGTTACCCTGCCGTACCGGTTCGATATACTGGACAACAAGGAGAATGTGGTCGCGTCGTTCAGTATGCCAGACGGTTCCCCTTTTGAAACCAAATTCAGAGGGGAAGTGCCCAAACTGGTATTGATCGGTCATCTCGGATTCATGTTTGGAACCGTGTTCTTTGTGGCGCTGGCAGCGGTATTTGGAATCGGAGCGCTGTTTGGGTCGGTCAAGCTCAGAGTGTCGCTTGTGTTCATGTTTCTGGCCGGCCTGTTTACCTTGTTGGGTGGATACCCGTTCGGATTCGCCATGAACTGGTACGCGTTCGGCACGATCTGGGAAGGGGTGCCGTTCGGCACCGACGCTACTGATAACAAGACACAAATTCTGCTGGTCTATTTCCTACTCGTGATTTTCAGTGGTCTCGGGACAATTTTCAAGCGGAAACCGGGCCGTGACATTTTCGGGAAAACGACGCTGGCGATAATGGCGGTGCTGTCGTTCTTCGTCATGCTGGGGATATACCTGATTCCGCATTCAGCTCAATTCAGTCCACCTACCACGAACGCGGTCTGCTACTCGATAATCGCGTTCTGCGTGCTGGTGTATCTGGTCGGCTATCTGAGATCACGGCGAGCATAAGAGTGACAGGGTCACTGGCGACATTTATTGCCGAGCACGCCCCGGTGCTCGAAGCGGCCGGAATCGATCAAGCCAAAGCGGAAATCGAACTGATTCTCTGTCATCTGCTCAAGGTGGGAAGACTGGAACTGGTACTCCATGGAACCGAGCAGCTTGATGACCATGTGCTCGGGCAATTCAACGACATCCTGAAGAAGCGCGCCACCAGATACCCGCTTCAGTACATTCTTGGTGAATGCTGGTTCTACGGGCGCAAGTTTGCGGTCACGCCGGCGGTAATGGTGCCCACTCCGGAGACGGAACTGCTCTGCGATGCGGCAATTGGTTATGCGCGAACCAAAGGCTACAAACAAATCCGTGTGCTTGATCTGGGAGTCGGTTCGGGTGTGGTAGCAGTCACCACGGCGCTTGAGTTAAGTCAGATTGGTATCGAACCATCGGTGATAGCGCTGGATATCTCCGAGGATGCAATGGCAGTCGCACAGTCAAATGCGGACAGACTCGGGGCATCCAAATGGATCGCCTTCCGGCCTTCGGACCATTTCTCGGCGGTCACTGGTGAAGAGCGATTCGATCTGATTCTCTCCAATCCCCCATACATTGCCGAACGGGATTATCACGGACTTCCGCCCGAGGTGCTGGCTGACCCGAAGATCGCACTTACATCGGGCGTTGAAGGACTTGACGCTATCCGAGAAATCGTAAGTGAAGCGCCCCACTATCTGGCCGACGGCGGAAAGATTATGTTTGAGATCGGACATGACCAGTCCGAAAAGGTGATGCATCTGACAGTGGAAGATCCGCGGTTCGAATCGGTGACTATTCTCAAGGACCTTGCGGATATCGACCGGGTAGTAATTCTATCATGCCGAAGCAGGGAATGACAACGATGGTTCAGGAAAGCAATGCCGACAGAGGGAAGCGGGCGGCGAAGATCGTTGCTCTGCTGAAGAAACAGTATCCCGATGCCCGATGCTCGCTTGATTTCGGAACCGTACACCAACTCATGGTGGCGACGATTCTCTCGGCCCAGTGCACCGATGAGCGCGTCAACATGGTGACACCGGCGTTGTTTGAGCGATACAAGACGGTCAGCGATTTTGCCGAAGCGAACCCGGAAGAATTGGAACAACTGATCTACACGACCGGTTTCTTTCGCGCCAAAGCCAAAGCGATCAAACAATCCGCGCAGCAACTGATGGAGCAATTCGGCGGCGAGATCCCGCGCACACTCGATGAATTGGTCACCCTTCAAGGGGTCGGGCGCAAGACCGCCTCGGTGATCCTCGGAGCCGGATTCGGCCTGGCGGAGGGGGTGGTGGTCGATACGCATGTTGCGCGGATCAGTCGGAAGCTGGGTTTCACAAGAAAGAACCACCCGGCCAAGATCGAGCGGGACCTCATGCTATTGCTCGACAAGGAGGATTGGATCGCCTTCTCGCATCTGTTGATCTACCATGGCCGGTCGATCTGTGTCGCCCGGTCGCCTCGCTGCGGCGAGTGCCCGGTCCGAAAATTTTGCCCCGGGGCGGAGGTTTGAGTAAGGTGTCAAGCGCGTAAGCGCGCTTGACCTACGCCTTCGCCAGCCAATCTCGAATACAATGCCATTGCGAGTCCCGCTTCGGGACGTCGCAATCTGTCGACTTGTTGTGCGGGCGAATTCCGGCAACTACCTGTGAACTCGGCGTTAGGCGTCCCGCCCATTTCTGTGTATATTAAAATGGAGTGAATTTCATGTGGTACGCTGTCATCATTATCCTTATTCTCATTGCATGCTTTCTTGTGCTCCGCCTCCGTTTCCGGGTAGAGCTGTCTGATAAGCGTCGTGTGATGTTCCTGGGGGTAGGTCGCAGCGGCGTACAAGTTGACTTCGTGGACAATGTAAGCCGGGTCAAGCTGTGGGGACTTACGATCAAATCCTCGCCCCGGCACAAACCGGAAGCAGTGGCTGGTGTGGAAAAGGCAGTCCCAATCAAACCCACTCCCTTAAAGAAGGAAAAGCACGAAGACCGCAAGCGCCGCTTTGGCCTCAGAAGGCCGCTTCACATCCGGGAATGGCTCGATATCGGGCTGAAATCCCTGCGCGCTGTCCGTCTTTTTGTGGCCGATTTGTTTCATGCCGTCATCGTCGAAGAAGCTGAAGCGGAAATTTGCGCCGGTTTCGAATCGCCGCATCTGACCGGCGAAGCGTTCGGGTATTATCACGCACTTACTGGCGCGGTGCCGGCATTGGCATCACGGCTGCGCTTCTATCCGGATTGGACGGGACGGTCGTTCGCGGGGTCGGCGCGGCTGTCACTGGCGATTCCGATGTACGCACTCGTATATAGAACAGGCTTGATGATATTTCGTTTGCCTCTGATGAGGTTGATGAGAATGGTGAGACAACAGAGGAAAGGAGCAATATATGCCAAGTAACAATGTGGCTGAGATTCTTCAGGTGCTCGTGAGCGAGTTGAAACAGATGGCTCGCACCGAGAGCATCATTGGTGAACCGGTGAAAGCCGGTGACAAGACATTTGTGCCGGTGTGCACGATCTCGGTCGGATTCGGGGCCGGCGGCGGGAGCAAGGACGCTGCCAGCGGTTTCGGCGGTGGCGGCGGCGCCGGATTGAGAATTGAGCCGACTGCTTTTATCGTCATGGACAAGGATGGAGTGTCATTGCTTCCGGCCAAGCGCGGATCATGGGAGAGTCTCGTGGAGGCGATCCCGGGCGCGATTGAGAAACTCTCGAAGATCAAATCCTCGTCCAAATCGGGAGAAACCGAAAAATCGGCATGAGCGGCGACAAGAGGCGGTTGGTTATCACAATCGCTTTCTTCCTCACTCTTTGCGGCGTCCTGTATCTGAGCGGAAACGGGTCGGTGTCTTTGTTCGACCCGGACGATGCCTTTTATGCAGCTACCGCCAAAGAGATGTTGATTCACAAGAGCTTCCTTACCCCACTCCTGTTCGACCAGCCGCAATTTGAAAAACCACCGCTGTATTATTGGTGTCTGATGGCCACATTCAAGGCGCTCGGCACGAGCGCCTGGTCGGCGAGACTGGTCAATGTTCTATTCGCGATCTTGGGCGTTATTCTCACCTACCTGTTCTTGCGACGGTTTAGCGACGAACGTACCGCGAGGTTCGGTGGGGTGATTCTGGCGACCACCATCTGGTGGGTGGGGCTGGCCCGCGTTGTACTGACCGACATGATGTTTGCGGTGCTGATTATGGCCGGTCTCTATGCCGCTTATTGTTGGCACGCTACACGGGAAAGAAAATGGCTGACGGCATTCGGTGTGGCCACGGCGTTGGCGACATTGACCAAAGGGCCTCTCGGTTTGCTGCTTCCTGCGATAGCCGTGACAGTACATCTGGCAGTAGCGCGGGACGGCCGAAGTATCAGACAGTTTCTGATCGGTCGATGGTGGCTGGTGTATCTCGTCTTAAGTCTACCGTGGTATCTGTACGCATGGGTAACGAACGGCAAATTGCTTCTGGGTGAATTCTTTATTCACGACCACTGGGATCGATTGTGGCAGGCGGAGCATCCGGAGTTCAATGTCTGGTATTTCTACCCGGCCGTAATCGGCCTGTTTTTCCTCCCGTGGACTGCCTTTCTGCCGTTTCTATCGCGACCCGATCGGCAATCACGACCCCTGTTCAGATTCATGGTCATTTGGTTTCTGACGATCGTGCTGGCGTTCGCCGTAGCTCAATCGAAACTCGCCACCTATGTGTCACCGGCGTATCCTGCGCTGGCTGTCCTGGTCGCATTGGGGGTGTCGCGGTCCACACCAGATCGGTGGAAACAGTTATTGTGTGCAGGTCTGCTTATTGCAACCGCGATGGCTCTAGCTTCGGCAGCTCTTATAGGGCCGGAAAGGGTCGCCTTGCCGTCGGTGACAGCCATTCCGTTTGCTGTGGGGTCCGTGATTGTGCTGGTGGCGGGCGTGCTCGTAATTCTGCGCCGGCTCCGTGATGCGATCATTGCGACGGCCACCGGTGTCGGCATGTTCGTGGTCTTGTCGTCGATTCTGATATTCCCGCTGTTGGAGGGGGGATTGACACAAGCAGATGTTCCGGATGCCGCACGCAAATGCGGGATGCAGAACCGACCGGCTCTGTGCAGTCCGATTTATGCCAGAGGGATTCATTTCTATACCGATCAGCCGCTCATAGTCATCGCACCGAAACCGCACCCTTATTGGAGTGACCATCCGATACCGATTCTCAGCGCCGACTCCCAGATCACTCGATTACTTGCCGAACCCGAGGACCGATTCTGCGTTCTTTCCCCTCGCGAACTCAGGCGAGTGTCCGGTCTATTGCCCCCCGGTTCTCATTTGGATACGGTCGAACGCGCATTAGACAAGACGATTGTCGTTTACCGGAGTGGCCGGTAGCTAACGCCGATTGTAGCAATCCTCACCACGGCGGGCGTTCGTTCTTCTTGAGATACTCCAGCCAGCCCGGAAGACTTCGCAATTCCACCTGCGCTTTCACCTGCCGGAATCCCTCGCCGTAGTCCGGGTCGGCTGATGATGTCATCTGTTCGATAAGTCGCTCCGATTCTTCATCTCTAAACTCTTTCAGCACCAGATACGCGGCGTAATTGCTGGTCCCTTCGACCATCGTACTGCTCTGATTGAGCGGAGCGTTCAAGGTCAGCCAAACATGCATCAGTTCATGCGCGATCGTCGCGTAGTAGTGCATGCGGGGCAGACTGTGAAGGACTGAGATGTCAAAATCGTAACGGTCAACCAGTCCGTATAGCCAGGTTCGTTTCTCCCATTGAGTAATCCCCTGCAACTCAACCTCTCCGCGTCCAGTCGGCAGGCCGGCACGCAGCTGGCCGACGTCGACGAGCTTGAGAGGCAGTTTGTCCTTGTCGATATTGATTCCATGCGAGGCAAGCGTGGCTTTCACCTCCTGCATGATCGCTTCGGCATCTGCTTTCTTCCGGACGGCGTTTTCGAGGCAAAGGCCGCACTCGGACCGTCCGTCGCTGAACCGCTCGCCGCCGTTGGTCGACGCCGTGAACAATCGGCCGCAATACTGACAGCGCGGCTCATTCTTGTGGTATTCGTGATAGGTATTCCCCCACTGGTCACGAAGACATTCACCGTCGATGATCTCCCCGCAGAAGGAACATCTGAGCGCGACAAAGCCGTTGTAACACTCTTGATGATATTCACGGCCGTCGTATGTCACCCAATTGGTTCCGACCGGTTTGCCACAGTAGGCACAACGGGCCGAGATTTCGTTGACGAAGCAAGTTGAATCGTAGCGCAGACCGTTCTGGGTGAAATACCGGGCATTGCCGATCGGCTTGCGACAGTAGGCGCAGATGAAGTGGTCAGCATGGAAGTATTGCGCGTCGGCCTGTATGTACTGTCCGGTCGTGATTGGCCTGTTGCAGGAGGCACAGATCTTCTGGTCGTCCGCGGCAGTAGCTGTTGCGAAGACCATGATGAGCAGTATTACAAGTACAACGGGATATCTCATGTTCGCGTCCGATGAAAACGTACTGATATTGTCGGATTGAAGCCAAGTAAACTTGCCCCTGTCGAGATCTTGTAGGTCAAGCGCGCCACACGCTTGACAGTTAGCATCTTGCAGCCAAGCCGGTTACGGGAACAAAGGTGGGCTGGGCGGGTTCTTATTGGCAAATATTTAGTTGGCGGAAAGGGTTGGGGATGTTATATTTATCAGTTACCGGGTGGCTGTTCAGTTTTTGAACTGACTGCCGATAAATCAATGTGAGCTATAGGAGTAGCCTTGAACCAGGATTGGTTGATTCTCATGGCATCGGGCGGCCAACAGGGCCAGGCCGGAGGCGGCGTTTTCATGCTCGTCTGGATGGCGCTGATTTTTGTCGTGATGTACTTGTTGCTGATTCGCCCGCAGCGCAAGAAACAGAAAGAGCACGAACGGCTCTTGAAGGAATTGAAGAAGGGTGACCGGGTGGTCACCAGCGGCGGGATGTTCGGAACCATATTCGCTATCGACGAGGAAAGGAACATCGTGGTTCTCAAAATCGGCGAGGATGTGAAATTGGAGTTCCTGCGATCATCCATCGCCGCGAAAGTAGACAAGTAGCGTAAGGCAAGTGTAGGAGAAAGCGTGGCTGTACGACCGATCGTCAAATACGGCGACCCCGTGTTGCGGGAGATATCCCAACCGGTTACGGAAGTTAACCAGGAGATAAAAAGTTTGGTGTCCGATATGATGGACACGTTAAACCATGCACAGGGTCTGGGTCTGGCGGCGGTTCAAGTCGGTGTCGTGAAGCGTATTTTCATCGTGGATCTCTCTGCGATCGATATCAATGCTTCCGTTCGAGTTTTTATTAATCCGGAAATTGTTGAAACCCGCGGCCAGATTGAGCTGGAGGAGGGGTGCCTGTCGTTTCCGGGGATCTATCAGAGTTGCACCCGTCCGGCCTGGGTCAAAGTCAGAGCGCTTGACCTTGACGGCCGTCCGTTTGAAATGGAGGCCGAAGGCATGACCGCCCGGGCGATTCTGCATGAGAATGATCATCTCGAGGGAAAGCTGTTTATCGATTACATCTCACCGATAGCCCGAACATTGTTGCGCGGGCGGCTAAAAAAACTGGCCGCCGCATCATAATCAGCGCCTGTTCGTATTCCACAACCGCACGGTTGCCTCTTTTTGGTGAGGCCGTCCGGTCACGCACCGTATCCAAATGAGAGTTGTCTACATGGGGACGCCGGAGTTTGCCCGGCGGCCGCTGGCGCATTTGTGCGACAGCCGTCATGAAGTATTGGCAGTGGTAACCGGTCCGGACAAAGTCGCCGGGCGGGGCCACAGGCTGATTCAGACGCCTGTCCGCCAGGAGGCAGAGAAGCGGTCCCTTCCGGTGCTCATGCCGGCATCGCTGAAGAGCGAGTCGCTGTATGAGAACTTGAGACGGCTGGAGGCGGATCTGTTTGTAGTGATCGCTTTCAGAATCCTGCCGGAACGGCTGTTCAGCCTGCCAAAGCGGGGGGCAATCAACATCCACGCGTCGCTCCTGCCCAAGTATCGAGGGGCGGCCCCGATCAACTGGGCGCTGATCAACGGGGAGACCGAAACCGGCCTGACCAGTTTCTTTCTTAAGCGGGAAGTTGATACGGGAGATATGATCGCTCAGGAGAGGACCGCCATTGACCCTGACGACACCTACGACACACTTGCCGCGAAACTCAGCGAATTGGCCGGACCATTTCTGCTGAAATCCCTTGACCTCATCGAGCAGGGAGATCAAAGAGGGGTTCCACAGGACAATCTGAAAGCCAGCCCAGCACCTAAACTGACACCCGAGAACACGATAATTGATTTCGGTTTCCCGGCTGCCAATGTCAGGAATTTTGTGCGCGGGCTGTCATCGAAACCGGCCGCCCACACGACCTTTCGCGAGGCGAAGCTTAAGGTGCTGGGATGTGAATTGATCGACGAACAGGGCGAGAGCAGGCTTCGTCCCGGATCGATCCTTCCTGACAAGCGAAGGTTGCTTGTTCAATGCCGGGAGTCGGTCGTGCAGTTGACACGCGTCGTGCCGGCCGGAAAAGCGGAGATGGACGGAACCGCGTTTGTGAACGGTTTTCGACCTGGCCCGCACGAACTGCTCGGTGACATTTTAACTGGGGGTAAGGAGACATCGTGAAGAAAGAAATTCTAATCAACACCACCGAATATGAAACCCGTCTGGCGATTCTGGAGGATGACAAATTGGTCGAACTTCAGGTCGAGCGACCGGACTCCGAGCGGATGGTGGGAGATATTTACAAGGCCAAGGTCAAGACGGTGCTGCCCGGGATGCAGGCAGCGTTTGTGGATATCGGCATGGAGAAAGCCGCCTATCTGCATTCATCGGATATCGGCAAGGAGTACAAAGGGCGGTTTGATTCCGAGGATGTAGAGGAAGAATCACCGGTCGAGGTGATTCGCAAGACTCGCCGCGCCGGAATCGAAACCGTACTCAAACGAAATCAGGAGATTCTGGTTCAGGTCATCAAGGAGCCGATCTCGACGAAGGGACCACGAGTGGAATCGGAGATATCGATCCCCGGCCGCTACCTGGTCCTGGTGCCGGATGACGACCATGTCCGGGTGTCCAAGCGGATAACGGAATGGGCGGAGAAGAAACGGTTGAAGAAAGTCGTGACGCCGCTTCGTCCGGAAGGGTTCGGACTCATTATCCGTACCGAGGCGGAAGGACGAGGCGAGACAGAATTCGCCGCCGACATCAAACGGCTGCTTAAACTCTGGGCAAAGCTCAAACGCAAGGCGGATACCATGTCGGCTCCGGCGCTGATTCATAAAGAGTCGGAGATGGTGGTGTCGATGCTCAGGGACGTGTTCACCGACGATGTCCAGAAGGTCATTGTAGATAATCGCGAAGACTACAAGAAGGTGATTCACTATGTCCGACAAGTAGCGCCACACCTCAAGGACCGTGTCAGCTTGCATAAGGATTCGAAATCGCTTTTTGATTCGCATGACCTTGAGTCGGAAATCGACAAGATGCTGGCCCGAAAGGTCTGGATCAAGAAAGGGGCGTATATCGTAATTGATCAAACCGAGGCGATGGTGGCAATTGATGTCAACACCGGCCGGTTTGTGGGGGGAAGGAACCAGGAACAGACGATTTTCGAGACCAACACGCTCGCCGCCAGAGAAATAGCCCGCCAGATCAGGCTACGGGATATTGGCGGATTGATTGTCTGTGACTTTATCGATATGTACAGCCGCGAAAATCGCCGCAAGCTGTACGAAGAATTCAACCGGGCATTCAAGTACGACCGCGCCAAGCGGGCGATCAATCAGGTAACTGATTTTGGGCTGGTTGAGATGACGCGCGAGCGGGTGCGGCCATCGCATACTCATTTGTTGTCGGAAACGTGCCCGACCTGTTTTGGCCTGGGGCGAGTAATCTCCAAAGAGAATCTGGCGATGAAAATCGAGCGGTGGTTCCTAAGAGCGAAGACCGACAAGAAATTTGATCGTTTCCATTTGGTGGTCAGTCCGCCGCTGGCTGGCGCGATGGCCGAGAACGGAGTCAACCGTCTTGAACGTCTCATGAAGGCGCACAAATTCCGGATCAATCTGATCCGCGATACGACACTGACCCAGCCGGAGTACAAGATCTACAACGCCGAGGATAATAAGGAAGTGACGGAGCTGTATAAGGTGTGACGGTGAGGACGCGTGAATCTTGGGGCGATCCGCCGAGTACAGTCCAGGACTAATTTGAAGAAGGGTCGGTACATGGAGCGGGCCTTGTCAGTTACGATCTATGGCGTCCTGACTCCATTATTCACGGCGATGTGGATTGTGGCGAATCTTCTTGTGACGGGCTGCTCGTCGCACAAAGATGTCAGCCTTAGGAAATTCCCCTATCCCTACAGAGCAGCACTGGCGATCTGTTCCGATATCGACGAGACTATCTCGTTCGAGCGGTTCCTTGCCTTGGAGCGGTTCCTGACCACGACCGACAGTACGCCTATTGGTACTGGTCTTGGTCTCGAAATCGGAAACTCCTTCTGGTACTACAATCAAGCGCTGCAATATCGCAAAGACAGTCTGGCGTCAAGGCCGATTTCAGGCTACTCGTTTTCCGGCCGACCGGATTTCGGCATCGCGTTGTACGACGGCTTCAGCGACACGCTGGCAACGTACGCACCGCAACTTCTCTCATTGATCAAATCCGGCTATATCGATTGCCTGCACTCGTATGGCCATTTCTCGCAGGGCGGGTTCAAACGAGCGTTAGCAGAAGAAGCCATCTGCCTCGCCGAACGGGAATCGCTGCAGGTCACGGTCTGGACAAACCACGGAGGGAAAGAAAACACGGACAATCTGGGACAGGCACCATGGTTTTTGGGAGATAATCCCGGCTCGGCGGCTTATCACGCCGATATCACCATTCCAGCCGGGTTCAGATTCATTTGGCGGGGGCAGGTCACACACTGCATCGGGCAGGACGGTGGTTTTTCCGTTCTCAACCTCTTGAAGCAGTCATATGAATGGATGCAGGACCTGCGATATCAGGAACAGGACTACCCGCATGACAACCGACTTCTCAATGTCTATCAACTTGACGATGGTCGGAAGGTGTTCGAGTTCCCGAGGTTCATTAATCCATGGGGGGTAGACGCCGATGCGGTGGAAGCGAAAATTGCGAAACAACTCGGGCCGAGTGTAATCGATAACCTGATCGACGCGGAGGGGTATCTGGTGTTCTACACCCATCTCGGCATCACGCGCGATACAGCCCTGCTTAGTCCGTCCACCATTGCAGCGTTGCGGTATATCCGGGACAAAGCGTTGTCTGGAGGCTTGTTTGTGACGACCACGGCTCGCCTGCTAGCCTACAACGCTTGCACGAATTACCTTAACTGGCACACCGAGATGACCGGCGACTCGTTGTACATTGTCATTGACAGCATTTCCAACGAGGTTGAAGGCAGCTACGTGCCGGCCATCGGCGACCTGCAGGGAATCACATTCTACGTCGCGGATACATCCAGAGTAGCTTTGCGGCTGAGAGGACGAATCGTCCCTACGGTGAATAATCCACCGGACGAATCAGGCGAGTACTCCATCTCGGTTCCGTGGAAGCCTCTTACCTTCCCCTCCGAATTGCGTGACTGAGAACGCCGCAGTTAAGTATTGCTAATGTAAGCCTGTGAATGTATACTGAAGTGTCATGGATAGTCAAACCCGGACAGTCGAGATAGAGATAAAGCTCAAGCTGGAGTCGTTTACGGACTACCTGAAGTTGGTCGGATATCTCGGTCAGATTGAGAGCGAAGAACAGCAGATCAACGGTTTTTTCGATACTGAGGACCGGCGTCTGGCCAAAGGCGGCTGGGCGCTCCGTGTTCGAGCCGAAAACAAGCGGGGACTGGTTACGCTCAAGAGTATTCCTACGCAGGCTGGAGCCGCGGTTATCCGTCAGGAGATAGAAGCTGAGATTTCGCGCGGGACCGCGATTGACGCTTTAGATCTTCGGATCGACGTTCTCGCTATCCCGGTTATGCCGGTGGCGTTCGTGAAGAAAGAATTCCCGATCCTGGCGGTCGCTCGGCTGATCCAATTCCAGAATACTCGCCAGAAGAAGCTGTTTCGAATCGGCGACCACAATTACCTGCTCGAAATTGATAAGACCGAGTATAGCGACGGTTCAGTTGACTATGAGCTTGAAGTGGAGTTGACCGAATCCACGCAGATCGAGACCGTTGAGGGTCATCTCCATAAGTTGTTTCAATCTCTCGGCATTCCTTTTGAGCGACAGGACGAAAGCAAACTCGCCCGGGCCCTTAAGAAGGCCAAGATCTACTAGACTGCGTGTCGCCCGCCCCTCTTCGAAACCAATTGCCCCGCAACGAGCAGCTTTCTATATTTAGCCCCAAAAACAAGGGAGCCAAGAATGTCGGAGCGGGTAAAACAGTTTAAGGAAGAGCGCGAAAGGTTGAACGAAATCGTTCTGGCGCGCGATGACCTGAATATCAAGCGCTTCTTTGGCATTGATACGGCGGTTTATCGCGACGGCGCTCTGGACGCCAGGACCAAGGAGTTGCTCGGATTGGTGGGGTCGCTGGTGCTTCGCTGTGACGACTGTATCGCGTATCATACGATCCGAGCCAGAGAACTTGGAGTTGGCGACCAGGAATTTGACGAGGTAATGTCAATCGGTCTGGTGGTTGGCGGTTCAATTACGATTCCGCATCTTCGCCGGGCCTATCGGTTATGGGAAGAGATGAAAGCATGAGACGGTCAATCCTGATTCTGGCGATTTTGTTAGGTCTGTTTGGTGCGCGCGGCTATGGGGCCGAGAAAGAAACGGAAAAAGGAAAGGAATGGTATCTCAAACAATATCCGTACTTAACACCCGACGAGTTGGTACGCACGTGTGAATCGGAATTCAAGTGGCCTGAGGGTTTCCGTCGACTGGATTCCGACAAACTGACGCCGTTTCAGAACTGGGTTTCACACATACCGATGTGGGATGACGGCAAGTCCGTCTATTCAATCACGACCGGTACGATTCTCCGACGGGAGCAGATTTCTCGATCGATCCACTATCCCTGGCGGACTGGGCACTTTCGGGATTGCATTATTCCATTGCAGTTGCTGACCGATTACAAGTTCTGGACCGACAGGCCGGATGATCTGGCAATCGTCACGAAGAAGGGGGATACCGTGACCTACAAGAAATTCCTGCAGAGCGAAATATCGTACGATCCCTACTTCCGAATTAACTTCGTACCCGCACAGAAGCGCAAGCCGTCGGTGGAAGAGTTCAACGGATTCGTCGACCTCTTCGCATTTAACTCGGATTACGCGAGTTTGGAGAAACAGTGCGACCCGATTGTCGCGTCGAACTTTCGCCCCGGCGACCTATATGTCGGCCGAGACAGTATCGGAGTCACCGGCAAAGTCTACGTGATTCTGGTCGTTGCGAGCAACAGTCGGGGCGATTTTCGGTACGTTGTCGGGACTGGTTGCCCCGAGCCGTGTGATTTCTATGTTCCGTTGTTTCACGATGATCGTTCCAATCCATGGCTGACGCCGGACGAACTGAAGGCGCTGATAACGGGATATCCGATGGTAGGATTCTATCGTCTCAAGGTACCGGGGAAAAAGTGATGCCGGCCGCCCGGAAAGGCACGCGACAGCGCTGATTACTTCCTGCGGACCAGCACAATAGGACGGGTCGTTTCGCAGGAGTGATCAATCGGTTTCTCGAAATCCCATTCCTGCCACCAGCCGACGAATTCAAAATCGGTTCGACTCTCGATGAAGAGCAGGAATTCTTGGGGAAAGATGGCTCGATTTCGTTCGACCATTTCGAATTTCTGATGGCGGCCGTGGTCATCGATATTAACCGTCCAGACTTCCTCATACATCTGACTGGCCGGGTCGATAAGCCGCGTATTGAAGCGCGACTCCACGCTGATGCCGTCCATTTCAGATGTAAGGCAACTGGCGGCGTGTTTCATCATGTCCCCGAACTGAATGCACCAGTCAAGAAAGTAGAGGCTTCCGGGTTTGAGCACCTGGGCCATGCAGTTGAAGTGATTGGTCATTTCGGCGACGGTGTTGAGGTAGAGGGAACCGAGCATGACAAAGGCGAAGTCAGCCTGCGGCAGATGGGTGAAGTCCACCATGTCGGCCTCGAAAAACAGCGGCTGGGGTCTTAGGTGCCGCCACTTATAGATGGCGTAATCGAGCATGTTGCGATTACAGTCGAGCCCCATGTACTGGTATCCACGTCTCACCAGTGCTCCGGCATGAGGGGCCGGCCCGCTGGCCACCTCGAATACCCGGTGCACCGGTATAGGCGAGTACCGCTTTATCGCTGACGTCAGGAAATCGGCTTCCTTCTCCAAGTCACGATACGAAACGGCGACTTCGTAATAATGCGGATAATCGTATAACTGCATTCTTGCGTTTCGCTCTTCCCTATTACTTTCAGTGACGGCAGAACTCCACGAGCACAGGAGGAAATCAGGTTTATGGTTTGGCCACTCGAATGAAACTGTACAATTTCCGAGCGCGGGCACAAGAGAGCGCATTTCGCAATTCTGCTCAGAACTTGAACATCCGCGCTGAACACCGAAGAACCAAATAAAGGTGTCATGAATAGAGAACGGGACCCGCGCACGCTCTGTCAGCAAGGATAGGAAAGGACTGAAATCACCAACTCCCCAGCGCCAAAACAGTCTTTGCCTAAGTCAAACGGTTGCATTATCATATGCGGTCGGGCGGCCACCGGAGGCTGCCGATTTGGCTACTGGTGAGTAATGACTGTTCAAGATGACGACGGATTGGTAATTGCGGAGGCGCTGGCAGGGAGCCAGAAGGCGTATACTTTCCTGATGGAGAAGCACCGCCCGGCCATCTTCCATATTGTCAACAAAATCGTCCGAAATAACGAAGTGGCCAATGATCTGGTGCAGGAGACCTTTATGAAAGCGTTTTCCGCACTGGCCTCCTATCGGTCGGAATACAGATTCTCGACATGGTTGTACAAGATTGCGGCCAACTGCTCTATAGATCATCTTCGCAAGAGACGGTTACAGGCGTTGTCGCTGGACCGGCCCGTCGAAACGGGGGATGGGACGGTGGAGATAGAAGTTGCCGACTATTCGTACCATCCGGAGAGAGAACTGGAGAGGAAAGAGCGCCGGTTCAGCATCGAAGAAGCAATTGATTCTCTGCCAAAGAATTACCGGGACGTTATCGTTTATCGCCATAAAGAAGATAAATCCTACGAAGAAATCGCCGATTTACTGGATATACCGGTCGGGACGGTTAAGGCGCGAATTTTTAGAGCCCGCGAGCTGCTGAAGAAAAAGCTGCGGCACGTCTGAGCCGTCGGATATCGGCAACAGGTAGGAAAATGAACAGGGTTCTCGTTATCGGTACGGTATTGCTCTCGTTGATGCTCGCCGCTGTCGTGTCGGCGGAGCAGTTCACTTTTCAGTACCAGAAGATTCTTGAGACTTCCGGCTCGGTCAAACTCTCGCTGGTCAACCGTCTGGGGCATGTCGAGATCGTTGCTCACGACTCAGATTTTGTGGTGATCGACGCGGTCAAGAAGATAAAGGCAGGGACGAAGAAGGAAGCTTCAGAGGTGGCGGATCGCATCGAGATTAGAGTGGACGAGGGGAAGGACGCAATTTCAGTCGCCACCAATTATCTGAATATCAAGGACCGTAGTGCCTCATTCTGGAAGAATCTTGTCGGCGGCTCGAACGAAGCGTTCGGGGCAGTGGCGTATTCTATCAAAATCCCGTCCACTTGTGATCTCAGCATCGATAATGGTTACGGCGGAGTGACGATTACGCGGGTTAGCGGCGCTATCGAGGCGCAGAGCGGCGAGGGTGGCGTCACTATAGATCAGGTCACCGGCAAAGTTACGGTTCGAAGTTCGGCGGGAGATGTCAGACTGGGTAGCATTGAAGGACCGGTCGATGTCGCCGTCACTGACGGCTCCACGTACGGCGAGCTGCTGTTCGGACCCGTTACGGTGCGTCAACCCACCGGAGAAATCGACCTGCAGTGGGTGCAGGGGGATATTCGCATCAAATCAACCTCGGCGAAGATCAATATCCGCCAGGAAAACGGATCGCTGGACCTTTCGACTTCCACCGGCAGCATCGCGGTGCAAACGAATCTGGATAGTGAACAGGATTTCTTTGTCGAAACACAAAGCGGGAATATAGAACTCTCGGTGCCGCAAAGTGCATCGGGAACATTGGACATACGCTCCCAGGCCGGAAATATCAGAACCGATGTTCCGGTCACGATTACTGCCATGTCGAAGCGGCAATTGAAAGGAGCCTTCGGCTCCGGGGGCGTGAAAATCTCGCTGGTATCGACATCGGGCAATGTAACTGTCGCCCAGTTTTAGTCGTACCAGTATACATGGGATGTAGAGTGAGACGTGCGGTCACAGTGATCGGTTCGCTGTCGCTTGCGGCATTCATGATGTTGGGCGCAGGCGGAGACATGCGCGCCCACGCACAGACGCGTCCTACGCCGTCTCCATCCCAAGATACTGTCCTTACAGAGATTCAACTCACTCACGAGGGAGTAACCGCGGTCGACACTCTCGGCCGACGTCTGGTATATGACTTCGACAACAACACCTTTGTACCGGATAAAGAGACTCCACGCACTACCGGACGCACTGACCGAAGCCGGCGCGCCGAGGCTGTACCCGATCCGGTAGAACGACGTTGCACCCAGCTCAAACGGGTGAAGGATTTTCAGAAGACGGTCCTCGTTGGGTATGAGGAATACGTTGAGGGAAGTATCATTGCGTATGGCCGGGTGGTAATCAAGGGATGGGTGCAAGGCGATGTGCAGTCACTAAATGGCAAGGTACTGGTCACTGAATCCGGACAGGTCGACGGAGATATTAAGGCCCCTGAGATCGTCGTAAATGACGGTGGCGTCGTTCTCGGGAAACAGACAATTGCCGACGCTCTCGATTTCACCGGCGATGTCCTCAAAAGTCCTTTCTCTATTGACGGTGTCATCATCGTTTGTTGCTTCATCGTGTTCCTGCTGATGGCGGCGTTTCTGGTTCTGTCGCTCTTTCCCCGGCACCAAGAGTTGTTCGAGCAGGCGATGTTTGATTTCAAGCTGAAATCATTCCTGCTTGGACTAGCGGCACTGTTTCTCTTCTGGCTCCCGATTGCGTTGCTGGCGATTACTATTGTCGGTATCATTCTCATACCGTTTGTGCCATTCTTGTACGTAGTAGCCATGACAGTCGGGGTTATATCGGGCGGCCGCCGTGTCGGTCGGATGGCGATGCGGCGCATAACCGGTCATGACCATAGCCACATGTTCGAAGCCTTTGTCGGTTTGAGCGCTTTGATGATACTCTGGATGGTGGTGGCATTGCTTATGGGTTCCGGCGACGAAGGCTCAACGGAGTTCGGATTCGGGGTCTTCTTCCTGGTCGTTGCGATCCTGGTATCATCATTTCCGATCTGCAGTGGGCTTGGCGCTGCCCTGCTGACAAGAATGGGGACGAGGCAATATCGGCCGAAGGATCGGCCGGATTGGGCTCGCGGCATGGGCGCGCCTGCACCGGCACCGCCGCCAATTCCGCAGATGCCGGATATGGTTATGCCTCCACCCCGACCGTCGCCGTCTGAGGGGCTGCGCCCGGGCCGGTCCGGGGAGGGCGATGCCGACGGATCGGGTACGGAATTGAAACCCCCCCTGCCTTCCGGCGGCCAGTGATCCGCACCGAAACATTTCCAATCGTTGTATCGTACCAAGTAGGCGTAGTGCCCTATAGCCGAAAGAAGCAATTCACGCTATGAAGACAATTGTTCTCTTCTCTACCGCCCTGATCGTTCTGGCCGGTGTCTCCGGATTCTCCCGCGATTCTGAGCTGGAGAACAAGGTGATTCCCGCTGACGGCGCCCAGCGCGTCAATTTGGATCTGAATTTCGGTGTCGGCAACCTGACAATCACTCCCGGTACGAGTGCCGATGTCGTCGTCATCGATCTGGATCGCGATCCTTCGCGCGTGCGAGAAACCTTTGAATACGAAACCCGCGGCGGTACATCGTATGTTACTCTGGAATCCCGCCCCCGAAATAAATCTCACAATTTGAATTCCAACAACAACCACTGGGACATGACGCTTTCGAATCGGTATCCGATTGAGGCCCGGCTTGAGATTGGAGTGTGTGAAGCTGATTTGGAATTGGGCGGCCTGCCGCTGACGGAGCTATCGCTGGAGATGGGCGCCGCGTCCGGCCAGGTCAGCTTCTCGGAGCCGAATCCGAAGCGAATGCGGGAGCTTAAGGTCGAAGCAGGCGCGTCATCTCTCAAACTTATCGATCTGGCCAATGCCCGGTTCGACTTGATGACCTTTAGCGGGGGGGCCGGTTCGTTTGATCTGGATTTTCGTGGGCAGTATGAGGGAGTGTCCGAAATCGTGGTGGATGTCGGAGTTGCCTCCGCCGACATCATTCTTCCTGAAGGAGTGGCCGTCAGAATTGAGGCAGATGAAGATAACTGGTTTTCGTCGGTGGACATCCAGAAACGGAAACTTCGTCATATAGATGATGGCGTGTACGAGTCGAACGACTATGAAGAGGCCAAAGACCGGATTCTGCTCAAAATCGATGTCGGCTTGGGTTCGGTTGATGTTCGCTGGAAACCGTAGATTGTTCCGGACTTTGTTCTGAAGCCGCCTGTCCGGCGGCTTTTTGTTTACGTGCAGAAGCCGGTCCTGTTCGTCGATACATCAAATATCTTGTTGCCGGGTTGTCGGAGTTACAGGTATACTTCGCACGGCAGGACCGGGCGTTCGCTGCTTCCGAACTAATGGAGGGGTTGGGTGTTATAAGCGGAGGCAATACATATGAGGACTGAATGAGACAATATGCTCTACTGATGTTCGCATTTCTAATCGGCATGTCGGCCGTGGGTGCGACCGGGTCGTTGCAAACCGATATTTTCCGGGCGCGCGATCTGGTGCTGCCCGCGCTCGTGCATATCCAGCCGGTGGTCAAGGACTACAATACCGGCGAGTTGAAGAAGCAGGCGGTCGTCGGATCGGGCGTGATCTTCCATAAAGACGGCTACGTCATCACCAACTACCACGTTGCCGGAAAAGCCGAACGGATTATCTGTACGCTGTCCGATCGGGAGCAGGTAAGCGCTAAGTTCATCGGTGGTGATCCGCCGACCGATCTGGCGATTATCAAGCTCGATCTTTCCGACTACAAGGGCACCATCCATGTTGCCGAATTCGGCAATTCCGATTCGGTGCAGGTTGGCCAGTACGTTCTCGCCATGGGTTCGCCTTTGGCGCTGTCGCGCACGGTTTCCGGGGGAGTGGTATCCACCAAGGATCGCTACTTCTCGCAGGAGGTGCGCCTCCCGACCGGCGAGCAGACCGGAAACTTCAACCTGTGGATTCAAACCGATGCCGCGATCAATCCCGGCAATTCGGGCGGCCCGCTCGTAGACCTCAATGGACGTGTCATCGGGATAAATTCTCGGGCGATGATGTTCGCCAACAGCATCGGATACGCCATTCCCGTGAATATCGTAAAAGAAGTGGTTCACGCCATCTTGACCGATGGAAAGGTTACGCGCAGCTATATTGGCGCTCATTACCAGGCGCTGCAGGAGATGGAGGAGTATTTCGGCACCGACGGTATGACGGGCGTGCTGGTGGCATCTATTGATGCCGGATCCCCGGCGGAGTTGGCGACCCTTCGGGCCGGCGACATTATCCAACAGATGGATGGGCAGCCGGTCTCAGCGCGATTTGTGGAGGAGCTTCCGGCGTTTTACAAGAAGATCGCCACTCTTTCTCCCGGCACCGGTATCAGCCTTCGGGTTCAGCGCGGGTCGGACACTCTAAACTTGCCTGTAACCACTCGTCTGCTGGGCGACTTGCTGGGCGAAGATTTTGAATGCGCCGGCTGGGGATTCACCGTCAAGGGGATTACGCGGCAGATGCAGATTGAGAATCAACTCAAGGATTCGCTGGGCGTCTTTGTGGAGGGCGTGAAGCGATCCGGTTCAGCCGATGACGGCGGATTGAGGCCCGGCGATGTTGTCGTCGCGATCAACAAGCAGGATGTTGCCGATCTGGCCGGATTTGTGGCGCACTATCATGAACTAACCCTGGCAAAAACGGAGAAAGTCCTTCTCGGAATCAAGCGAGGCGGCTCCAGCCGTCTGGTCGTGCTCAAAGCGGCCGTGAAAGAGGAAACAACGCAGAATGATTAGACGCAATTTTCGGGCAGCCCTTGCGGTAGTGATGCCGGCGATCCTGGCGGTCATGATCGGACAGGCCGGTAAGGCTCAAGCGCAATCGTTTGATTTCGCGCGTTTGCAGTCAATGGTCCGTGACTACACGGTTGTTCTTAAGATCAAGGTTGAGATTTCATTCGGCATGCAGACGAATGAGCAAGAGGTGCGTCTGCTTGGCACGATTGTATCGGCCGACGGTTTGGTGCTGTTCGACGGCACAGCCGTATCAAGCGAGCAGCACAGCTCCATGAGCGGCATGTCGTTCCGAATCACACCGGTCAGCATTGAAGTAACGACCCTCTCGGGCAAGAAATACAAGGCTGAATTGGTGGGAGTCGACCGATTCACGCAGCTCGGGTTTGCGCGCATCACCGACGCCGGGGCGTCTCGTTTCGTGCCGGTCCAGTTCTCACTGAACCAGCAGTTCAAAATAGGCTCGTGGCTGGCGGCTTACATGTTGCTGCCGGAATTCGTTACGCCGCCGGTGGCCTCCGATATCGGCATGATTTCAAGTCTAATTGAGTCGCCGGAAAAATTCCCCCTGACGGTCGGTTTTGGCGGTCTTGAGATGGCATCGGTGCTGTACGACGAACGATTGACGCCGGTCGGTGTACTCGGCGCGCTTATGGACCCCACTTCGGCTTCATCGGACGCCGGCGGGATGATTTCCGGCGCCGGTGAAGGTGACGTGCAGCTGTTGGGTGTCGTGACAGGAGAGCGCATTCAAAAGCTCGTTACCTCGCCGCCCAAGAAGGGAGAGGATGAGCGCTCCTGGCTGGGCATCACACTGCAGGCGCTGACGAAAGACATCGGGGAATTCCTGAATGTCGGTGCCAGTGGCGGCATCATTGTCACCGATGTCGTCAAGGGATCGCCCGCCGCCAAGAGCGGCATGCTGGTGGGCGACGTAATTCATCAGATCAATGGCCAGCCGGTCGAGGTCGACATGGAAGAAAAAGTTCCGATCTTCCAGCGTCGAATCGCCGAAATGGCGCCCGGTACGCAGGTCGAATTCTCCGTGTATCGCCCCCATGAGCAGAAAGTGGATACACTTCGCATCGTGGCCACGCTCGAAAAGGCGCCCGTCACGGCGGCGAACGCCCCCTCGTACGAGAGCAAGGAATTCGAATTCAAGGTTCGCAGTATCGTGTTCTCTGATTATATCCAGAATAACCTCGAGATCGGTTCGCTGTCCGGAGTCGTGGTGTCAGAACTCAAACAGAGCGGTCTGGCCGACGTGGGCGGACTGGACATCGGCGATGTCGTCCAACGGATCGCCAATTCGCCCATCACTTCGGTTGAGGAAGCCCAAGCCGCGATGACCAAAATTGTCGCGGAGAAACCGCGCGAGGTGGTCTTCTTCATCTGGCGAAACAACAAGACCATGTTTGTAAACGTCAAGACCGACTGGAAACTGCAATAGACCATACGGCTACTTTGAAGAAACAGTAGGATCCGTGACCCGCGAGAGGAATCGAGGCCTGTCGCGGGTTTTTCGTTGCTGTTCAGAATCTGAATAAGCCCGCCAACAAACTACATGCAATTACTTGCGTCCAAGAACCGCATGTATTATCTTGGCGTGCAGGTCCCGGTGACGGGACCGTGAGTTTGTTACTGCTTATGTACTCGAGGACGCCGCGATAAATCGTTACTGCCGTTGAAGTTGTAGTGCTGCAAATCCGGTTCGCCTGATTGGTGGAGCCGATGGGCTTAAGCCTGACGGTATGGCACAGGGTTTGCGCAAACCCCTTGTGGACTGACTCCGACGTTGGTCGGTCAGGTCCGTGAGGAAAGAAAAATGGTAGAACGAACATATGGCGAAAGGAAGGCTAACATGAGATCAAGAGTCTGCGCATTCACGATGGTGGCGCTCTTGCTCTGTTCGGGGTTGGCGATAGCGGACCCGGCGGCCTACACCGGCGTGGTAACGGTCGATTCGGTTACGGCTCGTCCGGGGGACCAATTCACCGTGCCGGTCCGACTGAAAGACAATAACGCTTCGCTCGCAGCGATGTTCATCCCGCTCAAGTTCATGCGGTCCGGATTGGTCTACGATTCCATCTCGTTGATTGGAACCAACCTTCCATCCGATTTCGGCGCCCAGGCCGGATATGAACCATCCAGCGGCATCTTGCGAATCATGATTATCGCCTCGTTCCAAAGTCCCGTGCCGACTACTTCTTTGGTAAGCGGCGTACTATGTCGCATTCATTTTCATTTAACGCCGCAGGCGGCTCAGGGAATAGCCAGAATCGATTCGGTGTACGCTGACACCCTCATTTCAGGCGTGAACATAGAGACCAAAATTGTATTCGCGGACAGTTCGGGAACCGAGGCCGGTACGTTTGCTCCTGGGTTCAGTAGGGGAACGATCAATGTCATGACTCCGACCGGTGTCGATGACAACACTGGTTCACTGCCGGTGGCGTTTGAATTGGCGCAGAATTATCCGAATCCGTTCAACCCGACCACCATGATCAAATATTCTCTCCCGACCGCCAGCCGCGTGAAACTGGAAGTGTTCAACGTGCTCGGTCAGCGGGTGGCGATGCTCGAAGATGGCCAGATGCAGGCCGGTAGTCACTCTACCGAATTTGAGGCAAGCGGTTATCCGAGCGGCATATACTTCTATCGCCTCACGTACGATGGCGGCGTGGCGACCCGAAAGATGGTGCTGCTGAAATAAACTCCCGGCCAATTCTGCCGACATAGTAAGGGATGGCCGCGCAATCGGTTATCCCTTTTTCAATGGGATGGATATGGCTGAAGATAGTGTCGCCGCAGCGGACAAGAGCAAAGTCAAGATCGGGGATTACGTTCTCACCGGCAAAATCGGTCAGGGAGGTATCGCCGAAATCTATCGCGCCCGACAGGAATCGCTGGGGCGGGATGTCGCCATCAAGATTCTCTCGGCCAACCTAATTTCCGACGTCGACATTGTCCGCCGTTTCGAGCGGGAATCGGTCCTGATTGCCCGTCTCAATCATCCCAATATCGTGCACGTCATCGACAAAGGAAAAGCGGGCGGCCGGTACTATTTTGTCATGGAGTTTGTCGACGGAACCTCGTTACGCGAAGTGATCGATTCCGCCAAAGTATCGCTTGCCACCAAGCTCGATATGATCGTGCAGGTCTGCAAGGCGCTCGATTATGCTCACAAAAATGGCGTCATCCACCGCGATATCAAGCCGACCAACGTGCTGATCGACCGGCAGGGAAACGCTCGCGTGGCCGATTTCGGAATTGCCCAGGCGGTCGGAGTGCCGGATACGGAAATGACATCGTCCGACGTCATCATGGGCACACTGTCGTATATGTCGCCGGAGCAAAAGACAAGCTCCACCAATGTCGATCAGACGACCGACATCTATGCGATGGGGATAATCCTGTACGAGACTTTGGTCGGCAAGAAGCCGCAAGGGCATTTCAAGTTGCCGTCGGAGATTAACCCGCAAATCTCGAAGGCGTTTGATACGATAATTCTCAAATGCCTCGCCCAGGAAGCGAAAGACCGATATCAATCAGCGGTCGAGCTAAAAGACGCCATACTCAACGAAGTCGGCGGCGGACGGCCGGGGCAGTCGACCGAGGACTACACCTTGTCCGGCGCCGAGTCATTCATGGGGAAATGCCGGTATCTGGATACGATCAAGGAAACGAAATACGGCAGTACAATTCTTGTCGAAAACCGCGCCAATAAGCGGCTGTATGTGATCAAGAAACACAGTCGCGGGGAGGTCGGGCGCAAAGAGGCCAAGCTGCTGACCACGCTTCGCCACGAGAATATCAACGTCATCTATGGTTCCGGCGGCGACAACCGTTCCACGGTCATCATTTCCGAGTACGCTCAGGGTGGGTCGCTGGCTGATCGGATGGTCCGCAAGTATGACTGGCAGGCGGCGATGAAGATTGCCGTACAGATTGCCTCGGCGCTCGATTTTGCGCACCGCAACAATATCGTGCACGGCAACCTGAGACCTGCCAATATCCTGTTCGATGCCGCTGATGTCGTCAAGCTAACCGATTTCGGCCTGCCGTCACATCATGATACGGCCGCCAAGAAGAACTGGTACGGACCACCGGAGCACAAAGCGTCGAAGCAGGGGGATATCTACGCGCTTGGCGTTGTTCTTCACCAGTTGCTGCTCGGTCGTCTGCCGGAATACGAGCCGATCACAGATAAACTCAAGCTCGACGAACTCTACATGCAGGTACCGGAGTCAGTTGAAAACATACTGAAGAAGCTGCTGGCTATTCGTGTAGCTAATCGGTACCGGACATGCGCAGAGATGTTGCTGGATTGGGACGATCACCAGCGCCGCGAGGCGGACTACAGCCGCCGTCACACTCCTGTAGAACCGGTGAAAGCGCCGATTAAGAAGACTCCGGCTTGGATTTATGCGGCGATAGCGGGGGGAGTCGTCGTTGTGATTATTGTGACGCTGCTGATCTCTGGTGTGTTCAGCAAGTAATCGGACGAGAAGGTAGCCCACATCTTGCTGTGGGTTTCTTTTTGCGGCAGACACCGTCTAAAACAGTATCACCAGCTTCCCCATTTGCACGTTGCCGGAGTTGTCTTCGACTGTCCAGTAGTATAGTCCCGATACCACCATCTGGATATTTCGGTTGATCAGGTCCCACATATCATGCGACGAGTTCGGATCGCTCGGCTCCATGTCGTGCTTGATCGCCCGTACTAAGTCGCCATCGAGCGTGTAGATGCGAATTATGCACTTCGCCGGGAGATTCGCGAAATGAATGGCTCTCAAGCGGTCATCGATCCGATCCCCTTCCCCTCGCCCCTCGTAGCTGTCCCGCCGATAGCCCGAATTAGCGCGAT